>MPMC02194270.1_pt1 | contig 14091 bp, 14 predicted proteins | sample 1617281 | NCBI WGS metagenome assembly MPMC02 (sample SAMN05944809, study PRJNA350692) | marine metagenome | biome: marine; feature: ODZ; material: water; isolation source: 100 m water sample filtered on 30 um supor filter | place: Pacific Ocean | collected 2012-04-09 | depth 100m m | reverse complement strand
GGGCGTTACAGTAGTCACGCCGATTTAATCGCAAATCATCTAGCCTTTGTTCTCTCCGATCTTATCACCATATCTGATGACGAATCCTCTCAAGAGTGGGTCAAGCAAAGAGGGACAATGGATCCAGTAATTGAGGCTGAGATTAACCGAATATATCTCAGCGATCACATTGCCCCTATGAGAGCAGACATTGATGAATATGCAGGTGTTCCAGGTGATGCAGTAAAGCGATATAGGTTAGATATAGTTCCACAATCCAATCGCAAATTTCAACAGAAATCCACTTGGCCGGATAAAATCTTGAGAGAGTTATTTGAATTTCTACCAGTAATCGATAGAAGCTCTTGGCTAATCGCTAACGAAGAGGAACAAATCCTCATTTTGAAATCTCAAAATGCACCAACAATGAGGAATTTCCGCGATCAGAAGGAAGAGTCCTTGAGAAGACTACTGGGGATTCGCAATGATTTTGAATTTGCGAACATCATCAAGCACGTTCGTAAACAAATCAAGCGAGATGATTCTCCCTTCGTAGTAGCCGGACGCGGCAAGGGAGTTCGATATGCGAAGTACGAAGGATCTTACGAGTTTCATAATGCAGAGGCGATGAATGATGAATGATACTTACCATAGTGGTTAATAAGGTGAAAAATAAATGATTTTAGATAAAAAATGGATAGAAAAGAATTACAAAATTGAGGGGCTAGATCAGCATAATCGTTCATTGCAATTCATAGATAATGTAATTCAAGAAACTAATGCAACAATTCAAATTGAGAGCGATATATATTCTTCCAACAGTGAATCCTTTGCAATTTGTTTACATGGAAACTCTGGTACATATTACCGCATATCAGTACATTATCGCGAGAGGATTGCACGGTTATTACGAAGGAGAATTGAAGAAATCCAAGAAAACATATCCTCCGATTCAACTTTATTGGTATTGATGAATGCTTTCAAAGAAATGCTGACCTTCGATGTACATTGGTATGACTATAGATCGGGAAATTGGAATCACATTTGTATTGAAAGAAATCTTGACGCACAATGTTGGCCAGGAGACACCATAGTTTCAGTAATTATGTTGCTCGCAAATGACTTGTACAGTTGTTTAGAATTTCCAATGAATACACTAAGGAAATCACTTATCGAATCTTATCCTGTTTCTTGGGCTAAAGGACTTACTCGACCCGAAATCACTCTTTCTGAAATGGCTAATTATGTTGTCATGTTATCAGAATTAGAGAAAACCGAAAGTAAAGAAGAATTCCTCGCTTTACGATTGAAAATTAAGAGGAATGAAAATCACCAATGTGAGGTGGAATGATAATGAATGACAACGTAAACATAGACAAAAAATGGATGCAAATGGATAGAGCACTTTTTCCAGATAAGGAATTGATGAAGAATTTAACCAATCCTGAATTCAAAGCTCTAACCCTTCTTGTATCTGTATTGATTAATTGCAAGAGATGCACCGTTAAAGAAGGTGTGATATCGGTTAATTATGATGAAAAGGTATCAATTCACCTTTATGTAATGGAAACAATTAGTCGAAAGATTCGTGAAACTGATTTTAACAGTAGGTGGAATCAACATCTGAAAGTAACGGCGAGGAGCAGAATTGATCCCAATCGACCTCCACTCGATGTGTGTATAGTATCCGGAGACGAGCAATTACCAATACTAGATTCTGCCTTCGCTTTTGTTATGATGGTGGAATCCGATTTTATTCGAATGCCCGAGACATTGACAAATGCCATTGAGGATTTGAAGTTGAGTGAAGAAGAATTGGAACTAAAGAGAGCCCGAGAACGCGAGGGAAGACATGAGAGAAGGCTCGCCGAGAAACTTAGATTGCAGAAAGAACTTGAAGAGCAGAGAACTCTTACTTTTGACTTCGAATGCCATAAGGGGCGAATTGATAATTTTACTTGGAGGCAATTACTAGAAGAGCATCAACGAGAGTTAACCCCAACAAGTCCATTACAGAATATGGTTTTTGAATATAGAAGCAAATTGATAGGAGGACTTGAATGATGATATCTATTACACCACCACATCTCAATCACCACCTTGTTTCCGAGTTGATATACTCTGAAGCACACTATTTTCTCGTGATACGAGGTAGGACACTTACCATAGGTGATGGAATGGGATGCCAAAACTCACACAAACAAGGAGGTACTGAGTTGACAGAAATAACAACAACCGTTGAGATTGCTGATCGAACCGGTCACACCACCCTTCAGTTGACCCAGCGAGAGACTCTGGACAGAGTCGCTGGAATGGAGGGTGCCTGGGTGTTTGCAGGAGACCGAATGGTCCAGCCAACTGAGTTGGCTGAGGCTAATTGGGAAACTGTTGGAACAGTCAGAGTTGTGCCTGGTCTCGTCGGCGGCATCTGAGGCTATGCCCTCAGATCCAGCGCCTAGATTGGCGCAGAAACACGTAAGGCACCGCATGGCCGGTTATTCCGGTCATGCGGTTGCTGCAAATATTATTGAAGGTGAAAAAATGAACATTATAGAAAAACAACTTGAGGAAAAAGAACTAGTAATTTCAGTTATTGGTGCAGGAGGAATCGGCTCACTATTGGTGCCTGCATTAGCGCGAGCTCTATGCGCAGGGGAACTCGTCAAAGAAATCGGACCTGTATTGCTACAAGTCTTCGATGGCGACATAGTGGAGGAAACTAACTTGCAACACCAGAATTTCAATTCAAGTGATGTCGGCTCAAAGAAGGTAGATGCTTTGGTTGCCTCACTACGTCATTGTCAGACGCCCGACCTTCGTATTGTAGGAGTTCCAGTTGATGTTCGCACAGCCACACCAATTGTTCACTCCGACATCACTATTGTAGCAGTTGACTCGATGCCAGTAAGGAATCTTGTTCATCGATATTCGGAATTGTGGCTTGATCTCAGATGTCAAGGTGATGGTTTCGTTGCCTTCGATTTCCGAGTAGATAGCAAGGTGGTATCACAATCTACTCCTTTAGAAGCCCCTTCTGCATCTTGTCAATTACCAGGTGCAGTCGAATCCGGCAATATCCAATTTGGGCACCATCTGGCTGCAGCCCATGGCGCTCAGTGGCTTGTTCAATGTTTGAGAATAATCAGTGGTCAAACTATGGCGAGTATGCCAAACCCTCAGTCAGCGAACATTTCGTTCGGAACTCTAGGAAGATTCGAACTTGACAATATCAATCTGGAGCCTAAGCCCTCAAATGAGGCAATTAATCATCCATCTCAACTTATCATTGACTTAGTTTCTAGTGGTAATCATGATGCTTTACCAATCAAAGAAACTCTCGCACATCACGCCTATGCCAAGGATTGGCAATCGCTGTGGAATTTAGCAGACAGCATGGGCCGTGAAGTTAGTTTATTATTCGATGCCGAAGATAAGGTATGGGTCGATATTGGGACAGCAGGTCAAGTTAAGTTGTCTCCTCCCGAAGGTGCTAAAATCCCATTCAAACTTTGGATTCACACACATCCACGTGACGCTTACTGGTCTAGCACTGACTTAGATTCAATTCTGATGTTTAGTAGAATACTCGAACAAGCTCTTGTCCTAGGACACGATCATTGTAAGCGTTCAATCAGAATGCCAACAACCGTTCGCGATAATCTCGAAGATGGAAGCGAACTCTCACTATGGACAGATGAGCCGACGGTGAAGTATGAATCATTAGAGGTGGTTGTAAATGCATCCAGATAGAAATTTGGCCCTCGAACGAGTACGACAGAAATTGGAATCTCGAGAACCGGGTTCAGTTGGTTTAGGTATAGAGAAGATTGTTAGTGCTACAATTGATTCTGAACCGGATGAAGAACTGGTTGACCTTGTTCGTTCAGCAATGAACTCAAGAACGGAACCTATCACCATGCCTGAGTTAGTAGATGGCATTCTGAACTTGCACAATTGGCGTGAAAATCAGACCTAATACCCCTCTTGGCGCCAAACCCCAAAAGGGGTCTAACAGGATGCTATTTTGACTTAATCAACCGCATCCTTTATGTGGCGTCTCAGACCGGATAACCAATCCGGCGCAGCGGAACCTGTTCCGTAAACGTTTTTTTTTACGGTAAAAGAAAAAAAAAAGAAAAAAAAGAGTAATTATGGAGTTGAACAAAATGACAGATAAGTGTACTATTTGTGGTCATACAGAGACCGAAACCAAGAATGATGAGATAAACTGTTCAAATTGCGGATTTATTCTGAAGAAGAACCAGTTTGAGCAACCTTGGCAGCAAGGGGAGAGAGATCCTCATCACGAGAATCGTAAAGCAATCAATGGCGATAAGTTAGGTGGTGCTCGATATGATACCTCTAATGATGATGCTCGCAATAGCCAAACCCATCTTCAGATTATTCGAGCAGATAAAACAGATCGTAGAAGAGGTAAGCCCAGTTTCCATGATAAGATAATTGAGGAGATTGAGAGCATGGATATTCCAGTCGAAGCTAAGACATTAATCATTCAATTATTCAATTGTATAGAGATGTTAGAGCCAGAGGCACTCGGTCGAATTGGTGTGATTCCAAAGGATTGTGCTTCTCAGGATGAACGACGAACAATACGAATTCAAACTCTCATCCTTATTGCAATGCAAACGATAAGTGAACGCGACATTGACATAGGAGTTGCTAGATTTAGAGATCAATGGTCTATTACTAACGCTTTTGAATATAAGGTTCGTAATAAGTGTCAGAAGATTTTCACAAGAGCAGCAGGCATGGCACCAATTTCTTCAAAGAACCCGCAAGATTTGGCTGCCAAAGACAGACGAAGAAAGTTGCATCTAGCAATTAAACATCAGCAAGAGATTCTGCTTCAATCAGTATCAAGAGATTTGGTAAATGAAGCAGTCAAGCGCACTCAAGATATATTGCATGATTGGCAGGAGCCAATATATTCACCAAATTCCGAAATGATGGGGCCGTATTGTAACAAGAAACCCGAAGCTCCTGTGTTTAATGCACTAAAGATAGTCCTTGAAGAATTAGAAGTTCCTCGAAGAGTCATCAGTGTTTTGAGGCGTAATCTGACTAATCGAAGAGCTCACACTAATGTTCATCAGAGATCTCTTGCCTCAGTTGAAGAAGAGTGAATTGAATCTTTATTCAATTAATCAAGGGACATATCTGTATTGGGTAATAGCGGTACTTCACCTGGTGGATTTCGTTCAAAGTATGTCCACACTGGTCTTGGTAAGAGTCTAATCCTACCTTCAATTTGGATAGTTGGTTCAAGAATCTCAGCTATTTCCTCAACTGCAGCTGCAAGATTCTGTCTAGGGTTATTCATGCGCCTGTAGATTCGTATTTCTCCGAGCCGTTCTTCTTCCTCTTGATCACGTTCCCATCCAGCGTTTCTAAGCATCCTGTAAATCACCATTCGTTCTCCAAGACCATTAGTTGAGAGTGTAGTGTTACATGTATCAAAGCGTAGGTTTGGTCCATTGTTTTGCATTGGAGTGAGTCTCATTCTAGCTCCAATTGGTAGTCTTAGTAAAACACTCCACAACCTTGGAAATGTTTCCGTTGCTCGTCTTACAAGTTGTTCAGCCGGATTTCCTTCTAATTCTTGATGCAATCTATTACGAGTCCTTACATCATGTGTCTTTTCATCTTCCCTTAATCGATTAGCAGCCTCGAGAACAGGGCCTATGGTGTCTATTTTAGTCTGTGAATTAATATCGTCAATTAGTGCTAGAGAGATTGCTCCTAGAGCATCACCAAGTACTAAACCACGTAATTCATCAGTCTCTACAATGCAGATATTGTCCCTCTGCCTTAACGGAACGGTCTTACCATCGATTTTCAACCAGCGAACTTGGAATCGACTATTGTGTGGCCCCGGCCCAGGAGTCACTAACCAAGTCACACCAGATACTCCAACTACGGCAATCGACTTACGCTCTGGCATTAATTCAACATTTTCATTTTCTGCGATTATATTCCTGAAGAACTGAACACCCCTAATGTTCTCTGGATCAAGAATAAATTCAGGTGCAGTTGTAAACAATCCATACTGTATGCATCTCATTCGGATATGGTCTGCGTGCATAGGAGGGGAGAGGATCCAATCACATAGTAGAGCCCAAATTTTTGGGTCCGCAGGAACTTGAATCTTCTTCCACCTCGTCCCCCTTCTAATTCGAAGAAACAATCTACCTTCAGATATCACTAATGTGCGTGTGACAATATGATTATCCTGAGTTAGAGATTTTTCATTTTGCCTCAAAAAATCTTCCCATCTTCTTAGCCACTCTGCACCAGATAGATCTTCTTTATGTATGTGAATGTTGACTTCTGCATTGTATCTATTTGCAAGGGCAATCATATTCCTAGTCCAATTATTAGCCAAATTTTGTTCATTTAACAATTTGACAGCTGGATGAATCGTTAATTCTCTCCCAAATTGTCTCATTCTTCTATTTCCATGCATTCGACCTCCAAACCTTGTGGAATTTGGGTCATAGTAGGATATGGCTACATTGATAGCGAGAATTATTTTCCTCCAATCTACACCCTCTGTGTCATTTTTTTCAAGAGCCTCCATCAAGCATTGATGTGGTATCTTAATCGGTTTCCCATCGATACTGAACCCACCATTACTCCATGACAAGTAACTACCGTCTGGAAGAATTCCACCACGCTGCAGTCGCCTTCTTCCACGAACTTCGATGTATCCACCTGGGCCAAGTTCGATAAATGCCATATCCTCTTGAGAAAGTGACCATGGTGGTGGTGGTTCGATAATCCATTGAAATGGCTCTGATTCATCTACAGAAAAAATCCAATGTATTGATTGTGCAGGTTGATTTTCTATAATATTCCATAATTCATTTTGTTCCTTGAGTCCTCGTTCCACTCCCAATTCACTAATCATTCTATCAATCAAATCTTCCTCTGGCATTAGGCTAGTCGAGTCTCCTGTAATTTCGGGAACCAATATGTTGCAAAGCGAGCACCAATCAGTTGGCCCTTCCAGACCGCATCCTCGGCAAATTGCCATTAGGCCACCTCTTCAGCTTGATTTTGATTGAAGTGTGCTTGTAATAGCATACGAATATCATGATTTTCTTGCAGTTGTTGCCATACTTCTTCAGGAATTACAACATCTTCGTTTATTGCAAGCCCTGCTTCTTCATCTTCTGCTTCTTCTTCCCATTCTTCATCCTCCCATTCATCATCAACCCATTCTTCATCATGATCTTCGTGATATTGTTCTATGATTCCCTCCCACCATATTTTTGATGGTTGATTCTTTTTCCTTCCTCTGGGCACTGAGTCATAGATTGAAAGAAGATGTTCAAGGGTGAAGATGCTTCTCTTCGAGACTTCATCATTATGCAGAGCCAATAAATAGCTAGCAGCAATATCTCCACACGGTATGTCATTATTTGCTATACTATCGATACAGAGATTTAGTCCAATATCAGATACAGAAGACAGTGATTCTTTCCCTGGAACTGCGTAAACACTGAATTTTTTTGGTTCGGCAGTATTCAATAGCACATAGTAAAGTCCACTTGTTCCTTTGACCCATATGCCCTTCTTCTCGGAATTAATTTGCAATGGAGACATGGATGAATTCGTATCAAGACTCTCTACTGTTTGACGGAGCCAAATTGCTGATGTTTTCTCACTTGAACTCAATCTCCATCTTTCTTCTGGAGAGTTCCAGCACCAAAATAGTCTACTCATCATCTTCTGTCCATGACTATCTGGAGGTGCAAGAGTCCAAGATATTAGCAATCTCCAGAGATGTGGATCAGTGGGTAATCGAATTGGAGACGGTCTTCCATCTTTTAGAACAAGAATACAAAGATGTCCTTCAATGACAACTAGTTTGGGTGTGACGACCTGTCTCAGTAACCTTTCAATGCCTCTGTTTTTACTAACTGATATATCCAACCATTCATCACAAGCATTTCCACCTTCCTGGGACAATCTCTCAATATCACCGAGTAGAAAGTGCTGCTCTTCCCTGTTAGTTAAGCCAATCTGATCTTCTCGAATCATTGCCATCCACTTTACACATGGATGTGTTATGCTTGACCACTCTGAATGCTCTGCCCCTTCAATAATGCGATGACTTGGATTAAATCCATTCCAGGCATTCATTCTGAACCACTTATTCCATTCAATATCATTCTGTGGATGGAATAAACGTACCGAACTTGACATCGCAAAGAGGAATTTTTTCCAATCTCGAATCCATCCTACTCGTTCAGAAGAGGTCAACCACAATGCTAGATCAGAGATGGGCAGTGGACATGGTAAATTGACGCCATCAATTGAAAATTGTCCATTTTCATCAATTCGTAGTTTAGAACCACCAGGTAGTGGTAATTCCTGCGGAAAGATATGTTTTATCATTCTATAATTCATAAAACAATGTTCTTGCTGTGAATTTCGCAGAAAGCATTTCCATTCATTGATTTCATCTTCAGTCCATAATGGAATAGGGCCTCTTCGACTGCGGAATGATTTTGGAAGTTCTGAGTCGATAGTGAATCGGTCAGTCAGTAACTTAAATCTCTGAATTTCGTCAAGTCCACGCCCTTCTTTGAGGTCCTTATTCATTGATGTTATTTCTCCATCAGTTGGGAAATCAATAGTGGGTAAACCGGTAAATCCTCTAGCGAGGGTTGAGCACACAGCGCAGTCATGGATTCCGTTTCTCAGTTGACTTAAGCACCAGCATGGATGTGACATATAGGGGATAGTAGTATCGAAGGTATTTCAAGAACTGAAAATTCAAGGTCAAAATTCAATCATGCCGGGTTAGGATTGAAGAAGTGTAACGCCTCCGAAGTTCTATGGCGGGCGACAATTTAGACCACTTTTGTCCTCGAGACGGTTCCCTATTAATCCCTCCAGAAGACTCTGATTTGGGCGCTTACCTACGCTATGGAGCCTATCACTGCGATACTTGTGCCGGAATGTTACTCAATTCTAAAGCCGCAGAGTCCACCTTCTGTGTAGATAAGCTGAATCACATGCATGAAGGCTTCACAGAAGAAGGAACTGAAGTCGATCTTGACTGCCCATTCTGTGACTCACACATGCGTGTTCGAAAGTTTTCATTTCAGAAAATAGATGGCAAACTTACTGAACCGATTGAGATAGACGGCTGTCCTGTTTGTGCGTCTTTCTGGCTGGATGCAGGAGAATTGCAAAAACTATCACCTCCTGTAAATGGAGAGGGCAGAATTCCTAGAATTGAAGCCAATGCCCTTGCCGTTGTTTTGGAAGTATTATTGCAACTTCCAATCATTCTCCTTTAGAGAACTCCACTAGCAAGAAGTGCTGCGAAGAAGAACATCAGCATACCCATTGCGGCATCGATTAAACTGGCTTTTGCCCGCAGACGTTCTACTCTGTCACCCGTAGTCAGGAAGGTTGCCACAGAAACATACCAAGTTCCATCAATAGTCATCCCAAGAAGTCCCATTCCGAATAGTGTTTCATTACTGATATCAGCCTCAATGAATGGTGTGTATAATGCTAGCATCCAAGCTAGAATTTTTGGGTTTAGAAGAGCGATTGCAAATCCTTGAGCAAAACCAGTTCTACCTGATGGTCCATACTTCTCATCAATATCCTCACTCGATTCCTTTCTAGATGCTTTGAGGAACATTATTCCAAGCCAAATCAGCAGTGCTATACCACCCCATTTGAGAATTATCTCTGTTGATTTGTGCAACGACAGAGCAGTAGCAATACCTGCTGCTGCAAGAAACGCATAGATTCCGAATCCAATACCGTGTCCAACCCCCGTCATTACTCCTTGACGGCGTCCTCCAACCATTGTGTTACGAAGAACTACTGCAAGACTGGGTCCAGGGCTCATCGCACCGAGTATGAACACGGTGGCAAGAGCCACCCATGCCTCTGGTGTCAAGGTAAAGCCGCCTATGCGTCTGCGTACATCTCATCGATGACTTCAGCCCAATTCTCCCGAATTTGCTTTCTGCGGATTTTCAGCGTAGGAGTTAGTTCACCGTGGTCAACACTGAGATCTCGTGGAAGAATTCTGAATTTCTTGATTTGCTCAGGATTGGAGAATTTCTTATTCAATTCTTGAACTTGAGCATTGACTTCAGCAAAAATTTCTGCACTTCCAGTAAATTCAGAAAGATCATGTCCTAACTCTTTCAACTTAGCAATTTGTTCTGCAGGATCCTTTGGAACTTCTGTAGCTCCATCTAGTCCGAATTTATCACGCAGAATCGCGCCTACATCTAGGGTTACCAAAGCACTGCAATACTTTCTGCCATCTCCGATTAACATTACTTGTGATAATAGCGAGATACTCTTCATAGTTTCCTCAACCACAAGTGGGGCTACATTTTTGCCGGCAGATGAAACATAAATTTCCTTCAATCGTCCGGTGACATAGACGTAACCATCTTGGTCAATTTTACCCAAATCTCCAGATTTCAGCCAACCGTCTTCAGTCATTGTTTCTGCAGTTGCTTGCTCATTTCGATAGTACCCAGCCATAATGTGACGGCCATTGAACTGTATCTCTCCCTCTCCCTTTTCGTTAGGATCTGCAATTCGCAGCCCAGTACCTTCGAGGGCCTTACCTACACTTCCAATTCTGTTGTTATTTGGATAATTCAAGGTCGCTCCAGCAGTAGTCTCAGTCATCCCATAACCTTCGAATAGAGGCACTTTCAACTTGTGGAACAATTCAAGAATATCTGGATTTATTGGGGCTGCTCCTGTAATAGAATATTTGACGTTAGAGAATCCAATCTTCTGTTTTGCCTTCTTACTAACAATACCACCTAGAATTGGTAGACCGAGCCAACCAACCTTACTTCCAAGACCTGCAACGAGGTTTGAGTAAACCTTCTCGTAAATTCTTGGCACGCCAATAAAGAGGTGTGGTTGAACTTCTTTGCAGTAATCTATCGAGTGTAGAGGATTGTCGACCACTCTCATGTGAATAGCATCACGAATCCAAAGATGGTTATCTACCACTTGACCGAAAACGTGCGCACAAGGTAGCCAAGACACGTAACCGTCTCCTTGATCATAACTTGTGATTTTGTGAACACACTCTAATTCATAATCGAAGTTATCGTGAGTCAGCACTACTCCCTTTGGATTTCCTGTAGTCCCTGAAGTATAGATTAGTGCTGCAACATCATCAGGCTTAATGCTGGATAGACGAGTCATTACATCTGAACCAGATGTATTTGTTCCCTTAGAGATAAAATCTGACCATGACATAGCGGATGGATGGTCGATTACATCTACTCCATCCATTGAAATTACAACTTCTACCTTATCGAGGGATCCCATAGTGGATTCCAATCTCTTATGGCACATTTTCCCAGGGTCTCCTCCATCCATTGGATTTCCACCTACGAAAACAAACTTTGAGTCTGAATTTCCAACAACCCATTCGACTTCTTCAGGTGAGCAGGTATGGTAGACTCCAACAGCAGCACCATTGCACATGTTGGCCGCAGCATAGGCAGCGTACCATTCCATTCGGTTGTATGAGTAGATGCTTAATTTGTCTCCGGATTCGAATCCCATTGCAAGAAGTGACTTGGCAACACTCATTGAAGTATTGCAAAATTCTGCCCAATTCATGTTTATCCAGTTCCCGGAATCGTCCTTCCAAGAGATGGCATTTTCGTTAGGGTATTGTTCTGCATTTGAAATCAGGTACTCGGGCGTAGACTTTGCCGACATGAACAAGGACAGAACCTCTGTCGCCTTAACTGTTTACTTGCTAAAGAAAGCCTATTTTTCAGATTCTTAGGGTAGCACTTGTCTAATGTTGGCGCGCCAGTCAGCACCGCCATTCCGATTAGCTAGAGGGGATGCTGGTGAAGGATGCCAACAGCCATCAATCGTCACTTCACTATCTTTGAGGGCTATTATTGCTCTCTTCTCGGCAAATTTCCCAACACCGATTACTCTATCAATTTCTAGGATTTCAACTACTTCTCTAAGATAATCATCACAGCGCTCTAGTAGTTCCTTTGCCGTAGATCCGGACAATTTGTCCGGTGTCAAGTTAGTTGCTCTCTCCCCTGCGAAAAGCATCAATGGGCAATGATTGACAAGAAACACTCTGCTAAAGATACTGCTTGCATCTCCGTAATGCTCAGCAAGCATACCCCAAAGCCGGGTTCCACTAACTTCTTCCTTCGGCCAGTTAAGACCTGTGACTGGACGTTTTGGGTGTGGTGTTCTTGGTTGTTGAACTGGTAGATTTCTGATGCCGAGAAGGTCTCGAATTACGGAGGTGGCAGCAAATGGAATTCCCATTTGCCCCATTCCATGAGGTCCGGGGTTCATTCCAAGAAGTAGTGTTTTTGCACCACCTTCTGAGGACATTTCAAGGTAAGCTCGATGTGGCTCCCATGCATATGCTAGAGGGTTGTATATACAATCAACAGAACCTTCAGCAACTAATTCATCAGCAAAGGTTTCCATATCATCTCGTAGTCTAGCCGCAGCCTCAATCATTTTCTTGACGGCCATAATTCCACCTACTGTTTTACATCGCCGACTGTCGCACCCGAGATGCGTTGTAGCTCATCGGGTTTGATTGGAAAAACAGTATCTGCTGAACCACCAGCACCCCAAACAATTTCGTATTGAAAGAGGTCTTCATCCATCAGAACAGTGCATGGTTTTAGATGTCCAAAAGGTGGCACTCCACCTGGCGAATAACCTGTGTTTTCAAGAATATATTCGGGATTAGTCATGCTAGGCTTGTAGCCGAGCAATCGCTTGATTTTACGCTTACGTTCAACGCGATTAGCACCACTAGTGATGACAACAACTGCTCCATCATTTCCCTCGAAGACAATGGATTTGGCAATATGAGCCACATCGCAACCCAACTGATTGGCAGCATCCTCACTAGTTTTTGTTCCTTCAGCATAGCGTCTCGCTTCAGGTTTGAAGTCTATTTCCGCGCACTGTTCAAGCCAAACCTCATGCCCACCCATGTGCTTCGAAACTAGCATTCGGACTTGATGATTATGCGCGTCGTATTCAAAACATATGGGGTTTCGTCACGGTTGTGAATAGCATGCTTACACCACGCGCGGTTTACCGTTCAGTCATTGCTATGACCTTAGCCACAGGGTTGACTCTGTTGTCAGTCTACACAATTTGGTTGAATGATGGTTGCGATTCGTGGATGCCATTCATCTCAGATACGGATGTCTATCCAGGTACTGATTTGGTTTTCACTATAGGTTTCGCGATCTCTGGAATACTGATTATGATTGGAAGCTGGCAGGTTGGAAATTTCCGTCATAATTGGATGACAGAGTCTGGCATTGAGCAGAAGTGGATTTTCATTAACCGCTTTGGTATGTACAGCGCTATAATCGCCGGTTTTGGCTTGTTAATGATTGCAGATACTCCTTGGGATGAACACATCTATTTGCATATGCTGTATGCCTTCCTAATCTTTGTTGGTGGAATTATATTCATAATTTGCTTAACACTTACAACTGAACCTATGGCTCAAATTGAACCGGAACTGGAGCAACTAAAGAAACCGCGATTAGTGTATTCAATAATTGCAGTCGCTAGTGCTTCTTTGATGAAATTAAATTATTCAAGAATGGTTGGCACACCTCCCAATTTCTCTCATCTTAATCCTTATTTTTCTAACGTAAAACAATGTACTCATTTGGGATATGATGCGATGGCAGAAGCGGCCATTTTTGAATGGCTAATGGTTCTCTTTATTGGTGCTGGAGCCTTTACTATGATTAGAGAGATCAAGATTATTGAGAGCCTTGAAAACAATGCCGAAGAAGAATGAAAATTCTGTTTAGAGGTAAAATTCCTCTCCGCAGATTTGATGATGTTAGGCTTTCGCGTTGGTTCTATGGAGTTAGACATAGGGCCCTATGAATGGTCTATGTTCGCTCTATTAGCAATGACAATTCCAATCCAGCGCTTCCTCAGCCGAGATGAGCCAGAGATGCGAGTTCCTCTCCGCAATCTTTTGACCGAAATTCGTGAGAAGGGCTACTGGTGGCACATCGGATTATATGCTGCTATGTTTATCTT
>MPMC02060196.1_pt1 | contig 14141 bp, 35 predicted proteins | sample 1617281 | NCBI WGS metagenome assembly MPMC02 (sample SAMN05944809, study PRJNA350692) | marine metagenome | biome: marine; feature: ODZ; material: water; isolation source: 100 m water sample filtered on 30 um supor filter | place: Pacific Ocean | collected 2012-04-09 | depth 100m m | reverse complement strand
TATCATTAGGACTTATATGAAAGTTAGGATCGTAGTTGATACCCTCTCCCATATATTCCTCTATCTCAGCGATAGTTTGTTGATAATCTTCTCTATACATTTTGGGTTAAATCCAGTTCGAGTTGGTTAAAGTCTAAAGCAATGTTGATGCTGTCATCATCATTTAAATCAAACATTTCAGTATCAATGTTTTGTTTAAACTTGCCAAATAACATATCAACAAAGTCAAAATCTTCTTTAGTCAAACTCATTTTGTTAAATCCAGATTTACTTTCAATGTATCAATACTGTCAGTTGGACTAACAACAAAATAACCCATCTTCCTGCTTAGCTGATAACCATCCATTCCATATTGATAAACAACTTGATATTCATCCGGCAGTCTATCTGGGGATTCAGAATTTATAAGAATAAATCCTTCTCCTTCTTTTAACTGTTCCTCACAATGTAGGATAGCCTCAAGATAATCTCGGTGTCCATATCTCTTTTGGTTATAGACACCATGCTCAGAAGATTTACCAAATGTAATTGATTGTAGCATAAGGATTGTTCCTTTTGTTTACTCTATTATAATAGCAAGGTTTGAAGCAAAAGTCAATGAGTAATTATACCTATTTAATTAAGGGCTCTAATTGTGCTATAATGTTGTTAGCTATCCTCAAATCTTATGTTTAAAACTATTCCAGGGTTTCCAGACTATGCTATCAATGAAGATGGTGAGATTATGTCTTATAGAAGATACCCAGAAGGCAAACTTAAAAAGACTGATGTTAATAACAATGGGTATTTTATGGTGTCTATCTGTAAAGATGTTTGTGATGAAGCTCATAAATTAGTCCACAGACTTGTAGCTGAGACATTTATACCAAACCCAGACAATCTCCCTGAGGTTAATCACATTGATAAAAACAAGACTAATAACAATGTGGATAACTTAGAGTGGAGCACCAGAATAGATAATGCCGCACATTCCCTTTCAAAATATTACACTCTTTTAGAACTTGCTACAGGTAATGTATTCCCAGTGTTTAATCTTGCTAAGTGGTGTAAAGATAACCACAAACATCAGTCTCCTTTAACTCGCACTTATTACGACCCTATTAGACACAAATCCTGCCAAGGTTACAAGGTGATAGCAATAAATGAAAATGCCCCTGATGTTAATCAAGGGCAAGAAATGAGGAGGATAAGTTTTTCAACTCATACAATATTTTAAGAGAGTATCAGCCAACCTAGTAGGTGAGATGGTATCAGCAACAGCGAAGGCCTCAAGTTCCAGCAGAATAGTGTCATCATCTTTGTCAGAATAAGCGTCAATGATAAACTCTATTTGCCTTTCATCAAGGGTATTATTAAGAAAGGCTCTTAAATCCTCTCCCTCAAATACATTTTCAAGTCTGTTGTTTCCAATACCTCCGGCAACACAATCCTGAATCATATGTTGTGCTTCATGGCGTAAAGTATCAAGATCATTATTTGTCCAGGTAACTTCCTGCAAAGGTTTTACCATGTTATCTTGGCAGATAACTATTGCCTTGATAGCACTAACATAAACTCCAGCTCTGTCACCATTACAAACCTGTGGATGATTGATGCTTCTACTAATACCAACCTCAGAAATTGCCTCCCATAGTTGTTTATGTTCAGCAAATGTGCCTGTATTAGCTGATACTGGCTGCGCACCAGTTATTAACTGTGTGCCAGCAACAATAGCAGTTAAGGCAAGATTTCTAAGTTTCAAAGTGTTTCCTTTGTTTGATACCCTTACAGAATAGCAGGGTTTGTGGGTAAAGTCAATAGGCATTTATACCTATCTTTTAGTGAGCAAAGAAAATGCCCCTATGTGTTACATAAGGGCATTGAGTTGTTGTTAGGCAAGTCTCATACCTGAGAAGAAAGGTATATCATAAACCTCACCAAATTGGCTCCTAATCATTAGTTTCCAATCAAAGTTCTTAGCAAAAACTCTTTCACCTTCTAATCCAAAAGTTTCAAGAATTGCATTTAATCTTGATTTGGTTGTTACAGTCTGCCAGTTTGCATCATACAACCTAATGACTGGACGAGGTTGACTGAGTTTAACATCAGCAATCATATTTCCATGAAGAAATACAGCAGAACTATCAGTGTCTGGATTATAGAAAACCTCAGTGTTTCCTTTACTCCAATTCTTTTTAGTTGCGATTGCAGTGTTCATCTCAGTTTCAATTTTACGCATTTGGGGTTGTTCCCTTGACTACTCTTATACTATAACAGGTTTTGAGGGAAGAGTCAATAGGTATTTCTACTCATCTTGCATGTGTATACACACTTCGTGCCTCTTTAGGCTCCGTTGTCCTTCTTTGCTCTTCTCCTTTCATTGCATCTTTTGTTATGTTCTTTCTTTTGTTCTGGTGTCATGTTATGATATCGGGCATTAGGATTATCTTTCCAGAAGTATCCATTTGCTTTTGTATCTGCCCTGTTAAGTTGATTCTCAGCATGTGTAACTTTACGAAGGTTGTTTAACCTATCATCATGCCTGATGTTATTCTCATGGTCGACTTCTAAGTCACCAACATCCTCACCATAAACATACATCCAGATAAGTCTACTTCTCTGGTATTTAATACCATCAACCGTAACTCTTACCCTTCTATCATTCGCTAAGGTGCCTACTAAGAGTCGCTGCCGTCCCCTTCTTTTAGTCCTATTGATTAACTCACCAGTCCAAGGGTTGTAATCAAATAACTGGTGGAGTCTCTCTTGTGTGGGTAACACATGCCTTTGTAGGTCGTGGTCAGTCTTTCTCATTGTTCTTCTTCTCACATTCTTTAATTACATCATCTAATCCATCCATAAGAGAATCATGCCTTTCAATCATATCAAGTTTCTGAATAAGCTCAGATAACTGTACTAGTACACCTGTTCTTTCTGATGTAGCAGCAAATGCAAGTGCTGCTCTTAAATGATTATCGGCTTGCCCTAATTCAAATTGGAGTTGTTCTGAAAGTGACATTAGTAAGATACATCCTGGTGTTCATATTGAAGCTCTTCTGTAGATTTAAGATAAGAGCCTAGTTTTAGCATATCAGCAACATCCTGTTCTGACATATAATTAAGACAAGAGATTAACATCTCCTCATAATCACAAGTTTCCTCTGCTAGTTGTAAAGCTAGCTCCTTTGAGTTAATCATAAGGCAAGACAATAAGGATGGCTGGGGGTTTCTTCACATAAGGCAAAGAATCTCTGCTGATGATTATCAGCAGCAATATTAGTATAACACACTATAGCCACAATGAAAAGCACCGCTGCCAATATCTTTCTCATTTTGAAATAGGTTTTCATCTTGATAACCTACCTGAGAGGGCAATAGAAGAGTCTGTAAGGTGCTTGAATAGTTTCATAGGGTTATATTTGTGTGGATAAGATAAAAGCCCCATGTGGGGCTCTTATACTATTAGGCAGCAATCTCCTGTAACTTGCTAATCATCTTCTTCTCAATTTGATGGGCTCTGGCTCTTGTTAAGCCAGTCTCATCAGCCACTTCCTGTAAGGTGAGAGCACCTTTCCCAATGAAGCCGAATCTTTGAAGAAGAATCTTATAGTCTCTGGCTGATACTTCAGCCTTCAACTTAGCAAGTAAAATCTCACAATCCATCACAGAATCAGTGTTTACTTGCTCATCAGCAATGAGACTTTCAAGCTCAGAATCCTCACCTACCAACACATTCAGACTAACATTAGCTTGGACACATTGCTGGATATGATTAGCATTAGGATTAACCTTTGCAATCTCCTCCTTAGTTGGTGCCCTGCCTAGTTCACTCTGAAGCTGCTCAATCTCCTTATTGAGTTTAAGCTGTTTGTCTGCAAGATGCACAGGCAACCTAACAGCTCTATTGTGATTCTGGTAATACCTTCTCACATAAGCTGTAATCCAGTTATACACATAGGTTGATAGTCTGTATCCTTTAGTAGAATCAAACTTATCAATCCCATGCATCAACCCTGCTACACCTTCCTGAAATAAGTCATCATAACTACAGGTTGCATTCTTCATAGGAAACTTATGGACAACCTTATGCACTAAGCCAAGATTGTGAACAATAAGTTTATTCCTTGCCCACATTTTGTGGTGCTCATCAAGATGATTAACCTGAGCAACTCTGACTAGTTCAATCTCATCACAATGTGATAGTCTTTCAGCTGGCATAATAATCAGTTAGAATAGGGACGGACATACTCAATTTTCTCCTGAACATCATCAGAAGGAGTGTAGGTATCAGGGCTATCAGCCAGTGATCCAAGCATAGCAATAGCAGTGATATTAACAATGTTAATAGCAACTGCTGCTGGCATTCCCAATACAAACCAAGGGGTCCATTTGCCTTGAAGTCCTCTAATAGCACCCCAACTTGCAACTGCTCCCAGAGGTCCACAGGTGAACAATCCTGCAATTGCAGCAACACCTTGCTCCATACCTGTTGCTGTATTCCTTACCAATACATGCTGCTCATTAGCAACAACGGGGGAATCAACAAGTGTAGTCTTTTGAGTAGTTGTCATGATAAAATAAAAGGTTAGTTAAAATAAGAAAAATCAGTTGGCTGTAACACCAGTGAGAAGTCCGAGGGTATCATGTAGATACTCCTCATCAATTTCACCATCAATCAGAAACTCAGACTCAATGTATTCCGTAGATACATGTAATAGTTCTGCGGCAAATAGAATAGTTTCTTTATACCATGTTTCAAAGTCATCTGCTTTACTTGTCAAAATGTTCTCCTTTGTGATAGTAGTTTTGGGGTTCCTCCCTTGACTACCTTTATAGAATAACAGGTTCGAGAGTGGGTTCACAAGAGTATTTCTACCTATTGTGTGATAAGGGCTGCTTATGGGACTGATTAGAGCACCTTATCGTAAAAAAGAGCCTGATAGTCTATCTATCAGGCTTCTTAGATTAAGCCAGGGTGAGAGCCATGTCCATAGCCATTCTAGCTACCTTAGCATTCTTTCCGAAATTAGTTGACCTGAACCTAACATCATCATTCTTAGATGACTCATGATTAAGATAATCTGTTACACCATTGAAGGCATCCCAGAGTGTCTTACCTTGATTACCTTTACCACTACGAGTAAGGGTTACAATCTTGTTGTAAGCCTTGAAGGTTTTCAGACTATCATCATCCTTATTAAAGGCTGCTTGGATAATCCTATCAAGCTTCTTATCAGTCAGTTTAGCCTCAGTTAAGATTTCAGCTGCTTTTGAATAGACAGCCATACCATCATTAACAAAGTCAGTAATGAATGATAAGTCAACAACTTTATCAGCCATTCCAGAAATGTGACGGAGTTTAGTCTCCATATCAGTCATTGCCATAGCAAATGTGTTACCACAAATCACTCTGGTTGTTGTTACACCAGCAGCCAAGGCTGCAGTGCCATCATGAGAATTAAGGAGTGTAATCATTCCCTTATGTTTCTCACCAACAACTGAATATTCTTCAGTCATTTGTGCTTGAATGAAAACTTTGGATCCATTCTTCAATGTTCCAATGTTTGCAATCTCCAACAAACCTTCTTCAACCATAGGCATAACCAAACCCCTAAGAGAAGAGTTTTGAAACACTTCATAGGTTGGTGATGTTAAACCAATACACTCATAAGTATCATCCCTGAGTTGTGCAGTCTTTCCTGTAGGCATCCATTCACCTTGTGGTGATAGTGCATAAGAAGGAGCTGAGAACACATCCCAGTTAAGTTGATCAGTGTGGTTAGCAAGTAGCATTTAGGCTTCCTTTGTTGTTTACTCTTATATTATAGCCCAGTGGGAGGGCTGAGTCAATAGGTATTTGTACTCATCTATGTGTGTATGCACACTTGGTAGGTCGTTGTCAGTCTTTAAGATCATACTTACCAAGCACAAATAACTCTATGTCTCTCACCAAATGCATTAAGCTATAATACTCTCTCCATTCAGTATCACCCGCATTTATGTTAATAAAGTGGGTATGTCTTGCCTCTGCTACTTCCTTTAAAGCATTACGTATAGTAATCCAATCCTCAGCAGCAAACTCACCTTTTAATGTACTCCAAAGGTTAGAGTTATTAGTTGCGGTCATAGTTACTATCCTCCAATAGTTGTAGACAATGACCTAAAACAGCTTTAACATATCCAGCACCATAAGCATAACTTTTCTTTACATCAGTCATTGCATCATAAGAGTTACATTGAGCTAACATATTTCTGGCATCTTTTAAAGATTCATAGAGAGCATCCATCTCCTGAACACTCATTTTCACGTGTGGTTTCATCATTAGTTTTCACAGTATTAGAGGGAGTTTTAGTGGCCATAATTTTCTTTATTGCATCCTCAACCAGAGTTTCCATTTTCATTCTATGTGCATAGGTATGCATAGCTATTTCTCATAGATTATTGCTATCTAGACAGCAGATAAACTGCTGTCAAATAGATATTCAGCAATGTAACACAATAGGGGATAGTTAAGTCTTCCATTAGTAGTTACTGTTGAAGAAGAAATAGTCTCCATCATACTGGAAGAAGAACATGTCAAACCTCAGAGCATAATCATATGTTGCTGCCCAATCAACAACAACAAGATCATATGCTTCCCCCAGACCCATTGTGTCACAGTACCAATTCTCTGCAAACACAGCCTTAGCTGCTTTCTCATTGTATTCTGAACGACTATCGATAAATGCATCACATAAGTTATCTGAAGTTGTGATATTGTAGTCTTCCAACACTTCCATAAACCCCATAACCTGTGCGTGATTCCAGTCATCACCAAACATTTTCTGTATCTCAAGATACAAGTTCTGCTCTTGATATGACAAGTTAGAATACTTAGTGTATGCTGCTTTTGGTGCTGGTGTGGTTGTCAAGGTGTTTCTCCTTTGTGTGTATGTGTATATTATAACCTGCTGGGCAGGCTGAGTCAATAGGTATTTCTACTCATTGATTCATTACATCACGAAACTCGTCTCCCAGGGTTTCTTGAATTTGTTGATGAATATAGTCACAGTTATAGACACCATCTAGGGCATCTTGTACCTGTTCATCACTAAGCTCTATTTGTACTCCCAAATGATCTTCCATGGATTCAATCTCATATTCTAAGTCTTCCTTGGTATAAACCCAGTATGCCACTGATGCATTTTCCCCTTGATCTTCAATCAGACCCTCTACAGTTCTTTTAAGTTCTCCAAGTGTTGCCATGGGTTTCTCCTTTGTGTGTATGTGTATACTATAGCAGGTATGAGCAACAAGCGCAATAGGTATTTGTGCTTATCTTTCGGGTTGCTCGTCTTCTACCTTATTCTGTAACACTCTGTAGTGGGTTATCCTTTCGTCACACTCCTCAATAGTCCAATGACCTATCTCTCCTTCTTCACCCTGATATAACCTTGTGCGCAACCTCTTAAAGCGTATCTCTGCCTCTCTGCAAGCATAGAATACATCATTCCACTCTTCCCAGCTGTCAAACTTCATAGCGTCTCCTCGCTGTGTATGTGTATATTATAGCAGAGCGTTGAAGGCTCTGCTATAGGTATTTGTGCTCAAATAACTCCAGCACTGAAAGTCCAGATATTCTCATCAATCATAATGAGAGTATCATTCTTCTTGAGTGCATTCATTGCATTTCTAATTGAATGCTTCAGCTTGTTATCATTACCTGTGTGACAGGCCTTCTGCTCATAAAACTCAGGAATATCAATGCTCTCAGTAATAGCATCATATACATCCATGTAATTGAATGTATTGGAATTAAATGCTGCATCCATAATGAATGGAGTTACAAAGCGCTTGTAATTAGTGACAATCATGTATTCAAATGTGTATGTGTATACTATAACACCCATTGCTCCGGAAAGCAATGGGTATAAATGCTTATCTTTCAGGTGGGGTAAATTGGATCCACAGTGATACGGTTGAAACTATAAGGTTTCTGTGGTTCGGCTGCTTCGTTAGTTACTGTATCCAACTGCTTATCAAAACCCTTTCTAGTCTTACAAGGTGTCTTCCTCACAAAGTATGTGTGTTCAGTATCATCCTTGTATAGAACTGTAATCATATACTGGGAAGGGTAGGTTGTTGTCAAGGTTTTCCTTTGTGTGTATGTGTATATTATAGCAAAAAGGGCTGCTCTCGCAACCCGTAGAAATACCCATCTTCAATAGGGTGTCTTTTGTATAGCAACTTTATCCATAATAGCAAAAGCAACATCAAACTTTGCATCCTCATCTATGATTGGCAGCCTCTCATCTATAAACTGTGCTGCTAGATCATGTATAAGCTCAGCATAACGTTCATCATCTGCCACATAATCTGCAAAATCTTCAGCTACAGCCATTGCTAATCTGTTCACATAACTTGCCTGGAATACATTAGGTTCCGTGGCATCTACATAACTGGACATAAGGGTTATTCCTTTGTGTATATGTGTTTATTATAGTCCAGTAGGAGGGATGAGTCAATAGGTATTTGTACCTATCTTTTAAGAGGCAAGAGTTAGGTTTAAGTAATTCTCACAAGCCTCCTTAGATACTATGTGATTAGAAATACCTTCTCCAATAGGAATAATAATATCAGGAGCCAGTTGTATAACTGGCAGCCTGTCTATTCTAAATGCATTACCAATCTTCTGAACACATAATATCTCTAACACCCCATCTTGATTGATACGGGTATAGAGTTTAGCATCCTTAATGTTAGCAATGTTACTAACCTGAAAGCCATGCCTAGAAACAATATCTGTTAGCTTCATAGTATGAGAGCCTCCTTTAATAGTGGCGTCACACCTTTCTCCAATAGGTTGTTATAGATAGAAGCACTCTCCCAGTCTAGTCTAGCTTCTGCATTTTCAATAGCATCAAATAATGCTAGTTTGAGAGTGTGTAAATCTGATGCTTGGCTCTGTAGGGTAAGTGTAGTCACTTGCTACTCCTTTGTGTGTATGCATATACTTTACATGCCTTCTCCTGTCTTTGCAAGTCGTGGAACCCCTATAGCACCAGTGAATGAAAAACCTGCAGCACTTCTGCTATGGTGAGAACTACTGCTCTTTTTTCATAAAATCACATCAAACTCATTATCAAACGCAATGTTTTCTTCATAGTCATGGTATCCACGTGGGTTTGATATAACCATACATTCTCCAATCATATACTGAGAAGAGTCATGAATATGCCCATGAGCCCACATCTTAATCTGTGGGTACTTCTTAATCAATGTCTCCAAGTTGCTAGCATAAGAATAATTAGAATTCTCACCCCTATATTGTTTGCTCACTGATTTGAGAGAAGGTGCATGGTGAGAGAATATCATAGTATTACCCTGACAACTATAAAGACACTTCTCTAACCAATCAACACTATCCATGTGCTCTTGATATGTGTCTTCAGGTTGAAGCCTTTGATGATCCTTAGTAATAACCTTATAGTCATTCATCAACCCTCTGGCGTAGTTCATATCTTTCTTATTCTTGTTATTGAAGTTAGTCCATAGAGGCAATCCAATAAAATGAATACCCTCATAATACTCACTCTGATTATTCAATAAGCTGATACCCTCTGGGAGACTATCACGTAACACCTGCTCTGTTTTAAGGAAATCATATCTATAAAACTCATGGTTACCCATTGTATAGAATACCTTATTATAACCATCCACACATTTATTGAAAAACTCATCATACCTATCAGCCATAGCATTATCATCTACATAATCTCTGGCACAGCATATATCTCCTGCTAATACTAATACATCCCCCTCACCTGGATCGAAGGATCCAAATTCGAGATGGATGTCACTCAGTAGTCTAATGTTCATAATAATGTTTTGTAATTCCTCAGTATGTATTATAGCATATTACTTCATCACTTTTATGTCCTTACCAATAAGGACAGTGTAAGTCTCAACTTTACACTGTCCCTTGCTATGGCATTCCTCAGTTAAGGGAACAGCTTTAATAATATAAACATCAGGTGCTATAAGAGCAGGAGGATTCCCGTCCCATAGCAACCCTATCCTTTTACATTCAGTAGATATACGTTCTGTTAATTCCATTGTTTTAGAACTATTTAATATTCCCCCTAAACATCTCCACCTTAGCTGTGGCATAACACTCCAATATCAGATAAGCAAGCTCACCTGATACTTTATGTTCATTACAGAAATAAGCCACACTGTCCTCAATAATATCTGTCAGCTCCTTCCTTAGTTCTACATCAATCTGATAGCGTTCCTGAGGTGTTTCCATACTTAGTCTATAATGAGTGTTAATGACATAACAAGTCTAGCACAGCCAAGGGGCTGTGTCAAGGGTCAGAAATCAGAGTGGCACCAAACCCAAAATTGGATAGGCGCGCCTGGCTGTTAACGTGTTCCGCCTCCGACCCTACGTTGAGGGAACTTTCAGAAATCAGGGTGACTACCAAACCCAAAATTGGATAGGTCAAACAACCAGTCACCGGGGTCTGAGTCCAGATAGGCTTGACGAGAGAAGGCAGGTTGTGGTATACAGGCATCGGTATGTCCTGCTCTTAGGTGATCGTTGTACCAGATTACTCCCCATTCATCACCAGGAAGACATTGATTGTGTGAGAAAGCAGGTGGTGTTTCAAAGGCAAATGCTCTAGTTGGGTTAGTATAACCTCCCATAGGGGTAGGCAACAGTCTAAAAGCACGAGTTACCTCTGTTTTAAACCTTCCCTCACCTTCTACACATGTAACCTCCCAAGATCTGTTAGTTAAGTCTGTGGCACTACAATTATCAGTGCTCTTTGGTTCTTCTTCTCCACCTTCATATTTGGCAGCGAATACAACAGCAGCAGATTCTGCTACACTAAAGTTAGCTGCTGTCTTTTGTGCTATCATTGGCTGTAAGGACATTGTAGCTATGTGAGGAGCTGCAACCCCTGCAATACTAATACCAACCAATGCGGATGCTAAGTTCATTGTGGTCTCCTAAAAAGAATATCCCCCTGGAATAACCAGGGGGAAGTGATAATCAGCTCTCTACTGGTTTGCCAGGTACGGGACCATCCATAGTAACGGTGATTGTTGTAGCAGCACTGTCAGCTCCGGTTGCTACCACATCTACATCCTCCACACAGGTTTGTGTAGCAGCGATGGTGTCATAGTTGCCTGGATCTGGTGCTTCAGCTCCTGTGAGTAGGGTGACTGAACAATCCTTAGCATAGTTGACTGCTTCCTGTTTTGCTGCACTAACCTTAGCTCGGTCCTGTGCTTTGCTGAGTTGAGGAAGACCAACTGCTGTGAGAACACCAACAATGGCAATCACAATCATCAACTCAATGAGAGTGAAACCCTGTTGGAGTTTGGATTTCTTACCTTTCTGGGTGGAAAGTGCTTTAATGAACTGTCTGTTAAATGAAGTAGTCATGTGCTCTCTGTGTCTTGTACCCCTATATCTTAGCTTGGTAGAAGGGCAATTTCAATGAGTGCTGCATTGGGGTTTCCTGAGAATTTCCTGAGAGTCAAAGATGAGTATTTCTACCTACCCTCCGGCGCTTTACAGCACACGTACGTATAAGGTAAAATAAGGACACACACAAATAGGTGCCCTATGGACAGTCTGTCCCAGATTAACACAGTGAAAGATCTGATGGAACTACAAGGTAAAACAGAAGAAGAAACTGAAAACAAAATTCACCCCTTCGTAAAAGGTGTACTGGATAAGATATTCGATGAAGAGCCTGCAGTTGGTCAAGAACTAGCAGTGGCTATCGTATCAGCACTGAAAGATCTCCATGGAACTCAGACTCAAAACTACGTAGATAGTGATAATGCAGAATCAGCAGCAATCTGGGCAACTGATCACACTAAACTAAGTATAATCCTTGATCTATTAAATGAGGTAGTTCTCTGATATGTAATACTCCTTTACATAAAGAGTAAACCATGCTACACTAAATATACAAACCTGCCCTTAACTACTCATGTATAGCAGTTTCTGTCCACTTAATGAGGATATTGAAGACTTTGCTGAATACCTAGGACTTAAGGGCATTGATGCCGATTCCTTCTATGAATCATATTATAACATAGGAAACACTGAGGAGGAGGATGATGAATAAAATCCTAGCATTTATTGCAATATCAGCTATACTTACATTGGAGTTCTATTATGCCATCGCACTCAATAAAAACATCAGACTTGCACCCAGGGGATCAGGTGATGTTCACAGGTTACACAATGGCGCAGGTTAAATGGGGAAGTTGTGATGAACCAGATATGTTAGAAGAAGATAAAGCTTATACTATTGAAGAAGTTGACGTTCATTCCTGGCATACTAAGATTAAACTAGAAGGGATAGAAGGAAAGTTTAACTCTGTATGTTTTGAATATTATGAAGACTAAATGGAACGTAGACCCAGAGAGTGCTACAACACTCTTGAGGCTTATCAGCGAACTTGAGGGGTCTTTGTACCTCTTGGACTGTCTTGATGATACTGAGGAAGAATTCTCTTACTTGAAAAAGATGGTTGGTAAGTATTATAAATTATACTTCAGGCACCCTAACAGATGACTACTAATTTCGTTACAGCATATGGTGAGGAGATGACTCACCCACAAATGACACAACAACTTATGAAGAGGGTATCTGACCTTGAAAAACACGTCAAGGAGAACTATACTCTTATTGCTGCCCTATCGGACAGGATAAATTACATGGAACAAGAGAACATTGACTGAACAAAGCAGGTTATGCACCACACGTAAACAGTTGGAGGAATTAGTTTTGGACATTACTGCCCACGACCTTAATTTGCAGATGCAACAGTTGATCTCAGACTATAAGAAGACCGGTGAAGAACGTCTACTAGTAGATGCAGAATATCTAAGGTCAGAGTTTGATAGTTGGTGGAACTCAGACGACCTTGAGTTTGCCCCTCCTGCCCAAGTTTAATCTTTATGCCCCTTCGGGGGCTTTTTATATGCTTTATGAAATTACCTACACTTATCAAAATCAAACCAGTTGGACGTACTTCAGTACTAACAAGAAAGACATCCAAAAAGCGGGTGAGACTCACTTTGCCAAGTTCACCCGTGAACTCGGTTGGACTAGATGGTCCAAACTTCTGTGCATCAGTGCTTTAAGGAAACCAAATGAAAAACTTCCTATTGAAATTGTGCGCAGTCAGCCTGTTCCTAGGCCCCGCCGCAGCACTAGCAGAAAGAGCACCAAACGCAGATCCAGTAATAAATGAATGGAAAACACACCATTCTATGGGTTGCATGATGACCCGTGATTGTAAGGATGGTGTTATTCCTATCATCAGTGCTACTGATGTAGAGAAAGAACTAGGAGTAGACCTAGATCCTGAATCATACCTAGAAATTGAAGTGATGATGACATTCATCAATGAACTAGGTATTGGTGTCTATCTTGCTGATAGTAAATACTTCCCAGCTAATCATAGGGGAGTGTATTATACTGTAGGTAATGACTTCTTTCTAAACAGAGACTTCATGGGGAAGGGTCACGTCTTCCTTGCTGTTATGAGACATGAAGGTTGGCACGCAGTTCAGGACTGTATGGCTGGCACACTAGATAACTCTATGATTGCTATTGTATATGATGAGGAGAAAGTTCCCTTCTATTGGCGTGATATTGCAAGAAGAACTTACCCAGAGTCAGCAAGACAATGGGAAGCAGAAGCATTATGGGCCGGACACACTGAGAACATCACAGTAGAAGGACTCAGTGCATGTGCGAATGAAATTCCTATGTGGGACCACTATTCACCTACTCCCATGACAGAAGAATGGCTAGAAAACAATGGATTTATCAAATGAGTGACAAAACACGTAATGATATTGAACGTACCTGTGACAACATAAAGAAGTTGTTGCTTGAGAAGAATGACCATTATGGTGATTCAGCATTAGAACCAAAGCGTATCTTCAGTAGTGCTTCTCCAATGGAGCAGATACTGGTACGCATTGATGACAAACTAAACAGGATCCAGAAAGGTTCTGGCTTCCTTGGTGGAGGAGAGGACGTCATCGTGGACCTTATAGGCTACTTGGTACTTCTTCGCATTGCCCTTGACAGAGATGTCTTGGACAGCTATAATAACGATGTAGACCCTAAGCCCTGAATTA
>MPMC02272617.1_pt1 | contig 14158 bp, 13 predicted proteins | sample 1617281 | NCBI WGS metagenome assembly MPMC02 (sample SAMN05944809, study PRJNA350692) | marine metagenome | biome: marine; feature: ODZ; material: water; isolation source: 100 m water sample filtered on 30 um supor filter | place: Pacific Ocean | collected 2012-04-09 | depth 100m m | reverse complement strand
CACAAACTATAAGATTGCACCTATACACAATATTTTCGACGCAGCTTGTGAAGAGGCCAAAAAGAGAGGACTCAGAGTCACAGGCTCTGAAATTGTTGGTCTTATTCCATATGATGCCATGAAAATGGCAGCTGAACACTATCTCCTGAAAATGCACAAGTCATCTGGACTTCCAGTACCTGATCTAATGAATGTTGTGGTACAGAGCCTAGGCTTATGCGACGTTGGTGATTTTAACCCCAAGGACAAGGTGTTGGGTATGCCTAAGGTTGACGGGGATCTGGCAAACCGAGTTACGTTCGACTTCGTTGATGAGGTTTCAAGGGACTCGCCGGCACCTGGTGGAGGTTCTGTAGCTGCATTATCTGGTGCACTAGGAGCTGCTCTTGGAACTATGGTAGCCAATCTGAGTACCAGTAAAGCTGGATTCGAAGACCAGAAAGAAAGATTGAACCAGATTGCCAGTAAAGGACAGGCTGTAAAGGATGCATTAATCAAGGCGATTGACGATGATACTAGTGCATTTGATCAAGTGATAAAAGCCATGAGAATGCCAAAAGATACTGATACAGACAAAAAAAGTAGAGAAACCGCAATGCAGGAGGGTTACAAGATTGCAACCCAAGTTCCACTTGAAACTGTAAAACATTGCAGAGATGCACTACAGATATGTTCTGAGATATCGAAATTGATGGATGATGGAATGGCCAGTGATGTGGGTTCTGGAGCACTAATGGCAAATGCAGGAGCTAAAGCCGCGGCGTATAATGTTAGGATTAATCTAAAAAGCATTAAGAATGAAAAATTCTGCAAAACCACTGGAAACGAACTCGGGAAACTGATCGGTGAATGTAACCTGTTGACTGAATCAGTCACAAAAAATGTCGATAAAACGCTATAATTCTATTTCACAAATATTTTTACCACAAAATAAGTGACGCCTAGGGCAACGATGACTAACATTATAGTATCCAGAGAATAATTACCAGCTAGAGGAACATATTCTTGATCTGATGGGGGGAGTGCCCGATTTGGATCCTCAGGATATTCATCAGAATTATCACCATACCCGTCGTTGTCGGTATCTAACCACTCATTCGGATTGTCGGGGAATGCGTCGTTGTTATCACAATAACCATCTGAATCAGTGTCAAGATAATCCTTGGGGTTTTCAGGGCATGCGTCGGAATTGTCACCATATCCATCGCTATCTGTGTCTGTAGTCTCATTGGAATCTAATGGAAATTTATCATCATAGTCATTAATCCCGTCAGAATCAGTATCATTATTCTGTGGATTGGTTCCTATACTATTCTCCATATTGTCTCCAATTTTATCACCATCACTGTCAAGTGTCTCATTGGAATCCAATGGAAACACATCTGAATTATCACCTACACCATCATTATCAGTATCATTCCATTCTGCTGTATCCAGAGGAAATAAATCAATATCATCGGTGAAATTATCACTATCAGTATCATTGCTAGTAGGATTTGTGTAGTATATGAAAACCTCATCGGAATCATTCAGTCTATCCCCGTCTGTGTCAGGATTAGTGGGATCTGTGATATATCCATCAATGCCAAAGTATGATTCTTCAGAATCGCTAAGCCCATCACTATCCGTATCATTCGAAGTAGGATTTGTCGATAATATGCCATCATCGTTCTTGAAAGAATAATAATTGCCAAAACCCAACGGTTGCTCATACACATATTGTATCTCATCCGAATTGAGAGCTCGACCCCATACCGCAAGGTTGTCAATTGTTCCATTCAGATATTCTCCATTCTGGCCGCGGCACATGTAATTGAAATTTGTTGCTGTTTGAATGCTATGGTTGGGTGTTATACCCATCTCTGAAACCAAAGTACCATTTACATACAATCTCAAGATATCCTGGGATTCACTATAGGTCGCAGCCAGATTATACCAAACTCCAAGTTCAGCCTCAATACTATCATTTGTTATGGGGGAGATGTATAGCTTATTACCAGAAAAAACCCTAAATTCAAAATAATTTTCTGAATTAACGCCCAACCAGGTCCTACCGTTATCAACTGTACCAAATACAGTTCCAAAATCACTGGTGTAGTTTGTAAGTTTGACCCAAGAATGTATAGTATATTCAGTAAACTTAGAATTTTGTAGAGAATCTAATTCGGCATAATCATCAACACCATCACAATACATGCCATTACCAAATGATGCTGGGACCCGAATCAGCCCATTCATTGAAATGCCTAAATTCGAATTGGTTGTCATATCTAAGGCTGTGAATGAATCGGTACCGTCAAATTTCCAATAAGCTCGCAAACTAGGTTCGTATAGTGAAAAGATTTTACTTTCAACAAGCATGTTATCATACTCGTAAATGTTTGAAAGTGTATCGTTATCCAGATCCTCTTCGGAATCTGGTGAAAGAGGATCGAGACCCCAGTAATATTCCCAACCATCATACATTCCATCAGGACAGCTAGTGCCATCTTCACATAAGTCTGAATCTGAAAAACGTGGATTTGTGCCTTGGGAATATTCCATTGCATTGGTGTAGAATTCATCCTCTGAAAGGTAACCATCAAAATTTCTATCAAAACCGTCATAATCTGAATCAAGCCAACCATCAATTTGCTTCATAGGGTCAAAACCATTCGCTAATTCATAGGGATCTGGCATAGTATCATTATCACTGTCTATTTTTGTGGGATCACTATAAGACAGATTGAATAAATATGCAAAAATCTCATTGAAATCTGATAAGGTGTCACCATCTGTATCCTGACTGGTTGGATTAGTAAAATAATCGTTTATTTCCTCACCATCCAAAAGACCGTCATCATCAGTATCATTATCGTTTGGATCTGTCACAAAGCCGGTATCATTGAAACCGAGGCCCTCTACCCAATCACTAAGGTCATCGTTATCCGTATCCTGAACCAGTGGACTTGTCCTATGCTCGGAACCAACATAATCAAGCCAACCGTAGAACTCTTCACCGTCCAGAAGACCATCTCCATCATGATCCGGATTGTCAAGGCCAGTACCTATAACTGATTCAGCATAGTTTGGTAGTCCATCCTCATCGTTATCAGCTCCAGCAGTTCCATAGAAAGTCAGGTTCCAATAACGGAATTCTGGAGAGCCTATGTCACCTCCTTGCACAGTATCATTAACCTTTAACGTCCATTCACCAAAAGAGTTCTCACCCCAATGTACTACTGATGAAAATATCCAGTTATCATAATCGTGTCCAGGATCTGAGTGTTCGCGAACAAGTTCGGACACTATACCACTTGGCGAAGTTAAGAAGAAATTCAAATCTCCTCTAAACTTATGACTAACATCAACCAGTACTTCTATACTTTCAATATTTATGCTTTGATTCACGATAATCGTAGATGAGACACCGCTATCTCGGTCATCAAAAATATAATCGTTGACCGTGATTTCCCCCATATTGACGACTATCTCACTATCAACCGTTTGCCAGGATTTAGCCATGTTGACTGCTTCTGTCGCGTCAACTAGCCCGTATCCATACGCATGATTGTACCAATAACCTGCCTTTGTCTGGAACCAGCCAGAATGATCTGAATCGACTTTTCTCGAAGTCTGTACCAGAATATGTTGTACATCCCTCCAGGTCAGATTCTGATTTGCCTCAAGCATAAGAGCGACGACTCCGGCCACCATCGGAGTAGCCGCAGAGGTCCCCCCCATATTGGAAGTGTAGTCACCATTCTGGTCTCCATTGCTTCCAGATACATCTGTTGTAAATATAGCTGGATCTTCTCCATAATTGTTTGAAGGTGCAGAAACTAGCATGTTAGACCCTGTCTCTGAATACCATGTCTGTTCACCTTGCCAATCCACAGCTCCTACTGATATAGTATATCTGCTGTTCGCAAAGCTGTCTTTATTGGATTGATCCTTGTCATCCAAACCATTACCATTGGCCCAAGTATAGATAGTTCCAAGTCCATCTCTACCTTCTGACGTGCCCGTTTCAAGTGCTGCAATGGCCAAAGGTCCAGCTCCACCAAGTATAGTCCCTGTATCAGCCGGTCCCCAACTATTCGTGTAAATATCAATTACATCCATTTCATGCACAAAAGTATTGGCAACTGCTTCATCATTAGGCATGTAATCTTCTGCATACTCAAAACTACAATCACCTGCCACCAGCCTCAAACCGACCAGACTGGCGTTGTATGCTACGCCTGCAATTCCGATGTCATTGTCGCCTTTTCCAGCCACAATTCCTGCGACGGCAGTTCCATGCCAATCAACTTCATCAAAACCATCATCATATGAATCAACAGGCATGACATTGGTGTCATTTCCACAATAGTCATAACTGTACTGACTTAGAAAATTAGGTGAGAGGTCTGGATTATCATAGTCGATACCATCATCGACCACTCCGATTACAATACCATTACCAGTGAACTCATTCCAGGCCCCCTGTGTATTGAGATCGATTCCGGAAGTTCCCCCATTTTGACCATAATTATCAAGATACCACTGATCTCCAGATTCATAGTAGGGGTCATCTGGTTCATATCTTAAATCCAGATGTTGCTCAACCATGGGATAAAATTTCCATACATAATCTGAGACGTGCAATTCGTTCAGATACTGAAGTGCCAGGTCACCTGTTTGAAATTCAATTATCCACGTCCCACTCAAGATATCAAAGTCATGATAGGATTCAATTCGGCTATTATCTACTATCATACCAAGATTATTCAAGCAATACGGTTCTTTGAGAACAACTACCCATTCCTTGGTCAAATATAGTTGGGGTGAAGAATATTTTTCTAAATCTGATTCTCGAATGAAAGCAGATCTCACACTATTGGAAAAAGTCTTAGGGCCACAAATATGAGGCTCTTCTACAAAGCTTGGAACAATAATTTCGGTACTATCCTGAACTTTATAACTTCCTGTATCTACAAGGCTCAGAAGAATTGAACTTGCGATAAGCAGGGCTACAAAGTAGGCCTTCATAGTGTTGTTAGAAGAACACCGTTCTAAAGGCTTTCAGAAAGATAAAGTCGAGTATTGTTTTAGAGATTCTGGATTTGCCAGCGCATCCTTATTACCTACTTTTCTACCAGTGATAGTTGCCAAAACTGCCTTCTCGACCTTTTTACCACTAATAGTATAGGGTATGTCGTCAACCTCAAAAATATATTTAGGGACATGACGGGGGGTGGTTGCACTTTTTATCAATCCCCTAATATCAGACTCTAATTTTTCATCGAAATCTGTGCCCTTAGTCAATTTAACACAGAGGACCACATCTATATCTCCTTCATTTGGCCTACCAACAACGACTGCATCTACAATCGGTTTCATATTCTCGACAGCGCGATATATCTCAGCTGTTCCTATCCTTACGCCGCCTGGGTTCAAAGTGGTGTCACTTCGGCCATAAATTATCGCACCACCATTATCAGTCATCTCCACGTAGTCACCATGGGTCCAGACCCCCCCAAAATCACCGAAATAGGCTTTCTGATACTTTGAACCATCTTCATCATTCCAGAAACCAAGAGGCATTGAGGGGAACGGTTGTGTACAAACCAATTCACCACTCTGCCCAAAGACCGGTTTTCCATCAGTATCCCAGGATTGAACATCCATTCCCAGTTGAGCACATTGTAACTCGCCCCTATGAACTGGTAAAATGGGTGAACCTGCTAGAAAGCAACCAATAATGTCAGTACCTCCTGATATTGATGCCACCTGAATATCGGAATGGACATTTTCATTGACCCAATCGAATTGCTCCGGGACCAGTGGTGATCCTGTTGATAAAAGAGACCTGAAATTTGATAGGTCTGCTACATTCTCAGGTACTAATTCCGATTTGCTACAGGCTGCCAGAAACTTTGGACTTGTGCCAAAATGTGTGATCCCCGTTCTCTCGGCCATTCTCCACAGAGTTCCTAAGTCCGGATGCCCTGGACTTCCGTCATAGAGTACTATGGTTGCACCTGAGGCCAAGCCCGAAACAAGCCAATTCCACATCATCCAGCCACAGGTTGTGAACCAGAATAATGTGTCTCGCCCCTTCTGTATATCGCACTGTAACTGATGCTCCTTCAGATGCTGAATAAGTGTACCACCCGCACCATGGATTATGGATTTTGGTGGTCCTGTTGTTCCCGATGAGTACATAATGTACAATGGATGATCAAAAGGTAATTGAACAAACTCTGGAACTGTTGCATCATTGGAGACGAGATTTTGATAATTTGTCACCGAAGAATGGTTTAGTTTACACGCAGTGTCCACAAATTCTATAGAAATAATATGGTCAATCGTATCTATAGCTTCCAGGACGCCATTAATCTTGTGCTCCAATGAAAAAATCTTACCATTATAATTGTATCCATTCGCAACTATCATTACTGAAGGCTTGACTTGTCCAAACCGATCAACTACTCCCTGCGATCCAAAATCCGGGGAACATGAGGTCCAGACTGCTCCTGTAGCTGTAGCTGCCAGCATTAGGATTGCTGTCTCTGCACAGTTAGGAACGAAGGCTGCTATTCTGGTTCCTCGAGTCACTCCCATCTCTTTCAATCCATGCTGCGCTGCTGCAACTGACTCGTTCAGCTCCCCAAATGTCAGAATCTTGTCTTTCCGGCCTTCTCCAGTACTGATTATTGCAACCTGATCCTTATTCCCTGCCAGAAGGTTCTCAGCATAATTCAATTCAGAGCCTGAAAACCAGCGCGCCCCTGGCATAGTGGGATTCTCCAAAACCGAATCATAGATCCTGGAATGGATTATCTTTGAAAATTCCCAGAAATGGGACCAAAAATCTTCCATATTCTCTATTGACCAGCGATGTAAGTCAAAATAAGAAGCCGATTCGAGAGGCGACTCTTGAATAAAGTCGTGTAGTAAACTGGACTTGATTCTATCCTCGGATGGACTCCAGACCAGACGACCCATATTGACAGTAATGGACGGTGGTTAATGAATATTAACTAAAGCATCCCGGCCTTTTGAATAATCATCAACTGCTCTGTTGACAACTTTTCGCCTGCCAAAAACTTTGCGAAAAGATCCTCCGCACTGGCAGCACTGGCCTTTTGGTCTGCGACTGAACCTGATCTGCTGTGGGAAGCGGTCATTCGATCTATTTCTTGCATTGCACGCAAATACTCAATGTATTCGTTATGGACCACATCGGCTTTTCCTTGGCTTTAACAAACATTCTCTGTGCAGAATCAGCCTTTCGGCGTGTGGAACGGTTCAATCTTAAAGAATCTTTCATCTGGTTATGACACGCCTGTGCCTCCTGACGTGATTTCTGCATTTTCTTGCTTAAATCTCTGCGATTACCTTCAACTTCTCTGAATTCATCACGAGCTTCCAGAACTTCAGTGTCTGATTCAATCAGTTCATCATGCTCTTTGATCTTGTTCTGGAGGGAACCAATTTCTTCAACCAGTGCCCTTTCCTTGTCTCTTGTCAAGGGAGTGGTCATTTGCTTGATCTCCAGTTCTTGTATTTGCTTTCTCAACCTAGCAATAGGTGGGAGATTGCGCCCTGAAAAGCGAGCGCGCTTTAATTTCAGAAATTTATCTTTCAGGACTTTTACAGAGTCTGATATATCGCGGCGTTCGTCACGAATCTGGCCTACTTCCACATTAAGGCCGTTTCTACGATCACGGTAAAGATGTACACTATCCATATACTCCTTGGCTTTGAGATTCAACTCATTACGTGAAGCAGCATGAGTCTGTGATTTCAGATTTAATTCATCTCGTTTAACACGTATCTCTTCAGCCAGAATGTGATATGTCTTCCTTTTTTTTCTCAATTCAGAACGTGAAAGTTCCTCAATGTCTTCAAGATCAATCTTTGTTTCCTTTTTATTCTCAGAAACTTCTCCCATTTCTTGATTGGAGGCAACTAATCTCTCAATAAGTTCTGATTTTTTACCCGATACGGGTAGACCTGACTCTTTGAGCTTTGTCTTCAACTCGGCTACTGTCAGACCATCGTAGTCTTGGGCGTTATCTGTAGAGCTTGCGCTATCATCAGAAGGCTTCGAGCCTTCGGCTGCTACAGGGGCTTGGGTTTCCTGTTCGGAATCCATTGAACTTCATATGGGCTTTGAGACCCATGTCAACCTCAACCGAAAAGTGCACCAAGTCCAGACACAGCGTCTTCTTCGCTGACTTCTTCCTCTTCTTCTTCGGCTTCTGCCTCAGCTGGGGCCTCTTCTGAAGATGCGGCGGCGGCAGGTGCGGCACCAGCGGCTGGTGCAGCAACGGCGGCGGTTGCCATAGCTTCCTCAATATCGACTCCTTCTAAAGAAGCGACAAGGGCTTCGGCCCTTGATTTTTCTGCCTTGACGCCTGCTGCCTTCAAGACTTTCTCAACGCTCTTGGCGTTTACCTCAGTTCCTGCGGAATGCAGTAACATTGCTGTATAGACGTATTCCATTTTTTGTCTCCTTATTATCCGAATAAAGCTCTTAGGATACTTCCTCCTCATTTTCATCCCCTTTTTCAGAGGATGACGCTTCTTCCACCGGCTCAGCCTTTGCAGCTACAGTAGTCGCGACTGCATGACCAAGCATCTCTTTCAACTCATCATCGGTACCATCTCCAGCATGCCCGGCGACACCAAGCATCGCACCATGGGCCTTAGCCAGAAGGGCCTTGATTGTTGACTCCGAGGGATATGCAGTCGAGATTGCAACTGCCAAAGCATCGTTATGAGCCTTGGAGAGCAAGGGCTGCATTGTCGCCCCAGTGAAATACCGTGTATTGAATGCCAGATTGAATGCCTGTGCCGTGGCCGATTGAACATGGCCCCGGAACTCATTCAGATCTATGTCAAGTATATCTGATAGAAAGAAATTCTCTCCATCAAATGCGCCCAACAATTGCATTCCTACGGTTATCGGATAAATCTCAAGTTTAGTAAGTGCGGCAGCGACATCGGCACTGATGACTTCACCTTCTTCTACCGCAGTGTGTTTCTTTCGAATCACAACTTTTCCCTTTTCAATAGCTGCAGGAAACCAGCCTTCTGGAAATCTCCTACAACCGGTCCTGCCGGGAAAGCAGTCGGACCTTTCTCAACCACAATCTTTGAAGTGGCTGTCTCCCCACCCTTTGCCGGAGCCTGTGTCCGTGACTCCATAAGCATCTGGAATATCTTGAATGGACTTTCAGTTGAAGATAGCAAGGCAATCTGGTGAGGTACAAAGATATCAATCACCTGTTCGACTCCCTTCATATTCTTCGAAGCATCTTTCAATGCCAATTTCAAAAGACGATTTCGAGACATTCTCAGCTTCACGCCCATGTCCCTAAGCGAAGATCGCATGGTCAGCATCTGCTTGGCACCGATTCCAGATACATCTACCAGACCTACTACTGGAGCGGACTGCACGAATTCCTGGATATTGGAGACTTCCTTGCGTTTCCAATCTGCAACAATGGCCTTTGGCTTCATCCTAATCTCACCGCCTTGCCCATGCTAGTCTTGACCCATATAGATGCTATGTTATCCGTACCCCGATCAAGATTCGATTCGACTCGTTTCAAGATGGTTTCAAGATTATCAGCTAATTGTTCCCGAGACATAGAAACATTCCCAAAAGGAACATGAAATGTTGGACGGTCCTTGGAACGGACCGGGACCAGGTTTGTCAATCCACTAATTATTCTTCCAATATCTGCCTGCGGAGGTATTGGTCGAGGCATCTTTCCTCTAGGACCTAAAACCACACCAAGACCCTTACCAATACTGGGCATCAATCCAGTCTCGGCAACAAAGAAATCGAAACGATTCGCTAATTTTCTAGCTTCTCTCTTATTTTCGGCAAGCTCATCAATCTCATCAGGAGATATGACTGTATCCACTATCTTCTTGGAAATAACGGCCATTTCACCCTGAGCGAATACCGCAACTCGGGCCGGCCTTCCTCGACCATGAGGAAGTGCCACCTCGGCATTGATTCTCTTCTGGGGATTCTGGAGATCAACATCACGAAGATTTATTGCAACTTCCATAGTCTCTACGAACTTGCGCTCCTTCTTTGTATCGAGAGCATCCGCGATAGCTTGGTTTACCTTATTCGATGCGATGATTTCACCTCCGTAGTAAAGCGAGATTGCATCTCTCCTACGGTATCCTTTCGGACACAGATGCGTATATAAAATTAATTCATAAACGATTTTGAATATTTTTTAAATAGATAGTAGGTCAGTCCCACTGGGTTCAACATTGATAGAGGCCAGGAATGTTATCAAGAAATATGGGGCAGTTACTGCCTTGGACGACTTTACGGTGGATATACCTGAAGGTAAAATCGGAATCCTAGGTCCTAACGGAGCCGGAAAGAGCACCTTTGTCAAGATCGCATTAGGACTGATCAGAACGACCAGTGGAAGTATTACTGTATTGGGAGAGGATCTGGATAGAAACACCGTCGACATACGACGTAAAATTGGTTACATGCCTGAGCACGATTGTATTCCAAACAGTATGACCGGTGTCGAGTTCCTGATAGAGATGGGACTGGTAACTGGCATGAGTCTGCAAAGCGCCACGCAGAGAACTCATGAGATCCTAGGACATCTCATGATGGGTGAGGAGAAATACAGGAAGATTGAGGAATATTCTGGAGGAATGAGGCAGAAAATAAAGCTGGCTCAGGGACTTATTCACGGTCCTGAGGTTATTTTCCTGGATGAACCAACCTCTGGTCTAGACCCGAAAGCCCGGCAGGAAATGCTGGAAACGATAAACGGGCTGACGGAGGTCAGCGGTACCAATGTCCTGCTTAGCACACACATTTTGCAAGATGTGGAAACTGTGTGCGATCATGTGATTATTGTCAATAATGGCAAGTTGCAGATGCAGGAGAACGTAAAGAAACTGATGCAAAGACAAACTGACGTTATCCAAGTCAGAATTGGGGGGTCAACTGAGGATTTTGTAAAACAACTAAAGAAAAGTGGAATCACTGCAACCTCGGGTGGTAGGGGATTGCATGTTCCATATGTAAACGACAAGACATTCGAACAAATCGTCGATTCAGCTGTCAAAAGCAATTGCCAACTTTATGAGATGGAAAGGACCACTGTCACCATGGACAATGTATACCTGGAGGTCGTGGATTGAAAGAAAAGGCACAAGTCTCCGAAAGATTTAGAGAATTCAAGGCAGAACTCACAAGCCGACCGTCAATAGTCATGGGAATGGGATTGAGAGGATTCCTGAGACTGTTAAGTCTAAAGAATCAATGGATCCTCGCGCTTGTAGCCCTAATCTGGCTCTGGACTCTGGGCTTCTATGTTCTATTATCCACAGGTGATTATCCATGCCAGAATCTGGAGTTCTGGGATTCATCAGACTTCAAACGTTGCCAACCCTTAGTCTACTATAACGATTTAGGACTTGGAGGTGTCAGACTTTTCCTAGTAACTCTGGCTGCAATTTCTAGTAGTGGACTAATTGCTAACGATATGACTGATAAGTCATTACACCTTTACCTTTCACGACCAATTAGCAGACTGGATTATCTAATTGCCAGATTCATTCCCGTTTTTCTGCTGCTAATGTGTGTAACCGCTTTACCGAATCTAATTGTATACGTAAATCAATGGGGAGAAGCAGGACTAGAATTTGACTGGATCAAGAACCACAAATGGTTGCTGCTTGATATACTAATTTTAGGTTCCTTCTATTCGGCCTCGTACTCAATAATCGGTCTAACGTTCTCCACTGCAATAAACAGGGAGTCCTGGGCGGCCGGGGCATTTTTCCTATTTGTGTACGGATCTGCAATAATAATCGAGATTTTTTACTTGATAATGCTTGAATCTGGGGTTGGTGATGACCGGATATTGTTGTTATCTGTAATCCATTTATTGGATATAATTGGTTTCTACATCTTTGGCACTCAGCCTTTCTTTACGGCATTTGGACTTGAAGGAATTGATATTGCGGATATTGAAGTATTTGGCGTATTCATTCTGATAATTGGATCCTGTGGACTATTTGTCAATTGGATGATATCACAGATGGAGGCCAACAAATGAGTGAGATAATCCTGAATCAAGTCACCAAGAACTATGGTAAAGTTCAGGGTATATCCGAAATCTCGATTAATGTAGATCCTGGCCTGACCGGTATCCTAGGGCCAAATGGTGCTGGCAAGTCGACCATGATGAAGATGATTCTGGGTCTGGCAAGGCCATCAATGGGCACTGTGACCGTGATGGGAAAAGATCCCTTTACGGACTGGGAACAAAGGAATAAAATTGGATTTGTACCCGAATTTGACTGCTTCTACGAACATATGTCTGGTCTGGATTATGTTTCCTACTTCTTGAGAATGCACAACTATGAAAAACAAGAAGCTGAAGAGATGGCCAGAGCGTCACTTTCTGAATTGGGTCTGGAAGATTCTATGGAACGTAAAATAAGAACCTATTCCAAGGGAATGCGCCAGAAGACCAAAGTTGCAAGAGCTACTGTGTTTGACCCTGAGATCCTGATTATGGATGAACCATTCCAGGGCGCTGATCCAAGCACTAGACATCTCCTCATGAACAAAATGAAAGAATGGTCAGAGAAAGGTAAGACCATTATGATCTCAAGCCATATACTGCATGATGTGGAGAATCTTACCGATAGAATCATATTGATCAATAATGGCAGGATGCTCGCCTCGGGAGACAGGCACGAGATTCGAAAATTAATGGACCATATCCCAAGACAGATCAAGGTCTCACCAATCGATAAGGCAAATCTTAGAATTCTAGCCAAAAGAATGCTGGATGAAGAGTGGGTAAGGGCTGCCAGGGTAGATGAAGAACAGGGAGAGATACTGCTTGAAACAGACAGGGCCGAGACATTTTACCTGGAACTTCCCAAGATTCTGCAGAAAGAGAAGATAGCTGTAACAAAAATCAATTCTGACGATGATTCTCTGGATTCGCTTTATGACAAGATAGTAGGAGGTTCCCAATGGAAATAAGCAATGTATTTAATCGCTCGAAGAATCTCTTCCCACCCATCCTGAAAGACTGTAGTCAACGTCTTCTGGTAAACCCATTGACTTGGGTCCTTGTCGTAATTATGCTACTACCATGTTTTCTGGGCTTGTGGTTCTACTATGAATTCTCTGATGAAAGGCAATTCGAAGAAGTAGATGGCGAGAAAGTGTACTATGCCAATGATGGGGGCTTGCTGCATGTGGAACTGAGAGAAGCATTCCTAAATCTGTCAAGCTTATTCATTGTCAAATTTATTGGTGTATTGCTGGCCATAATGTTCAGCTCAGAGTTGATTAACGAAGAATTCAATCGGAAGACCATGCAAATATTGCGTACCACGCCCATAATGTCCCTGGAGATTATTTTTTACAGATACGTTACAGGGGTTCTATGCATGTTTGGCATATTAGCCTCATCAAGTATAATCATGTACATCGTCATAATGCTGGGTTCGGGGATTCATGGAATAATCGAGGAACTGGAGATTCTCTGGCTGGTCATCAAAATCGTTTTGTTCGAATCTATTGCATTTTTGGGAATATTTTGCTTGATAAGTGCCTATTTCGAAAGACCTTTCCTCCTAGGAATAGTGTATTGGATCATATGGGAAATGATAGTCTCAGGAACCCAATATCAGCAAATAACGGTTTCACACTACTTGGAATCCATCCTATTTGATGGTCTAAAAGATATAGGATGGAGCGTCACTGCCGAGGATTATGGATTGACCAAAATAGTGAACAATGAGGTTGTAAACATAGCTACAGAGCCAATAACCGCTATGTTAGTAATGATTGGAATTGGACTAGGAACCGTGGTATGGGGTGCCCGAGGACTAGGAAATCGCCAATTCTAAAGTTTTATTAAAAGCACAAAATAGGACGAATGCTCATGGCCAAAAGAGATTATTACGAAATTCTGGGAGTACCCAAAGATGCTGACGAGAGAACCATCAAGAAAGCATATCGAAAACTCGCCAGAAAACACCATCCTGATGCCAGCGATGAGAGTGCTGAGGTTGCTGAGGACAGTTTTCTTATAGAAATCATAGGTTTCGTTGTGTACGACCTATTTTTTATTTGTTTTAATGTAAGGGTCCCCCCTTGAAT
>MPMC02137835.1_pt1 | contig 14196 bp, 8 predicted proteins | sample 1617281 | NCBI WGS metagenome assembly MPMC02 (sample SAMN05944809, study PRJNA350692) | marine metagenome | biome: marine; feature: ODZ; material: water; isolation source: 100 m water sample filtered on 30 um supor filter | place: Pacific Ocean | collected 2012-04-09 | depth 100m m | reverse complement strand
TCGTCCTTCCCGAGCCCGAGACACTGCCAGGAGAGCAAATCGTATGGCCGAGTTCAGAGGCGCCCGCTATACTGACCCGCCAGCAAAAAACGGCCAATCTTCTCCACCCCAGACCCCGCTTTGCAGCCATGAGCCAACCGTCCCCTACAAAGTCCGATGTGGCCAAACCGAGTGCGGTCGAAGGATTCAAGCAGGAGAGCCATTTTCTGCGGGGGACGATTCCCGAGGCACTCCTCGACGAAAATGCCTTCTTCGACAAGGTTAGTGTCCAGCTGATCAAGTACCACGGAAGCTACCAGCAGGATAATCGGGACGAGAGAAAGGCGGCCCGCGAAGATGGCCGGGGCAAGGCCTACTCCATGATGGTCCGGAACAAAATCCCGGGAGGAAAATTTACCAGCGACCAGTTGCTCGCCGAGCTGGATCTGTGTGACGAAGTGGGTGATGCCACGCTGCGCATCACGACCCGCCAGGGCCTGCAACTGCACGGAGTTCTCAAAAAGGATCTTAAAAAAACGATCCGGCGGATCAACGAAGTCCAGGCCTCGACACTCGGGGCGTGTGGTGACGTGAACCGCAACGTGATGTGTTGCCCCGCGCCACTGCGAGGCGATCCGGTCCACGACGAACTACAGCAGATGGCCGATCGGCTCGCCGGGCATTTCGCACCCCACACCCGGGCCTACCACCAGATCTGGCTCAGTGAGGATCCGGAAGGAGAAAAACAGTTGGTCGGTGGCGACCGGGATCCATTCGAGGTGGAACCGATTTATGGCGCAGTCTATCTCCCGAGAAAATTTAAAATTGGGATCGCTCTTCCGAGTGACAACTGCGTCGATGTCTATTCCCAGGATTTGGGCCTGCTTGCGATTGAGGAGGGGTCCACCATTGTGGGCTACAACGCTTTGGTCGGTGGCGGTTTTGGCGTAACCCCGACCGCCAAAAAAACATTTCCCGCTCTGGCCCAACCGTTGGCCTTTGTCGAACCGGATGCGATGATTGCTGTCGCTACGGCGATCGTGGAGGTACAGCGCGACTTTGGGAATCGCTCCGATCGAAAAGTGGCCCGCCTTAAATATCTTCTCGCCGATTGGGGTCTGGAAAAATTCAAAGCCAAAGTCGAGGAGTATTACGGCAAACCGCTTATCGATCCAAAACCGCTGTCGGTCAGCCGATTCGACGATCATTTGGGCTGGTGCGAACAGGGCGATGGCAAATGGTTTTATGGGCTGAACGTAGAAAACGGCCGGATCAAGGATGAAGGAACGTTCAATTTCAAAACAGCCGTGCGGGAGATTTGCAACACGCTCAAACCGGGTCTGCGGTTTACGAGCCATCAATCGATCCTGTTTATCGACTTGGCGGAGGAACAGAAAGAGCACCTGGAGGAGATATTGGTCCGCTCGGGCATACCGCTCACGGAACAGACCAGCACCGTCCGGCGATGGTCGATGGCCTGCCCGGCGATGCCAATGTGTGGTTTGGCCGTTGCCGAGAGCGAGCGGGCCTTGCCGGCAATTATAGGCGCGCTAGAAGTCGAGCTGGAAAAATTGGGACTCTCGGATGAAATATTCACAACCCGCATGACCGGCTGCCCCAACGGCTGCGCTAGGCCCTACAATTCCGACATCGGCTTGGTGGGCAAGACGCTGGGAAAATACACCATCCTGCTTGGCGGCCGCTGCCAGGGCGATCGGCTCAATTGGATTTATAAAGATCTGGTGCCGGCTGACGAGGTGGTGCAGACGCTGTTGCCACTCTTGAGATACTTCAAACAGGACCATAAAAAGAACGAGTCTTTTGGCGATTTTTGTGATCGCAAGGGTCTGGAGAATCTGACCGGCTGGGCGGAACAAGACGCTCCGCGCTGACGACCCGAAGCGGCAACCGGGAAATGTAAGAAACCTTTTTGCAGGAACCAGCTAGTCTCTCTTTATGACCTGGGCCTGGATCATCACCATTTGCGGACTGTGCCTCTGGACGGCCTTGGCGAGCCTGATCGTTATGACCTGTCGCCGGGTTCGCTCGCTTCAACCTGGAACAGTCGACCACCCCCAAGTGGTGAGTGTCATCTGCCCGGCCCGGAACGAAGCTGATGAACTCGAATCGGCCATGCGCACCCGGTTGCGTGATGCCGCTCCATGGCTGGAGTTCATCCTGGTCAATGATCGCTCAACCGATGAAACCGGTCCCATCATGGACCGACTGGCTTCAGAGGATGCACGCATCCGGGTCCTGCACCTTGAAGAACTACCCGAGGGGTGGCTTGGCAAAGTCCATGCACAACAACAGGGCATCGAAATTGCCCGGGGAGACTGGTATCTCCTGTCCGACGCTGATGTTCAAGTGGATCCGGGCCTGATCGAGTCCGCCCTCTGCTGGGCCCAGGAAGAACAGGCCGATCATGTCGCCCTGATTCCCAAAATCATCCGTGGCCCCGTGCTGCTCAAGAGCTGTCTGCCAGTGATGATGCTCGTCTTAATGACAGCCTTGAGACTGTGGCGAGCCAACGACGATCGTTCCGATCGGGCCATGGGCGTTGGTGCCTTCAACCTGGTCCGTCGAGCCGCCTTGGAACATGCGGGTGGAATGGAACCACTTCGAATGGAGATTGCTGATGATGTCGGTATCGGCATGATCATCCACGAATCCGGGGGGCGATCACGACTGGCGGTTGCCAAGGATCGGCTCCGGGTTCACTGGTACCGATCAACTCGAGACTTTCTGCAGGGCATGGAAAAAGGGGCGGCCAAGGGTGGCGGTCGAATACAATTGATCCTGCATTCCATTCTGATCCTGCTCCTGGTGCTGGCACTTCTGAGCTCCTTTGCATTGCTGGCACTCTGGTCGGTTGTTCCGCTGCCAGTGAGCCTGATCGCGTTGATCTCCGCCCTGGTTGCTACCGCGACGACCCTGACGGCCTCACACCGATTCGGGTTGCCAACCGCCTGGGCTTGCCTAGTACCGCTGGGGTTGCTCTCAACGCTGTTGGTCAGTCAGCGATCGCTGTGGCTGGCCATCATTCGTGGTGGTGTCCGCTGGCGTGGAGATCAACACAACCTCACCTCCACCCGTGCCGGTGAGCGAGTACGACTATAAACCCGTACAATCGCGGCCATGTCAGATTCACCTGTTGCAATTGTCACCACCGGCAGCAAGGGCATTGGTACTGCCTGTGCCCGCCGCATGGTCTCTAATGGATTTCGTGTTGCCATCACAAGTTGAAGTGATGCTGTCCAAGCCGTCGCCAACGACATCGGTGGCCTGGCTGTCGAGCGCGACATGACTGATGCCGATGACATGAAGCGGTTCGTCTCCACAACAGTGGAGCACTACGGCCGCAAGGATGTCGCGGCCCTCAGCGCAGATCACTTGCCACGAGGTCCATTGCTTGATCTGACGGCTGGGGATTGGCGGGCCGTATTTTTCTATTCTTTGGGCCCTTCGGTCGCTTTTTCCACCGGCTCTTCGGGAGAGTCTTTCACATTGTTGCCCGCATCGTCATCCTTCTTATCCTGCCCTTGAATCTCGCGCCACGGTTTCCCGGCACGATACCCGTCGAGTTCGGCCTTGAGTTGTCCATCGGCCGCCTCGTCACCTATTTGCACCGCCTTGCTGGACCATTGGATGGCCGATTCAAAATCACCATTTTCTGCATGAGCCGCCGCCAAGGTGCTGAGAATATGTGCTTTTTTAAATTCAGTGGCTTCACACGCCCGGTTTGCCAGTGTGAGTGACCGCTTTGCGTCCCGGAGCGTTGGCTCGGGAGACGTGGCCAAAACCCAGGCCAGATTATTTAAGATTCCCGAATCTTCCGGATCGAGTTGGAGTGCTTTTTCGTACTCGGCAATCGCTTCGGCCTGGCGGCCGAGATTCAACAGCAAATCACCCCGACTGCGGTAAATGGGACCATGGGGTATTGGCTTAGTCAGGAGTTTGTCATAGATATCTAGAGCCTGTTGGACCTGATCGTTGGTGGCGAAAAAAATGGCCAATGTCACAAGTAGATCGTTATTGTCCGGCATCGCCGCCGCCGCTCGCTTGAGTCCGGCGATGGCGTCCTCCATTCGATCGGATGCTGCCAGGATCGCGGCCTGCAGTTCTATCGCACCGAGCAACTTGGGATCTACGACCAGCACCCGTTCGATTTCATCCAAAGCGGCTTTTGTGTTGCCGCTGTCGTGATAGATTTGGGCCCGCAATAAACGCCAGCGAAGATTGTCGGTTTCCAGGTCGATCGCCCGATTGATATCTTCCAAGGCTTTCTCGGAGTCTTTCTTTTCCAGATAAATTTGCGCTCGGTAGAAGTGGGCCGCACCTCTGTCAGGATCAAGCTCCAGGGCACGGTTCAAACTGGCAAGTGCCAGGTCCACCTTTTTTTGAAACAACTGGCTCAAGGCGAGCACTTCATGGACTCGTGAATCTTCTGGTTCCAGACTCGCTAGTTTAGAAAGATCCTCCGCAGCCTTTTCCGCATTGTTGTTTACGAGGTAATAGATTCCTCGTCCGCGAAGTGCGATGGGCAAATTAGGCCGTAAAGCCAGTGCCTTGTTGTAGTCGGCCAGTTTTTTTCCGCCCTCTTCGGTCATTTCACCTCGAAGGGCCAGAGCCAGTGCTTGAATCGCCGGGTTCTTCGCGGACTGTTTGATTGCCTTGTTGAATTCGACGAGCGCCTTTTTGCGATTGCCCTGCGGGAGAGTCTGGATTCGTCCGATCAACAGATGGGCTTGGGGGAGGTCATCCTGCCGCTTGACGGCCAGTTCGAGATCCGCCAGGGCAACACGCGCCAGTGGAAGCCAGTTATCGGTAGGGGGCTTGCGATCAAAAATCTCTTCACAAAATCGCTGTGCCCTCTCCAAGCGGGTCGATACAATCATCTGATTGGCAAAAAGCACACCCTGTTCATCCAAACCACCTACCACTAAAGCCTTCTTGCATAGCTGGATTACCTGCTCCATGTCATCAAATGTGTTGGCGCCAATTTTCAGTCTCGTCGCCTCGTTCAAAAAGTCTGCTGCAGATTTTATAGGTGGTGGATCATCTTTTTTTTCTGCATCTTTTTGAGTTTGGTTTGCCGGTTGTTCTTCATCGGCGTTGATCTGCGCAGGCGCGGTCTTTTGAGGCGATGGCTCTGTCGGCTCTTCTGCGAAGGAATTACCAACGCAAAGAGACAGCATGAGCCCGCTGCAATAAAAGAGAATGGAAAATTTCATGGAAAGGATTTCCAAAATGTGCTTGCTCGCTGCGGCAGACCGGTAAATCGTATCCTACGGCTTTGCGTATCGTATTGTACACTTCAGCGTGGTAACCGCCCACATCAGACAGAGAAGAAGCATTCTGCCGGTTCACGCGGGCAGTTTGTCGACCCAGTGAACACCAATGAACCGGGTTAATGGTTTCGCCAGAATCCGGGCAAAAAAAGTACAAGGATGGCAAAGATTTCCAGGCGGCCGACCATCATTAGCCAGATAAACAAAACCTTTGCCTGTGGCGTGAAGTGGGTGTAGGTGTATTTTGGACCTACGGTGCCAAGGCCGGGTCCCACATTATTGAGTGTTGCCGCAACACTCGAAGCGCAGTCGATCAGTTTGTGATCCATATGCTCCGCTCCCGTGCCTCCACGGATCCACGTTTGGTCCGGCTCCGTAGTGATCAAAAACATCCAACTGAAAATAAAAATTACAAGAATGAGACCAAAGTACACCAGAATATTCTTGCGGAGATTTTGATCTTCAACCGGCTGGCCACCCAACCTCAAGGGCCGGACGACCGTAGGGTGATACGCTTTTTCAAGCTCCAGGCGGATAATGTTCAAAAACATGATATGTCGGATAACTTTTAATCCACCCCCGGTACTACCCGCACAGCCACCAACAAACATCAACAACAGCAGCATGCCACGGCCAAAGTTATTCCACGCGTCGAAATTTGCACCACTACTGAACCCTGTCGTTGTCATGATCGAGACAACTTGAAAGCTACTATGTCTTAAGCCAGAGGCAAAAGAGGGCCAAAAGTTGCTGCCTACGTAAAACAAGTCGTCCCGGTGGAGGTAGCCGAAAAACACGATCAGAAGTGTCAGAACAAATAGAGTTGCGATATAGGTTCGCCACTCCACATCTTTAATCAGCTTGAGAGGTTTTCCAATGGCAACAAAATACAAGAGTGTAAAATTTGTTCCCGCAATCACCATAAAGAGCATAATAAAGGATTCGGCCCAAAGTGCCCCGGTGACACCTACATTTGGCAATTGTGAAAAATGACCCACGCTATCGTTGTAGGTACTAAATCCCCCTGTTGCCATTGTGCCGAAAGCAGTGCAAAGAGAATCAAACCAGGAGAGTCCGAAGCACCCTAGAATAATGGACAGAGCAAAGGTCAATACAATGTAAATGGTCGCAAAAATCCAGGCCGTATGTTGCATCCGAGTTTGCGGCCCTTCCTTTGTAGGTCCCGGTATTTCACTGCGCATGAGTGTTTTTCCGGCAGATCCCTGACCCAAGATAGCCACAAACAAGACGATGATTCCCATGCCGCCGAGAAACTGGGTGCTGCTCCGCCAGAAAAGGATCGATCGACGCACAAGTGCGTGACCATCTTCCATTTGTACATCTGTCAACACGGTGGCACCGGTGGTGCTAAAACCGGATTGTGATTCGAAACAGGCATCCCATACCTGCATCACCCTTCCCGGTGACATTTCGGTACGGCTAAGCAGATAGGGCATTGCACCGAGTACCGTTGCGAGCATCCAACTGAGCCCAACGATGGCCATCGCTTCTTTGCGGAAAAGCTGCCCTTTGGCACGTTGCCCGAAATACCAAAGTAGACCACTTAGAAAAAGCGCGATCGCCATAGCCCCCAATAGGCCGAAAAAGCCGTCATATTCAAATTCGGCACTGCCCCCGATGGCTGAAAAGGCCCATGGCAGGCTGAAAACCATGGTCAGCGCTATCAGGAACGTAATACGACTGAGATGCTTGCAGAGCAGCGAAAAATTCATCGTTGAGTGTACGACCCTAAGGCGACTCTCCCCATTAAGAATTGGAGGAGAGTGAATTTGTGAAAACAACTCATGAAACCGACAATGTATTCATTCACCCTATTGTCCATTGGTATCGAACATGGCGACCGTTTCTTCAATAGCCGAATCATCGATAAGCGCAACAACAGTATCTTCAGGCTTGAGAATGTCATCGGCCCCCGGCACCCGCACGTAGTCCTCGTGGACGATGACAGCGATTAAGCATTGCTCGGGAAGCTGTAAATTTGCCAAAACATGTTCCGTGCAGGGTGCTCCCTCACGCACAAGAAGTTCTAGAACATTAAGACCCCCGGAGCCTAACGTGGTACGAGAAATAATGGGGCCACGGTAGAGGAGACTCAGTACCTGACGGGCCATCACCTCTCTGGGACTGACTGCCCGGTCAATTCCCAACTTGCCGACCACTTCTGCATAATCGGGCCGTTCGACCACCGCCATGATCGATTGCGCACCAATCTCTCGTGCCGTGACGCAGGCCATGATGTTGTCTTCGTCATCTGCCATGCATGCCACAAATACGTCAGCCCTGCCAACACGCTCTTCTTCAAGATTTGCACGCTGGGTTGCGTCTGTATGAACGACGGTGACAGACTTTAGATTTTCCGAAAGAAAACCGCATCGCTCCCGGTCAGCATCCAATAGCACAACGCCAAAACGGCCTCCCTCAAGGGATTGGGCCAAGTGGTAACCAGTCTCACCACCTCCGGCGATCACAACACCTAATTTGGATGGTGATCCTGCTTGAAATAATTCCTTGACATCATCAATTTCATCGCCATTACCGATCAGTGTTATTCGGTCGCCAGCATTCAGTACATCATCAGCAAGCGCCAGAGACGTACGACCACCTCGCGTTATGGAAGCAATTCGGATGTCCGGGGGTAATCCCAGATCTTTGATCGCTTTACCCGCGGCCCTCGTTGTTTCGGAGATTTCAATTTCGTCCACCTCTATTTCACCACGGGAAAAATGTTCCATGGCGACAGTTCCCGGGTGTCGAATATCGTATGCCAACTCCATGGCCGAAAGTTGTTCGAGGCTCAATAACCGGTCAATCTTGAAGTGACTCTGGTAGGCAAACGTGCTGAAGTCGTTATAGATTGGTGCGTACACTCGAGCGACAGTTCGGGCGGCCCCCATCGCTTTTGCCATGCTGGCGGCGATCAAATTGACTTCATCGTTGCCTGTGACAGCAAGGCATAGATCTGCACTTCCAACTTCGGCCTGAAATAAAATACTTGACTGCGATGCAGATCCGTGGATGCCACGAACATCAAGTCGTTCATTGATGGCATTGATGCGGTCTAAAGAATCATCCACGACAGTAACGTTGTGGCGGTTCTGGCAGAGCATCGTCGCAATAGAGGTACCAACAGTACCAGCCCCCAAGATAACAATATTCATGATTCGATGTTTTGGTATGGAAAAATGAAAAGGACCCGCTCGTGGGGTCTTGTCGGGCAGAGATAGTATGTCATCAGACGCCCGCGCCCAAAGAACCTATTGCCTTTGTGTAAAACTACACGGCATCAATACAATAATATGAGAAGCGTGTACCATTGTGATGCGTTTTAGGGCCCAAGCAAGCTCCCATTTTAGGGATTCTCAACAGGTGGTGAAAAAGCAGAATCGCTTCTATTGTTTGAATTCTCGGTAAAAAATCGATCGTCCAGGTTTCGGCATCCCTCGGCAATGTAATAATTTACCAATTCGATGCGGAGTTCGCGAGATGTAATAACACCCGCTTCCCAGCGAATAAAAAGATCGGCGTGTTGCCGACGACGGTTTAGCACTTCGTTGATCTGCTCTTTGCTATCCTCCCCGTCACGGAGCGTATCGACAGCATCAAGTCGAAATGCATCACGCACCTGCCGATAATGGCCACTCGCACCATATGCAAATTCGTCAAGAGTCTGTACTACTGCACCGAGTTTAGCGGCGGCCACCAAATTCATATTTCGATTCACGCCCGCCGCGTTTGCAAGAACACCAGCCAGTAGCTGGTTGCCACGAGCCGCTTCTGCCATTTTAAGCCGCAATGTTTGGTGCCAGTCAAGCGAGGGGGTTAATTGCTGCTCTTGCATTTGAGTAGCAAAATGGTCGTACACGCCCTGTTCAATTTCCCGTCTGGGAGAATACATGGGCGGGCTGCGATGAACAATGGTCATCTGTGGCGAAAAGAAAGCCCCGGTTGGCGAAAGAAAATCGCGCTGCATCGAGACATCGAGTTGCGCCAAATTGAGAAGTGTTTTACCAGAGGCAGGATGTTCTGAAACAGGAAAAAACTCGCGTCGGGGTCTTCCTGTTTCTTGAGCACACAGCAAGAGCAGGCCCGCACAATAACCATCAATGGTTTTTCCCTCAAGGTTTTGTCCTTTGAGTTGTTCGATACCTTTAGTCTCAAAGTTTAAGTCAAACTTGGATTCGTTTCCTATGACAGTCCTGGCGACCTGAGCCATTCTCTGGGCGACTTGGGGATCTTTATGGCGAACAAATACGTAATTAAGTGTTCGCTTGACAAAAGTATCTACGGTCGTTGCCGGTATGGAATGTTCTGTTTCGGGAAGATCAACAACAACAAAACGGCGGCGACCGTCACTCCCCACCTCGTCAGTGACAATACCGGCGTGGGTAAACAATCCTGGCTGAAGGTCCGTGAAGCGATTGTAGGGAGATGGATTTTTCATTAACAACCAGTCCCCGGCCTGGATCGAGGTGTTTCCCATTCGATAGTCGGGGCCTGTTACTCCAGAAGTGCGTCGCTGCTTAAGCCAATCAAGAAGCTCTTTTTGCCGCTGACCATCGTTAGGGCTCAAATCGGTGGTTTTTACAGCGGCGACGATCTCATAGAGTTGTTGCGCAGTTATGGCTGGTGTTTGTAGCGTAGGATCGCGTCCTGGGCGCGGCTCCTGAGGCAGACCAATATATCGAATCGTATCTGCCACAAATATTGTGAATTCCGGTGAAAGTTGTTCACTGCGGATCAGCCTTGCCAACCATGGCAAAGACTCCATGTTGCGCGCCACGCGGGTTAACTGAAGTATTTTGCCCTTTAGCCGATCGGGCAATGGCGGGAGCGAGTCGATTCGCCCACGTTCTAAAAGAGTAGAAAGCGAGGCTATTGCTCCCACAGTACTCTGCTCTTGAATCAACAGATCAACGAGTTTTTCATAGGCACCGATATCGTTTTCAAGGTCATAACCTGCATCGGTCAAAACATCGACGGAAAGATATCGAAGTCTGCCGGAGAGGTCTGTGAGTGCCGCTGCGGAGGTGAGAAAACTCTTTAACGCATCTTGTGCTGTAGGATCATCTGGCGAATTGAGAAATAGCAATCGCATCTCTAGCATGCGTGCGAGTGACCTATCGACACGGTTCCGGATGGCAATCAGATGACCGGCCAGTTCGAGAATGCCATCATTGGAAATATCTGATGAATAAGAAGTCAACTCCGCCGCCCACTGCTCGACTTTCGGTACAAGGCGCTTTACGGAAAGTGCTCTTTCCGGCGAAAAGTCTTCAGGTCCTTCTGGCAGTACATCCAGTAGGCGGTCGAGCGGAGTCGTGTTTGCTGCCGCGCACAATGTGAACGTTGTTGTGGCCAAAAAGACAGAGAATCCTAGAACTACCAGAGCATTCTTTTGCTGCAGTTGAATCAAGAACGAGAAGTTCATGAGAGCCCATAATCAGGAAACAAGTGATATTGCAAACGTTTTGCCAGCGCTGCATGGCGGCGAATGGGTGGAATAATCCAACAAAGAGAGAATTAAAATCTAAACACATATTGCGAATAGAAGGCTTGCCCCGTTTTAATAACGTTTGCACCTATTCCACGGCAGTTTGGATAAAATATAAAACAACGAATGCTATTAACATAAATCCAAATATCCAAATCGCCGTTCGCAACGCCCTCCGAAGAATCACCCCAATCTTTTCATGGTGCGTCGCAGCGTACACGAGACTCACCGAAACAACCAATGGTATTGCGTACCACAGGCGTGTGAGGTCAGCTATAAGAATAAAATCTATCACAATCTCAATACTCGTTGATATGGCCAACAACTAAATCATGCAACTAGATTACAGTGGTGTATACATCATGGTGGCGCATCAGATAGCGACCGTTGCAGGGTGTTCTTGTCACTCCGGGTACTACCAACAGGGCCGGCAGCCGCATCGAAAATAACCAGAAGATTTAAAAGTCCGGCTACCATGGTAAAAATGGTACCCATTTCGTAATGGCTATGGTGCCTGAGTTGCCATAGGTCTAATTCTGTTGGCTGATCGTGTTCGGCGGTGAAGGATTGTGTCAAGCTTGGCTGTCGCATGAACTCCTTGCCTAACAGCCCATTATCTAGTGATTGGAGCATGGCGGGCCACGCAGGCAATCCTACCCAAACCTGACAGAAATAATGCCAGCGGTAATCGCCGCGGTGCCACGAAGCGTACACCACCCTTTGCCCACCAAGGTTCCATCCAAAGATAAAGAGCCCCAGAATACAGACCATAAACAAAATCCCTTTTGTGTAGCGATGCTGGTAAATATGCCCAAGACCCGGCCATAGCAGGGCAAGAAAAGCAGCCAAACGGGGGTCTTTGAGATCAATTTCCTGATTTGAGGAATTGTTGCTGGATGAATCCGTCAAGTTATTGCCTTGAAGTAAAGATCTAATTTTAGAGTGATAAATTAATAATCGGGCTCAAGCCCGGTTGCTAGAAAGCACACCCATTGCATATTGCTGCGAGGTTTCAGATACATCCGTTATACAAAGATTGTTACCTCGGTTTCAATATCTGACAATTTAACAAAAAGCCCCTCGATAAGAGCCACTGGCAAAAGATTGCACCGTTAGCTTCCGCAGTTATCAGACAATTGCGTTGGTCATGGCGACAAATTGTGGATCCCATCGGATGGGATCAAGATCGGATTCTGAATCGATAAATTCTCGATAATGTGAATCGATATCGATTGCTATTGTGAGGGATTGTAAGGCCTTTTGTGTATTGCCATTCAGACTCCAATAGCATGCAAGATTGTAGTGGATCAATGCATTGCGAGGCTCAATTTCCAAGGCCATATCCAGAGATTGAATTGCCATCTCGATCCGCCCAATACGTTTATAGCACCAGCCCAGGGCTAACCACACAGAAAATATTTTAGGGTCTAGGTCTACAGCGCGCTTCAACACGATAACGGCTTCCTCGTGTCGACCGGCCATCCGTAACGCTTCACCTTTGATTTGTACAGCGCGCGACCCCAGCACTTCCGTTTTTCCCAAGCGATCAAGGGTCGCCAGTGCATGATTGATCATGCCCAGTTCCAAATACCCTTCAGCCTCCGTAACAGCCTGTTGGGTCGCATTTCGCGATGCATCCATGGGATCTATTCCTGATGCGGCAAGTCAAAAAACGTGATTCAAGGCTATCCTTATTCTAATCAGACCCTCTATCCACAAACATTCTCAGGACATTTTTTCAGAATAAAACGATATGGCTAATACCGAACCAAAAGGTGGTTTTTGGAAATCTTCGGGTATTTTTACACATCTTACTAGAAATATCCAAGAAGGATGGGTTCAATCTGTGTTGTCACGAATTACGATATTTTTTATTTTTTTGCACGACCATTCCACCAAATGGTCACTAATACCAGTAGTTTTTGAAAAAGTATTCTTAAACAGACTTTTGTTACAGATTGTTCTCCCGGCGAACATCTCGGCAATTGATTGATTGCGTAAAACGAAATGAGTAAAGGAGCATCATGCGACTGACGCTTCGGACCCTGCTGGCCTACTTAGATAACATTTTGGATCCTAAAGATCGCGAGGTGTTGTCGGAAAAAATTCAGACAAGTGAGTTTGCTCAAACGCTTGTTCAGCGAATGCGCACAGTTCTCAACGACGCAGATATAAGTGCTGCGGAGCTAATGGGTCGTGGATTGGGTCAAGATCCCAACTCGGTTGCTGACTATCTAGACAACACAATGGTCCCTGATCAACTCGAAGAATTCGAACGGCAGTGTTTAGATAGTGGCACTAATGCCAATATGCAGCTCGCAGAAGTCATGTCTTGCCACCATGTGCTTGCGATGATTTTGAGTGAACCGGCGCAGTTTGATGCCTCCGCCCGTGAACGAATGTATCGATTGGGAAGCTCGACATCCGCTGGTAATGATGCGGCAGTAGGCGGTTTTTCCAGTGAATCTCATAGTCCGCAAACAGAATCGCCCTTGCCACAAGAGCCGGAGAATGATTCCGGGTCGATCCAGGAATCAACCGCTGGAGTTGAAGTCGAAGAAGCTACAGCTGCGACGTATGATTCCAAAGTTCCCGACTATCTCCGAGGAGAAACATCCAGCAGGCGATTCATCCCAATGGCCGTGACGGCCCTGGTCGCGGCTTGTGTCACAGGCGCTATTCTCATAATGCTCGACCGCAACGATTCTGAGATATCGCCAGAGGACAAACAGATGGTCCAAAAAGAGAGCGAGCCAACTGAAGTAAAAAGCCCCGACAAAAAAACCGCGGATGCCGGAATTGCCGACCCGAATGTTCAGGCAGCGCCGGGAAAAAACGGACCAGCCCCTGTGGCCGACTCTTCACCAACTGTCGATCCAGGAGCCGAACCATCAGTCACAGGGCAAGGGGAGGTTGATGTCGACGTTTCACCCAAAGTTGTTGAAACAGATTCCGAAGGTGCCGCAGAGAACTCAGAGAATCCAAAAAATAACGTCGCTCCGGTTTCGGGTGGGAATAAAACTACAGATGGCGACAATAAGGCCGAGCCAAAGCAAACACCTGATCAAAGCCCCGCAAAACCTGCAACGGAACCAGTCGAGCAACCGCTCTCCGATGACAGCGACAACACAGGCGACAACACAGGCGACAACACAGGCGACAACGCAGGTGATGCTCCACTGCCCCAGGAAGCGGTGCCGATGGGGAGGCTTCTATCGCAGGATCAGATTTTGCTCGCGACACCTGATAATTTTGATAGCCTCAGGCGAGTTCCACCCCGAGACCAGCTCAAAAGTGGACAACAATTAATTAGCCTACCCACATTCCGTCCGGAGATTAGCCTTGGTTTGATGGCGATTGAAATAAACGGTGGCACCATGATGGAATTGCTAGATATGGACGAAGAAGATATCC
>MPMC02119315.1_pt1 | contig 14325 bp, 9 predicted proteins | sample 1617281 | NCBI WGS metagenome assembly MPMC02 (sample SAMN05944809, study PRJNA350692) | marine metagenome | biome: marine; feature: ODZ; material: water; isolation source: 100 m water sample filtered on 30 um supor filter | place: Pacific Ocean | collected 2012-04-09 | depth 100m m | reverse complement strand
GGAGAATAAGGCCCTTTGACCCCTCCGGTGGGGTCGGTTTTGGCGGGTTTTTCAGCGTCTGGCAGTTACTGCCTTTGCGTCTTCGGGGCATGCGATTAAGCTATTGGGCCTATTGGTGTTAAAGAGTTATTCAATCGGTGTTTCCGGCATGCAGATCGCAGTACCTAAAGAGACCTATTCGGGGGAACGGCGGGTGGCCCTGGTCCCCTCTGCAGTTGCTCCGCTGCTCAAGCTTGGCCTTGAGGTGAGCATTCAGGCCGGCGCGGGAGATGAGGCAGGCTATCTAGATTCAGCCTACTCGGGGCAGGGGGCCCGGATTGTCGAGAATCGCGGCGATATTTTTGCTGCCGACATCGTTCTGCAGGTCCGCTGTCTCGGGGCAAACCAAGACGCCGGGCAAGCTGATCTCGAAAAACTCTCTGATGGGCAGATTTTGATTGGAACCTCGGACCCGCTGGGGGCGCCAGAATCGATCCAGCAGATTGCCGAGCGGGGGGTGACCCATTTTGCCATGGAACTGATTCCCCGCATCACCAGGGCTCAGGGGATGGACGTGCTCTCCTCAATGGCCACCGTTGCTGGCTACCATGCTGTGCTTATGGGAGCGACAGCGCTACCTAAAATGTTTCCTATGATGATGACTGCTGCCGGTACATTGGCAGCGGCAAAGGTGTTCGTGATCGGTGCAGGTGTAGCCGGTTTACAGGCGATCGCCACGGCGCGAAGACTCGGCGGGATTGTCAGCGCCTACGATGTTCGTCCAGTCGTCAAAGAACAAGTCGAGAGCGTGGGCGCAAAGTTTGTCGAGATGCAGTTGGAGACGACGACTGCCGAAGATAAAGGTGGCTATGCCAAGGCAATGGGCGAAGAGTTTTATCAGAAGCAGCGAGAATTGATGGCCGAAATTGTCGCCCAATCGGATGTCGTAGTGACGACCGCAGCAATTCCAGGCCGAGAGTCGCCATTGTTGATCACCGCCGAAGCAGTCCGGGGAATGTCTCCCGGGAGTGTGATCGTAGATTTGGCAGCGGAGCGGGGCGGAAACTGCGAATTATCACAGGCGGATCAACAGGTCATCGAGCATGGCGTAACGATTATGGGGCCGACCAATTTGCCGAGTGCGGTCGCCTTTCACGCCAGTCAGATGTTTGCCAAAAACATCACCAATTTTTTGACCCACTTGATAGAAGATGGCAAACCGCGCATCGACCTAGAGGACGAGATAACGCGTGACACCATGGCGACGCGTGGTGGCGAAGTAACGAGCGGTCGGGTCCGCGAACTGTTGGGGCTTGCACCTCTCGAGGTGGAAAAAGCCCCGGAGATAGACGAAGTTCAGGGTGATAGCCCACCGCCTCCCATTCCATTCGATGATGATCCGCCTGCCGAATCGCCGGAAAAACAATAAACGCTGGGAACAACACGCTATGGATGTATCGATGCTTATTACCGGCCTGACGATTTTTGTCCTGGCAGTATTCGTCGGCTTTGAAATTATCACCAAGATTCCGCCCACGCTGCACACGCCTTTGATGTCCGGTTCGAATGCGATTAGTGGGATCACGATCGTGGGCGCTTTGATCGCGATCGGAAACGGTGGTGCGCAGATGGCCACGGTGTTTGGATTTATTGCACTAGTGATGGCCACGATTAATGTTGTGGGAGGCTTTATGGTGACCAATCGCATGTTGGAAATGTTTCGCAGAAAGAAAAAGTAGTCCGCTATGGAGCATCATCCGCTCATTAACTTGGCGTACGTGGTCGCTGGGATCTTGTTTATCCTGGGGCTCAAGGGGCTTACCCATCCACGGACAGCGGTCCGCGGCAATTTGCTCGGCGCGATCGCCATGTTGATCGCCATCGTCGCCACGCTCTGTGACAACGAGGTACTCGGCTACAAGACCATCGCTCTGGGAGTCATCATTGGGGCCGTGGTGGGTGCGGTGATGGCAATCAAAGTTCAAATGACGGCCATGCCCCAACTCGTGGCTTTGTTCAACGGCTTCGGAGGTGGAGCTTCGGTCCTGGTCGGCTACGCAGCACTATCCAAAGAATCACCCGATGGGAATTTTTTGATTGAAAATATTGCCATCGCCTGTTCGGGATTGATCGGTGCGGTCACGTTCTGGGGGAGTCTGGTCGCGTTTGGCAAGCTCCAGGAATTGGATTTTCTCAAGAAGCCGGTTCGTTTTTCTGGACAGCAGTGGGCGAACCTGGGCCTTGCGGCCCTCGTCATTTTGCTGGGCCTGAGCGTGGCTTGGTTTCCCAATAATTTTCTTTTCTTTTTGTTTCTCATCGCCGCCTCGTTACTGGGAGTCACACTGGTTATTCCCATCGGTGGGGCAGATATGCCGGTGGTGATTGCATTGCTCAATTCCTATTCCGGTTTGGCTGCGGCTGCCACCGGTTTTGTGATCGACAATAATGTGTTGATTATTGCTGGATCACTGGTAGGTGCTTCGGGTGTGATTCTGACCCGGATTATGTGCAAGGCAATGAACCGTTCGCTCTTCAATGTTCTCTTTGGCGTTCTGGAAGCGACTGGCGAAGTGGCCGAAGCCGATGAGGTCTACGCAGGCAAAATAAAGAGCACCTCTGCCGAGGAGGTTGCCATGCTCTTCGATAGTGCCCAACGTGTGGTGATTGTTCCGGGTTACGGGATGGCGGTAGCCCAGGCGCAGCACGCTGTTCGTGAACTGGCGAGTGAATTGGAATCGCGGGGCGTGGAAGTGGAATTTGCCATCCACCCGGTTGCCGGTCGCATGCCGGGCCATATGAATGTGCTGCTGGCCGAGGCGGAGGTACCCTGTGAAAAGCTCAAGGAGATGGACGAAATCAACCCCTCGTTCGCCCAGACCGATGTGGTCCTCGTGATCGGTGCCAACGACGTGGTGAATCCCGATGCGCGGAACAATCCGTCGAGTCCGATTGCGGGCATGCCCATTCTTAACGTCGATCAGGCCAAAACCGTCGTGGTCATTAAACGGAGCCTCAGTCCTGGTTTTGCAGGCATTCCCAATCCGCTCTTTGCCGCTGATAATTGTCTGATGTACTTCGGGGACGGCAAACAGGCCGCTTTGGATCTGAATCGAGCAATCCTGGAAGGCTGAAGAGTGTACCGGATGCGTGAACCAATCTCTGGCAACCCTACGGGCCAGTTGCCATAATAGGCATTCGGCGGACGTGTTGGATCCTACAGAAACATCCTTTGCGATAGAACTTTAATGAGCGAGACATTTGTCCTAATACCGGGCCGTACGAGCAAACAGGGATGCGGGATCAGTGAAGGCAAGTTCAAAGAAAATTATCAGCGAGAGATCAACACGCTGCAGGTTGCATCCGAGGACATGCAGCGGCTCAACTTGGCCGATGGCGATCGGGTTCGCCTGACGAGTGAGGCGGGCCAGGTCGAGGTTGCGGTGACTGCTGCCAAGAAAGGCGAACTTCCCACGGGGATTTTATTTATTGCTTACGGTGATCTTTCCAGCCGCCTGATGGCTGCCGACACCCACGGTTCCGGCATGCCGACCAGCAAGGGGATGGATGTGAAACTGGAAAAAATATCATGAGTGCCAATGCGGATACGACCTCCACCGCATCGAGCGGGGAACTGAAAGTTGTGCAGGATGCCGCCTGTACCTTCTGTGGATGTGTCTGTGACGATATCGAACTGAAGGTCGAGGGACACACGATCAAAGAAGCTAAACGAGCATGCGTACTCGGCAAAGCTTGGTTTTTGAACCACGAACCGGAAGAAGGCCCCAGTTGTCGGATTGAAGGTCAACCGGCCACTGTGGATGAGGGTATTGAGCGTGCTGCCCAGATTCTTTGCGATGCAAAATACCCTCAGGTCTACGGACTGAGCGACTCGCCCTGCGAAGCGCAGCGAAAGGCGGTCGGTATTGCGGACTGGATCGGAGGCATTATCGATACTACCACCAGCGTTTGCCACGGCCCCTCCGGCATGGCGCTGCAGGGGGTCGGCGAGGTAACCTGTACACTCGGCGAGGTGATGAACCGTGGCGATCTGATTATTTTCTGGGGCAGCAACCCCGCAGAAAGTCATCCCCGACATTTCACCAGGTACAGTCTGATGCCGAAGGGACTGTTTACTCCCAATGGTCGCAAAGATCGTACCTGCGTGAACATCGATGTACGAAAAACAAAGAGCGCCAATGCTGCTGATATTTTCATCCAAATCAAACCGCGCAGAGATTTTGAGGCCCTTTGGACATTACGGGCTCTCTCCCGCGGTATTTCTCTCGATGGAGATCTGGTAGAGCGGGACACCGGTGTTCCGCTCGCTACCTGGCAGGACCTGATGGATCGCATGAAAGCCTGTAAGTTTGGCGTTATTTTCTTCGGGATGGGATTGACGATGACGCGGGGCAAGCATGCCAACACGGAGGCGCTGTTGGCACTCACGCGCGATATGAATGCTCATACCCGGTTTGTTGTTAATGCAAATCGCGGACATGGCAATGTGTCTGGTGCGGACAATGTAGTCACCTGGCGGACCGGTTATCCGTTTGGGGTTAATTTGGCCCGTGGCTATCCTCGATTCAATCCGGGCGAGTACACGACATCGGATACATTTGCTCGTGGTGAGGCCGATGCAGCGCTGATTATTGCGAGTGACCCGATGGCCAACTTCTCTGAGGCTGCTCGTCAGCATCTTGCACGCATCCCGTTTATCGCTCTGGATCCCAAAGAGACGCCGACCACACGGGCAGCAACGGTTGCCTTCACGGTGGCAACGTACGGGATCAACAGCCCCGGGACAGTATACCGGATGGATGATGTGCCTATTCCGCTTCGTCCTGCGTTCGACTCGCCCCATCCGAGCGACTTTGATCTGCTCAGCAAGCTGGAGCAGCGGGTCAAGGAGATCAAAGCGGCGGCGTACTAGCTTTCGAGAAGCGTTTGCGACACGATCCGCCCGATGTGCCGCCCGATGTGAGATGTCTTTTCAGGCAAGGATCTCACGCAGGACATGGGCTTCCTCCTGAACGCCCGTCAAACGTTGTTGGAGTCCCTGGAATGGGAACGTGAACGCTTTGTGGTCGAAGCCGAGGCAGTGCAAAATCGTGGCGTGTAGATCGCGGACGTGAACTGGATTCTCTAAAATATTGTAGCCGTAGTCGTCCGTCTTGCCGTAGGTCATTCCGCCGCGGATACCGCCACCAGCCATCCAGGCACAAAAAGATCGCGGGTGATGGTCGCGACCATAATCGTCTTTCTGAAGCTTGCCTTGACAGTAGACGGTTCGACCAAATTCGGTGACCCAGATAACGAGAGTATCATCGAGCATGCCCCGTTGCTTAAGGTCTGTGATCAGGGCAGCATCTGCCTGATCGATATCACCGCACTGCCGCGAGAGATCGGCAGGCAATACATTATGTTGGTCCCAGCCTCGATGAAAAAGTTGTACAAAACGCACACCACGTTCTATCATCCGCCGTGCCATGAGGCAGTTTGATGCGTACGTACCGGCTTGACGCGATTTTTCGCCGTACAAATTAAACGTCGCTTCCGACTCATCGCTTCGGGAGGCGAGTTCCGGTACGGAAGATTGCATGCGAAATGCCAATTCGTACTGGGCGATCCGGGCAAGCGTTTCCGGGTCGCCGGACCGCTCATACTGCAGGCGATTGAGGCGGGCAATTCGCTCGGTGAGGCCTCTCCGGGAATCGGAACTCAGCGATGCCGGATCATTGAGGTAGAGCACCGGATCGCCACTACTGCGAAATTTAACTCCTTGATGCTTGGGCTCAAGAAACCCGTTGCCCCAGAGTCGCTGCGTGAGTGGCAGAACATCTGGGCGTTGGGCGCTGCCATTGGAAATCAAAACGACAAACGCCGGCAAGACCTGGCTTTCGCAACCCAGACCATAACTCAGCCAGGATCCAATGCTGGGCAAGCCCGGTTGCTGGGAACCGGTCTGTAACAGTGTGATCCCAGGATCATGATTGATCGCCTCGGTATAGAGCGATCGAATCACACAAATGTCGTCGACAACTTGTGCCGTATTTGGCAGCACGCTACTTACCCAGGTGCCGCACTCGCCAGCTTGCGAAAACTTGAAGATGGAGGGTGCGATAGGGAGTCGTTTCTGATCAATAGTCATGCGGGTCAAACGTTGTTCCCCCAGGACCGATTTGGGAAGATCCTGGCCGCGGAACTCTTCCAGTCGGGGTTTGTAATCCCACATATCGAGTTGGGAAGGTCCGCCGGACTGAAATAAGCAGATGGCCCGTTTGGCGCGGGGGACAAAATGCGATGGGTGGGTCGGCTCATCGCTTTTAGCCGCCGCCTCTCCAGAGCGGGCGAGCAGGGTTGCCATTGCAGCGGTGCCGAGACCGGAAGATTCTAGGAAACTCCGTCGCGAAAGTGGATGATGAAATATTGGCGAATTTTCCATGATACTAGCTCTTGGTAATTGCTTCATCTAGGTTGAGGATCAATCGGGCAACCATTGTCCAAGCTGCCAACTCGCTGACGTCAAGCGTTTCTTCCGGTGTCGATTCGCCAATAGCAACCAATTGCTTGGCCGCCTCCCTATTACGCTGGAACTCCGAACGCCGTTCTTGCAGTTCTTCGAGAAGTACCGCGGTCTCATCGGCGGAGGGCCTTCGGCCCATCACCATTCTAAATGCGTGGGCGACACGTTGATTATTTGAATCACCACCCTCTTGTATGATCCGCTCGGCAAGGACTCGTGCTGCTTCGACGTAGATCGGGTTGTTGAGTAATGCGAGTGCCTGGAGTGGCGTGTTGGTTCTTTCTCGCCGAACAACGCATATTTCGCGATCGGGGGCGTCAAACGTTGCCAGGGATGGCGGGGGACAGGAGCGTTTCCAGAAGGTGTACATTCCGCGACGGTAAAGAGCATCACCATGATCCTGCTGGTATTCCTGGGCCCCATAGGATTTGAGCCCGAAAGCAACCTCTTTCCAGAGTCCCTCCGGTTGGTAAGGTCGCACGCTCGGCCCGCCGATGGTGCGGACCAAAAGGCCGCTCGCGGCCAGGGCACTGTCGCGGATAAATTCCGCGGGTAGGCGAAATCGCGGGGCTCGCGCAAGTAGACGGTTTTCAGGATCGAGAGCAAAATTATCCGCAGAGATGTCACTCGATTGACGATATGTGGCCGAGTTAACCATCAGCCGATGAAAATCCTTGATATCCCACTCGGAATCCATAAACGTTTTAGCCAGCCAGTCGAGCAGTTCCGGATGGGATGGAAGATCTCCCTGTGATCCAAAATTTTCGGCCGTTTTGACAATCCCGGTGCCAAAGATCGATTGCCAGAATCGATTCACGGTGACCCGAGCCGTCAACGGATGATCTTCCTCTACGAGCCAGCGGGCGAAGCCGAGGCGATTTTTGGGGGCGTCCTCCGGCAACGCCGGCAACGCGTCTGGAAGACCGGCAGAAACTTCGTCTCCGTGCTGATCGTAAAGACCGCGATCGAGCATGTAGGTCGTCCTAGGCTCTGCCGAATCTTGCATCACCATGGCAGAAGAAATCGATGTTTCGAAGTCATCTCTGGTTCGTCTTGCCTTTTTTCGCTTCTCTGCCAAATTCTGATAATGCGCGTCTTTGTTTTTTAAGTAGTGATCATGAAGTTGTCGCGTTTGCTCTGCGGTCCGTTGCTGCTCATCGATGCGGATAAGCGGATCAATCTCCAGCTCTTTTTCAGGAGGTGTTTTTCCCAAAAGTTCCTTGCGGCGTTCAGAAATCCAGGCCGTACTCTCCGGTTGTGCTGTTTCGGAGTATTTCTCAAGTTCCGTATCCAATTGAGATAATTTTTTGTTGAGCTCCTCCAAGCGATCGTTTTGTGCTCGGGAGGGAAACCGGAGCAGTGGAACGGCGTTGCCGTTCCATCCGTCGATCCCATTCTCGGGGACTGAATTGAAAAGAGCAAAAAAACGGTAGTATTCTCGCCGTGAGATGGGGTCAAATTTATGGTCGTGGCAGCGGGCACAGGTCATTGTGAGCCCCATGAAGACCGTTGCCGTAGTATGCACGCGGTCCGCGACATATTCCACACGAAATTCTTCGGGGAACGCGCCTCCCTCAAAATTGATGCCGTGGTTCCGATTGAATCCACTGGCAATGCGGTTGCTTTCGGTCGATTCAGGAAGTAAATCGCCCGCCAGTTGTTCCACCGTAAAGCGATCAAAGGGCATGTTGTTGTTAAAGGCGTCAATGACCCAATCCCGCCAACGCCACATTTCGCGTTGTGAATCGACGTGGTAGCCATGTGTGTCGGCAAAGCGCGCAGCATCAAGCCAGTCGAGGGCCATGCGCTCTCCGTAATGTGGCGAAGCAAGCAGCCGATCTACCAATCGTTCATAGGCATCGGGATTGGTGTCGGCCAGGAAAGCATCGATCTGTTCGAGAGTCGGGGGCAGCCCAGTCAAATCGAACGAAAGGCGCCGGATCAGAGTTTCACGATCCGCTTCGGGTGACGGCTGCATGCCGGACGCTTCAAGTTGTCGCAAAATAAAATGATCGATGCCATTGCGGGGCCAAGCAGTCTTTGCCACCTCCGGTAAGTGCGGCATTTTGACAGGCGTCAGGGACCAGAGATCCTGCCAGGGAGCCCCCTGCTTGACCCAGGTGCGGATCTTGCGGATCTCTTCTTCGGTAAGTTGCCGCGTTGAGTCTTCAGGCGGCATTCGCTCTTCGATATCGGTGCTTGAAATTCTGCGATAGAGTTCGCTAGCGGCAGGATCCCTCGGGACGATGATCGGATTTTCCTTTCGCTTCATCAGTGCATCGTCGCGGATATCGAGTCGCAGTTCCGCTTCCCGAGCATCTGCCGAGGGACCATGACATTCATAGCAGGTCTCCGACAAGATCGGCCGAATGTCGCGCATGAAATCAATCTTCTCTGCTTCGGCGCCCTCTCCAAGCGTGACAAAAAGAAATAGCGACCAACAAGCGAGAAACCAGGATTGGTATGTCATTGCCCGATACCATCAAAATGGGCCTTGGGTGGGACCGACCTGCAATGCAGATCGTGTACATACATTGTAGCCGAAATCCTCACCGACACCATGTACGCAACCGTGGCGGAGTGCAAAGAAAGGCCTCCCAAAAGACAAGCCCGCACGTACACTCCATTCTGCCAGAGATCCGTATTGGCGGTTATACTGTCCAAATAGACGGAACATTTTTGATTGACTAAAAGGGGAGTTTGTCGCTGGTGAAGACAGATTTATTCCAATCTGCGGGCTGCCGTGTGCTTGTCCTCTCTGTAGCCCTTACGGCCGTGGTGCTCTTGGTGTTTTCGGATGCTGCAGCGGCTCGCGTCAACAAGCCGCTACATGGCAACCGTCTGACCTATTTGGATGATTATAGCAATCCCTATTATCCGAATCTTGCCTTTCCCAAACTCGTGACCCCACAATGGGTAGGCGAAGTGGGTGTCGAAGCGGTCATCACTCTCGGGGTTGACGATATGCGCGCAGTCGATCGCTACGAAGCTTTCCTGCGACCAATTCTCGAGCGACTTAAAAAAATAGATGGTCGCGCGCCGGTGAGTATCGTTACTAACAGTATCGAGCCGCAGCATCCGCATCTTCAAAAATGGCTTGACGAAGGCGTCACCATTGAGACCCACACGGCCGATCACCCGTGCCCTTGCCTGAGAGACGGCGACTTTGACAAGGCCAAAGACACCTACGACCGATGCGTCGATCAGATCAGCGCCATTCCGGGTAACCACCCGGTCGCGTTTCGTTTTCCCTGTTGTGATTCACTAAACACCCCCAGCCCGCGGGCCTTTGCGGAAATCATCAATTCCAAAACGCCTCAGGGTAACTTTTTGCAACTCAGCAGTTCCATTTGCGCGCCATTCACGGCCGACGATCCCACTTTACCTCGCGATCTCGTGCTCAATACCGACCGAACGCCGCGGTTCTCCCGCTATATTCCTTTCGAACTTTTTGCCAACAAAGTGGAAAACTATCCCTATCCGTTTGTGGTTGGAAAACTTTGTTGGGAGTTTCCCATCGCCGTTCCTAGTGACTGGCAGGGGCAGAAACTGCAAAAACCAAACAACCCACGTACGGTTTCAGATCTAAAAGCGATGTTGGACATAACAGTCCAAAAGCGAGGCGTCGCAAATGTGGTTTTTCATCCTCACGGCTGGATCCGTCCCGATCAGATGGTCGCATTGGTCGACCATGTTGTCGCGCAGTACGGCAGCAAAGTCCGTTTTCTTAATTTTCGTGAATGTCTCGATCGCTTGAACCAAAACCTTTTGGCCGGACAGTCGCTGCGTTCCGCGGACGGTTCGGACAACGGGGTACGGCTATTGGATCTGGATAACGATGGTTTTCTGGATGTCGTGATCGGCAACGGACAGTTGAAGCAGACGCGTCTTTGGAGGTCCAAAACAGAAAAATGGATCGAAAGCCCGTTTCCCGTGAGCATCGTACGCTCCGAGGCGGGTGCAGGGGCGGCGAAAGATGCGGGTGTCCGTTTTGGAGTGCTCACGCCCGCAGGCAATGCAAGTTTTCTCGTCCGTAATGAACAGACCGCGGGCATCTGGCACTTTCAAGGCGGCGTTTGGCAACAGGACCGAGAGATGCTCAAGGGACTCTCGATTGAGGGCAAGCCGGTGATGACGGTGCGCGATGGCGTCGATCAGGGTGTACGGTTGCGGGATCTCGATGGCGATGGGGTGTGCGAGGTGATCGTAAGCAATCCCGAGCAAAATGCAGTTTTCGCCTGGAATAAAGAAAAAGATCGCTGGCAACAGATGCCATTTTCGTTGCCTGCGGGCACGGCGATTGTCGATGCACTCGGCCGCGATGCTGGACTGCGGCTAATCGACATCAATGAGGATGGTCGAGACGATGTTCTATTTTCGGACGATTGGTCGTTCGCACTCTATTTGTTTGATTCCATGAAGACCGGTTGGAGCAGAAAAGTGTTTTCGGGTGCCCGGGGAGACGAGGGAACGATTCCTGCTATCGTTCTCGCCGGAAAAAATAACGGCGCGTGGTTTGCAGATCGCCACATGTGGGTACAAAACGAAAACACCACCCGACTGCCGGGTGGAGTGGATCGTCGCAGTTTTGGGGACCTGCTCGGTCACGGTCCGGCCCGTCCCAAAAATCCTGCATCCTCTCTCAAATGCATCGAAGTCCCCGAAGGATTTAAGGTGGAGTTGGTTGCCGCTGAGCCACTACTGAGAGATCCGGTTGCGTTCGATTGGGGCCCGGATGGGCGGCTCTGGGTTGTCGAAATGAACGATTACCCGGAGGGGCTCGATGGTGAAGGAAAGCCGGGTGGCTCTGTGCGTGTGCTTGAAGATACTGATGGCGATGGCCGTTACGATACCTCGACACCGTTCTTGGATGGGTTGAGTTTCCCGACCGGAATCATGGTGTGGCGCGACGGAGTTTTGATCACAGCCGCCCCCGATGTTCTCTATGCGGAGGATACCGATGGCGATGGTCGGGCTGAGGGTCCAAAAGTTTTATTTACTGGTTTTGGACTCGGCAACCAGCAGCACCGGGTCAATGGCCTTGTCTATGGGCTCGACCATTGGGTCTATCTGGCCAACGGAAGTAGTGGAGGCAACGTCGCCGCAGCAGGAAACGAGCAGCGTGTTGACGTGCGGGGTCGCGATATTCGCATCGATCCCGATGCAGGAAAAATCGACATGGTGTCGGGCCAGACCCAGTACGGCCGAGATCGAGACGATTGGGGCAACTGGTTTGGCTGCAACAATCCCAATCCGATTTTTCACTTTGTCTTGGACGATCATTACCTGAGGCGCAATCCGCACTTCAATCCCCCCAATTCGATGCGAGATATTTTAAACGGATCGCGCCGCGTTTTCCCAACCGGTCCCGTGATCAGTCATTGCGACACCCGCATCCGTCCGATCGGAGCGCCGACTATTTTTACCTCGGCCGGTAGCACCATTGTTTATCGTGACGATCTATTTGGCCCCACCTATGCACAAAACACCTTTACCAGCGAACCGGCCTGGAATCTGATCCACCGTCGCCAATTGCTGCCCGACGGTACAACATTTCAAAGTGAGCGACTGACCGGCGAAGCAGAGAGCGAGTTTTTTCGATCGAGCGATTCGTGGTGCCGTCCCACAAGGGTTCGGGTTGGCCCGGATGGGGCACTCTATGTTGCTGACATGTACCGCAGGGTGATCGAACACCCCAAGTGGATCGATGACGAACTCGAACAACAAATCGATGTTCGTGACGGTCACGATCGGGGTCGCCTTTATCGCATCTCTCCGGTCGCTTCTTCCGTGAGAAAAACAGACCATCTCGAAGGGCTCTCTACGCCAAAACTGGTCGCTGCGCTTGAGAGTGCGAGCGGTTTCCAGCGCGATCTGGCGCAGCGGTTGCTGATCTGGAGGGCAGATCCGGAAGCGACTGACCCTCTTGAAAATATGGCGCGCACAAGCAAGCAGCCACTTGCGAGGCTACATGCACTTGCTACGCTCGACCGGCTCGGTTTGTTGAGCGAGGAGACATTGCTACAGGCACTAAAGGATCCGCATCCGGGTCTTCGGCGCCATGCGGTCCGAATGGCAGAAAATTTCCTGCCCTCCCCATCCGAGCCGTTGGCTGAAGCCTTGCTGCGTCTTGCTGACGATCCCGATTCTCATGTTCAGTTGCAGCTTGCCTACACGCTCGGTGAGTGGCCCTCTGCAGAGGCGGGAGCATTGCTCGGCAAACTGGCGGTGCGGCATGCGGGAAAACCATATCTTTCGGCGGCCGTGATCAGCTCGCTTACCCCCATACATGTCGCTGCTGCGCTCGATTCGGCAGTTGCAGCCCTTGAGGTGGAATCTTTGGACAAATTGGTGGCGTTTTTTGGCACAGCGGCCGCGTTAGGAGATCGGCAGTTATTGGAGCGGGTTTTGACGGCGACTCTACAATACCCCGAGAGTGGCGCATCGGCCGTTGCTCAGCTCAAACTGTTCCGTGCCGTACTCGAAGCGAGAATGCGGCAAGGGGATCAGGTAGAGGATGTTCTGGCAGCAACACCACAAAGACCCCTTAGCGCATTGTTGCAGTATGCTCGCAAGCTATTGGCCGATCCAAATGCAGACTTTGAGGCACGACAGACCGCGATCCGCTTTCTTTTTTGGCCCGCCATCGCCACCGAGAACGATCTGGGCCAAGTGGCCCGGCTGCTTTCTGCACAACATCCGCTGCAACTGCAGACCACAGCCGCCACAGCCCTGGCAAATCTGGGTACCCCGGAGGCACTGGAACTGTTGTTTGCTGCACTCCCCGGGCAAGGTCCTCGTGTACGATCGAGCGTGCTGGATCTTCTGCTTTCCCTGCCGCGCGTACCGGAATTGCTTCTGGAAAAAATAGAGCAGGGCGACATTCAAGCCGCCCAAGTGGATCTGATGCGGCAAGAGCGGCTGCTAAAGCATCCCGTTGAGCAGATTCGCATGCGGGCGAAAAAAATCTTTGCCAATCGAATTGATGAGGATCGCAGCAAAGTTCTCAGCGAACATCGAGACGTTCATTCACTTACTGGAGATCCAAGTCGAGGAAAGATTGTTTTTGAGAAACAATGTGGTAACTGCCATCGTTTTGAGGATGTTGGAGCGGCAGTCGGGTCGGATTTGGCGGGACTTCGAGACCGCTCCGCAGAAGCTTTACTGGTGGCTATTCTCGACCCCAATCGGGCTGTAGAAGCAAAATATCTGCAATACGATGTACTGACCCGTGATGGTCGGATTGTTTCCGGCATCATCTCCTCGGAAAGCGGCAACAACATTGTGCTCACCGGCGCCGATGGCAAGCAGCACCCCATTCTTCGCACAGAAATCGAGGAGTTGATTACAAACTCCAGGTCACTGATGCCCGAAGGGCTTGAAAAAGAACTTTCCAAGCAACAGCTGGCAGATGTGATCTCCTATATAGCGGCTGCAAGTGGGAATCCCTAATCCTTTTATCACTGACCTTCCCAAGTTTAGTTGATTGACTGGCAGGACTTGGTGCGAGAGAATGGGGCTCACATCCAACCATAACAAACCTGCCCGCGGATCGGTTCTCATTGGCCTAGTCGTATGGCCAATTTGAAATTCCTGCCCAACTGCGAACTTGATGCCGCCCCTGAGGAGATTGTATGACCGAGCATGCATCCGTTGCCCGTCCCGCATCAGAACTATTTGTTTCAAAGATTTGTTTTCTCGTCGGGCTGGGTCTGTGGATCACTCTGACATGTGGGGTGGCGGCGGCAGAAAAAAGATCCACAACGAATAGATCGTCCGGCAATCTGATTATCCCGCCACCACTTAAGGATCTGGGGAAGAGT
>MPMC02130011.1_pt1 | contig 14337 bp, 25 predicted proteins | sample 1617281 | NCBI WGS metagenome assembly MPMC02 (sample SAMN05944809, study PRJNA350692) | marine metagenome | biome: marine; feature: ODZ; material: water; isolation source: 100 m water sample filtered on 30 um supor filter | place: Pacific Ocean | collected 2012-04-09 | depth 100m m | reverse complement strand
CGGATGATATTGCACTGAAAAAACACTTTTATCTTTCAAAGCAATTCCAGCTACAGTACCATCATTCAAATGAATATGTGTTAATACTATTTGATCATTTTCATCAACACTTTCTTTACTAACAACAAACCCATGATTTTGAGAAGTAATCTCACATTTTCCTGTCAATAAATTCTTAATCGGATGATTGATGCCCCTATGACCATTGTGCATTTTTTCAGTTTTCAAGCCCTGACTTAAACACAAAATCTGATGACCCAAGCAAATACCAAAAACAGGAATATTAGATTTTACAATTTTTTCTACTGTATCAATAGAAGATACTAATGGCTCTGGATCTCCTGGACCATTTGACAACATAATTCCATCAGGCTCAAACTCCATAATCTCTTCAAATGTTACATCATAAGGAAATACAGTTACTTTACATCCTCGTTCTGATAAACATCTAATTATATTCTTTTTAACTCCATAGTCAATTAAAGCAACTTTATAATCACCATTGCCATATTCATATTTTTCATTAGTTGAAACTTCTGAAGCTAACCCTAGACCTTTCATAGAAGGAACCTCCTTAAGCATCTTACTTAGAGCTTCTATATCAGTAGTGTCAGATGAAATAATAGCATTTTGAGCTCCATTCTTCCTAATATACATAACCAATGCCCTTGTGTCAATATCTTTAATACCAACAATATTATTTTTAATTAAGTAATCATCAAGAGAAGATGTATCGCCATACCTTGAAAAAGTATGTGCAAATTTCTTTACCACCAAACCTCTTATCTTACAAGAATCTGATTCAATCTCATCGGCTTTTACTCCATAGTTACCTATATGTGAAGTTGCCATTACTAGAATTTGTCCAAAATAAGAAGGATCTGTAAAGATTTCCTGATAACCAGTCATGCCTGTATTAAAAGCTATCTCACCAGTGGTAGTGCCTATATCACCACATGAATTACCTTTAAATATCTTACCGTCTTCTAATAATATAACTGCAGGCTTATTCATTTTTTCCATATCGCAAAAGTAAAATTAACTAAGTATTTTTAAAGGATTATTATAAAATATAATTCAACAGAATTTTTTAATTATTAACAAAAAAAGGGATAACTAAATAGCTATCCCTTATAATTACAAATCAAATTTCAATTTATTCTTTTTTATCGTCTTCTTCTTTTCCTTCTTCATTAGAAGAATTATTTTCTTCGGATGAAGTCTCTTCTGAATCAGACTTTTCTTCAGCTTTCACTTCTTCTACAGACTCTTCAGGAGTATCAGTTTTTTCTGATTTTACCTCCTCAACAGTTTCTTCAGTAGTTTCTACCGTTGCTTCAACTTCAGGTTTGTCTTCTGCTTTTTCTACAGCTTCCTCCTTAGTTTGTTCAACAGTTTCAGTAACCTCAATTGCATCTTCAATTTCAGTAGATTTATCAGCAACTTCACCTTGAACAGCAGTTACTTCAGAAACAGCCCCATCATCTTTCTTTTTACCTCCTCTTCTTCTTCTTGTCTTTTTCTTAGCCGAAGAAGTGTCATTCAATAAAAGCTCATTAAAATCAACTAATTCTATCATTGCCATTTGAGCATTATCACCAAGTCTATTATTCAATTTAATGATCCTTGTATAACCTCCTGGTCTATCATTGATCTTAGGAGCAACTTCTCTGAATAACTCAGAAGAAGCCTCTTTATTCTGCAAATAACTAAATACAACCCTTCTACTATGTGTTGTATCTGTTTTTGACTTAGTGATCAAAGGCTCAATATATTTTCTAAGAGCTTTTGCTTTTGCTAAGGTTGTATTGATTCTTTTATGTTGAATCAATGAACAAGCCATATTTGAAAGCATTGCAGTTCTGTGAGCTTTTGTTCTGCTTAAATGATTAAATTTTTTACCATGTCTCATATCGCTTCGCTTTAAAGATCTTTACGATCTATTAATCTCTATCCAATTTATATTTAGAAACATCCATTCCAAATGAAAGACCTTTTGATTCAATAAGATCTTCAAGTTCAGTAAGTGATTTTTTTCCAAAATTTCTAAACTTTAATAGATCATTCTTGTTATAAGAAACTAATTCGCCTAAAGTCTCTACATCTGCAGCCTTTAAACAATTAAGTGCTCTAACTGAAAGATCCATATCTACTAATTTCGTCTTTAACAATTGACGCATATGTAAAGAAGTTTCATCAAACTCTTCAGTTTCTGATTTCTCATCAGAATCTAAAGTGATTCTTTCATCAGAAAACAACATGAAATGATGAATCAATATAGTAGCAGCTTCCTTTAATGCCTCTTTAGGATGTATAGAGCCATCAGTATCTATATCAATTATTAATTTTTCATAATCGGTCTTTTGCTCGACACGATAATTTTCTATTGTATATTTCACATTTCTAATAGGTGTGAAAATTGAATCAATAAAAATTGTTCCTACTGAAGCACTTGACGTCTTATTCTCTTCAGATGGAACATATCCTCTGCCTTTAGAGATAGTTAATTCAATGTTTAATTTTGGTTTAACTGAAGAATCCATATGGCAGATAACCTGATCAGGGTTTAAAACCTGAAATCCAGATGTGAATTTACCAATGTCTCCAGCAGTAAAAGAATCTTGTCCTGAAATATTGATCATTACAGTTTCTGTATCAGTGTCTTCTATTTGCCTTTTAAATCTTATTTGCTTAAGGTTCAAAACAATTTCCGTCACATCTTCCACAACACCTTTAATAGTTGAAAATTCATGATCTACGCCTTCAATTTTAATTGAAGTTATTGCAAATCCTTCTAATGAATTTAATAGAATTCTTCTTAATGCATTTCCTACAGTAATTCCATACCCAGGCTCCAATGGTCTAAATTCAAACTGACCATTGATCTCTGTAGAGTTCAACATTATTACTTTATCTGGTTTTTGAAAATCTAAAATTGCCATTTTATCTAATTTATTTAATACTCTTATTTTGAGTATAATTCAACAATTAATTGTTCTTTAATATTCTCTGTAATTTGCTCTCTAGTTGGTAGTGATATTACTTTTCCAGAAAGACTATTGCCTTCCCAATCCAACCAATCACCCCTTGTGAGGTCGTTAGCTAAGGAATTTGTGATAATCTCTAATGATTTAGATTTTTCACGAACTCCAATTACATCACCTTCTCTTAAAGAATAAGAAGGAATATTGACAATACTGCCATTTACAGTTATATGACGATGAGAAACCAATTGTCTGGCACCTCTTCTAGATGGTGAAATTCCCAATCTAAAAACAACATTATCTAATCTTGTTTCACATAATTGAAGTAATATCTCACCAGTAATTCCAGATTTCGCATTGGCTTTTTTAAACATATTAGAAAATTGCTTTTCCAATATACCATACGTGTATTTTGCTTTTTGCTTTTCCGCAAGCTGTACAGCGTATTCTGATTTTTTCATTCTCCTTTTATTGGGACCATGTACCCCAGGAGGATAATTCTTTTTTTCTAACGCCTTATCAGGACCAAATAATGGCTCTCTGAATTTTCTGGCGATCTTCGATTTTGGACCTTTATATCTTGCCATTTTTTCTTTTTTTTATTTGAGGAAGTTATGAATTAAGGTCTAATTAATCCTTCGATAACTATCTCCTCTGTTATAATTTTTATACTCTTCTTCTTTTTGGAGGTCTACATCCATTATGTGGCATTGGAGTAATATCAACAATTTCAGTTACTTCAATACCATTATTATGAATGGTTCTAATAGCAGATTCTCTTCCTGCTCCAGGACCTTTCACATAAACCTTTACTTTTCTTAGTCCAAATTCAAATGCTTCCTTTGAACAATCTTCAGCAGCTACTTGAGCTGCATAAGGTGTATTCTTTTTGGATCCTCTAAACCCCATTTTGCCAGCAGATGACCAAGAGATCACTTGCCCATTATCATTACATAATGAAATAATAATATTGTTAAATGTAGCCTGAATATGAGCTTGCCCAACAGGATTAACCTTAACACTTTTTTTCTTTTTAAATTGCTTAGCCATAATTTCTATCGCTTATATTTTAAATTACTTAGTTGCTTTTTTCTTATTAGCAACTGTTTTTCTTTTACCTTTTCTAGTTCTTGAGTTATTTTTTGTTCTTTGTCCTCTTAAAGGTAGACCAACTCTATGTCTAATACCTCTTTGAGATCCAATATCCATTAATCGCTTAATGCTTAATTGAACTTCTGACCTCAAAGATCCTTCAACTTTATATTGCTCGCTAATGATTGAGCGAATTTTCCCCAATTGATCATCATTCCAATCTGCAACCTTGATGCTCTCATCGACACCAGCTTCAGATAGGATCTTTTGAGCTGTACTTAAACCTATTCCGTAGATGTAAGTTAATCCTATTACACCTCTCTTGTTTTTAGGTAAATCTATTCCTGCTATTCTTGCCATAATATTAAATATTAACCTTGTCTTTGTTTAAACTTGGGGTTTTTCTTGTTAATAACATACAATCTTCCTTTTCTGCGGACTATTTTGCAATCAGCAGATCTTTTCTTTATAGAAGCTCTTACTTTCATCTTTTTAAATTATTTATACCTAAATGTTATTCTACCTTTAGTTAAATCATACGGAGACATCTCAAGCTTAACCTTATCTCCAGGGAGAATTCGAATGTAATGCATTCTCATTTTACCTGAAATATGAGCAGTAATAATGTGACCATTTTCTAACTCTACACGAAACATAGCATTTGACAATGCTTCGATAATGGTTCCATCCTGCTCAATAGATGTCTGTTTTGCCATACTTTTTATTCTTTTTTTATTTATTATTTAATACTTCTTCTATATATTCAAATGTCGATAAAACTTCAACTTTTCCTTTCATAATTGCTACATCATGCTCAAAGTGAGCTGATGGTTTCCCATCCCTTGTTACAATAGTCCATCCATCTTTTAGCTGCATTACATCCTTTGTACCCATGTTTATCATAGGCTCAATAGCCAAAACCAATCCCTCTTTCATTTTATACCCCCTACCTCTTTTTCCATAATTTGGAACTTCTGGTTTCTCATGCAATGCTCTTCCTAATCCATGGCCAACTAAGTCACGAACTACTCCGTATCTGTTATTTTCAGCATGCTGTTGAACAGCATATCCAATATCTCCAATCCTATTACCTGAAACTGAAACTTCTAATGCCTTATTCAAACATTCCTTAGTAACTTCAATCAGCTTTTTAACTTCAGACTTAACCTCTCCTATTTCAAAAGTATATGCTGAATCACCATGAAATTCATTTAAATAAACACCACAATCAATCGATACTATATCGCCATCAATTAATGGAGTGCTATTTGGTATACCATGCACAACAGCTTCATTTACTGAAGTACACAATGAATTTGGAAATCCACCATAACCTTTAAACGAAGGAGTGGCTCCATGATCACAGATAAATTCCTGAGCAACTTTATCTAATTCTAAAGTTGTAACTCCAGGCTGAATCATTTTCGCAACCTCTGCTAACGTTTTACCAACAAGTAAAGAACTTTTTCTAATTAGTTCAATTTCATCTCTAGTCTTATAAAAAATCATTTCGACTAGAAACTTTATAAAGCCTGACTCATCGTCACTGCCGATGCTCCTCCAGACCTACCTTTAATCCTTCCACCTTTCATTAAACCATCGTAATGACGATTTAATAAATGACTTTCAATCTGTTGTAATGTATCAAGTACTACTCCAACCATGATCAATAATGATGTTCCACCAAAGAAATAAGCAAATCCTTGCTGAATTACACCGTTCATAGCAAAAGCAGGAAGTATAGCTATTAATCCTAAAAATATAGAACCTGGCAATACCAATCTTGATATTAAAGAATCTATAAATTCAGAAGTTTTTCTTCCTGGTTTCACTCCTGGAATAAAAGAGCCATTACGTTTTAATTCATCTGCCATTTGATTTGGATTCATCATAATAGCAGTATAGAAATAAGTAAACAATACGATCATTAAAAAGAATACTAGATTATACCAAAAACCAGCCATATCAGACATAGCAGAGTTTTGCCCAAAAATTAAAGCAGGTAAAAACATTAATGCCTGCGCAAAAATAATTGGCATTACACCAGCCTGATTAATTTTCAAAGGGATATAACTCCTTTGACCTCCAGCCATAGCTTGTTTATTGCCACGACCAATTACTCTCTTTGCAGTATGTACAGGAATTCTTCTTGTTCCTTGCACTAGTAATATTGTAACTAAAATAACCAACAACCATGTTACGATTTCTACTAATAATATAACCATTCCACCATCAGTAACTTTAGCTCCTAATTCCTGTAAGAAAGCACCTGGTAAGCCAGCAATGATACCAACAGTAATGATCAATGATATACCATTCCCAATTCCCCTATCAGTAATTCTCTCACCTAACCAAGTAACAAACATGGTTCCTGCAGTTAAAACTGCAATCGTTTGTATCCACCACATAGTTGTAGCACCTCCAGTGATAACATCAGAACCCGTTCCAACATATGCAAGCATATAGCTAGGAGCTTGAAATAAACAAATAGCAATTGTTAAAAAACGAGTGTATTGATTAATCTTTTTTCGTCCACTTTCACCTTCTCTTTGAAGCTTTTGAATAGCAGGCACAGCCATACCAAGTAATTGCATAACAATAGATGCAGATATATAAGGCATAATTCCCAATGCCATTATAGATGCTCTTGAGAAAGCCCCACCGGCAAACATATTAATCAAGCTAAGTATCCCTCCTTGTGAAGCAGAAGAATCCAAAGCATCTGTATTAACACCAGGAAGAACTATAAATGAACCTATTCTGTACACTAGGATAAGACCTAATGTATATAAAATTCTTTTTCTCAGTTCTTCAACTGCCCAAATCTGTTTTATTGTTGCTATTAATCCTTTCATTCTAAAGCTTAAATCCTAATTATTTTACAATTTCAACTGTTCCACCTAATTTTTCAATCGCAGCTTTTGCAGTTGTAGAAAAACCATGAGCTTTAATGTTAATCTTAGACTTTAATTCGCCTCTACCTAGGATTTTAACAAGGTCCTTTTTATTTGCCAATCCATTTTCGATTAACAATTCAGGATTAAGATCCTCTAACTTTTTAGAGTTATCAATTAAATTCTGTATAGTATCTAAATTAATTCCTTTGTATTCAACCCTATTTATATTTTTGAATCCAAATTTTGGGACACGTCTTTGAAGAGGCATTTGACCACCTTCAAATCCAATCTTAGTCTTATAACCAGATCTAGATTTAGCACCTTTATGCCCTCTAGTTGATGTTCCACCTTTTCCAGATCCTTGACCTCTACCAGTTCTTTTACAGTTTTTAGTAGATCCTTCAGCGGGTTTTAATTCATGTAGTTTCATCTTAATATCATCTTATGAAGATCTAATCTTCAATTTTTACTAAATGTTCAATTTTCTTAACCATCCCCAAAATTTGAGGTGTTGCTTCATGTTCAACAGTCCTGTTTAGTTTACCTAATCCTAAAGCTTGTAAAGTAAGCTTTTGTCTTTTAGGACGGTTAATAGCACTTTTTATCTGAGTTACTTTAATCTTTGCCATTTTTTTTATTCTTAACCGTTAAATACTTTATCAATCGAAACGCCTCTACTTTTTGCTACCATATTAGCATCTCTCATTTGAGATAATGCATAAATAGTTGCTTTAACAACATTATGAGGGTTAGAAGATCCTTGAGATTTCGCAAGTACATTTTTTACACCTGCACTTTCAAGAACAGCTCTCATTGCACCTCCAGCGATAATTCCTGTACCAGCAGAAGCAGGTTTAATTAACACTTCAGCACCACGATATTTTGTTTTTACAAGATGAGGTAAAGTGTCATTTATAATAGGAACCTTAATAAGGTTCTTTTTAGCATCATCTATTGCTTTAGCAATAGCTTCAGTAACTTCTTTAGCTTTACCTAAACCATGTCCAACAACACCATTTTCATCACCAACAACTACAATTGCTGAAAAACTAAAATGTCTACCACCTTTAGTTACTTTGGTAACTCTATTTATAGCAACAAGTTTATCTTGTAATTCAATATCAGTTGCTCTAACGTTCTTTGTTTTTAATTCTGCCATAATATTTAAAATTTCAAGCCTGACTCTCTAGCTGAATCAGCTAAAGCCTTAATACGACCATGATACAAGTATCCATTTCTATCAAAAATTACTTCATTAACACCTGCTTTAGATGCACTTTCAGCAATTTTCTTTCCAACCAACTTAGCTTGTTCAGTTTTATTTGCTTTCTGAGCAGCATCATCTTTTAATGATTCAGCTGATGCAATTGTAATTCCAGCAACATCATCAATCAACTGTGCGTAAATTTGTTTATTGCTTCTAAAAACTGTTAACCTAGGTCGTTTAGCTGTACCGCTTATCGACTTCCTAACACGTCTTTTTATTCTTTCTCTTCTTTTTGTTTTTGTTAAAGCCATTACTATTGTTTTAACTTATTTATTTATTTAGCTGCGGACTTACCAGCCTTACGTCTAATAATTTCACCTTTATATAAAATACCTTTTCCTTTATATGGTTCAGGTTTTCTAAATGATCTGATTTTAGCAGCAACCTGTCCAATTAATTGCTTATCAAATGATTCTAATTTAATTAATGGGTTTTTACCTTTTTCTGTAATTGCAGAAACTTTAATTTCTTTAGGTAATTCAAAAGCTATAGGATGTGAAAAACCTAAAGATAGCTCAAGCCTTTGTCCTTGAACTTTTGCTCTATATCCAACTCCAACTAATTCTTGTTCAATAACATATCCTTTTGAAACCCCTTCAATCATATTGTAGATCAAGGATCTATAAAGACCATGCATAGATCTATACTCTTTATCATCATTGTTTCTAGACAATGTAATTACTCCATCAGCAAGAGAAACCTTAATATCAGGATGTACAGATTGAGTCAACTCTCCTAACTTACCCTTTACATCAATGATGTTTTCAGTAGAAATATTGACTTCTACCCCTTCTGGTACCGTTATTGGTGCATTTCCTATTCGTGACATTTCTTCTTTCTTTAAATAATGTTATTAATGTACATAACAAAGGACTTCTCCTCCAATGTTTTCATTTTTAGCTTCTTTATTAGTTATCAACCCTTTGGAAGTTGATATAATTGCAATTCCTAAACCATTTAACACACGTGGTAAATCATTTTTTCCAGCATATTGTCTTAACCCTGGCTTACTTATTCTAGTAAGATTATGAATTGCTGATTCCTTTGTTTGTGGATGATACTTTAATGCAATTTTAATTGTTCCTTGCTTATTATCATCAACAAACTTATAATTAAGAATATATCCTTTATACATAAGTATCTTAGTGATTTCCTTTTTAATATTAGATGCAGGAATTTCAACAATCTTATGCTTCGCACTGATCGCATTTCTTAATCTAGTTAAATAATCTGCTATTGGATCTGTTACCATTTTACTTGTCTTTCTTATTAATATATTACCAGCTTGCTTTTGTTATTCCAGGAATCTTTCCAGAAACTGCCATTTCTCTAAATGTTACTCTCGAAATTCCAAATTGTCTCATATAACCTCTAGGTCTACCAGTTAATTGGCACCTATTATGCTTACGGACACTCATAGAATTATGAGGGAGCTTCTGTAATTTAAACATAGCATCCCAATCACCTTCACTTTGTGCTTTTCTTAATAATGCTCTTTTTTCTGCATATTGAGCGGCAAGTTTTTCTCTTTTTCGCTCTTTAGCTTTCATTGATTCTTTAGCCATAATACTTTATTTTTTTGCAAATGGAAATCCAAACTCTTCTAACAATGCTATACCTTCTTCATTAGTATTTGCACTAGTTACAATAGTTATATCCATTCCTAATATCTTTTTAACTTTATCAATATCTATTTCAGGAAAAATAATACTCTCAGTTACTCCAATAGTAAAATTACCACGACCATCTCCTTTAGACTTTATTCCTCTAAAATCTCTTGTTCTAGGTAAAGCAACTGAAATAAAACGATCTAAAAATTCAAACATCTTTTCTCTCCTTAAGGTAACTTTAGTTCCAATAGGCATCCCTTTTCTTAATTTAAAATTAGAGACATCTTTTTTTGATTTCACCATTAAAGCTTTTTGTCCAGCGATCAATGAAAGATCAGCTAAAGCTGAGTCAATCAACTTACGATCAGCAACTGCTTCTCCAACACCTTGGCTGATAACTATCTTTTCAACCTTTGGCACCTGCATGATGCTGCTGTATTTAAATTTTTCTTTTAAAGCAGGAACGACTTCATTCCTATACTTTTCTTGTAATCTAGGTGTATAGCTCATTTAAATTTCCTCCCCAGTTTTTTTTGCGTAACGGATCAACTTATTATTTTCTCCTATTTTCCTTCCCACTTTAGTTGGAGTTCCATTTTGTACCAACATTACATTTGAGATATGGATACTTCTATCCTTATCAATAATACCTCCATCAGGATTAGCCTTATCAGATTGAGGCTTTACATGTTTTTTATTAACCACAGAAAGACCTTCAATGTATACTCTATCTTTTTTGTGATCAACTTCAAGGATAGTACCTTCCTGGCCCAATGCTGCACCAGCAATTACCTTTACTGTATCTCCTTTTTTAATTTTAAATTTCTTTTGCATGATCTTTTATTTATAGTACCTCAGGTGCCAATGAAACAATTTTCATGAACTGTTTTTCTCTTAATTCACGAGCAACAGGTCCAAAAATCCTTGTACCTCTCATCTCACCAGTGTTATTAATAAGAACAACAGCATTATTATCAAATCTTATATATGAACCATCATTTCTTCTAACTTCCTTTTTGGTTCTAACAACTACAGCTCTTGATACCTGTCCTTTTTTTACATTACCATTAGGCATGGCATCCTTTACTGTCACAACAACTTGGTCACCAATTGAAGCGTATCTTCTTTTTGTTCCACCAAGAACTCTGATAACTAAAACTTCTTTAGCACCACTGTTATCTGCAACTAATAATCTACTTTCCTGTTGTACCATTGTAAATATTATTTTGCTCTTTCGAGTATTTCAATTAATCTCCAATTTTTTATTTTACTCAAAGGTCTAGTCTCCATGATTTTAACAGTGTCTCCCTCATTACAATCATTCTTTTCATCATGAGCTAAAAACTTTGAACTTTTCTTAACGAATTTACCATACTTAGCATGTTTTACTCGTCTTTCAACCATCACTACAATGGATTTATCCATTTTTGTGCTGGTTACAATACCTATTCTTTCTTTTCTTAAGTTTCTCATCGTATTACTTATTTGCTTCTTGTATTTCTCTTGATCTTAGTTCTGTTAAAATACGTGCAACATTTCTTCTTAAACCTCTCAACTCAATTGGATTTTCCAATTCAGCTGTTTTATGACTCATCTTTAATTTCGAAAGAGATTCTTTAGTATCAGATAATAATTCTTCCAATTCTACTTTAGATAAACCATTTAATTTTATATTGAACTCAGTGACTTTCATTTTTATCAAATAAGGTTATTAATAATCATTTCTTACAATAAACTTTGTTTTCATAGGAAGTTTCTGAGAAGCAAGACGCATAGCTTCTTTTGCTACATCATAAGGAACTCCATCAGCTTCAAACAAAACTCTTCCAGGACGAATAACTGCTACCCAATGATCTAAAGCTCCCTTACCTTTACCCATTCTTACTTCAGCAGGCTTAGATGTCATTGGCTTGTCTGGAAAAATTCTAATCCAAACTTTTCCTTCTCTTTTCATATATCTAGTAACAGCAATACGAGCAGCTTCAATTTGCCTTGCAGTAATAAATCCTTCATCCATAGATTTAATAGCAAAAGAACCAAAAGCAATTTGGGCGCCTCTCTGAGCATTACCTTTAATCTTGCCTTTCTGCTGTTTTCTATATTTTGTCTTCTTTGGTTGTAACATTATTCAACTTATTAATAACTTAATTCCTATTTTTTACCTCTTGGCTTTTTCTTTGTCATACCTAAATTAGGACTAAGATCTCTTTTGCCATAGACTTCTCCTTTACAAATCCAAACCTTAATACCTATTTTACCATAAGTAGTTTGAGCTTCTGCTAATGCATAGTCAATATCAGCTCTAAAAGTATGTAAAGGAATTCTTCCATCTTTATAGGATTCACTTCTAGCCATTTCAGCACCATTCAATCTTCCAGAAATTTTTACTTTAATACCTTCAGCTCCCATTCTCATGGTAGATGCAATCGCCATTTTAATAGCTCTTCTGAAAGAAATTCTTGCTTCAATTTGTCTTGCAATACTATCTCCAACTAGCTGAGCATCCAATTCAGGTCTTTTGATCTCAAATATATTGATCTGTACTTCCTTTGAAGTAATTTTCTTTAACTCCTCTTTTAACTTATCAACTTCTGAACCTGCTTTGCCAATAATAACTCCTGGTCTTGCAGTATTTATTGTAATAGTAACCAGTTTTAAAGTTCTTTCAATAACAATTCTTGAAACACTTGCTTTATATAAACGTGCTTTCAGATATTTACGGATCTTATCATCTTCAACTAATTTAGCAGCATAATCATTGCCACCAAACCAATTTGAATCCCATCCTTTGATGAAACCTAATCTATTACCTATTGGATTTGCTTTTTGTCCCATTACTTTTATTTATATTATCCTTTATCAATTATTAAAGTGACATGATTAGAACGTTTTCTTATTCTATGAGCTCTTCCCTGAGGAGCAGCTTGAATTCTTTTTAACATTCTTGCACTATCAACATAAATTTCTTTTACAACCAAATTAGCTTCTACTGGATCAGAACCATCATTTTTCTGCTCCCAATTATTAATAGCAGAAAGCAATAATTTCTCTAAATTTCGCGAAGCATGTTTTGGATTATACCTCAAAATATTTAAAGCTGTATAAATATTTTCACCTCTTACTAAATCAGCAACTAATCTCATTTTTCTTGGAGATGTAGGACAGTTATTCAACTTAGCTACTGCTAAGGTTTTCTTATCCTCTTTAATCTTTTCTGCTTTATTTTTCTTACTTGCTCCCATTTTATTTGCCCTTAATAATTAAACAACTATCTCTTAGCTTTATCTTTTTTACCGGCATGTCCTCTAAAATTCCTTGTTGGTGCAAATTCACCAAGCTTGTGACCTACCATGTTTTCAGTAACAAAAACAGGTATAAATTTCATTCCATTATATACCGCTATTGTTAAATTAACAAACTCAGGTGTTATGGTTGAAGCCCTAGACCAAGTCTTAATTACTGATTTCTTACTAGACTCTTGTGCTTCTTCAACACGTTTCATTAAACTATAATGAACAAATGGTGGTTTTTTTAATGATCTTGCCATTTCTTATTTATTTCTTCTATCTATAATAAATCTATTTGAAGCTTTTGTTTTGCTTCTTGTCTTATAACCTTTTGCTGGTAATCCTTTTCTAGATCTTGGATGACCTCCAGAAGCTTTACCTTCTCCACCACCCATTGGATGATCTACTGGGTTCATAACAACACCTCTAACTCTAGGTCTTCTACCCAACCATCTGCTTCTACCAGCTTTTCCAGACACAGCCAAGCTATGTTCCGAATTCGAAACAGATCCAATAGTTGCCAAACATGTAGTTAAAATCATACGAATCTCGCCAGAAGGCAACTTAATGATAGCATATTTACCATCTCTTGCATTCAATTGAGCGTAAGATCCAGCACTTCTAGCAATAGCTCCACCTTTACCTGGACTCATTTCAATATTATGAATAATGGTTCCTAGAGGAATATCTTTAAGATACATTGTATTTCCAATTTCAGGAGTAGCTTTCTTTCCAGAAATAACTTTTTGACCTACTGAGATACCTTCAGGAGCAACAATATATTTTTTTTCACCATCAGCATAAACTAAAAGTGCAATACGAGATGACCTATTAGGATCATATTCTATTGATTTCACAGTAGCAGGGATATCCTGTTTATCTCTTTTAAAATCAATAATTCTATATTTCTTCTTATGTCCGCCACCAATATAACGCATGGTCATTTTTCCTGAATTGTTCCTACCTCCAGATTTTGATTTTCCTTTGGTTAAACTTTTCTCAGGAGAGCCAGTAGTGACATTAGCAAAATCCAAGCTTACAAGCAGGCGTCACCCGACCGCCTCTGGCAGACTGTCAAAAAAGAGAATCTTATGAAAGAGGTTAAGGAACTCTAGGAACAAGTGCTCACCCTCTCAACATTGATGGAGAAATAGATAGAGGCTAGCTAGCTGAAGAGTGAAAGTGAGAAGCAGAAAATGG
>MPMC02229889.1_pt1 | contig 14430 bp, 13 predicted proteins | sample 1617281 | NCBI WGS metagenome assembly MPMC02 (sample SAMN05944809, study PRJNA350692) | marine metagenome | biome: marine; feature: ODZ; material: water; isolation source: 100 m water sample filtered on 30 um supor filter | place: Pacific Ocean | collected 2012-04-09 | depth 100m m | reverse complement strand
GCTCAACAGCAACCCATGTACCAACAAGCTGTAGCTCAGAAAAGACAGCAACAGGCTGTGGCTCAAGTAGCTCAACAGCAACCCATGTACCAACAAGCTGTAGCTCAGAAAAGACAGCAACAGGCTGTGGCTCAAGTAGCTCAACAGCAACCCATGTACCAACAAGCTTTGGTCCAGCAGCAACAGGCTGTGGCTCAAGTAGCTCAGCAACAACCTATGTTAAATGTAGTAGAATCTAACTTTTACACAGATAACAACCTTTCCATTGACGGTTCGTTTATGTTGTTGGACTTCGTAAGCGGTGTACCACGCATTTATGGTAATACTACTGAAAGCTCTCCTGGTTATTCTAACAGCTTCCAAAATGGTGCCATAGCTGGTCGCCCCGTTTACCGTACTATGGACCCTAACCAAACTTTTTAAATTTAGTTATGGTATAATATGAAGCTGGATTTATCTCTTAAAGATTTGCGTAGTATAGCTAAGTTTATTGGTATGAGAAATTATTCTCGTTTAAATAAACAACAACTGGCTTATGCTCTTGAATTATACTTTGAAATGCAAGAAAGAATACCCTCAGTATCAGAGCGTCAACGAGCAAACGCTATGGAACGTTACTATCGTGGTATTTATGACTAAGTTTTATTCCTTTGTTATACCTACAAAGTTACGCATTATATTGTCTTTGACATTGTTAGCTGCATTTTTACGTGTTTTATCGTATGTGTTCATAAAGCTTTCTCTATCAAAGTGTATGGGTTTTGAAGGCTTTTTGTAGTCCTTTTTAACGTGGTTTACGTATTCTTCCATGAGATAAAGCACAGGTGTCAATGGTGGCTTGTAAATGTGTATCTCTTTGTATTTTGTCACATTATTAGCTCGATAATCGTCTATACTTTGAGACCCTCCGAATTTTTTCAGTGCAAGTCTAGAGCTAGCAATGGTTACGTTGTACGTGTTATCGCCTGTTAACTTCTTGGCTAATAAATTAAGCATGCTCATACGTTCGTGCATTATTTCTCCATTTTCTGTTTCAATAAGATGACGTGCTGCACACGAAAAGGAACAGAAGTTACCACACAAGTTAAATTTACCTGCATCATTAATGTTTATGGGAATACCGATAGGAAAGTTGTCAAAATGCTCTGTGCAATTCCAGCAGGCGTATGGAGACTTTTCTAGCCAATTATTTTTGAAAAATTCCATAATATTTTTAACTTTTCTTTTATTTTGTGACATTTTTAAATCAATAATGTTTGTTTCGTTGCACGTCTCAATTGTATTTTCTATATTTTCAAGTAAGACGATATTTGCGTCTATCATATTAAATTTTGGAATTTTTAATGAATACAATTGTTCGTTGTTGTCTTCTTCGTGACTATTTTTATTTTCTGAATATTGAACACCATCATAGTTTACGGTTCCAAGTGAAATTTCACCATTCGATGGTTCAATAGTTATTGAAGTTTCATTTTCTTTGTCAATTTTAGAAACATCCTTGCTATTAACACGTAAGTGTATTATACAGCTCTCGAGAATTAATGACAACTCGTTGTTATCGTCTTTAAATAAACTATATTTTTTATCACTTTGCTGTAATGTCTCTTCTTCATTCTTGATTTTTGGTCGTCTTCCGCGTTTTTTGTAGGTTTTCTCTTCAACTGGGGGTTTTTCCTTAGGCTTTCTTCCGCGTTTCTTTTTTTCGACTATAGGTTCATCCATTTATTAATAGAATTTTATTTTTCTCTATGGTTTATGTAAAAAATATTTGCTCTTTATATACAATGGGCTACGACTACGAAGGTGGTGCCGATTTTGGTGCAATGTTCAAAAAAGGTAAACAAATGAGCGGCAAGGTTCTTAAGGCTGCCCCAGGTGCTATCAGCGCTGCCCGTGAAACTATTTCTTCTGCTGCTGAAATTGCTGATGATGGTTTGGAATTCGCCGAAGGCGCTGCTGGAATGGCTAAGCAATTTGCTGGTGCCAGACGCCGCAAGAGCACCAAGCGAATGAGCACCAAGAGAGCAATGAGTGCTTTGAAGAAGGCTTACAAGAAGAAGTCTGCCAAGAAGTCTTCCTCAAAGCGCAAATTGTCTCCTAAGATGAAATCTTGGACCCGCAAGTTGCAAGCTTGGAGAGTTGCTCACCGTCACGCTGATGGCTCTCTTCCTTCGTTGAAGAGTGCAATGAAGCACTGCAAGGGTCGTTCTCCTAGAAAGACCCCCTGCCGAAAGAACCAAGGCCGTAAGGCTTCTCCTAAGAAGAGATCTTCCAAGCGCAAGTCTACGAAGAAGAGATCTGCTAAGAAGCGTTCTGGAAAGAAGAGATCTTCCAAGAAGCGTTCTGGAAAGAAGAGATCTTCCAAGAAGCGTTCTGGTAAGAAGAGATCCGCTAAGAAGAGATCTTCCAAGCGCAAGTCTATGAAGAAGAGATCTTCCAAGAAGCGTTCTGGAAAGAAGAGATCTACTCGCCGCAGAAAGTCTTCCAAGAAGAGATCTACTCGCCGCAGAAAGTAAATAATTAACTTTTTTGTTAATAAATTTTAAATTTTTTAAATTAATTCCTTCAATTTCAAGTAATTTATTATTTTTTCTACCGAAACATCGATGTTGGTATTATGTGTTAGTTCAATTTCACTTAAAGAAGGTACATTAAAAGGATCGCTTATACCAGTGAATTCCTTGATGACACCATTACGTGCAAGAGCATAAAGGCCTTTTACGTCTCGGTCTTCACATATTGTCAAAGGTGTGTTCATATACACTTCTATGTAATTTCCATATTGTGAAATAAGCTGCCTATTATAGGCTCTGTCTTCTTCATATGGTGCAATGTTAGCACATAGAACAATGCCATTGTGTTTGACAATTTCAGACGCAACATAACCTATGCGTCGTACGTTGGTTGAACGGTCTTCGCGACTGAAACCAAGCCCCTTTGAAAGGTTTTGACGTACAATGTCTCCATCAAGTATTGTTATTGTTCTGTTTGTTGTCTTTTCATAAATTACTTCACGTAATGCATTAGCAATAGTAGTCTTACCAGAACCAGAAAGACCCACGATGTACACGCAAAAACCTTGTTGATTTTTGGGATTGTATTCTTTTTGAAGTATGTGCGAAATCTCAGGGAACGTAAACCAGTCTGGAATAATTTGGTTGTTTTCAAGCATCTTACGCTGTTGAGTACCAGAAATTTGGTCTATAGAATCTTCTGCTTCTGTTTGGTCCATGGGCAAATAAATTTGCTTATTTTTTACATATACCATCATCTTAGAAGTAAGAGGAACAATATTGATTTCTTCTGCGTGCTTTTCAAGCAGTTCTTGTGCTTCGTAAGGACCATAGAAGCTGTTACCTTCCTTTGTTTTGTAAGAAGGTCCAGCGTGGTCTCGACCAACAATGAAGTGTGTGCATCCATAGTTCTTTCGAATAATAGCGTGCAATAGTGCTTCTTTTGGACCAGCCATACGCATACTCAACGGAAGTAATGAAAGGATCGCCTTTTGATTGTACCTTGACATAAGAGCTTTATAGCACTTAACTCTGGTATGGTAATCAATGTCACATTGTTGTGTAATGCCTACAACAGGGTTTAAGAAGAGTACAGCGTTTTTATCTCCCGAGTCACGCAGTGCTTTTTGAGTAAGCTCAAAATGAGAGCGATGCATAGGGTTACGAGTTTGAAATCCAACAACGGTTTTCCAGTTGTTTTCCTGAATAGTTTTTTTGACTTCTTCGGGAGTAAGACGCAGTTCTTTGTAATCATAATGAGCTATTCCGTTGATTGGTCTTACTGGTCCTCCAATGTTTGTAACTTTGCCTTGGTTCAAAATGATGGATACATAGGGGTGATTGGTGTCATCACTTCCGTAACACAAAAGACATTCTTTTTGCAAGTCTGGGACATAAACGCTTTCTATGGTCATAGCTGCTAAATGAGCGTTGTCTTTGTCACATAACACTATTTCTTCGCCTAAGGAGTAGTCTTTGGGATTCTGGATTGAAAGAGTAATAGGTAACGGCCATAAGGTTTGTGACTGTTTTAAACGCATATCTTCGAGTACACTCTTGTAGTCTTCTTCGTTCATAAAGCCTGTTAGCGGTGCAAAAGCTCCTGTCAGTATCATTTCCAAGTCACATACTTGGCGCTCATTAAGAATTACAAATTTTTTTGCCATTTTAGTTTTATAACCAGTTTTTTGAGACCTTTTTGTACTACTAAAAAAATGATTTCTATTTGTATACACGCATAAGGTAATGTCATTGTGTAATAATTTTTATAATGGTTCAAGTTTTGTCGTAGACAACAGCGGTAATGAATGGATGTTGCCAAATAATATAGGATTTAATGACTGGGTAAACAAGACATTCCATGATTACAAGTTAAGCGAGGGTATTGTTACAGAAAGTGACAATTTAATGAACGAAAGTGATACCCTTTTTCCACATCAATTGTTCATACGTGATTTTATGCGTCTTGGTAGTCCATATCGTGGATTGTATGTGTACCATGGTCTTGGTTCGGGTAAGACACGCACTAGTATTGTTATGTCAGAACAATTTCGAGCACTAGGACATAAAATAGTGTTTATTTCTCCTGCAGCTCTTTCTTCCAATATGGTAGAAGAATTAGGTAAATGGGGAAACGATGATGTGAAAAACATTGCTGACCCCAAGGAACGCCGTAAGTACCTCAAAGGTTTCTACAACTTCGTTTCCATAAACGGTACACCAATACGCAAGTTCTCTTCGATTGACCTTGAAAACAAAATCATTGTAATCGATGAAGTTCATAATCTTGGTTCTGTTATGGCCAATAAGCGTAACAAAAAGGCAGTAGCTTTTTATGAATGGTTAATGAACGTTAAAAACTGTAAGATACTTGCTCTTTCCGGTTCTCCTATCATCAATGAGCCTTTCGAGCTTGCTCTTGTTTCAAATATCTTACGCGGGCCTATGGACTACGAAACTAGCTTGGTTAATGGGAAAGTAATTCGGAACTATAAAACAGTGTTTCCTTCTGACAAAAAGAAGTTTGTAGAAATATTTATTAACCCTGATACGAATACATTAAAAAATGAGCTTATTTTCAAGCGTCGTATTACTGGACTATATTCATATTTCTATGGTATTGTTGGTGGTCGTCTTCCCGAACTCAATACCATCTTGGAAGACATTCCTATGAGTGACTACCAATACAAAATGTATGAAATAGCTCGTAAATATGAGATATCTATTGATAGGTTTGCATCAAATAAGCCTGATGATGAAGGTACCTCTTCATATCGAAACTACTCACGTCAGCTAAGCAATTTTGTACCTCCTTTCAATGAACAAGATGGACTTTCGTACAAAGAGCTTGTAGTGCCTGAAACTTACGATGACTGGTCTGAAAAGCAGCAAATAATGCTTGCTGAGGCTTTCGGTGAAGACACTGATGGTTTTCTAAGGTTTGTTTCGGAATACAAAGAGTATTCATCTGTTCAAGAAAAAATAGCTGCTATTGAAGAGCTTGAAGAGCTTGAAGAGCTTGAAGAGCTTGGTATCAAAGAATTTATTAAAATTGTGAAGGTTACTAAGCGTGACGATGTATCCACATTGAAAGCATTGAGTTCTCAAACTTCATTTTTGCAAGAAAATCTGCTCGATAATATGCCTCTTTATAGTCCTAAATTGATGAAGCTAATGGATAACATTGAAAATGGAAAGGGAAACAACGGTAAGGTTTTCTTGTACTCGCATTACCGTAACTACTCTGGCATTGGTATAGTCAAAGAACTGTTAAAGCAGCAAGGTTACGAAGAAATAAATGAAAATAATGTTGAGTTGTTTGACCCAGATTCTATGACTGAAAAGAAGCGCTATGGGTTCTTCGTTGGAGGTGTAAGTAATGAAATACGCTATAAAATCAAAAAGATTTACAATCACTCCAAGAATATGAATGGTCAATTGATGAAAATATTTATGGGTACTCAGGCTGCTGCTGAAGGTATTTCATTGAAGCACGTGCAGCAAGTACATATAATTGAACCATATTGGAACAATGTACGTATTCAGCAAGTCATTGGTCGTGCTCGACGTCTTGGTTCTCACATTGGGTTACCTTTAAATGAGCAAACAGTACATGCATATATGTATTTTTCTATTTTCTCAGAAAATCAAACAGCATTTGAAGTCGATACAACAGACAAACACATCTATGGTAATGCATTAATAAAGCAACGTTTAAATGACCAGTTTCTGAATGCTATCAAGTCTTCAGCTGTAGATTGCACGCTAAATTACGCACAGAATTCTCTTATGGACAAAGACTACGTGTGTTATGTTCCTAACCCCGAAGAAACCAAAGAGACCATTGCTTGGGACTCTGACATTACAATGGATTTGAACCGCTTAGCTGGTGTTGAATACTCGAAAACTCTTAGGAAAAACAAGTACTTGCTATTTCCCCGTCCTCATCACATTAACCTTTTGAAGCTGTACAACAAAGAATTATATGAGCCAAAGAACACTATATTTAGCGGTACCATTGAAAATGTCGGTGATGATGGAAGCTTTAGTTTTAGCTCTAATATGGACACTGTTAAAATCAAAAATTATTATGCAGGGTTTTATGTGCATATTTTTGCTCCTATGCAAAAAGGATACGTTATATCGAGCTATGACTATGAAAATAAAAAGTTTAATGTGTCTGGATTATCTTCAGAAATCATTGAACAAGGTATGCGGTTCTGGATTTACAGACCAAAGTATGTAGCTAAAATTGTGAACAACGAAATAGAAACACGAGAAAAAAGAATTGTCTTGTATGACCGCGACTACTTGCTGACACAACAGCAATGGGTACCCAAGATGCAGTTACTTCTTTCAAGTGATGAAAGAACTGCGAATATTAAATCGTTTTAAAAAATATTTTATACTTTATAAATGTCTTTGAGTGATCGTGAACTCGAATACTATGTTGTTGCTTGTGGAAACACTTCAATGAATACTGTTATTTTGCAGCATTGGGATATGTTTATCAAGAAGAAATACGTTTATAACTATGTGTATTGTAGTCATATTGACAATGACATGGCTTTGTTTATCTTCAAGAATGATGCTGGTTATTACGTGGTAAAAAGTTCAGAAAAAGAAAAAGAAGAACTCGAAGACGAATTTGAACGTATTCAACAAGAGTTAAATGGTGTCGAAAAGGAAGAGGAAGACCACGTAATTGTGAATTGCTATGGGTCATTGAAACAATGTATTGACGACGGTCTTACTAAGCGTGAAAGAGAATGTCTCGGATTGACAAAAACATCTAAAATAAAGCTGTCTGCAGAGCTGAAAAAGGACTTAAAAAAAATTGTATGTACTGATTTTATAACCGTGAAAGACAATGATTACGAAACTATGCTGCAAGACTACATCTACTTGTGTGATGATAAGCTGCGGCTGAGTATGATACCATATTTGACATGTAATGAACTTCAAAATATGACGTTTAAAGACAGCATAAACACTGTTATACTTTCAAACAATGAGCTTTTGGATAGCCTTATATGGCTTTCAAATATTCCAAAATTAAAAACATTGTACATTTCTTCGTGTTCTTCGATACATGATAAAAGTGTAAAAGAGCTCGTAAGTGTGTGCTTTGGATTGGAAGAAATATCTTTTTATAACTGTCAGAACGTAACGCTTGAGTCTATGACTTATTTGCTTTCTATTACGATAAAAAGCATTAGTTTTATGAACACTAACATGAAGTGCATTCATAAACCATTGGAACCACTGATTTCAAAAGAACAGTGGATATCCCTTGTGGACGCACCTGGTTCGAAAACGTTGGAATTATTGGATATCAATGCCATGACGCTTACAAAAGACTTATTGCACGACCTTTTGTATTGTTGTAGTTCAATAGAACGTTTGAGTATTCATCATGAGCTTTTTAACAAGTTTCTCAAAGATATCCATGGAAGTAGATATGGTTCTGGTAATGTTCTTACAGTATGTGCCACGTATGACCATGACCAGAGTTTGAGTTGTGACTTCACAAAGCCAGTAAGCATTGGAAACCTTCTTCGAGACCAGTTTGAAAATCCTTTCTCGAGTTCTATGCTTAGTGTCATAAAGAAAATAAAAAATGATTGCTCCTTGTAGAAACGTATCAAAATGGAAAACGAATTAGTGCAAGATTTATTGGAAGACGAAGATTACGATGAAGAGTACGGAGATTACGAGGAAGAATACGAGGAAGACAACGAAGACAACGAAGACAACGAAGACAACGAAGACGACGAAAGTGAAAGTGAAAGTGACGACGAAGAAAAGGATTCAAATAGTGAAGAAAATATCATAGATGATGTCGATGGATTAGAGACAGTGTCTAATTCCGTGTACAACAATAACATAAGTAACAGCATAATACGTAATAAATTGACAAAATATGAATATACACGAATTTTTAGTTCGCGTGTAACACACATACAAAATGGAGCTATTCCTATGGTCAAAGTGGATAAAGATATGACGGTAGAAGACATAGTAAAACGAGAGTTTGAACAAGGACGTATTCCGCTAATACTAGAACGAACACTTCCAAAGGAAAAAGGCGTTTTTAAAGAGTATCGTCGTGTCAACGAAGTTTTTAACACCGTAATGAGCTAAATTTTTTCATAATTTTTATTGAATACTTTATTCAATAAAGCTGTTTTACTATTGACCCATTTAAGTCCTGGGTCTGCACCCCAGGTAACCCAAGCAACAATAGACCTCTTGTTATGCCATTTCTTTATTCATAGGCTTGCCTGCATCTTTCCAGGATTTAAATCCAGGATAGCTCGTGTATTTGTGACGTGCATACCAATTACGCATATACCTTAAATCTTCAATTGAAATTTCGTCTTTTGTTGAGAGCTGTTTTGCACGCTTCCATCCTGTTTCTGTTGCTCCTTTGAACCCTGCTTTTTTCATTTCAAATGCTTTCTTTGCCCATTTTTTAACACCTGCTGGAACAGGTACCATGGTACTGGGTTTGTACCATTTAAATAAGGTTATATTTTTTTTCTTTTACTTTAGTATAATGCACTATCAATACGGTGGTGGACAGTGTTCGCTTTGTGGTAGCGAGGGTACTACCAAAGCTTCTTGCCCTTTAAATCTTGACGCAAAAAAGCCTAATCCACTTAAGCATCCCAATGTTGCTCAAAGAATTGAAAAGGTCCCTTTATTTACTATGCAACAGTTTCGAACTCATGGAACGCGGCTTCTTGACACCTTGAACAAAACTCAAATCAAAAAGATTATTGAAGACGCCAATAATGCTTACTATAACAACGTTGCTTTTATGACCGATGACGAATTTGACATAATAAAAGAGTACTTCGAAAGGAAGTATCCTTCTGTGAACTTGGGTGTTGGTGCAAGACTTGCAAAGGTTACACACAACAAGGTTAAGTTGCCTTACTTTATGGGTTCTATGAACAAACTGAAGCCTGATACTGGAGCCATCGAGCGTTGGAAAAACATTTATGGAGGTCCTTATGTGTTGAGTACAAAGATGGACGGTGTAAGCGGGCTGTTTGTGATGAAGGACGGAGTAAAAAAGCTTTATACACGTGGTGATGGTACTGTTGGACAAGACATAAGTCATTTTATACCACATTTGAAATTACCGACCATTGGAAACAATGTGGCTATTCGTGGTGAATTTATCGTCAAAAAGAACGTACCCTTGAAAGGTCCTGCTCGAAACTACGTGTCTGGATTGATGAACCGTCTTACGTTTAACCCAGCTGATTATGCTGTTGTGGACTTTGTATGCTACGAAGTTATCGAGCCAGCTATGAGACCTTCTGAACAGTTTGATTACTTACGCAGGAATGCTCCTTATGTGGTAAAACACAAACTGGTACAAAGCATTGATAACTCATCGCTTTCAGACTTGTTGCTCGATTGGAGGTCTAATTATGATTATGAAATCGATGGAATTATTGTGACAAGCAATAATATTTATGAGCGTAAAAGAGGAAACCCTGAACATTCTTTTGCCTTTAAAATGGTCTTGAGTGACCAGATTATTGAAGCCAAGGTGCTTGATGTGGAATGGACTGCTTCCAAGCACGGACTTTTGAAACCACGTGTGCGCATTGAAGACGTCTACATCGGAGGTGTTCATATTAGCTATGCTACTGGTTTCAATGCTAAGTTCATAATGGAAAATAAGATTGGTGTTGGTGCTGTGGTCAAGCTTATCCGAAGTGGTGATGTTATACCTCATATTATGAGCGTGGTAAAGCCCGCAGCTGCACCCATTATGCCTGCTGGAAACTATACATGGACATCGACAGGTGTTGATATTATGCTTGTTGGAATGCAGCAAGACGAAACTGTGCAGCAAAAAAGGGTTATTGATTTTTTCAAAAAGTTGAAAATAAAAGGCGCTGGTCCTGCTGTTGTGGCAAAAATCCATCAAGCTGGGTTCGTGAATGCTGCTGATGTAGCAACTATGAGTTTGAATGATTACAATGCTATATTTGGAGGCAGCTCAAAGACTGGGAAAAAGCTCTATGAAGCTGTGCGTGAAGCATTAGGTGGAGCATCGTTGGCTGAAATCATCAATGCATCGAATGTACTGGATAAGGGCTTCGGATTGACGCGCTTGGAAATGATTTTTGAAGAATACCCACGTATTCTTAGCTCTTCTTCAGTGCGAGAAAAATTAATCGGATTGCCTGGATTGTCTTCAACGCTTGCAGATGCTTTTGTTTCTAAGATTGGTGAAATGAACGCCTTTTTGGTAGCAATTGGAAGACGGGGTTCTTCGGGACAACAGATACATCGTGGTCAAAAGAGGCAAATGACCGAGAATTCTCAGAAATCTAAGAAGTCTCAGAAGAGCCAGAAGGATCAATTCCAAGAATTATCAAATATTATGCAGTCTATGAGTATTCCAAAGGACCTTGTTGGTATGAATGTGCTTTTTACAGGTATTCGAGACGTGAATGTTGAAAAAATGTTAAAGTCCCGAGGCGCTAAAATAGCGTCATCATTTACTAATGCTGTTACTCATTTGGTTTCTAAGGATGTTAATGCTGATACAGGTAAATCCAAGAAGGCTCGTGAAAAAGGAATTCCCATTTTAACAATGGAAGAAATAAAAAATTATACGTAAAATGCAGCATAAGCCTTAGGGTCCATGATTAACTTGGTCTTAATAGTTTCTGCAGTCTTGTAAATCGGGCTTTGATTATGTACTCGAACAGTGAGATAAATGTAACACGCCTTTTCATTTTCTTGCTTTTCAATGAGTGAAAGAAGTGTTGTAAGACAATGATGGTCATCACCATTACCTATTTTTACATCATTCATATGCGTGATTATATCGTTTACTTTGAGTGTCTTTTTCAAGTTACTGTTCTTGTGTATAGACGTAATTTTTATACCGTTTATTATTTCGTAACCAGTGTCTACAATATCTGAAAAGGTTACTTGTTCATACTTAATGCCAAGCATGAAATATTTGATTGGTGCAATCTTTTCACTGTTCTGTATGTGACAAGAGTGCATCTTTTTGATACTGTTCAAAAGAATGGAGCTGTTTATACATATGTTCATCGAGTTAGATTTTTGTTGTGTTATCATTCCGATAACCTGAGAAGCAGTGTTAAATACTGGTTGACCAGATGATAAAGTATTTTGATTTATACTTAATAGTAATGTTTCTGGTGTATTTGAACAATGTTGGTAGTGTGTATGCGTGATAATACCGCTTGAAAATGGGACAATAATTTCATCACTGACCTTGTTCATTGTAAAAATATGTTCACCAACGTTGGTGTTATTTCCTCTTCCCCATTTTATGTAATGGTTATAGTGCTTGGGTTTAATAAACTTCAAAAGAACAATACCATTGTAGTGATCCACACCAATACAGATACATTCATATGTTTTATTTTCAGGTGAAACATGCACTACAATACGTGTTATGTTTTCATGAGTGTACTTTTTGTTATTAGGTATAAGACAATATAAAGAAGATACAATATATTCTTCTGGATACACGATAAGAAAGCCTGAACCACTGACAGTGTCTTCACCAACATATGAAATAAGCTGAACTACGTTATTAGCGTTCATTGTAAAACTGTCACTGTAAAACTGTAACATATTGTTGGTTTGATTTCCTGCTGCCTCTGTAACAGTCAAAGAAACATTACTCACAATGTCGGATACTGCATCAATGGTTTCGTGGTATTGTGGTTCTTTTTCTTCTTCAATTTTAATTTCAACAACTGGCTTTTTAACTCGAACAACGTCAGAAAGATTATTTTCAATGACTTTTCTTGTTGCAGACCTGAACCTTCCTCGTGGCGGCATTATACTGTTAAAAAACATTTTAAACGCTGCGTGTATTTTTTTTATAATTCTATGATATAGGTAACAAGATGAATATTCACCAGTTAACAAGTTTGCGACAAGACCCGAGTGTGGTGATGGTAGACGAGTACCAGAGCGCTCAACCAGCGTCGTATATGCTTACGGACTACTACCAAGACCGTTGGTGTGATTCTCGTCAAAATTATGCAGATAGAATTGGTCAGCAACCTATGCTGTTTTACAAGAATTATGAAAATGCTTGTGCTGTTTCCGATGGCACCAAGCTTCGTAATGGAAATATGACAAACAAGCGCTATATTAACCAGTTAAACGCACGACCTTTTATGGCTCATGCTAACCAAGCTCCTGGTCATAATAATGCTTCAAAGAACCCTGATTTAAGCTCTAAATTACGTCATGGTGTTGCTACTACTACTTACAAGCCCGTTGAAAATACATCCGGTGTTTCTATTGACCGTTTTAACTGTCTTCCTGAGTTTGGTAATCCTCAACGTGTTGAACATATTATGGAGCCTTGGGTACGTGGTGGAGAACATACCCGTGACGTTATCAGACGTCAAGACCATGCTGCTAGGGTTAAAAGTAAGTTCATCAAAGCATAAAACCTTTTATGCTGTTAAAATTAAAAATTTTTAATGCCAACAAAAATCACATTCTGTGCACATATAACCCTGAACAAGATTGTTGTTTCGTGCATAAGATACAATCATAGGGTTTGTTTGTTTGTTTTTTGAAGAACACTCTTCATTTTTGCACTCATACGCAGTTGTTCGCATGAGTGTTCTGTCATATTTTGTATTTAAGTTTACTGGGTACTCATTATTTATTTTTGATTCTTTGTACACTGTATTTGTAGTGTTGTTATATTTCAATGGAGTATTTTCTAGGCACGAACAGCATTCCAAGATAGTCTTTCCTTCGTTGTATTTAAACTTCATAATGTTCTTACAATTTTCACAAAAAAATACAACCATGCTTTGGTGTTATACAAAGAATAATCATTTTTTATTTTAAGCTTAAGAATATTCGCGCCACGAGTTATTACAGCCCTTTGTCTTACATTTAATGGTAACAGTGTAACCCTCATCTGCACTTCGTGTTTGTGATATGTAGTATATGCATTCACGTTGTTTGCATTTACCGCACTGATAAACGTCTGTTGTTTCCTCAGTTGCATTCATAATCTCGTTTGCTATGTTGGTCATGCGTTCTTCGTATGGTTTCCATTTTGTTGGTTTCAATTTCATTGGGTCAATACTTATTTCTTGCGTTGAAGACATTGTATTGGCGTTTACATAACTTTCTTTGTCGAGATTTTGCAGCAGAAATACAGCATGATGTGTATAAATTCTTAAAAAATCTGGACTAGTAAAATCTGCATGTTTTTTGTATTCTTTTTCAGAAATTTGAAATATTTCTTTCTCAAATGCATTAATAGTTTCTTGGTCTTTTATGTGCTTACTTATTTCATTGATAACGTTTCCCCGCACGGTGTTATGCTTCACTGTGGTTTCTTTATTTTTTGGAACATTGAACCTTCGTTTGATTGTTGTTGTAGTACTCATTACGGTTATACAAAGAGTAATCATTTTTTTATGAAAGGTACTTAAAAGCTTCGCATATAGAGTCAACGTGACGAGATATTATATTTTCCATACTCTTTTGCCTGCGTTTATTTGACGTTAAAGACGGAATTTCTTGATTATAGAGATACTTATGTGTACATAGTACAATAAAGTCTTTGAGGTTATCGTCGAGTTCACCTTCCTCTTCGTCTTCGTCTTCCGCTGCTTCCTCCGCTTCCTCTTCCGCTGCTTCCTCTTCCACTGCTTCCGCTGCTTCGTCTTCCTCTTCCTCTTCCAAACCTGGATTATTTTCCTTTATCATAGAAACCAAACTATTGCATATTTCATAATAAAAATAATTACTTATAGTTTGTGCAAATTCCGGATTTCTTTCTGCTATTTCATTCAGTAATGCTTTTCCAAGTATCGCGTCTTTCATTTTTCTTTCACTTACTGTGATAATCATTTTTATTTTT
>MPMC02161168.1_pt1 | contig 14456 bp, 5 predicted proteins | sample 1617281 | NCBI WGS metagenome assembly MPMC02 (sample SAMN05944809, study PRJNA350692) | marine metagenome | biome: marine; feature: ODZ; material: water; isolation source: 100 m water sample filtered on 30 um supor filter | place: Pacific Ocean | collected 2012-04-09 | depth 100m m | reverse complement strand
TGTGTACGTACCGCTGCGTGGTGACGCTTGGGGGGTCGCCTTTCGGATTGGCGACTGGTATCGGGCTTATACCGAGTTTGATTTGCCGTGTCCGTCCAAGATTGGGCGCAAGCTTTACACGTTGAAGCCAGGGCAGGGTTCCGAGCCAAGGTTGCTTCTTGATGCGAGGGGAGGCGTGATCGGTTCACCGAGTGTCTCATTTGATGGGCTGTCACTATTCGTGGCCATGGCACCTGAAGGGGACAAGTTTTTTCATATTTATCGGGTACCTGTTTCGGGTGGGACGCCCGAGCAGCTAACGGACGGCCCATTTCACGACATTGACCCTTGTGAGTTGCCGGATGGACGGATTGTATTTGCGTCCACGCGGATCGGCACTTTTGAAGAATATCACCAACCTCCGTCACGTGCTCTCTTTCGGATGAATGCCGATGGGGGCGCCATTCATCCCATAACATCGACGGTTATTTTTGACAATGAGCCCAAGGTGATGGCGGACGGACGCATAGTTTTCATACGCTCGGACAACTTTTTTGATCGGGGCAAAGTTGAAACGCATTTGCACGTGATACGTCCGGACGGTACCGGTGGCTTGACCGGAATTGGAGCCAACGTGGGGGCCGACTACGGCGTGCGTTTGCGAGCGTTTGGATATGGCAGCCCGGCACCTCTTCCGGATGGCCGGCTCGCCTTTATCTCCAATCGTGGGAATTTCGTTGCCACACCCGGCGGTCACGAGAGCGACTTCCACCGGCTTCCGGGCCGGCTTGGCGACCTTGCGCCCATGCCGGATGGGCGCCTGCTGGCGACCGTGCTGCGTTCCTGGGGCGAGCGCTGGAGAATTCCCAGGCGCGGATCCTCTGGCCAGCGCATGGCATCGGATATCTTGGCCGTGGTGGATCCGAAGGATAACAAGCTCTACCCGGTGTTTGAATCCCGACATGGAGCCATTCATTCGCCGGTCTGTCTGGGCTCCCGCAGTCGACCGCCAATCATTCCTGACTATGTGGATGCAGATCGTGCCAGGCAACAGGGATCCACCGGTTTTCTCTTCTGTCAGAACGCACGATTCACCACGAAGAACAAGGCCGGGTGGGATCGCATTCGAGCCATCCGGGTGCTTGGCGCAAAGGCGCTGACCATACGCTCTTCCCATTCGCATATCGTGCATGTCGGCAACGAAACGGTGGAGTTGGGTACCGTGCCGCTTGCCCCGGATGGATCGTTCTTTGTCGAGGTTCCTGCCGACATGCCGCTTGCGTTGCAGGCAGTTGATGCGGAAGGGCGATCCGAGTTGAATGAAATGTCCTGGATTTATGTTCGTCCCGGCGAGCGCCGTTCCTGCCTGGGTTGCCATCATCCCCGCGAGGCAACTCCGCCGATCATCGGTCGTGACGCCAGCGCACTCGGCGCTGCTCCATTGAAACTTGTTGGTCAGGGGGAACCTCACCACTTTCGTGGCAACAACTCAGGTGTGACGGGCATGATGGATCTGCAGTTTGAAAGATTTCGTGAGACCGCCTCACTTAACCGTCATGGCCTGCAACGAAAGCCCTTGGCCTCGGGGCGTGATGAAATTGCCGCCCTACTGCGGCAGCTTTCCGGGGATGATGACGCATTAAAGATTTCAGCGGCGCAGCGTCTTGGTGTTTTTCGCACGTCTGAGGCCGGGAAGTTGCTTGCCTTGAATCTCAAAGAGCCAATGCGGGAGGTTCGTGTTGCTGCTGCACTTGCGCTTGCGTCGTGCGGCACGCGCGAATCCGTACCGGCATTGCTGGAGGCTCTGGAAGATTCCAAACCGATCGTGGCACAGGCTGCCGCCGGAGCCTTGGAAAATCTCACCGGTCATGCGGAACGGTTTGATGCCTGCGCCCAGATAACCGAACGAAAGAAACAGGCTGAGGCTTGGAAGCACTGGTTTCGAGTCAACAGTTGGGAGGCAATTGAAGAGACGATGATTGCCCGTCTGCACCGTGAGAAGTTGGCGGAACCCGGCGAGGAGTCATTGCAACGCACGGCGGTGATTGCGCTTGGCCATGTCGGAGGAGATGCGGCTCGTGCAGCATTGCGAGGGTTCGTTGCAAAAAAGGCGATGCGTAATCCTTATCCGGTTTTCGAAAAGAATAATCGTACCGACACCTTCACGTTTTCGGCTGGTTCGCCATTAAACCCACGAACGTTGCAGGAAGCGGTTCGAGCGCTTGGCAGGCTTCGTGACGCAGACGCTGTACCGCTGCTGGGCGAGTTGCTTCGCAACAACATCGAGCCAAAGACGGCAAATTTGTTCCTCGCCGAATCCGCCGTGGAGGCGCTTGGCCAAGTTGGAACACCGGAGACGGAGGCGTTACTCATCGACACGTTCGCATCCTTGAAGGATTACTGGCAGTACGTTGGCTGGTACAGTGATCATCCCGCACTCTATGCATGCCATGCCTCCCCGGTACACGCACGCATCATCGAGGCGCTCGACCTGATGGGTTCCGACTGCGCTGCAGATATTGTGCCGCAGCTAATACGCTCCGTGCCGACCGATCCGGACCGTGCGCTATTCCCCGGCAATGACGATTATGAGACGATGGTGGGCCGGCTGGTTTGTCGCAGTGGGCGTGGCAGCGAGGTCGTCGACTCCTGCCTGAGGATTCTGGGTGATGCCACAGTGAAACCAAACGCGGAAACGAGTGCCGACTTGTTCGCCACCCATGCCGCTTGGGCGGGGCATCCGGACCGGGAAAATCGCGCTGCGCAGATTTTGTCGCTGGTGTGTCGCGGCCGTGAGAACGAGGCGCGTGTCCGTGCGGCGTTCGAGCGCTATCGGGATCAGTCAGAGGAACCGGTGCATCGTGAACTCGGGAATCCTGATTGGACGCCTGTGCGCCATTGGGTGCTGTTTTATCTTGCGCGTACGCTTGGCCAAATTGCGGATTCTTCCTCCGTGGAGACGCTAGTCTCGGTTCTCGGTGACGATCTAAACGAGGCACGGCACGGTCGCCCGGATCCTTCGCAGCCGGAGATCCATATGCTGCACCTCGAGTACACGCCGTGCTGGCGGGCCGCTGCGGCGTGGGCGCTTGGCCAAATTGCGGATCGGCGAGCCGTTCCAGCGCTCCTGGGTGCAGTGCGCAACCTGGAGAACGCACCGGATGTCCGTCATGCCGCCGCCGCCGCCTTGTTACGCCTGAGAGATTTGTCGTCATTGCCGGAGTTGAGGGAGTTAGCTGCAACACACCCGGAGGTCAGCACTCGTCGCGCGTTGCAGGCGGCATACCAACAGTTGGAAGAGGATCTAACGGAAGCGGACAAGGATTCAACGCAGTAGACATTTGTCAAAATAACCTCATGAAAAAAAATATCAACATCGGATTGATCGCGGCCATGTGGTCGGTGTTTTCACTATCGGCCGGGTGGGCCGCTCCTTCGCCAAAATCTGCGAGCGGGGATGAGTGTTGGTCCCCCGCCAGTTTGGTTGCATCGCCGGATGGTGATGTTCTTTACGTGGCCTGTGCGACAGCGGGGCAGGTTGTTGTGTTCAAGCCGGGTGTTGAGCAGGTTTCACGCGTGATCGCCGTCCCCGACTCGCCGCTTGGCCTGGCGATTACTCCTGACGGTGGGAAACTTTACGTGACCTGCGCCTCATCGGACAGCACGGTCTGTATAGTTGATATCGAGAAGGGGGAAATTGAAGCCAAAATTCAAGCAGGTCACACGACGATGGCGCCGGTGCTTAGCCCTGACGGCAGCGTGTTGTATGTCTGCAACCGATTCAACAACGATGTGGCGTTTGTCGATCTCTCCACACGCCGGATAACTAAGCGTGTAAAAGTCCCTCGTGAACCTATCGCTGCGGCTATCACACCCGATGGCAGATACCTGCTGGTTGCCAACCACATCCATGCGGGAAGGGCAGATGTGGATGTGGTTGCGTCTTCCGTCAGTGTCATCGACACGGCGCAGGCTCGGGTGACCAAACAGATCGAATTGCCGAATGGTAGCGGACTGTTGCACGATGTCAGCATCTCGCCCGATGGCAACTATGCATTTGTCGCACACCAGATTTCACGTTTTCACCTGCCAACCACGCAGGTCGAGCGTGGTTGGGTGAACACGAGCGCCGTGAGCCTAATCGGTCTTGATGGACTCAAGCTCATCAATACAGTCCTGCTGGATAACATTAACTCCGGGGCAGCCAATCCATGGGCCGTTGCCTGGAGTCCCGACGGTGAAACATTCTGTGTGACCCATGCCGGAACACACGAATTAAGCGTCGTGAATTTCCCTGCACTGCTTGCCAAGTTAAAGGCTCTTTCTTCTACGGAAGGTTCCAATAAACCGGTCGATTATTCAGTGGCTTCACGTACCGCAGCAGATGTGCCCAACGATCTTTCATTTCTGGTGGGGCTGCGTCGGCGCATAAAGTTGGATGATTCGGATCGTGGTCCGCGTGCCCTGGCAATCGTTGGGACCAGGGCTTATCTTGCCAATTACTTTTCAGACTCACTCAGTGTGATTGATCTTGGCAAGGCTGAGTCGCGGCCAAGATCCATACCGCTACGACCAGCGACCGGGATGGATGTCGTGCGCAGGGGTGAGATGCTCTTCAACGATGGAACGATATGTTTCCAAGGCTGGCAGAGTTGCTCAAGTTGCCATTCTTCCGATGCTCGCGTGGATGGCCTCAACTGGGACAACCTGAACGACGGCATCGGTAATCCCAAGAATGCCAAAAGCCTGTTATTAGCGCACCAAACGCCGCCGTCAATGTGGCTGGGAGTGCGTGCCGATGCCTATGTTTCTGTGCGTGCAGGCATTCGAAACAGCATGTTCACATTGCGTCCTGAGGAAGATGCGGTGGCCATTGACAAATACCTGAAGTCGCTTCGGCCCACCCCGAGTCCGCACCTTGTCAACGGCAGGTTGTCTGCTGCAGCCGAGCGGGGAAAGCGGCTGTTTACCAGCGAAGCAGTGGGCTGTTCGGAATGTCACAAAAACGAGTTTTACACCGACATGAAGCCCCACAATGTCGGCACAATGGGGGAATTCAGGCAGCCAAAAAAACGTTTTGATACACCATCACTAATTGAGATATGGCGGACGGGGCCGTATTTACACGATGGCCGTGCTGCCACTCTGCGAGATGTCGTGACAACCTTCAACCTCGACAATCTGCATGGCGCAACAACCCATCTGACGTCAGAACAAGTCGACGACTTGGTGGAGTTTATTTTGTCCCTCTAATCACATTAAGGGTCCGGTTGTCACAGGATCACGAAGCTGCAAGCAACAAATGAACGGAAATTTGGTACGCACTCGAAATCGTTACCGGAAACAGGTGGCAGTGATCACCCCCATTGCAGTGCTCGCGATGTGCCTTGTCAGTGCAGTTGCGACTGGGGAGCAACAACCCACCCAGTTGCTCGACGCGCCATTGCTCTTTGTCAAACGCCATTCCTACTCTGGCATCCATATCTACGACACCTACTACAAGTGGCCCCCTGGTGGCGGCGGTATTTACGTGCTGGAGAATCCTGCGGCGTCCCGTTCGCAATGGCGCATCCGGGCTGTCATTGATCCGGACACGCCGAACACGCTCGGTTTCGGGGTTTACAGTCATCCCGAACTGTCGTGGGATGCCAAGAAGCTGCTCTTCTGCTTCAAGGGAAAACCCGACGGCAACACTTCCATTTACGAAATCAACGTGGATGGTCAGAATCTTCGGCAAGTGACCGACCCATCGCCCACCTGCGCCACCTACAAAGGTTCGCATAGCGGTCAGCACGATATCTCCCCGGCCTATTTGCCCGATGGGCGAATTGTTTTTCTCTCTACGCGCCAGAGCGGTCTCGTGCCTTGCAACAACACCGGCGTTGGCATCCTTCACGTGATGAACGCTGACGGCTCGGACATACATCCCATCTCCGTCAACTTCGTCAACGAGTTCGATCCTGTCGTGCTCCCAGATGGCCGCATCCTCTTCGGTCGTTGGGAATATGTGGACAAAAACGCACTCACCATCCAGTCGCTATGGAGCATCAACCCCGACGGCACCCACGAGACCGCTGTCTTCGCGAACAACCTGGTGTTTCCCGAAGCTATCCTCGATGCCCGTCCCGTCACAGGATCCCCCCTCATCATGGGCACGCTAGCAAAACACAATGGCCCACCGAGAGGATCCATCGCATTCATCGATCCACGGCTTGGCAAGAACAACATACAAGCCATCACGAATCTGGAGCATCCCAATCAGCCGACGTTTGATCGCGGTAACTCCTGCGAACCTTGGCCGCTGTCGGAAGACACCGTGATCTTTAGTGGTCGACCGGCGCATGCCAAGCGCAACGTCCTTGAGCTAATAAATCGCAAGGGCATCCGTTTCACGCTGCTCGCAGACTCGGACATTTGCCTTCACTCGCCCATGTTGATTAAGCCGCGGCCCGTGCCGCCGGTGATTCCGAGGACGCTGGATCGTACCGCCCGGACAGGGCGATTCCTGCTGCAGGACATTTACCAGGGACTCGAAGGTGTGCGGCGCGGCGAAATCAAGTGGCTTCGGGTCATCGAGGAAATGTCGCGAGTCAGCCCGTCCACGATGGGTGGCAGCCCCTACAACCAGACTTTTCTCGTCAGTGCGGCACTCGCGTTCAGTGCCAAAAATTATCTGGGTGTTGTGCCAGTGTCTGAGGATGGCTCTGCGTATTTCGAGGCGCCGGCCGGCCGCGCGCTTTATTTTCAGGCGCTGGACAGTGGGGGGCGGCTCGTTCAGAGCATGCGCTCCTTCGTGCAGGCCGCACCAGGCACAACCCGCGCGTGCATCGGTTGCCACGAGCATCGCTCCACCGCGCCACCTGACGGATTCGGCACCCCAATCAGCATCGCGCGAGAGCCGACCCGCCTGCAGCCTGAGTCCTGGGGGGGAGGGTATCTCGATTACCCGACGATGGTGCAACCGGTGCTCGATCGTCACTGCGTGCGTTGTCACGGCGGCGAGAAGGGTATTGCGGCCGGTATCGACTTGACAGGCGGTTGGACCGAGCACTTCAGCATCAGCTACGAAAATCTAGTCAGTCGCAGCGAGTCGCAACTGGTGGCGCATTGGATCGCCGGCATTGACTGCATGAACGGCACCGCCTTCTGGTCGTCGCAGATCTTCCAACCGCGCACTCACGGTTCTGGCGCGGCGCCGCTGGCTAGTCTGCTCGTGGATGGTCACGTGGGCCGCGTGCGCGACATGACCCGCACCGAGCGTGACCTCATGCTGGCGTGGATCGATAGCAACGGACTCTATCACGGCACATGGGACTCAACCGATGCGGGTTGCGCCATCAAGGAATGGAAACCCGCCCGCAAAGCGCTCGTCACTGAAATGGGCAAAGCCGGATGCCTTCGCTGCCATGGTGACGACACCGGCAAGATTCAGTTCTTTGAGGAGGACTGGATCAATCTTCAGCAACCCGAACTGAGCCGGCTACTGCGTGCACCGTTACCGCCTGGCCAGGAAGGGCACGGACTTGGGTTGTGTCGCGATCACAGGGTGGATTCGCGCCGTCAACGCATTCGGCAGTTGGTCAATGGCTACGCCCACGCGGTCCAACCCATCAAAGCGTTTGCGCGCCGCGAACTTCCGTCGCCCGATACCTCTGGTGCGTCCATCATCAGTTTTGGCTCGATCCACGACGAGGCCTATCAGGCGATGTTTGCGATCATTCGACGCACCCGCGATCAGGCCCTTGCCCACCCGCGTGTGGACATGCCTGGCGCAAGGATCGTCCCCGGTCAGAGCCGGCAGGGGAGCGCCTTGGAGTTCCCGGACATGCTGCCGGTTCTGCACGCCGATCCGCGGCCTGATGGCAGTGTGATGTTGTCATGGGACCATCGTGCTGATCTTGCGGGGATGATTTTCGAACTACACCGAGGCGCCACGCCTGAATTCGTACCCGAAGACACGACCCGCATTGCCAGCACCACACTCTTTGATTTTGTCGATCCTCACGTCCCTTTGGAAGCTCGTCATTATGCCCTGGTGATTGTGCTCGACCAGTCCCGCAGCGAACCGGTGCGCGCCTCGCTGGCTCGCCGGAGGTTCACCCATTGAAACCAACCAGAGATTTCTGCTTGCCCACAAATGCCAGTGGTTCGCCGACATGAAATTCCACAAAGTCGGAACAGTCGGGAGGTTCGATCATTTAACAAACCGTTTTGACACACCGTCGCAGACCGGGTTTTTTTCGCATCAGCCGCAATGATTTGAGCATAATTATTATCCATGAATTTATTGAGACCTTGCTTCAGGACTGAGAACCATACGCCTGAACCTTTCCACCATAAAATCATGCATTATCCGGTTAGATACATGAACCAGGCGTTTTCGCGTTCCTTTTCGCTGTCGCACAAAGCATCCCGGCCGTGCTTTTCGTTCGGTTGCATAATCCTTTTTCTGTGGGTCATCGGCGTCGGTTGGACTGCGCCCGCACCAAATCCAAACAATGACACCTATCCTCCAACGGTTTCGCTGGATGAACTGGCCAAGGAAATCGACAAGGCGCCCGCAACGCATCCACGCCTGCTTGCCACGCAAAGTGATTTCAAGGCGTTGCGTGAGTCGCTTGACCAAGACCCGTTGCGCAGACTGCTGGCCGATGCGGTGATCAAGCAGGCGAATGCGCTAGAGAACGCCATGCCCGTCGAACGAAAATTACAGGGACGCAGGCTCCTCGGGGTTTCGCGTCGCTGCCTTCAAAGGACTGTCACACTCGCCATGGCGTACCACTTGACGGGCAGCGATAAATACGTTCGGCGCTGCAAGCAGGAAATGTTGGCCGCCGCACGCTTTGGTGACTGGAATCCAAAGCATTTTCTCGACGTCGCTGAAATGACCTTCGCCTTGGCAATTGGGTACGATTGGCTTTTTGATCAGCTTGACAAGGCGAGCCGCGTTGAAATTCGCCAAGCCATCGTCAACAAGGGTGTCAATCTCCCCTACACGACACGGCACAAGGGCTGGGTCAGGGCCAGAAACAACTGGGGTCAGGTCTGCCATGGTGGACTCACCGCGGGCGCCCTCGCGATTCTCGAGGACGAACCCGAACTCACCGCAAAGACAGTTCATAGTGCACTGCAAAATGTGACCTACTCCATGGCTGCCTACGCTCCCAAGGGAAGCTACCCGGAAGGTCCGGGATACTGGAACTACGGAACCATCTACAATGTAATGCTGATCGGCATGCTGGAAAGCGCCCTGGGCAATGATCATGGTTTGTCCAAGGCACCTGGATTCAATGAGACAGGCCAGTACCTGAGCCTTGCAGGAGGCCCCTCGGGACTGTTCTTCAACTACGCCGATGGGGGAGCCACACGAGGTCCTTCAGCGGCGCTCTTCTGGTTCGCATCCCGTTACAATCGTCCGGATTGGTTACTGGGGGAACATGACCGGTTGAGGGCAACGCTGGCAGAACTGATAAGCTCCGACGGTCGCTCGTGGAGTGGTCGCTTCCTGCCCATGACTCTACTCTGGATGAAAGGCGAAACCGGCGGCACCAAATACAAAATGCCGCTTCACTGGCTGAGCAAAGGTGAGACTCCGATCGCGGTACACCGCAGTTCATGGACTGATCCCGAGGCTGTCTTTGTCGGATTCAAGGCCGGCTCCCCTTCCGCCAACCATGGACAAATGGACACGGGCTCATTCGTTCTGGATTCCGAGGGCTTGAGGTGGGCCGTGGATCTTGGCGCCGAGGGATATCACGGGATAGAGTCGCGTGGAATGAACCTCTGGAGCCGCTCCCAGAATTCCGATCGTTGGACCATTTTCCGCCAGCAAAATCACGGACACAACACACTTGTCATTGACGATCAACTTCAAGTGGCCAAAGGCCATTCAAAGATCGTCAAATTTTCGAATGATCCCGACTCTCCTTATTCGATCGCCGATCTGACTCCGGTCTATGCCGGACAGGCGAAAACCATCTGGCGCGGCGTGGCCCTCCTTCCATCCGGCGAGGTTCTGATCCAGGATGAACTGGAAGGTCTGAGACCCGGTGGTCGCGTTCGCTGGGGAATGGTCACGCCGGGAACACCGAACTCTCCCGGCCAGCGAGACATCGAGTTACGCCAGTCCGGAAAATCCCTTGTCCTAACTCTCCGCTCCTCAAACAAAGATGCCACATGGAGAATCATCGACACCGCCAAGCCACGCAATGAATGGGATTCACCCAACCTCGAAACGCGAATGGTCGCCTTTGAATCCATTGCCCCGAAATCAGGCGAACTTACCATGGCAGTCCTGTTAACGCCTGGCTCATGCGCAAACTCTGTGAGAGGCAAACTGAGATTGATGCCCCTGCAGAAATGGTGAGGCTGGCGTTCCGCCCCCGGCAACGGGGTAAGAGTTGATAAAGACGCGCCGAAAGACGATTGGTAAAAAAGATGGCTTTTTCCGCTGGAGGAACGCGCAGTTTACAAGACTTTAGTATGCCCCGGCATGGCCATGGGGTATTTCCCGGAATCGTCCGGCAACACCGGTGCGGGAGCGTCGAGTGAATTGATTTCCTCCAGCCCCGGCGCGAGTTCGATGTTCGACGCCAGCGCTTCCTCGTAGGTGATTTGTTTACCCGACTCAACCGCCATTCGGCCCATGATGGCGGTCATGCACGAGCGGGCGCTGCGTTCAACCTCATTGTAGGGCTTGTCATTGCGAATGGCATCGAACAACAGGTCATGCTCGCGCTGATAGTGGCTATACGGTGCTCCCTTGTATTCCCAGATGACGTTGGTGGGAGAAGGCTCGTAACCTCTGAAGAGGCGGGGTTTGGTCTGCCCTTCGCCCAGTACCGCGCTTCCTTTTGTTCCGTGCAGCACGTCACCAAAGAAATTGTGGCAACTTGCCTGATGCCGCCCCTGGGCGAACATGCGCGTGCCGTCCGGAAAGCTGTACTCGCAGGCGTAGTGGTCGAAAAGCTGATCGAGTTTCTCGCGCACCTGCCGTCCGCCCATGCCCTGGGCGGACTTCGGCCAGGCATTCTTCGCCCAGCAACAAACGTCGATGTTATGGATGAGCCAGTCCACAAGGAATGAACCGTTCACCCAGGTGAAGCAACTGTAGTTGGAGATTTGATGAGCTAATTCGCTCATCTCTGGTTTGCGCGGCTTGAGACCGAGCGGTCCATGCATCCGATACGCCCAACAAGTGATCAACTCGCCAATGGCGCCTTCGTGAACCTGCTGGATCGCACCCTCCAGTGGCAGATAGTGGCGACTCATCAGGCCGGTCGCAACCTTGAGATTCTTCTTCTTCGCCGCCTCGCCGGCGCGTAGCACGCGCCGAATGCCCGGTGCGTCCACCGCGAAGGATTTTTCCATGAACACGTTTACGCCGCGCTCGACGGCATACTCCAAGTGAATGGGTCGAAACGCGGGCGGCGTGGTGAGGAGAACGATATCACCGCGATCCAGTGAATCAATCGCGTGCTTGAAGGCGTCAAAACCGAGGAACTGGCGCTCCTGCGGCACCTCCACCTGTGAAGTGAACTGCTTGTCCAGCGATTGACGGCTGTTTTCGAGGCGATGCGAAAACACGTCGGCCATGGCCCACAGTTTCGTCGGCCCTTTCGTCGAGAGCGCGTTAAGGGCGGCCCCGGTGCCTCGTCCGCCGCAGCCCACAAGGGCGATCTTGATGGTATTTGTTTCAGCGCAGTAGCCCGCGCCGGGTTTGACCAGCGTGCTGACGAATGCTGCGCCAGCGACGGTGGGTCCGGAGTGCTTCAGAAATTCACGCCGCGAGGTGAGATGAGTTTTGTTCATGGTATCATGGGTGTTGTTGATCAACAATTGACCCCTTCCCGCAACGACGTGCGGCTAGGCCGGAGCACAAATCAATGCAAGCAGACGAAGCGACTATTTCAAGCTTGATGTTCTGCAACCCCCAAAAAACTTGATTGAAGTCAAGACTCCGATCAGTGGACACGACATTGATCAGGTGGGACAACCTTCAACCTCGACAATCTGCATGGCGCAACAACCCATCTGACGCCAGGACAGGTCGATGACTTGGTGGAGTTTGTTTTGTCTCTTTGAACAAGACGAGAAGCCGGTTTCCACACAGGCACGCGACCACAGACAGCAGTTAAAACAAAGTTCCAATTTGCATAATTACCTTTGACATAAATCAAAGATATCGAGGATTGCTTGATGTCTATTGGCGTCTGTCTCGGGATGTGATGAGTAGTCAATCATCATCGGGGCGTTTGCCCCAATTTTGGCATGGCAGTTTCGCCGGTCAACTTCACTCTTGAGTGACATCTTAACATGTATACTCCAACCATGATCAACGTAAAACAAATAGGTTTGATACTGGCGGCCTTCGTGGTGGCCGATTCGGCTGAGTGCGCACCCAAGCCCGGGAAGATTTCCAACGAGGATCCCGGGTTGCTTGCCAAGTTTCTAAATGGCCCGATGAGTGGTGCCGAGGAAGTCGTCTTCGCGGCACGCGCCCTCAACATGAGGGACGGGCATTGGTATGCCAACTTTGGTTATTACTCCCACGATCCGGTTCGCAAGGCCTATGCTGAAGGGACAAAACTCTACCGCCTGAATTTAAGAACCCAGGAACTGACCACTCTCCTCGAGGATCCGCTTGGTGGAGTGAGGGATCCGCAGGTTAGTTATGACGGTAAAAAAATTCTCTTCAGCTATCGCCCAGGCAAAACAGAGCACTACCATCTTTACGAACTGAACCTCGAAAGCCCTGTAACACCCGGTCAACACAAGAGCCCTTCAGGAGTGACGGGCGACGCAGTGCGTTTGAGGCGTGATACAGCACGCCTAAAGCAGCTCACCTTTGGCCCCTACGATGATATAGAGTGTTCCTATCTTCCTGATGGGGGCATCGTTTTTGTTAGCAGTCGGTGCAAGCGTTGGGTCAATTGCTGGCTTACACAGGTTGCCGTGCTTCATCGATGCGATGCTGACGGCTCAAACATTCGCGTCCTTTCCAGCAACAATGAGCATGACAATACGCCCTGGCCGTTACCTGACGGTCGGGTTCTCTACACCCGATGGGAGTACGTTGACCGGAGTCAGGTTCATTTTCATCACCTTTGGGCGATGAATCCCGATGGCACCAAACAAATGACATGGTATGGCAACTTTCACCCTGGCATCACCATGATTGACGCCAAGCCCATTCCGAATACGGACAAGATCGTCGCCAGCTTTAGTCCGGGGCATGGCCGTCGCGAGCATGACGGCGTGGTGACGATTGTGGATCCAAAGAGCGGCCCTGACGCGAAGGAGTTCGCAAAAACCATCAGCCGAAGAGCGGATTACAGGGACCCGTGGGCATTTAGTGAGGATTGTTTTTTGGCTGCATCGCGGGGGAGCCTTGTTGTCATGGATGAGAACGGTCGCACGGAGGAGGTGTTCAGATTGCCGCCGGAGGACATCAAAGCCAAACTTGAATGCCATGAACCGCGTCCGATCATGTCGCGTTCGCGCGAACGGGTGATTCAATCTCAAGTGAAGCCTGAACAATCTGCCGGGCGTATGTTTTTGGCAGATGTTAATCATGGACGCAACATGTCCAGCGTAAAGAGGGGTGAAATAAAAAAACTCCTCGTTTTGGAGACGTTACCAATGCCTATTCACTACACGGGTGGCATGGAACCCATTAGCTATGGGGGCACGTTTACGCTGGAGCGAATCCTTGGCACCGTGCCGGTGGAGGATGATGGATCGGCTTATTTCGAGGTCCCGGCCTTACGCAGCGTTTTTTTTGTTGCGCTTGATGAGGATGACATGGCTGTCAAGCGAATGCAGAGTTTCACCAGCGTGCAACCCGGTGAGATGATTGGCTGCGTTGGCTGTCACGAACATCGTGCGCAAACCCCCGGCACAAGCCTCCACTCTACACACGCATTGAGCAAGCCTCCCGCCAAGATCGAGCCGATCAATGATGTGCCGGATGTCATTGATTTTCCACGCGATGTGCAGCCTGTCCTGGACGCGCTTTGCGTGGACTGCCACGGCTACGAAGAGACGGCACGAGGTGGACCTCGCGCAGCACGGCTCCTTCTCACCGGCGACCGTGGGCCAATTTACAGTCACAGTTATTACATGCTCACGGTCGCCGGGCTTTTTGCCGACGGTCGCAACCAACCTAAAAGCAATTATGCACCACGAGCTCTAGGCAGCTCTGCGAGTAAGCTGCTCACCATGCTGGACGGTTCTCATTATGGCGTGACGGCCACCGGGCATCAGAAAAAACTGCTCCGACTATGGATCGAGACTGCTGCAGCCTACCCCGGCACCTATGCGGCGCTTGGCTGCGGGATGATCGGCAATTACAATGAAAACAATCAGGCCAACACCGGCCATGATTGGCTGGAGACCAAAGCGGCCGCCAAAGTTGTCAGGCAACGTTGTACCTCTGCCTGCCATAAGCAACCGAGCCGACTCCTGCCATATAGCCT
>MPMC02009701.1_pt1 | contig 14493 bp, 16 predicted proteins | sample 1617281 | NCBI WGS metagenome assembly MPMC02 (sample SAMN05944809, study PRJNA350692) | marine metagenome | biome: marine; feature: ODZ; material: water; isolation source: 100 m water sample filtered on 30 um supor filter | place: Pacific Ocean | collected 2012-04-09 | depth 100m m | reverse complement strand
ATTGGTTAAAGAAGATAAAGATAATACTAACATGATGCAAAATTTACAGGTTAACCGTCAAGCAGGTCTTGCTCTATTGGATAAAGCCAAGGAGGTCAACAGACGTGCCAGTCGCCAAGGTGACATACCCTACTTTACAAACTGATCTGGGTGTGCTATAGTAAAGTATATTGATTGGATCTTTCTATGTATCTTGATCTTGGAGAAGAGTTTCTTGATAAAGTGACTGTTGACATTCCTAAGAAAAGGTTTACACTACTAAGTAGTGATGGTCGTTCCAAAATCATAGAATGTGATGATGGTGATCAATTCATACGTATTCTTGATGTTATTCGAGAATCTTGCGTTAATGATGAAGTAGTTTACGTTTAATGGCATACAACAAGACATACTCTGAAATCAGAGCGATGCTTAAGGCATCGAAACGCATCTCTAAGCAGACCATGCTTAAGATAGCAAAGATGGCTATCAAGGAAACCTTGATGGACAGGATACATGATGAAGATGGTAATGAGATTGAAGTAACTTGGGATTCTAAGTTAGGTGATGATCTAATGCTAGATTCATTGGATATGGTTGAACTTGTCATGTTCCTAGAGGAATGTTTTGGTGTTGAGATACCAGATGAGATGGCAGGTGATATAGTTACAGTTGGTGATGCCATAGAAGTAATTAAGAAAGCGAAAGCAAACAGAGGTAAGAAGCCAAGTAAGAAGGCATTGAAGGCTAAGTATCTTAAGAAGACAACCTCATCCCCAACTAAAGTACCTCATCCTGATAGTCCTTTCATGAAGAACCCACCAGGCAAAGGTCTTGGAACAGGTGTTACTTCTTCTGAGGAACTAGACAAAGCACTTGAGGAAGAGGATGGAAATTCAGAACCAGTTTCTTAAGTATGGTACGTTTAACGAACTATACAACCAAATAACTGCTAAAAATTTTCCTTGGTATTTTACTGCGTCACCTGGTGAACCAGAACAGTACCATAGTTTACTATACTACGATCATCAGTTTTCTTCTACACTAACATCCAAGATGATGAGGTGCTTATCTACAATAACGAACCAATTAGATGCTATTGCAATACTAAGAGTTAAAGTAAATGCAACTCCTAGGAATGCACCACAACAAGAGTGGCATACTGATTGGAAGATTAGCACACCAAGTAAAACTTTTGTACTCTATCTTAATACTAATGATGGATATACTGAGTTTAGAGATAAGAAGGTCTATAGTAAAGAGAATACTGCTGTAATCTTTGATACGAACTTAGAACATAGAGGTGTTCCTGCTACTAATATAGATCGCCGTCTTGTTTTGAATATCAGTTACTTTGAAAAATGAAGAAGGTATATTGGTCATATAGAATAGGAGAAGATGAGGAGACTGACCCATTCCCACCTGAATATGTAAATCCACCAACGAAATATAGGGTAGGGTATGATATGAAATATGATCATGCCAAATGTCCTGCATGGAAGAAGTGGAGTGATAACTGTTGGATGGTTGATCAACCATTTGATCTTGGGTTCAAGATTAAGAATAATACTATAGAGACTAACCTAAGTCAAGCATCATATGAGGATTACTTTCACTTAGGTGAAAATTGGTTAAGCGGCAGCTTGCCAGAAATCCAAATGAAGTATACAATGCAATTATGGACAAAGGATAAAGATGTATGGATTGAACAAATTCCTCACCCTCTACTGTCTAGGTTTGGACTGGACTTGGTACCTGCTACCTTTCCTATATCTGTATGGTATAGACCATTAGTAGTGGGAGTTAAAGTATTAGATAATGATGTGTTCATACCCAAAGGCACACCATTGTATTACTTTAAACTATATTCTAAGAGATCTGATTCTGATTTCAAACTAGAGAAGAAAGATCCACCTAAACATTTGGTTAAGCAACTTAATCAGAACAATAGGTTCAGAGCCTTTACTATGTTTGAGGCATGGGATATAATTATGAAAAGAGTAAACAATGAACGGAAATGTCCAATCAAATGGAATTAGATTTATTTTGTCAATGGTTTGAAGGAACCTTTGATAATTGGCATCAAGCATCATCGAACCCTACAAAGTGGGCACATATAATAGTAACACATGAAAAGATAGATGATCGTAAGTTCCTAACTAAATCTCGATATAACTATACTGACAAACCATACAGAGAGATGGAAGTAGAGGTTACCCAACCTTTAGTATTAAATGATAACGTTGGTATACTGATAGTAAAGAATCCAGCATGTGATATGATCTTCTCTTTTGTACCTGATGACATGGCATTCTATGGTGCATCGATGCCAGATTGTACATATAAGGGCAAAAAGTTAGAAAGTCAGGCAAAATTATTCGCTACAGAGTACCATAGTTGGGATAAAGGCTACTGGGAAGGGTCAGAGGGATTTTTTACATTCAAGAAGAAGTTATAAATAGACTTGAACGTTTTATTGTGGACTTAGTGTGGCAACACGTAAGATATCTGACCTAACATTATTAGAAGCAGGAAGCGTATCTAGTTCAGATACTCTGTTACTTCTTGATAATTCGGATCCAACAGATCAAAATAAAAGATCGGCTGTAGGTAGTATATTCCGAGCTGTACCTTCAGGTACATATACTACTCCAGGTTTATCTTTTGAAGGGAAAACCTCTACGGGTATGTTTTCCGAAGCTCAGGGGCAAGTTGGACTTGCAATGGGTGATGCTAGACTCAATCTTCAGAAGGTTGGATCTACTCTTAATTTACAAGCACGAGATGCTGCTGATACTAACCTAGACATTACTATTGCTGCACAAGGCACTGGTCAAATACGTCTAGGTTCTGTTTTAGCAATTACAGATACTTTATTTGTAATACCAAACTCATCAGATAATTCAAAGGTTGGTAAGTTTAGTACAGAATCAATACCTGCAGGTGTAACTCATACATATGTTTTACCTTCCAATGGAGTAGTTGCTGGATCGGACACACTGGTAACCTTAAGTGCTACTCAGACGTTAAATAATAAAACTCTTAATAATGCTAGTTTCTCAGGAACACTAAGCATTGGTGATCTTGATTCAACTGGTAATTCCACATTAGGATCTGATGCTGCTGATAGTATAACAGTAAATGGTTCTGCTTCCTTTAGTGCTGCAGCAACATTTAACAATACGGTAGTTGCCAACCAAACTGTTACCATAACTGGTGATCTTATCCCCAACAGTCACATTGACATGGTTGATGATAAGATTATTAAATTAGGTACTGATGACGATCTGCAGATCAAATATACTAATAGTGGTGATGTATCTTCCATCTTAGACACATCTACTGGATTAACTATTGGTGGTGCTGATGTACAGATCACTGATTCTGCTGGTACTGTTAAGTTCTTTAAGGCTAACACTACTAACTCTATAGTATATCATAACGATACCGCACGTATCACAACAAGTGCAACAGGTATTAACATCAATGGAACAATTGATACTGTTACTGACATCACTTCTAGTGGTAATGTTGTAGGTAACGGTACTGCACATCAACTTGGATCTTCTGCCTCTGGTAAATTAGGTGTAGGTAGAGCAGCTGCAACATACAATCTTGAAGTTGAAGGATCTATATATGCTACAGGTTCTTCAATTATAATTGGAGATGCTGGAACATCAAAATCTATTATTCAGAAACGTGTAGTAAGTTCGGCTTTACATTTTACTGATGATGCTGGTGCTGACCAAGCTATCTTAGATGGTGGTGGTCAATTTGGTATTGGGAAAACTCCAGGTTACAAGTTAGATGTATCTGGAGATGGTTGGTTTGATGGTGATATAACTATTAATACAACTGATCCCGTTAATAAAACTGGTGGTAAAATCACTGCCAGAGAAATTATTCTAACAGATCCACAGACAGGATCTACTGCCACGCTGAATTCTGGAACTGGAAGCGGTGTATCAATGGCAAAAGTCTACTTCCACTCATTTAATTAAAACTCATGGCCGTCAAACAAGTCGGAGTACTGGCAAACTTCACCCCATCCGTTACCCCGTACTCTAATCTAAGAACTACAGCTGCAACCGCAACTCAGGGGTTCAACATATACACATGTCCTGGTGCTACTCTGATGAGTGGTAAATTAATAATTGCTAATAATACTGGTAGTGCAGCTACTGTGGATATAGCAGTAACCGAACAAACTCAAGCATTGCAATTAGATGCTGTAGGTAACCAACCAGGTACACCTGCTAGTTTTAGTGCATTTTCATTTACAGAAAATGGATATACAACTTCAATTGTAATAGAGGGTGGGGGTGTTACAGGATCATTTACAAGTGGTGAAAGTGTCAGTTGGACGAATAGTGGACTTACTCCTACTGCACAGACTGCCATTGTTGAGAGATGGGATTCTGGTAACAGCAAACTTTGGTTAAGGAACATGAGCCATCCAAAAGGACTTGACTTACCAGGTGATACTACTCTAACTGGAGCAGGTGGTGGAACAATATCTGCTGGTCCTTCTTATGCTGGTACTGGTGGAACAGATGGTCACTCAGGTAGGGTTAGATACTATGACTCACAACTTGGAATAATATATTTCCAGAACTATGAGTACAAGAATAATATCAACTACAAAACCATCTATGACATGGCTACTGAAGTTGTTGCTGAAAACAACAACAGTGCTGCAAAGTCTACTGCATTTAATAATGCACCAGTAGCAACTACCGTTAATAGGTATGCAGCTGCAGGTAACACTACACCAGCAACAGAATTCATTGATGCTACTGGTGTTGAACTGTTAATTTCTGCAGTTCGTGATGTTGAAACATCACAGTATATTGCTCGTAATGTATCCATTGATGACCAAAAAACTTTTGAATTGACAGGATTAGTACTTGGTACTTATCAATCACTTTATGTTAAATCAACTGCTGCTGTATCTGCAACTCTAATCGGTTTTGAAGATACTGCTGAGATCCCTTCATAACATAGAGATAGTAAAAGATGGCACTTACAAGACTAAAGAACGTCTTTACATCAAAAACTGGACGTTGCCTATATGTCAACCCCGATGACTTTGATGCATCAGACTCATTTGACAATAGAGGTAACTCACCTAACCGTCCTTTCAAGACTATTCAAAGGGCATTAATAGAATCTGCTAGATTTTCTTATAGGGCGGGTCAGTTTAATGATGCGTATGAATCATTTACTATCGTATTATATCCTGGTGATTATACAATAGATAATAGACCAGGTACAAACACATCAGGTAATGCATATATTCCTGCTGATATTACAGAATTAAGTTCATCCACTAATTTTGATTTACAAGATGCTAGTGGTAATCCTAATCCAAACAATGTATTATACCGATTTAACTCTGTTGAGGGTGGTGTAATAGTACCTAGAGGTACATCACTTGTTGGTATGGATCTTAGAAAGACTAAGATTAGACCGTTATATATTCCCGATCCTACTGCTGGTGCTATTGATAGATCTGCAATCTTCAGGGTAACTGGTGGTTGCTATTTCTGGCAATTTAGTTTCTTTGATGGACCTTCTACAGGTGTATACAAAGACCCTGCACAGCCATCTGCATCATCTCCACCAACATATTCTCACCATAAACTAACATGTTTTGAGTATGCTGATGGTAATAATGTACAGTCAGGTGTTACTGGTACTGATGGTAATGCTTTAACTGAGAATGATCTTGAGTTATACTATCAGAAGATTGCTAAGGCATTCTCTGATATTCCTGATGCTACAGGTACTCAAAGTGCTGATGAGTTACAAGCAAGAGTAGAAGAAAATAGAATTGTTGGACCTAACTTAGCTGGTCCTGTCACTATTGCTGATACAGCATCTAGTGGTATCATAACTGACTATGTTAATGTTAACGTATTCACAACAACTGCACAAGTAACTACAACTGCTAATCATAATCTATCTGTAGGTACTCCTATTCTTATTAGTGGTGTAACAGGAACTGATGCTGCAAGATTTAATGGATCTTACTTTGTCAGTGAAATTATATCACCAACTAAATTTAGATACATCATTAAAGATCCTGGATCAGGTGCACCATCTGGTAACCCAACAACAGATAGTTGTCAAGTTCAGGTAGAAGTTGATAACGTAGACTCATCATCACCATACATATTCAACTGTTCTCTAAGATCTACTTGGGGTACATGTGGTATGCACGCTGATGGTAGTAAAGCAACTGGATTCAAATCCATGGTTGTTGCTCAGTTTACTGGTGTATCACTACAGAAAGATGATAACGCATTCATCAAGTGGAATGGATCTGCATATGAAGCAGGTGGCCACACTGATGGAGACAGTATATACAAGGCTGAATATAGAAATTTCCATGTAAAATGTTCAAATGATGCTGTTATTCAGGCAGTATCAGTCTTTGCTGTTGGTTTTGCTGATCACTTTGTTGCCTTAAGTGGTGGTGACCAGTCAATTACTAACTCTAACAGTAACTTTGGATCCTGTGCACTAAGAGCAAAAGGATTTAAAGGAGCACCATTTACACAGGATAAAGCTGGTAAGATTACACATGTCGTACCACCTCAGAAATTAGCAAGAACATATGGTGCTGTTGGAGCATATACATTTGCTGCAACTATTAATAATAAGACAGTAACTCCTACACCTGGTAATAATAGTCATGGTATAGAAGTTAATGATTACATTAAGTTCATTCAAAATGATGCTCAAGAGGCATATCAAGTATCTTCTATTGCTGGTAATGGTACACTAACTCTGAATAGGGGTTATCGTGGATCGACAGGTAGTGGTATTGATGTATTCAAAGGTGTCATTAATGAGATTCCTGTTGGTTATGTTGCATTCGATGTACAAAAGGTACAAAAAAATGCTGCAAGAAATAATGCTGCATGGGGTACTGGTCAAACTATCGCTGCTGCTGCAACATGTACTAACGGTGGAATTGCATATTATACTGTAGCTGGTGGTGTTACTGCAGGAGCAGGAGGAGGACCAACTCATACAAGTGGTAATGCAACTGATGGTACTGTTGTATGGGCTTATATCGGTTCTGTTGACACAAGATTATATCTCTATGGATATACATCTCAGGCAACTAAACCACCATATAAACTACAAGGTTTCAACATTGGTGCAAGAAAGCAAGATAAGTTATTAGTATCTCTAATTGATTCAAATAATAACTCTGCACCAACTACATTCTCTGCATTGATATCACCTGATGGTAGTGTATCACCTGCTGACAGTGTATACACAGCTGTTACTGCAAATTCATATGTTGCAGGAGATCCAAATCATCCAATACAATGGGATAGTGTACTAAGTTCCTGGTATGTAAGAGTAACTGCTGCTACATCTGGTAGTTCAACAGTAGTAGCATCTACTGGATATAAGGGTATTCATTATCACTTAGCTGATGATAGTTTCTATAGTAACTCTCTATTCACTGGCGCAGGTTTCATGCGTCGTATTCCAGATAATAGATCTTCTAGGGATAGAACATACAGAATACGTTATGAAGTAGATAGTTCTGTTGATCTACAGAGAGATCCTATCAACGGTTATATTATACAACCTAGAAACGTACCTACTGGTCAGTCATATGGTGATGTTTATTACATCTATGACATTGAGACTGAGAAAGAACTTAAGAAGTCAATACAAAATGGTATTTTCTACTGTACATTACTAAAAGGTAGTGTATCACCAACCAATGCTAGTGTTGATGCATTCGCATTCTCTCAGAATATTAATGATCTATATCCAACATTGGATAAAGATAACCCAACAGAGGATCCAGGTGAAGCAACATCTTCTGCAAGTAATACTACTATTGGTTTAGTTACAACTACTGATGCTGGTACAGGACTTGAAGATAAGACATTATCTATTACTAAGGAATCTGTTGGTGATTTCATTGTTGAATCACGTAACAACTACGTCAACGCATCCACTAGTGATAGTGCTCAGGCAAACTTCATTACTCTTGAAGCAAGAGATGGTGAAGCAGCAGAGTTAGATCAAGCAGTCAGAATGATACCTGTTAATGCAACAGGTGGTACTGACACAGAATTAAGACGACCAAGTATCTTAAGATCTGGTAACCATACATTTGAATATGTTGGTTATGGTCCAGGTAACTACTCGACTGGTCTACCTTCAGTACAGAATAGAGTTCTAACTGAAGCAGAAATTCTAATTTCACAGTCACAGAAAGAGAATGGTGGTATTGCCTTCTACTCTGGACTTAACAGTAATGGTGACCTATTCATAGGTAACACTAAGATTAGTTCTGTTACTGGTGAGGAAGCAAACCTTGATACTCCTACACTATCAATTGTTGGTGAAACTGCTAACTTACGTCCTACTTACGATGAGATCATCGTTAGGGATAAGATTACTGTTGAATCTAACAGTCTTGAGAGTGAATTTAGAGGTAAGTTAAGGGTAGTTAAAGAAGCAACTATTGAATCAGAACTGACTGTTAAGGATATTACCATTGGTATTTCCTCTGAAGCACAGAAAAACATTGACGTTTTTGCAGCAGATCCAACAGCATCTGATCAGGGAAACATAGGTGATTGGAAACTACGTGAGAACCCAACAAGAGGAAAGCATCAAGGTAGTTACTACACAGGTAGTGATTGGGTTAAGTTTGGTCTAAGTGACACTGGTAACCTTCATATATCTGGTGGTACTGGTGCTACTGATAGTACTGGTGATTTAGAATTTAATAATAACCTAGGTATTAAGATTAACAACCTAGGAACCTTACAAGTTGGATCGGGTGGCACTACTTTAGGTGGCACACTAGGTGTTACTGATGTTGCTACATTCTCCAATGACATAGCTGTTAATGGTGGTGACATTACTACTACACAGTCAACGTTCAACCTTTTAAATAATACCGCAACTACATTAAATATCGGTGGTGCTGGTACCAGTATTACAATTGGTGCTACAACTGGTACAACAACTATAAGAAATGATTTATCTCTTACAGGTGGTCTGACAATCGGTAATAATCTTACAGTTGGTTCATCCACTGTAATTTCTGATGCATCTGGAACTGCAACATTAAAAAATATTGATGCTCTTGATGCTACTACTGAAGCTACCATAGAATCTGCAATAGATACGCTTGGATCACTGACATCTGCATCATCTCTTGCTACTATTGGTACTGTTACCAGTGGTACTTGGAATGCAACTACGATCAGTAGACAGTATGGTGGTACTGGAATAAATACAAACACACTATCAAACGGTCAATTATTGATCGGTTCTGCGAGTGGATTTGCTAAGGCAACTATCACTCAGAGTACAGGTATTGGTGTTTCTAATGGTGCAAACTCCATCACTATTAGTAATACTGGTGTCACATCATTTGCTAATCCTGCAGGTTTCCACGATGGATCTGTTAACTCAACTACAGGTGGAGTTACATTTACTATTGGTGATGAATCAAATGCATACGGTAGAAGATGGATAAGTACAAGTGCACCTTCTGGTGGTTCAAATGGAGACGTTTGGTATAGATACTAATGGGATTACCTTATTCTAATCAATATGCAGAGCTACTTGGTGGTAATGCATGGATAAAAGAGAGTGGTACTTGGGAACCAACTCATTCTATTCACGCTAAAGATAGTGGTGGTACTTGGAGAAGAGCCAAGCAACATTATATTAAGAGTGGTGGAACTTGGAGAGAAGTTCATAAAGGTAATGTGTATAGATTTCAATTTGATCTGAATAATAATAACGCAGGTTCATCTACGACAGTTAATACTAGATGGATGGAGTGTACAGGAGGTAATATTGATGATCTACAAACAGGATCTTATACCACAATAGCAGCTGATAGTTATACATTTGACTTAGATACTGCTCTATCATATTCTGGATATAATACTCAAGGTGGTGCTGATGTTTATGGTGTTGTGAATGTAAATTCATGGCAGAGCAATATAACTATAGGGAATATAACTGGTGCGTCTAAGGTACTAATCGTTGTTGGTGGTGGTAAACGTGTACTGGGTAAAGGTGGTAATGGTTCAGCTGGACAAAATACATCTAATACCAATGGTGGACAGAACGGACAAACTGGATTATTTGTAAGAGAAGAATCTATGTTAATTAATAATGGTCAAATCGCTGGAGGCGGTGGAGGCGGCGGCGGTGGCCGTGGTGGGCAATGTACATATCAGAATACAGGACAATATGGTTGTATGAAGGGAAGTCAGTGTCAAGCAACATATCAAAATTTCTCAACGTCACAAGGAGGCGGTGGAGGTGGTGGTATTGGCTATCCAGGAGGACAGAGAGGAACAGGAGGAAACAATGGACAGAGTGGTTCCGCAAGCGCACCAGGAAATGGTGGGGGAGCTTCAGGATGTGGTTCAGTAGCAGGAGGTAGAGGTGGTGGATGGGGATCCACTGCTCAAGGTGGAGGTGGAAGAGGAACACCTGGCTCTGGTGGAAATGCCATCGATGGAGTCTCCTATATAAACAAGTTGACAGAAGGTACAATCAACGGTGGACAAGTAAACTAATGACTACAACAAATGTCGAGAATATCGACGTACAATTTAGATTGGACGCTGATGTAGCTCCAACTTATAAAGCAACTAACTTCAATCCAGAAGACAATACATTTGAAGTGTACTTTAATGATGGTACGCTTAAGAATGATGAATGGTATGGACCTATTCCTATGGATCTAGATTCATTAGAGCCTGAAGATAAGGAACCATTAAGATTTCAGATTGCTGAAGCAGTGTATCAGCAAGTTAAAAATGGACAACTTGAAGAAGCTGATATGTCTGGTACTCTTATTGCTCTCAATAATATACTAGATGCAGAGCAAGTAGTTCCAATGGAAGACTTGATGCGTCATAGAGAAGCAAAAGCAAGAGCAGATTCAACTAACGTTGATCCTGTTGTTGGTGCTATAAACACAACTCAAGTTGTTAATGTTTATAATGAAGATGACTTCGACCTTCAGTTTGAAGCACTTACACAAGCACTAGCAGAAGAAGATGAAGCCACTGCGGAGTAAGCAATGTATCAATTTGCAGAAACACAGGACTCAAGGATAGCACAATACTCCTTTGGTAGGAGCATTACTTCACATGGGTTGACCGTCTTCAGTACTACTGGAGCACGTAAAGGTAAGAAGATCTTCGGTAATGATCCAGATCCTTTTAAGGAGATACCTCTGTTAACACAGAATGATGTCCTTGAGAATCACATCAAGAATAATAAGAAGGGCATAGTTGTCAAGAACAAGAAGTTAATAAGGGAATTTGGTAAGGCACTACAGGTACATCATAGAACTGTTATGTTCGGAAGTACATGGAAGAGTGACAGTTTGCGTCCTGCACACAAATCTTTTGTGTATCACGAGGGTGCATACACACACTTTAGATTTCCAGGTCTTGCAAGATTAATATCACAAGAGGAGGATGGTGTTGCTTCATGTCAGGGATATGAGGATCTACACGCTACTAACAGAAGAGTATATTTCTATGAAAAGAGTGGGGCCTTTACACCAGCGGAAGAAGGTAGTATAATAATACCGATGCATGATTGCTGGTATAACCAACAAAAATTAGCTCAACATTTTCCATTTCCTATATCAGACAAAACAACTGTTCAGATCACAGTAGACAAACCCACGTTAGTGGTAGAGTTTACAAGAGAAGAACCAGACGTTGCGGAATTTAGTAGGTCATGGTTACAACAAATCGAAGATGGTCTTATTGAAATAGTAGATAGATGATGCCAGCGATAACAGTGAGGGATACTTTCGAGAACCTCACCGTACTATATCATAAAGGATGCCAACAAGCTTTTAAGTTCTTCGGAGATGATCCTGAAGAGCACAAAATATATGTTAAAGAACATCATGTTGATATGATCAAGCAGATGTTTGATACTTCAGAGTATCCTTGGGAGTTCCTTACAAGATTTTACTTACATAGTAGATGCTTACTGTTCACTGATGGTGTATGGATGAGCGAAACTGCTACATATCCGCAGTATCTACGTTATAAACCAGGATCTTATACATCAATGAGAGTGTCTGGTATCACTAGGTTTACGGCACTGACAAATAATTGCGGTGCCATTTGTGTTGGATGGGATCCAGATGCAGATCATATACCAAATCTACGCAGAGAAGTACATAAGATAGATAAAGAGACGCATTTTATGCCCATGTCTCCTGATTCTATATTGGTCACTACGGAGGATGCTACGTTTGGTAATGTTGAATTGCCTATGGGATCTCCAAGACGTGTACTAAATGATTTTGATATGCTACGATTTGAGCAACCAGGATATCTCATTGAGTTTACTAATGAACCTATGGTGCTAGAGGATGAACTAATTAACTATGCTCATCAATGGATAAGCGGTAGAATAGAGGTATTTGATCGTGCTTGAGCTTCGTGATGGTAATACCCCTTGTTGGCAGGAGAATATAGGTCATCCATGGACTGAATATAAACATCTTCAACGAGAACAGTTTGAGGAACTGGTGGATATGATGATGGAATCATATCCAGACCACGAAATAACACATTGGTTGATGCGTGGGTTCTGTATTAATGAGTGTGATAGTACTTTAAGTGTTGGATCATTGCAGGGTAAAATAACATTAAATCACCACCTCTCTATGTTTGATGAGGAGGATGCAGCATGTTTCGAGGAATTCTGGGAAGAGAGTGATGATAGTATAGATTGGGGTGAGGATTGGGAGGAAGATGAGTGTGACAGTTAAATAACTGGTTAGCAGTGCTTGACATACACACCATTATAGCTCATAATAAGTACATACACCCAAGAGGTTCTTCATGACATCCGCAGTTCCAACAATCCTAACGTTTCCAGACGAGAGACTTACTCAAGAACAGAGAGTGGAGAAGTGGGCAGCGCAACTATGCAGAGCATTAGATGAAAATTATGTGGAGTATCACAAGAGATCTGGATTTTCTAGTTCACTAGACCATCCACTTCAGTTTAAACTCCGCAGTGGACGCAAGTATTGGAAAGTCATACAGACTGAGTACGATACATTTCAAGATCGTAACGAGTATCGTGATTCATGTGTTCATGCTTTCATAGATAAAAAGACAGGTGAAGTGTACAAACCAGCAGGTTGGGCAAAACCAGCACAGCATGTACGCTATGACTTGCGGATCATTCGTGAAAGAGAAGATTGCCTTGCTAAAGCAGATTGGGCAGGTGGTTACCTTTATATGAGATAGACCCCTTCAGGGGTCTTCTAGACCCCTTTTAGACTACAGATACAACTATGCCAGTATACAGAGACTACGAGATTAGAATTAATCTCAATGAATTAATAGAGAAGAGGATACCCACCTGTGATCTATTACATAAAGACCATTGCTTGACTGAAGCACAGGTTGCAGAGATAGCGCATGACATCAACATGGATTTGGATCTACATCCAATATTTCATCAGGTTGATGAGCATATTATGCGCTATGTTAATGCTGCTGGCATTGATAACACGGAACATTGGGTAGAACCAAACCTCGATAGTTTACCAAAGGATTAAGTGAATGAATTATCCTCAGTTTGTCTTACAATATAAGACAATCAAGGCGAAGGGATTTATTAAATCTCAAAGACATGGTGATGGTGCTGCTGGTAATACATTTGAGGATGAATTAGGGTTAAAAGAGAATAATATAGCAGCACCAGATATTGATAATTATGAGATAAAAACATTTAAAAAGGGTGCTAGTGGATTACAAACTCTCTTTAATAAAGAGGGTGAGTGGCAAATGACACAAATTGAATTTCTTAAGAGGTATGGGTTTCCTCATACTAAAAAGAAAGGTGAATTGAGTGCTCAGTCTACTGTTAAGAAGACACCTAATAGTAATGGATATTATTTCACTACTGATGACCACTATCTTTACGTTAAAGTTAACGATGTTATTATTGTTAAGTGGAATTTTGATTTACTACTCTCAAAGTTTGCTGAGAAGTTTCCTAATTGTATTAAAGTATTAGCAGATGTCAAGAAGATTGATGGTGAGGAGTGGTTTCATTATAATGAGGCATACTTATTCAAGGGTACAACAAAGGAGAAGTTTAGAGAGTTGATTGAGGATGATTTAATCTCTATTGACTTTAGACTTTATACGAGGTATAATGAGAATAGAGGCATAAGAAATCGTGGAACTGCATTTCGTATTAAACATGGGGATATGAATAAGTTGTTTATTGAGCATCAAATATCATGAGAGACACAGTATTATTTGGTGACTGCCGTAAGACATTAGGCACACTACAAGCACAAATAACAACTGGTATTGCTGAGAGACCACGGATGTGTGTTACATCCCCACCTTACTATGGTTTAAGAAACTATGGTGATGAGGAGAATCAGATAGGTCAAGAGCAGACACCAGAGGAGTTTGTTGAACAGTTGGTTGATGTCTT
>MPMC02148923.1_pt1 | contig 14515 bp, 10 predicted proteins | sample 1617281 | NCBI WGS metagenome assembly MPMC02 (sample SAMN05944809, study PRJNA350692) | marine metagenome | biome: marine; feature: ODZ; material: water; isolation source: 100 m water sample filtered on 30 um supor filter | place: Pacific Ocean | collected 2012-04-09 | depth 100m m | reverse complement strand
TGAATGGCCACCCCCTCGTACAGTCGAGTGGCGTGCTCGGCCACATGGGCCACGACTTGGGGGGCCACCACCAAGGCCGAGCCCGCTTCCACGAGCCGCAGTTCGACGAGGTTTCGCCCTGATCGACCGTAGAGACGGCCTTCGGCTTCACAGAGCGCGTCGATGGCGAGACCAAAGGCCAGGGTCTCTTGATTGTGGGCATCCCACAGCCAGAGACCCGTGGGCTCCAGAGCGCCGATGACGGGGACATTGTGACGGTCTGAGAAACCCACGAACGCGGCCGCACGGGGCGCGCGGCCGACCCGTTTGCCGTCGAGATAGACCCCGTCATCGGTGACCACCAAGGTGCGTCCCTGGCGGCCGGCAACCACCCGAACAGGGGATTGAAACCGATCCGTGACCTTGATTTGAACCCTGGCGCCGCTCCCGATCAGGTGGGGAACAATGACGTCGGTGCGGCCGGGATCCAAGGGCGGCGGCGTCCTCATCCGCGCCTCGAAGACCTCTCGATACCACCTCCGCAGCCGCGCCGGGATCTCCGATACAGGGCCGGCCGCCGGCGGCTGCACCACCGACGGGTCGAACACCGAGACGTCAGCGGTCATGCGCGCATCCAAGCTGGTCAACGTCGGGTGCTTACCGCGATAGGGGTGGACTCCGGTGAAGAGCTGAAATGTGGTGACGGCGAAGGCGAACCAGTCGGTGCCGACGCTGAAACGACCCGGCGGGGCGTGCCGGTCACGCACGGTCTCCATGAGCGCCGTGGCGTCGTGTCCCGGCACTTGATAGCTGTCGGCGTCGATGAAGTAGGCGCGGTGAAGGCCCGCGTCCACCAAGATGTTAAAGGGGTTGAGATCCACCACCAAACACCCCTGAACGTGCAGCCGCTCGAGGGTGGCCGCCATGGCGTAGACCAGGTGAGTGCAGCCCTCCACGGTGAGCCCATGTCGGGCCCTGAAAGCGCGGGGATAGAGACGACACAGTGGGTAGGTTCGGGGGACGAAGACCATGGTGTACCCCACGGCCTTCCCGCCGTCATCCCGCAGAAGCCCGGTGGGACCGAGCACCTCGGGATCGCCCAAGGCCGCCAGGACGTCGAGCTTGTCCTCGGGCACCATATCCGAGGCGTCATGGTAGATTTTGTACGCCACGCCGCCCCGCGCATACACCGATCCCTGAGCCCCCTGGGCGACGAAGTCCGCCGGGCCCAAAGTGATGGTTGCACCGTCTTCGGTGAAGACGCGCATGGGTCACCTCCTGGAACGCGAGACGGGGCACCTCGCCTCATGGACGAGCGCACGGCCTCGACGACGACGGGTCAGAACGAGAGAGAGAGCGCCCGGGCGGCCGCGCCGGAGCCCAGAACCCGAGACTGCATGGCGATATGCCGCGAGACGAAATCCGCCAGCCCCGCGAGGGTCTTGGCGTCGGCCGTGGGCAGGTCGAGAAAGTGGTCGAACCCGGCGTCTCGGGCCAGATCGGCGAGGTGGGTGGAGACGTTGCCCCCCTGAGTACCCACGCCCACCAAGATGGTGAGAACCGACTCCAGGTGCTCTGCGCGACGCGCCTTGCCCAGGGCGTCGACGACACTGTTCACGGACTGAGTCGAGCTATTGTCTTCCCCGTCGGTGACCACGAAGACGATCCCGTTGGCGGTCAGGCCGGCGTCCTGCAGATCGTACCCATATCGGGCGACGGACTCGACGGCGTTATGACTGGCGTCGTAGAGGGCGGTGCAGCCGCTGCAAGGTAACGCCCCGTCGTACTCGTCCAGATGGCACTCGGCCAAAGGTCGATAGCCGTGAACCTCGGTCACCCGCTCGTTGAACCGGCTCAAGCGCAGCATCAGGTTGTCGGCTCGGGGCGAGTGACCACAGGCGCGGACCACCTCCTTGACGCAGCTCTCGATCTCCGTCCGGAAGCTGCCGACGCTGCTCGACACATCCGCCGCGATGCAGACGAGTGTGTATTCGGTGGCGTCCAGTTGATCCAATCGAGTGGCCGAAAAGTCGTAACCGGAGCCGTCGATCAAGTGGGTGTCGAAGGACCCATTGAGGATAGGCATTGTGTTCTCCAGGGAAGGGCGAGCGCGGTCCTGTAGGTCGCGATCGCGTGGTTGAGTCAAGCGAGGACATCGGTGGTGGTCGCGTGCTGCATGCCCCGGGCGGTCATGTCCCGAATGAAGTCCGCTTGAAAGGACTCGAAACCGGTGACCGGGCTGGTGGCGTCCGTCAACAAGACGAGCTTGGAGATGTATTTGGCGTCGCTGAACCGATCGGCGATGTCCCGCACGGTGTTGGCCAAGCAATGAGAGCCCGCCTCCCCCGCCAAAAGCACTAAATCCGCCTCCTCCAAGGTCTCCACCAAGCGGGTGTTCACCTGGGTCCCGGGATCCATCGGGTCGGGGACCTCCGCCTGAACGGCGGAGAAGTGCTCGGTCCACAGATTGGAGCCCTTGGTGACATAGTCCACCACGGCGAAGCGCGCGGCCTCCCACCGGGTCAAGGCGTCGAAGAGCTTGGGCATCACATTGTGACCGTAGCTCCCGATCAGACAGTGAGGCGGCCACACCGTGTGGGGATATCGGCCCCCCTTCTCCAGTGCGTCCAGATAGACGATGGCGCGGTCCCGAGCGCTGGGCAGGCGAGTGGTCCACCGTCCGGCACGGACATCCTCCGCCGAGACGTGGGTGAAGGGAGCGGGGTTCTGACCGGCGCTGTCCTTCCAAAAGACGGGGTGGGCGACGTCGATGGGGTGGTGACTGTCCAAAGTGACGTGGATGTCGCTGAGCTTTCCCTGCAGGCGATCAACCATGGCGGCCACCCGCTCCATATCGGCGTCTGCACCGTTGACGTAGAGCGCACCGCGCTCGGGGTCGCAGAAGTCATTCTGCGGGTCGATAATAAGCAAATGAACGTTCATCATGCTGTCCTCCAGCGGCCATTAAAAGTAACAACAAGACAATAAAGGTCTTGGTAACCTTTATTCAAAAACAATCGTATTTCCCCTTTGTATTTAGAGCCTTGAGACGTTGCCGATCGCGCAGCAAGGGTGCCGGTGACGATCCATTTGACTGTGTCGGGACCCTCTACGAACCCCGTCCGCGGGCCGCAGGGCGACACAAACATTGCGGCGGTCACTCCGCAGGAAGCCCTTTGCCCTCCACCCCGGGGTAGGGCAGATTGTCGATATGATTGAAGGATTCACGCGCGTGAGCGCCGCTGTCCCGACGTGTCGGGTCGCCGATTTCGAACACAACGTGACCCACACCTTGGGCCTGTGGAAACAGGCTCACGCACAGGGCGACGCGGTGGTCGTGTTCCCTGAGTTGGGCCTCTCCAGCTACACCGTTCGAGACCTCTTCCACGATCACTACCTACTGGGACGCTGCGAAGCGTCTTTGCTCAGCTTGGTTGCCCAAGGGAAGGACTTGAGTCCCATGGCCCTCGTCGGTCTTCCCCTTCGAGTGGAGGGGGCGGTCTACAATGTGGCGGCCGCGATCCAAGGGGGCCGCATCTTGGGGCTGGTGCCCAAGGCCTACCTCCCGAATTATCGCGAGTTCGAAGAGGCTCGATGGTTCCGGCCCGGCGTAGAAGTCCCTCCCGGGAGTACCGCCCGGGTGGGTGACCTCGAGGTCCCTTTCGGCACGGATCTCGTCTTCACCGCCGCCGACCAGCCCGACCTCGTGGTGGGCGTCGAGATCTGTGAAGACTACTGGGTCCACTTGCCACCTTCAGCCTATCAGGTGGGCGCCGGCGCGACGGTGCTGTGCAACCTCTCGGCGTCCAACTTCGTAGTGGGCAAAGCAGAGCTGCGCCGCCTCTTGGCTAAGGCCCACTCCGACCGCTGTAAAGCCGCCTATATCTACGTGGCGGCGGGCCCCGGCGAGTCGTCCACGGATTTGGCCTTCGACGCCGACGCCTTCATCTGTGAGAACGGGGTGGTCTTGGCCGAGTCCACTCGCTTCGCCCGGACGGACCAACTGGTCACCACCGACATCGATCTAGACGGGCTCCAACGCGCCCGCTTCACAACCAATAGCTTCGGCGACTGCGGCCGCGCCAACCCGAGGCCCTTTCGACGCGTGCCGTTCTTGGCCGGGACACCCAAGGGCGCTCTCCGCCGAAAGATCAACGCACACCCGTTCTTGCCCTCCAATCCCGAGACCATGGCCACGCGATGTTGGGAGGTCTTCGAGATTCAGAGCAACGCCCTCGCCACGCGCATGCGGGCCATCGGTAAGCCCAAGCTCGTCTTGGGGGTGTCCGGTGGACTCGACTCCACCCACGCGGCTCTGGTCGCCGCTCAGGCGCTTGAACTCTCCGGACAGCCGGCCTCGGACCTGATCTGCATCACCATGCCTGGGTTGGGGACCACCGAGGCCACCAAGAGCAACGCGGAGATCTTGTCCCGGGCCCTAGGCGGTCGATTCGAGACCATCAGCGTGTCCGAAGGCAGTCGGCAAATTCTCGCCGATATGGGGCACCCCGCCGCCGCCGGCGGCCCCACCGTCGACGATCTACTGGCCACCCTCCGCACCCAACCGGATTTGGCCGACACCACCGTGGAGAATGTCCAGGCGCGCCTCAGAACCCTCCTCTTGATGAGCGTCGCCAATCGTGAGCGCGGCCTGGTGGTGGGCACCGGAGATCTGTCCGAGAAGGCCCTGGGCTGGTGCACTTACTCCGGCGACCACATCTCCATGTACGACGTCAACGCCGGGATCCCGAAGACGCTCATCCAGTTCGTCATTCGCTGGGTAGCCAATGAGCGCGCAACTGAGTGGGCCGAGAAGGACGCGGCCACCCTCCGCAATGTGCTCTTCGCGATCCTCGACACCCCCATCTCCCCGGAGCTCTTGCCCGCTGACGCCGACGGCCAAATCGCTCAGTTGACGGAGGAGGCCATCGGCCCCTACGAGCTCCATGACTTCTTCTTGTTCCAGCTGGTGCGTCGCGGGCGTCGCCCCGCAAACAGCCTCGAATTGGCGCGGGTGGCCTTCGGAGAGCGGTACGATCCGGAGACCCTCCGAAAATGGATGCGCGTCTTCGTCCAACGCTTCTTCTGGAGCCAATTCAAGCGGTCGTGTACCGCCGACGGCCCCAAGGTGGGGACGCTTTGTTTGTCTCCCCGAGGCGATTGGCGCATGCCCTCGGACGCCCAGGTCAAGGATTGGGTAGCCGACGTGGACGCGTGGATCCCGGCAAAATGAGGCGCCCGTTCCATTTGGCCTTCCCCGTCGCCGATCTCGCCCCCACCCGTCACTTCTACGGGGAAGTGCTCGGCTGTAAAGAGGGGCGGAGCGCCGCCAAGTGGATCGACTTCGACTTCTTCGGCCACCAGATCTCGGCCCACCTCAAGCCCATGGCGCTGACGAAGACGCTCACCAACTTTGTGGATGGTGACGGCGTCCCGGTTCGACACTTCGGCTGCATCTTGGAGCTCGAGGCCTGGCGCATCTTGCGGGATCGCGTGGCTGCCCACGGGATCGAATTCACCATCGGGCCCCGCGTGCGCTTTGAAGGTACCGCCGGGGAGCAGGCCACCTTTTTCATCAAGGATCCGTCGGGCAATGGACTGGAGTTCAAGGCCTTCGCCGACGACGGGATGATCTTCGCCACCGACTGATCCGGCGATCCGACCGCCGACCTAGGTTGGACCGGGGGCTAAATCCCGGTGAGCGCGCCAGTGCATGATCACCGTGGTGGCGGCCGCGGCGACGTTAAGGCTGTCGATGATCCCGAACTGGGGAATCTCCACCACCAGGTCAGCCCCTAGACGGAGCGGCGCCGGCATCCCGCGGTCCTCGGCGCCGACGATGAAGAGCGGTCGAGGTGGATAAACAGCGTGGTGAAACGGGACGCTGTCCGGTGTTTGTTGAATGGCCACCAGCTGGTAGTCCCGCTCACGCGCCAATCGAATGAGCGCGGCCGCGTCCGGCGCATAGTGTAAATCCAGCACCCGCTCGGTGCCTCGGGCCGGGCTGCGAAAGACCTCCTCGCGCCCGATGACAAAGACCTCTTGGAAACCCGCCGCCTCAGCGCTGCGGATAGCCACACCGAGGTTGATGTCGAACCGTGGATGACACAGGGCGAGGGCCGCGTGCACCCGGGGAACGTGGGGGAGTTCGTCTGCCGAGCGGAGGCCGTAAGGGGGCTTGGCCGATGGCGCATCGCTGAAGGCGTGGTCTCCCAATCGCCCTTCGAGTACCGCAGGGTCGAAGGCGCCGTCGAGGGCCCGGCGTGCCATCCAGGCCACCGCCGGGTCGTCGTCAGCAGCCAAGGTAGACAGCCGCGGATCACCTGCGGGCAGACCGCGCGCCGCAGCGGCGCGAACCCGCGGGTCCGAGTGCGTGATGTGGGCGGCATCCACCATCCCCAATCGAGCGCAGCCCCACGCAGAGACCACGGGATGCGCCGGGAACAGCCGCTGAAGAGTGGGTCCATGGGACACATGATCCAGGGCCGCGTCCTCCCCTCTCTCGGCGGCCGCCACCAGCTCGGGGGCGTCCGGGGCCGCCGCCGCCAATAGACGGAGCACCACGTCGGGCACCTCGGGTCGGTCGGCGGCCGCAGCGAGGGCCGCCACCGGTGGGCTCAAATCGAGCGCTTCCAGGGCGTTCGCAGCGCGACGGACCACCTCCGGCTCCGCATCTCCAAGGGCCGCGACGAGGGACTCCACGGGTGCCGCCGTGGTGGCGCACGCTCGACGCACCCGGGCGACGGGATCCGAGAGACCGTCGGCCAGAACCGACTCCGGCGCGCCGGCCAAGACCGAGAGAACGCGGGCGGCGCTGGCGCGTAGACGCTCGGTCGCCCCACTGTCGCCGATCACGCGACGCAGGATGGACTGAACCCGGTCAGGGGTGACCTCCGACAGGATGCGCGCCGCGCGACGCCTGGTGGCCCGATGCGGGGCATCGAGGAGACTCACGAGGTGTTCGACGGTGGTGGGGGATGGATGCTGGGCGAGCCGGCCTCTCGCCCCGTCCCGGACCACAGGGTCATGGTCGTACAAGGCGAGGTCGAGATCGTCGTCAGCCGTCATTCGATTCGGTCAATGATGAGCGGTCGGCTGGGCGCTGGGGTGTCTCCGATCTGGTAGGCGGCCGTGAGGTGTGCGCGAGCGGCGTCGACACCACGATCGTCATGGTGGAGCCAGAGGAGAGGCTCACCGGCCTTGACCGCGTCACCGAGCCGGGCGTCGATCTCCAGCCCCACCCGAGGGTCGATGCTGTCCTCTTTTGTGGCCCGACCGGCGCCGAGGGACATGGCGGCGAGACCGACTCGGGTGGTCTCGATGGCGGAAATGTACCCGGACCGGGCCGCCAAGAATGGCGTCCGGTTGGGCGCCGTGGGGAGAGATTCCGGCCGTTGACAGACCGTAGGATCGCCCCCCTGCGCTTCGATGATCTCTGCGAATCGCGCCAGAGCGCTGCCGTCATCAAGGGCCGCCTCGGCGCGCGCCGGATCCACGCCGCCCAGGGAAAGCATGGCCTCGGCGAGGGCGAGGGTCAGGGCCCGCACATCCGCTGGTCCGCCTCCGGCCAAGATGTCGATGGACTCCCGCACCTCGAGGGCGTTGCCCACCATCCGGCCCAGGGGCTGGTTCATGTCCGTGAGGAGCGCGATCGTCTTCTTCCCCACCTGCGCGCCGATGCCGACCATGGTCTCCGCCAGCCGGCGGGCTTGCGCCTCGGTCCGCATGAAGGCCCCGGAGCCCACCTTGACGTCCAGCACCAATGCGTCGATGCCCTCCGCCAGTTTCTTGGACATGATGGAGCTGGCGATCAGCGGAATTGACTCCACAGTGGCGGTCACATCTCGCAGCGCATAGAGCTTCTTGTCCGCCGGGCAGACCTCCCCGGTCTGTCCGATCAAGGCGACGCCCAGACGGGCGACTTGGTCGATGAAATCGGTGACTGAGAGACCGGTTCGGAACCCCGGAATGCTCTCCAGCTTGTCCAGGGTACCCCCGGTGTGGCCCAAGCCGCGGCCGCTGATCATGGGCACCTTGATCCCGCAAGCCGCCACCAAGGGCGCGAGAGGCAGACTGATCTTGTCCCCGACGCCGCCCGTGCTGTGCTTGTCCACCTTGCGGCCGGGGACATGACTCAGGTCGATGACCTCGCCGGAGTGGAGCATAGCGTCAGTCCAAGGCGCCAACTCTTCGGGCGTCATCCCCTTGAAGAAGATGGCCATGGCCAAAGCTGACATTTGGTAGTCGGGCACGTCGCCACGGGTGTAGGCCGCCAATAAGGCACGAATGTCCGTTTCGGAGAGCGCGCCGCCCTGACGTTTTTGGGCGATCAATTCGACGACTCGACGCATCAGGAGGAGACGTCTTCCGCCTGATCGTCTTCACCGTCGGATGGTTCGGGAGCCTCTTCCACGTCGGCCGCGACCTCGTCTCGGCCGGTCGGCGGGACCTCGGTCAACTGGGCGAAGAAAGTCTGGGCCAAAGACAGCGCAGTTCGGGCCTTATCCATGAGCAACGCGCGGCTCTGATCTTCGCCCTCCAAAGCGTCGGCACGGGCCGCGTGCGTGTCTCGTTCGGCTCGGAGCGCGTCGAACTCCCCATCGCGACCGCGAAGCTCCTTCTCTCGTTTGGCCAACTCTTCGTTGAGCCCCTCGAGTCCGGCCTCCAACTCGGTGATTCGGGCCTGCTGGCCGGCGAACTGCTCCGAAAGATCCAGGAGACGCGCGTCGCGGTCTTCCACCTCGTCGGCGCGCTCGTGTTTGGCCGACTCCAGGTGCGTCTCCAAACTTTTCACCGCCGCTGAGGCCTTCTCCAGCTCGGCGAGCGTGGTCTCCAGCTTCTCTCGGGTGAGCCCCAACTCTTTTTGCAGCGCCCCCAACTCAGCCTCGGCCTTCTCCAAGGCGGCGCGGGCCTCACCGGTCTGCTCCTCGGCATCTTCCCGACCCTTGGCGGCCTCCTCGGCCTGGGTGCGCGCCTCGGCGAGTGCGCTCTCCAATTCGGCGATCTTCTCCTCCGCGGCCGCCCGCGAAGCTTCACGGGCGTCGCTTTCTTCGGTCTTGCCGGCGACGAGGGCGTCCAACGCCTCGATCCGCTGACCGAAATCCTCCTCGAGACTCGCCGTCCGCTCGACGACCTTGGACTCGAAGGCCGCTTCCAATTCCGCCTTCTGGGTTTCGAGCTGCTCGGTGGATTCGGTCTCGCGTTTGGTCGCCCGCTTCTGGTACCGCTTCTCCAGCGCCTCGAACGCTTTCCCGCTCTCTCGGGTCAGAGCGCCGATCTTCTCCGCGTGCTCTTCTTTGACCGCCGCCAACTCCCGGGCGTGCTCTTTATCGATCGCCTCACGGGCGTCAGCCACCTGGCCCGTCAGCGACGTAGCCCACTCTCGGCGGAGCGCTTCGAGCTCTTCACGAAGGGTGTCCGTCGCCTCACTCACCGCCCCGGACTTCTCGGCCTCCGAGGTGGACAACGCCGCGGTGTGTGCCTTTTTGAGGGCCTCGAGCTCTGCGCTATGCGCCTGCCGGGCGCTCTCCAGATTGGTCTCGAGGGCTGATACGGCGACGCTGTGCTGCGCGTTCAAGGCCTCTAGGGCCTCGGCGTGCTCGGTAAGGTTCGCCTCCAAAACTGTGTCGCTCGCGGTCTGCGCTTCGGCAGCCGCAGCGGCCTGGGCGGACTCCAAATCTCCCAGCTTCTCAGCGTGGACGCCGGCTGTGTCCGACGCGGCCTTGTCGAACTTTTCGGACAGCTCTTTCTCTCGCTTCTCCAAGGACTCGGTCATGGTGCTCTGGAGATCGAGCATCTCGGCCAGATGCTCGCCTTCACGACGGTCCTGGGCCTGTTTGTGCTCGGCCGCTTGCTTCTCCAAGGCGGTTTTCTGGGCCTCTCGCATGCCCTCTACGATCTCGGCGTGGGTCGCCTCGCGCTCTTCGAGAGCCGTGGTCATCCGCCCCTCGAAACCGTCTACAGCCTTGATATGCTCGGACTTGAGGGTGTCCATCTCCGTCTCGTGCGCGGCGATGCGCGCGTCGAGAAAGCGTTGATGCTCGTCGGCGATGTCGGCGACCTCGGTCTGCTTGGCCGAATTTATGGAGGCCTGAACCTCCTCGTGGGCGGACTCCTGGGCCGCGACGAGGGCCTCAGCCACCTTGAGAGCAGTGCGCAGCTCTTCGATCTTATCGGCGCGTGTTTGGGCCTCTGTCATCGCCTTGGCGGTGTCCGCCGCCTGGGCGCGAGCCGCGTCCAACTCCGCCTGAATGGCTTGAATCGCCTCGTCGCGCTCGGCTACCACTCGACGAGACGCGGTCAACTCCGCCTCCAACGCCGCCGCCGCAGCGCCGCTGTCCGGCGTAGCCTTCAGGGGTGGTGGGCCCTTACGGCTCGGCTCGGCGGGCACATCGATGGACTCTTCAGCGATCACCACATCGTCGAAGTCGTCGTCGTCCAAGACGATGGTGCGAATGCTGTCATCGGTGCTGATGAGCGGCGTAGCCGACGCCTCACCGTCCTCGAGATCGAAGATGCCGTCGTCGAAGAAGTTGTCCAGGGCGCTGTCGATCTCGGTGCCGAGGTTCGCGGTCCCGTCACCGAACAAACCGTCGATGTCGTTGGCGTCCAACTCCAGGCTCCCCATCCCGCCCCCATCGAGGGACATGTCGAGCAACTCGTCGGGCGGGTTACTCACCGGGATCTCTACGTGCTTTGCGCAGGCGCGGTAGAGCGCGCGCATAGTCACCGGACGGAGGAGGTACGCCGACGCGCTGGTCTTCCGTTTCTTGTGCCGGCGGTAGAGTTTGCTCTTACGGGCCTCGGCGGTGATGACCATGAGGACCGGCAAGCCCCCGTGGGCCCGGACGAGGTTGCTACAGAGTTCGAAGCCCGCACCGCCCTCGAGGGCGCCCAGGATCGCGAGCGCCGGCGGGTTGGCCACAGCGGCGTCGAAGCCCGCCGTACCATCCGTATGGGTCTCGACATCAAATCCGAGTTGAGTGCACAGTTCGCCGAGTTGCTCACAGAAGAGCGCGTCGGTGTCGATGATCACGATACGCGCGGTCATTGGGGAGTCCTGAGATCGGTCGCGGTCCTGGGCACGCTAACCCGAAAGGGGCGCTCTGACAACGTCCCGCACACGCAGACCTAAATAGAGGGTCGAGATCCCCTTGAGACGATCCACCCAAAAAGGGCATCTTTCGCCCGATATAACGGAGGTCAACCTCACCTATGCCCACGCCCAACGTCGTCGTCTTCTCGTCTATAAACGTGATGGAGGTTTACCTGGTGCGCAGCCTGCTCACACGGGAAGGGATCCCGTCGCAAATTCGGGGCGAATTTCGCGCCGGTCTGGGGGGAGAGGTGCCCATGAACGACGCTCGAGCCGAGCTCTTGGTCCCCGACGCCTTCCAAGAGCGGGCCCTCGAGGCCATCACTGAGGCCACGACGATGGATGGCCCTGACCGGGTCTGTGGGCGCTGTGGGGAGACGAGCCCCCACAGCTTCGACATCTGCTGGCAATGCTCAGGTAAGCTGGTGGAAGAGTGGCCGAGGGTGACCAGATGAGCGTGACTCGAATCAGCCTATTTCTCCTCCTCTGTGCCGGCTCATGGGCCTGCGGCGAAGACCCGGTGGCATCGGATGACGGCGCCTCGGTGGCCACCGACCAAGGGGTGACTGACGGCGACCGGCCGCCCGCCGAAGGTGACGCTGAGGGCCCGCAAGCGGACGGGACGCCTGTCGATCAGGTCGACCAGGGCGCTCCCAGAGACGCCGGTCCGCTCGATTCGGACGGAGAGTTGCCGCCCGACGGGGCCGTCATCGAGCGCCCGTTGGCGCCGAGCGGCGTCTTGGCCCCCGTGGGTCGAGTCGTTCATATGGCGATCCCCGAGAGCCCCGACTCTGCGCGTCGCGCCGGCTGTCTCGTACACGGTGCCGGCGCCGGCACCGGGCCTTATAACCTCAACATCGTGGCCGGCGGAGACCTGTTCAATCGGCTGCGACCCGATCGCGACGGCTTAGTCCCCCTCGTACTTCTGTTTCGAGCCCTGGGTTGGGAGGCCGGACTGCCCGCCGACGCCCTCGAGCAGGTCACCTTGCAGTTCATGGGCGGCGCACACTCCGTCACCGAAGGGTTCACGGCGCGGGCGGCGGATTTCGTGGACGAAGACCCCGAAGGCGAGACCACCATTCACTTTGAAGACGTCCGCCTTCGCGGGGGATGGTTCGAGGTGGGTCCGACGGCGATGGCCATCCCCTTCACCGTGTTTGACAGCCCCATCATTCCGCTCCCCCTCAAGGCCGTGAACCTCATCGGCCGCATGGGCGCTGACGGCCCGGGGCTCCGCATCGACCACGGCGTCCTGACCGGCTACATCGACCTGGAGTCGCTGATCGCGCTCATCATCGAAATTCGAGGGCTCTGTGAAGCCGATGAAACCCTGGGCGCGTGCGCGCTCATCGGCGGCCAATTGAATCGACCCAACGAAGAGCTTGCGGAGCTGGTGCTCAGTATCTTAGGCAACTTCGACGCCCGGTTGGTGGACGGGGTCGCCTATCCCTGCGATCCCGCCGAGGAAGGGGCGTGCAACGCCGTAGGGCTATGCGTGACCTATAAGGTCCAGGGCGTCAGCCTGACCGGCGTCAACTGACGGGAATCGCCGGGGTACGCCACACCGGACACGCACCGTTTGCATTGACTTCGACACGAAGCCGTTTATCTTCCCCCGTCGGGTACGGGAGAAGAACATGGGTATGGGCATGAAAAGCCTTGGACTCGCCGCCGCACTCTTGTTGGCGCCGGGGTGCGTCAAGAGTGTGGCCGTCAACGCCCTGGGCGACGCCCTCTCCAAAGGTGGGGGCACCTACGCCCAAGACGACGACCCCGAGCTGGTGCGCGACGCGACGGCCTTCGGGCTCAAGACCATCTAGTCCCTTCTCGACGCCGAGCCCGAACATGGGGGGCTCCTGCTCGCCGCCACCCGCGGCTTCACCCAATACGGCTACGCCTTCCTCCAAGCAGAGGCGGACTACGTCGAAGAGAGAGACTACGCCCGGGCCAAGGTGCTCCGCCGACGCGCGCTGCGAATGTACCGGCGGGCGCGGGCCTACGGACTTCGCGGTCTGAGCCTCGCCGTAGAGGGTTTCGAAGGCAAACTGGCCGCGGATCGCAACGGGGCTCTCGCGCCCCTCGACGAAGCACACGTGGGGCTGCTGTACTGGACCGCAGCCGCTTGGGCCGCCGCGGTCGCCTTAGACAAAGGGCAAGCAGATTTGGCGGCGGATATGGGGCTGGTGGAGGCGCTCATCAAGCGCGCACGCGCGCTCAGTCTCGACTTTGGGGAAGGCGCGCTCCACGACTTCATGCTCGCCTGGGACGGAGGCCGGCCGGCCAGCGCCGGCGGCAGTATCGCCCGGGCCCAGATCCACTTCGAACGCGCCTTGGTCGCGTCCAATAGTCAGCGGGTCGCCCCCTTGGTGAGCTACGCGGAGACCATCTGCGTAAAGACCCAGGACGCCGCAAAATTCGAGACGCTGCTCAACCAGGCCATCGCCTTCGACGCCGACTCCGCGCCCCGTCACCGCCTGGCCAACCTGATCGCTCAGAAACGGGCGCGTTGGCTGCTGGCCCAACGAGAGGATTTGTTCCTGTGAATCGATTTACCGCCCTCGCCCACCGCCGAAGTCGTCGCCTATGGCCCGCCCTCGCCGCGGTGTTCGCCGTCACCCTCTGCGCGACCCCCGGCGTCCAGGCGAAGAAGATCAAGATCGCGACCTTGGCCCCCAAGGGGTCCATCTTCTACACGGTCCTCAAAGATCTCGGCAATGAGTGGAAGACCCTCTCCAAGGGCAAACTCAAGCTCAAGATCTATCCCGGCGGGGTGGCCGGGGGCGATCGAGAGGTGATGCGTAAGATCAAGCTGGGCACCCTCCACGGCGGGCTGGTGACCTCCGCCGGCCTGGCCTCGTTGGACAAGTCCATCAACGCCATGCAGATCCCCCTCGCCTTTCGGGACCACGCAGAGGCCGACTACGTTTTGAAGAAGATGAGCCCGAGCTTCGAGGCCACCTACGCCGAGAAGGGCTTTACGATCCTGGGCTGGGCAGAGGCCGGATGGATCCGATTTCTCAGCAAGAGTCCCCTCCTCCACCCCGATGACCGAAAGAAGCACAAATTCTTCGTCTTTACCGGGGATCCGCAGCAAGCTGATGTGTGGAAAGCCGCCGGCTTTCAGGTGGTTCCCCTTCCCACCGCCGAGATCTCTACGGCCCTACAGACGGGTTTGATCTCCGCCCTCCCGACCACGGCCCAGGGCGCCCTGCTCTTGCAGTGGTACACCCACGCGCCCCATATGATGGGTCATGTGTGGGCCCCCATGTTAGGCGCCCTCATCTTGGACAAGCGGGTATGGGACGGCGTTGATCCGGCGCTACAGGCATCACTCAAAGCCGCCGCCGAGCGGGCGGCTGCTCGGCTCCTCGCCGAAGGGCGTAAAGCGGAGCATGCGAGCGTCGCCGCCATGCAGAAGCGCGGTCTGAAAGTGCACACCCT
>MPMC02168950.1_pt1 | contig 14530 bp, 13 predicted proteins | sample 1617281 | NCBI WGS metagenome assembly MPMC02 (sample SAMN05944809, study PRJNA350692) | marine metagenome | biome: marine; feature: ODZ; material: water; isolation source: 100 m water sample filtered on 30 um supor filter | place: Pacific Ocean | collected 2012-04-09 | depth 100m m | reverse complement strand
CCTGCGGTGAGGACGCCCCGGGTGTGGCCTACCTCCCCAACCGACCCGGCGCGCTGCTGGTCCCCGAGGCCCTGAGTATGATCTCGGATATCGGGACCGCCCCGGTTCTCGCCCCTGGAGACGTCCTGATGATGATGGGGGATTTGCTCCACCGAACCCATGTGACCCCGGCGATGCGCCGCGACCGCATCAGCGTCGAGCTGCGATTTGTGCCCTCGGGCCACGCCGGGCGTCGGGGGCCCTGGTCACGACCGACGGAAGAATCGGAAGAGCGTCTTTAGTCGCAGCTTGCCGATTCGGGGTCCGATCACATGCCAAGTGAGGACGCTGCCTACGATCCCGCCCCCGCCGAGGAGGCCGAGGATGGCCCAGAGGTTGATGCCTTCGTACTCCCAGGGATACCGAGCCAGGACGAAGAACCCGCCGGTGACCAAGCCCGTGGCCACCATCCCGAGCATGATCTTCGTGCCCAGGCTGCGTAGGCTCGCGCTCAACTCCGAGAGTCCGTCGTTGGTGACCTGCACCGACAGCCGGCCCTCTTGGAGGTCGTTGACCAATTGACTGGCCAGGAGGGGCATCTCTTGGACCCCATCCATCAACTGGACGGCGCTGCGCATGGCCATCTTCATCACGGCCTGGGGGCTGTAACGTTCAGCCAAGATCTTACTGGCGTAGGGCAGCACGGCCTTGGTGATATCCAACTCGGGCCAGAGGGACCGGGCGATGCCTTCCACCGTCACCGAGGCCTTGGCCAGCAGGGCGTAATCCGGCGGCAAGCGGATGCGATAGTGCATCGCCGTGTCCATGAGGTCGTTGACCAGACTCGCAGCGTCGATCTCGTCGATGCGCTGGACCATGTATTGGCCCATCAAGTCCGCCACGTGATCCCGGAGCTCAGGAAGCGGCACCCGCTCGAGCGGGCGCCCCACGCGATAGATTAGGCGCGCCGTGGTCTCCGCGTCTCGAGAGGCCACGGCCACGGCGAATTGCACCAGATTTCGCTGCATATTGGCCGTGAGCCGGCCCACCAGCCCGAAGTCCAAGAGACAGATGCGGTCTTCGTCGGTGACCAGGACGTTGCCGGGGTGGGGGTCGGCGTGGAAGACCCCGTGGACGAAGGCCATCTTGAAGGCGATGTCCAAGGTGGTGTCCAAGATGGCCTGCAGGTCGCGTTCGGGCCCGATGTCCGTGATCTTGACGCCCTTTACGAACTCCATGACCAAGACCGTCGGCCCCGAGAGCGCGCCGATGATCTCGGGAATATGCACCCGGGGGTCGTCGGCGAAGTTGTCCGAGATGGCGCGGGCGTTGGTAGCCTCGATGGTGTAGTCCAGCTCGTCGAGGATGGCCGACTCGAAGGTCTGCACCACCTCCACCGGGCGATAGAGGGCCATCTCCTCCACCGTGGCGTCGAGGAGCCGCGCCAAAAGGTACAGAAGGTCCAGATCTGCCCGGACGATGGGCTCCAAACCGGGCCGCTGCACCTTGAGGACCACCTCGCGGCCGTCCTCCAATGTCGCGCGGTGGACTTGAGCGATGCTCGCCGTGGCCAGAGGCGTCTCATCGATGTGGGCCAACACCGTGTTCGATGGTGCACCCCACGCGTCCACCAATTGGGCCTCGATCTCAGAGAAAGGCAGGGGATCGACGTCGTCTTGGAGGCGGGCCAACTCCGACTGAAAATGACTCGGCAATAGATCGGGCCGCGCCGAGAGGACCTGTCCCAGCTTGATGAAGGTGGGGCCCAACTCCTGGAGTAATTGAACCAAGCGTTCGGGGGCGGTGACCTGCGCTGCGTCCGCTTTTACGCGGGGATCATCGGCGTCGATCTGCCCCTCTCGCAGATTGGCCGCGAGGTGAGCGTATCCGTGACGGGTCAAGATGCCGGCGATTTGGCGAAGTCGACCGAGGTCTTTGGCGGCGGCGCGAAACATGGGGCGCATCATGGCGACAACCGGGAGCCCTGTCACGGGGAACGGCAAAACCCATGAACGCCGCCCCGGAACACCCCCCAAACGGGGCCGACCAAGACACCTACGAGGGGGCCGGGGTCTTCTCTTGGCCGGCGAAGAACGCGAGGGCCGCCTCGGCGATGGCCTCGGGCCGATGCAGGGGCGCCATATGCCCCAGGCGCGGGATCTCCAATCCGGCACCGCGGGGCAGGCAGGCCACCAGGAGCTGGGCCATCCGGCGGGCTGCGGCCGTGCTCCGCCGGCCACACATGACCAAGACCGATTGACTCACTCGCGCGGCCTCCAGCCCATGGCCGCCGGTCAAGACCTCCCGAACCTCCGCCACCACCTTGGGTCCAACCGCCAAGAGGGCGTCTTTTTGCGCCCGGCTCGTGAAGGCCCACACGGGGGCGCGGCTCCAATACTCCACGAACGTTCCGAGCCAGTCTTCGAGGGCGTCGGGGCTCGGGTCGAAGAAGTCGGGGATCCGAGTCAGGGCATCGATCTCGGCTCGCGCCTCCACGTCGTCGTCGCGGGCGAGCAGACCGAAGACCGTGGGCTCGTAGAGCGCCAAATGTCGGACACGATGGGGGACCGCGAGGGCGGTGTACAAGGCGACGGCGCCGCCGAAGGAGTGCCCCAGGATCGAGACGGGCGTCCCGATCTCTTCGATGAGGGCCAGGAGGACCTCCACCTCTTGTGCGATCCCGTACCCTTGGGCCCGCCATGGGCCTGTCTGCCCATAGCCCAAGAGGTTGGGGGTGTAGACCGTGTGATGGGCCGCCATCATCGAGCCGAGGAGACCCCATTTCTCCCGGCCCATGCCCGAAGCGTGGATCAGGATCAGCGGGGATCCATGACCCTGAACGCCGTAGCTCAAAGTGCCGAATGCGGTATCGATGACCACTGGGTTCACGGGCGTCCTCTCGCCAAGGCGAGCCCCCATTGTGTCGCGGCATGTTCAAAACGCAAAGGACGTGCTAGATCCGCCCATCGAATCGCGGAGTCGAAGTCATGAGTGAGACCTCATCCACCCCCTCGGACGTCCTTCCCATCGACGCTCTCTACGAAGAGCTGTCCACGCGCGTTGCGCGCACGGGTGACGTCGTGACTGCCACCGTCGGCGCAGTTGACGGGGAGACCGTGAACGTGACCGCCGGGGCGCTCCAAGGGGTCATCCCGCTCGCAGACTTTCCGACGGCGCCGGAGGCCGGCTCCGAGGTGGAGGCCTATGTGGACACCGTCGAGGGCGACCAAATCACCTTCTCGGTGCACAAGGCCGAGCGAGTCGCGCTTTGGGCGCGCTTGGAGCGTGCGCGGGACGAGGGCGAGACCCTCAAAGCGACGATCCTCTCCGAAGGGCGCGGCAGCTATACGGTGGACCTATTGGGGGTGAAGGCCGTCTTGCCGCAGCGCGAGGTCGGGCCGCGGCGAGGGCGTGACGGGGAGAGCCTATTGGGGACCACCCTGCCCGTTCGAATCACGCGAATTCGAGAGAAGAAGGCGTTGATCCTCGTGTCCGAGCGGGCCACCCAAGCGACCCACTACAAGGCGGTCAGCGAGTCCAGCCTCTCGAGTCTCGAGGCGGGTCAGATCGTCGACGGGGTCGTTCAGCGAGTGACCCACTTCGGGGCGTTCGTGGACATCGGCGGCATCGATGGGCTGCTCCACGTAAAAGACATGAGTTGGCAGCGCCTGCGTCATCCCGAAGACATGGTGGACGAGGGTGATCACCTGCGGGTGAAGGTGCTCCGGATCGACGACGAGAACGACAAGATCGCCTTGGGCTTGAAGCATCTGGCCCCCGACCCCTGGGCGATTGCCCAAGAGTTCTACGTGCCCGGCGCGATGGTGCAGGGCGAGGTGGTGGGCCTGACGGACTTCGGGGCCTTCGTGATGCTCGAAGACGGCCTAGAGGGCCTGGTCCACGCCTCCGAGCTCTCTTGGACTCAGCGAGGCGCCAAGCCCGCGGACCTGGTGCGGAAGGGGCAGCGGGTCAGCGCTTGGGTGTTGCGCTGTGACCGCGAGCGAAAGCGGCTCGGGCTGACTCTGAAGAACCCGGCGGAGAACCCTTGGCAGACCGTCAAGGACGCCTTTCCGGCCGGGACTCGGCTCCGAGCCAAGGTGGCGCGCGTGGTGGAGTTCGGCATCTTCGTCGAGCTGGCCGCAGGGTTCGACGGCTTGATCCATATCAGCGACTTCGCTTGGGGCACGCTCAATCAATCTCCCGCGGAGTTCTTCGTCGCGGGACAAGAGGTGGACGTGATGATGCTCGACGTGGACGTTGAGCGCGGGCGAGCCAATCTCGGGATCAAGCAGCTCACCGAAGACACCACACCCAGCCTGGATGAGACCTACGCCGTGGACCAAGAGTTGATCGGCGAGGTCACCAGTCTTCAGAGCTACGGCGCGTTCGTTCGAATCGGACCCGGCGTCGAGGGGCTGATCCACATCTCGGCCATGGGCAAGGGGGTCTCGAGCCCCGAGGCCGTGGTCAAGGTGGGTCAAGAGGTCAACGTCCGGGTGGTCTCCGTGGACGCCGTGGCCGATCGGATCGGTCTGGCCCTGGCGAACTACGGACGCGACGCCGAAGACGCCCCCGCAGAAGAGATCTCCGCCGACGAGGCGCCCGCCGACGAAGAGAGCTCGGCCGAGAGCGCCGCGACCGACGATTAATTCGTCGTCCATCGACTCGAAAACCACCTAGACCACGACCCCGACGGGGCGGCGCGGCCCTCTCAGGAGGGGGCCGTGGACGTCATCTGTCTGTGTCTGGAGGCGCCCTCGGCGCGCGTTCAAGGACCGCACGGAGGGCGTGGAGGGGTCGAGGTGAGCAGGGCTTAGAGCCGCATGCCCCCGTCGATGTCGATGCAGCGGCCGGTGAAGTAGCCGCATTCGGTGATGAAGCGCACGCCGGCGAAGATCTCTTCGGGGCGGGCGACGCGGCGGAGCGGCACAGCCTTGAGCATGCTCTCGAGCACCTCGGGGCGCATCCCCTGGAGGATCGGCGTGTCCACGAAGCCGGGCGCGATGGCCCCGACCCTGATCCCGTAACGCGCGAGCTCCTTGGCCCACACCACCGTGTCAGCCACCAGCCCGGCCTTGGCCGCGGAGTAGTTCCCCTGCCCCATATTGCCGTAGCGGGCGATGCTGCTGATGTTGATGATCACGGCCTCGCCGCCTTCGCCCTGAATGTGCCGCTCGGCCATCTCGCGAACGCAGAGGAAGGGCCCGGTGAGGTCCACGGAGATGACCTGCTCCCAGTGCTTGAGACTCATCTTTCGGATCTCGCCGGTCTTTCGGTCCTTCTTGACCAAGAGGCCGTCGCGGAAAATCCCGGCGTTGTTGATGAGGCCGTTGAGCCCGTCGAAGTCGGCCCACGCCTGGTCGAAGAAGCCGATGACCTCGTCTTCGTTGGCCACGTTGACCTTATAGGTCTTGATGGAGCCGGGGAGACCCTCTGCCTCGGCGGCGAGGCCGGCGAGCCCCTCTTCGTTCAGATCGCAGGCGGCCACCTGGGCGCCGGCCTTGGCGAGGTTGAGGCTGAAGTAGCGGCCCATGCCGCTGGCGCCGCCGGTGACTACGATCTTGAGCGCGTCGAGCTGCATGTGTGCTCCTCCCGTGGATGGATTCGACGCGCGGTCTAGCACATTCACCAGAATTGATCACGCGGTTGCCCGAACCGCCGGTCTGGCGGACAATCCACCGCGATGAGTCAGCCGCAGTTCAGCGTGGTGCCCAATTCCCGGGTGCCCCACACGATCGTTCTCGCCGACGATGACTTCTTGGTGGTGGCCAAGCCCGCGGGCGTGGTCACCCAGCCGGGGGTCAATCACGACCGGAACGCTCTATTGAACGGCCTCTTCGCCAGCCACGGAAAGCGATTGCAAAACCTCGGCAAAGTCCGAGATTACGGCTTGATTCATCGGCTGGACGCGCTCACCAGCGGGGCCGTGCTGGTGGGGTTGAGCCGAGAGGGATACGACCATATCCGGGCCCAATTCGTCGCGCGCACCGTGGAGAAGACCTATTTGGCGCTGATTCACGGCAGCACCCAATCCCCTACGGGCGTCATCGACGCGGGGATTCGCGAGCAGCGTGTGCGGGGTCGGAAGCGAGCCATCGTCGGCGACCACCCTCGCGCCAAGTCGGCCCAGACACGCTTCGACACCTTGGCCCGGGGGCGCGCAGTCAGCCTCTTGGCATGTCAGCCTCATACGGGCCGGCTCCACCAGATTCGCGCCCACCTCGCCCATCGAAAATGCCCCGTGATCGGTGACCGTGAGTACGGTCCCCGCGGCGCACTGGATCAGAAGCTCGGGCGCAAACACATCTGGCTCCACGCGGCGGAAATTCGGTTCCAACATCCCCGGACCGGTAAGCGGGTGACGGTTCGAGTGCCGTTACCGGCGCCCTTGGCGGCGTTCCTCGAAGAGGTCGGGGTCAAGTGCCCCAAGAAGTGGCGATGATCTCGACGCTCCTCATCGCCGCCATCTTGGCGGCGCCGCCGGACACGCCCAAGAGTGGGCCGACTCCCTATGAGTTCCAGCACGTGGGCCGCGCCCTCGCCCGCGCCAAGCTCAAGCCGGACTTAAGCCCCATGGGCAAGACCGTCAGCTTTATCCGGGCTGTACGCTTTCCGGTCATGGTGGACTTCGAGGCCCTGCCCACCTTCCCCAACGCGGTCCACGTGGTCACCAACGAAGACGTCGTGCTCCGCGAAGTCCTCTTGGAGACAGGTCAACTCTTCGACCCCAAGGCCCTGGCCGAGACCGTGCGCAATCTCCGCGGGATGAGCATCTTCAGCGTCGTTATCGCCCTGCCCGTAAAGGGAGAGAAGCCTGATGAGGTGGGGATATTAGTGGTGACCCGCGATCTCTGGAGCCTCCGCCTCGAGAGCGCCTACCAATTCACCGGAGGGGTGTTAGACAAGCTCTTGCTCCAGCTGACGGAGCGGAACGCCGCCGGTCGCAATAAGCGCATCTCGGCGCGCTTCTTCTTAGAGCCCCTCACCATGTCCACCGGGGGGATCTACGTGGATCCACGGGTCGGCGGTGAGCGGTTGATGGTCACCGCCGTCGCGGACGCGCGCTTCTCTCGATTGACCGACGCCTATGACGGACATCGCGCGGCCCTGGGTTTCGCGCGCCCCTTCTACGACCTGAGGCAGCCGTGGGGGTTCTTCCTCTCGGGTCGCTTCGATGATTACATCGCCCGGCAGGGCCAGCGGGGGTCGGTCCTGGCCTACGAGGCGCCCGAAGGCGGCCTCCTACCACGGGTTTGGAGCAATCGCCTGATCGACGTGGAGGGGAGCCTCAGGGCGCAGATGGGCAGTGATTACATCCTGCGTTTGGGCGCCGGGGCCGGCGTGCTCTGGCGAGACGCGAACCCCGTGACCGAGACAGGTCTCGACGGGGTCTCTCCGGCAGACCGCGACGCCTTCATGCAAAATGTTCTGCCTCCGTCGCTCCACTGGGTGTACCCGGTCCTGACAGCCAAGCTCTTCGCCAACCGATACCAAGGGGTGCGCAACCTGTCACGATACGGTCTGACCGAAGATCTGCGATTGGGGCCGCAGCTGTCGGGGACGGTCCGTCTCCCAAATCGCGCCTTCGGGGCTGACGAGGACGCGATCAGCCTGTCCGGCCACGTCCTTTGGCGAGAGATCTACCTCGGTGACGGGGTCATAGAGGGGGCCGTCGGCGCCTACACCCGCTATCTTTTCGACGACGAGCGGCGCGTCGACACCTTAGTCCTCGTCCGCGCTCGCGGCGCGACCCCCAGCACGGGTTTCGGACGCCTCGTGGCCCGGGGCGATTGGACCATTCGCCGGGACCAGGTGACCGAAGAGCTCATGTTTCTGGGGGGAGACAACGCCCTTCGAGGCTACCCCAGTCAGGCCTTCTTTGATGTGGGGGGAGACCGATTGCGCGGGAACCTCGAGTACCGGTCGAGGCCCGGCCAGTGGTACAGCTTCTATGGTGGATGGGTCCTGTTCTACGACGTCGGCGCGCTCTACGGCGGGGACACGCCGAGCGGGGTGCGACAAGACGTGGGGGTAGGGGTCAGGGTGCTCATGCCCCAAGCGAATCGAACCGCGTACCGACTGGACTTCGCCGTCCCCACCGACGGGAGTGGGTTCATGATCAACATCACCGGCGGCAGCGGCCAAGCGGTGCCCATCACCCCCACCGACGACAGCCTCTTCCAGGGCGGCGTCGGGGGCCTGACCAACCAGCCCTGAGATTTGCGCCATTCGCGCATCGCCCATTAGACTGGCCGCCATGCACCACGTTTCGATCCTCTTTTCGCTCTTCGTTTTCCTCTCGCCCGCCCAGGCTCAGCCGCTCCCGCGCGCCACTTCGGACACCAGCGCGCTCCCGACCCCTCACCCCGCCAGTCGTCTCGAGCTCCGAGCCGACGGGACCTGTTGGGAGCGGCCCCTGAAGCTGTGTCCCAAGGGCGAGAAGTGCGAGGTGCCTGACGCGCGACAGATCGCCTGCCCCAAGCGCAGACCTGGCTCCGAGCTGGTGCGACGGCCCGACGGCCAGTGTTGGGATGTGCTGAAGCTCAATTGCCCCAAGTATGCGCCCTGTAAACAGCCCCTCCCTCAGAAGGTGCCGTGCCCACCACGGATGCGTCTACCGGAGCACACGGCGGGTTCGAAGCTGGTGGTTCGCAGTGACGGCTCTTGTTGGGAGGAGTTCGAGTCGGGGTGTCCTCCCGAGGCGAAGTGCTTCGTGCCTCCGGCGGTACAAGTGCGGTGTCCCGACAAGAGGTGAATCGCCGGATATCGGTCAGGGAGGAGCGGGGCGCGCTCGAGCCTAGCCCCGCCGGTGTCTCAACCCTGCCCGGTGGTCGCCCGCAACAGGAGTCCCACGGCCGCTAACGACGCCACGACCAAGATGGCCCGTTTGAGAGGCGCCCCCTCCACTCGACCCAAGAAAAAGCGGCTGCTCCAGACGCCGAAGGCCACCGCCGGGAAGAAACAGGCGGCGAGGATCAGATCGTCGACGTTGATCTCGCCGGCCAGGGTGCGGGTGGTGATCGTGATGCCGAGGCCGATGGCGAAGATGGCGGCCAGGCTCGACCGCAAAGTCCCGCCGCCGGCGTCTCGATAGAGCAGGGCGAGGGGGGGGCCGCCGATAGAGGAGACCAAGGAGCTCACGCCCGACGCCGTGCCGGCGGCCATCTCCGTGTATCGGTTGCGGGGGATGTGTCGCGCCATGGCTAAGATGCCCACCGCCACCAAGACGATGAGCGCGATGACCATGTCCAAGCTTCGTTTCGAAGCCATCAGCAGCAGTTGGAGGCCGATCAGCGCGCCCACCACCCGGCCTCCGATCACCCACCAAATCCCCTTTAGGTCGAGGGCTTCTCGCTCCCGCCAGACCATGGACAAGGTCAGCGGTACGGCGCAGAGGAGCTGAGGGACGGGGGCCAACCGGGGGTCGATGAACAAGAGGACCGGCACCGACAAGACGGCGAAACCGAAGCCGATGGTGGCTTGCAGCGTGGCCGCCACCGCCATGACGCCTAAGCCGACGGCCAATATCCCCGGCGTCACCGGTAGCCAGTCCACGACGTCCTATTCGGGGCGCTGTGTGTCTTCGTAGAAGAAGGCACCCACGGTCTGAAAGCTGATGGTGGCCGAGATCGCTTGGCAGACGCCGTCTTCGTCGGGGAGGAGGTCTGCGTAGGACTCCGCCAGCGTCGCCAATAAGGCTTTGACCTGGTCACCGCCTTCGATGTCCTCGGCGATGGCGATGATATTGTCGATGCGTACGGCGCCGGCCATCACGCCTCGGTGGGTGCCGTCCGGGCTCACCTCCATCCGAATGCGGGCGTCGACGAGGTCCAACTCGAACACGAAATCGAAGATGTAGAAGGGCAGCAAGAGCGCGATGGGACCCGCTTCGATGACGCCGTCGGTGATCTGGACCCCCTCGATTCGGGTGAAGAGCCCATCGGGGTCCACATCGAAGGTCTGCCAAGCCTCTACCAGGCTGTCGTTGCCCACGGAGGGGGCTCCCAGACCTCGAAATAGAGTGAGACTGAGCGCGTCATCGTTCTCCAGATCATCGACCCCATCGAGCTCGAACATCACCAAGAACTTGCCGTCATTGACGGAGCCCTGGAGATACGCGCCGAAGGCTTCTCCACCCGCCGCCTCGATCAGGGGCACCAGAAGGCCGAATTGATTGTCGATGCCCCTCCGCCCGTCCGACGTCGTGAAGTCACGTTGTCCGCACCCGGCCGACTCGCCCGCGCCGCTCTCCAGGCTGTCGAGGTCGATGCCCTCGCTCACCCCGGGGCTGTCCTCCTGGGCCAGGCTCAGGCGTTGAATCACCGACACCTGCCGACGCGGGACGGGTGTCATCGGCCGTTCGCCGTCGGCCGGGGGCCCATCGGGTGTAGTCCCGTCCATCGACACGGCCGCGTCGACGGCGGTCTCCGCGGGGGACGTCGCCGGGGGCACCGTGTCGCCGCAGCCCAGGACGGCGCAGATCAAAAGGGAAAGAGGCTGCGCTCCACGACCCATCACGTCTCCTCAGGCCTCGACGGCCCCCAGGCTGTCTTCCACTCGACCGGCCTCTGCGCCGAAGTGCCCGGCGTTCATGCCCGTCGCTCGGATTACGCTCAAGACGGCCGTGCTGGTGTTCTCTCCCAGAGCCGAACGATAGTGCAAGCCCGTCCGCAACCGTCCGTTGGCGCCGCCTGCGATAATGATGGGGAACTCGTCGAGGGCGTGGGTGCGACCGTAGCTCACGTCGCTGGTGGCGAAGAGCACCATATGATCCAAGAGTGTGCCGTCCCCCTCGGGGACATCGCGTAGCCGATCGATGAGGTAGGCCAGCTCCTCCATCAGCGAGATCACGATGGCGTTCACCTGGGGCTGGTCGCCGGGTTCGTCATGGGTCAGTTGGTGGTGACCGCTGGTGCTGCCGGCCAGCAGCAGATTGGTCAGGGGCTTGGTCAGAAAATTGCTGAAGACTCGAGTCTGGTCACAGGCCAGAGCCATCACGGCGATGTCACATAGCGCTCTGTTTCGCGCCGAGAGTTGGGGCCGACCGTCCACTTCGGGATAGGCGTCCATGGGCGCCTCGGGTCGGACGCACGCCTCGAGGTCGGGGGGGTCGCCTTGAAGGCGCGCGATGCGCAGCTCCAACTCCCGAATGCCCGTGAGGTGTTGATCCAGTCGCCGCCGGTCCTGGGCGCCGAGGTCTCGCTTGAAAGCCGCCGCGTCCGCCATCACCGCGTCCAGTACGCTCCGCCGCAGGGCCAGCTTGGGATCGGGCTCGAGGTCATCCCCCGGGGCGCGGAAGGTGGGACCGAAGATCCGCTCGAAGAACGCCGCCGGCTCCTTCTCCGGGGGGTTTACGTTGTCGGGCCCGATATGGGAGAGGCCGCCGCCGGGGTTGGCTCCGAACTCCAGCGATCGAAATCGCGTCTCGCCGCCGATCCCTTGTGCGATGATCTGGTCCACGGAGGGCCCATAGAAGGTCTGATAATCGTGGGATTTCACCCAGAGCGGTTGGCCGGTCAGGATGCCCGCGGAGCCGGAGTGATGGGGGATGACATTGGGGGTCTTGATGGCCAGCCCGGAGATCACCGAGATGACGTCCTTGACCCCGGCCAATGGGGCCAATTGCTCCGAGAGTTGCCAGGCGTCACCCGCGCCCTCTCCTTGGGGAGTCCAGCGGGGCGGGAGGCAGCCATTTCCCCACGTGAACAACCCAAAGCGCGTGGGGAACGCGCTGCCTTGGGCGAACGCGGCGCCGTTGTCGTCGAGCATGAGGTCGAAGACCGGCAAGGCGAGGGTGATGGTGGCGCCCCCAGCGATCCCGCGCAGAAATAGACGTCGATCCATGCTTCGATTCATCAGCGCGCCTCCGGATCGAGGGGGCCGACTCGACGAAAGGCCGGGCTCATGATGAGGTCCAGCACCAGGCCTAGGAGACGATGCTCCCCCGCGACGAAGCGCGCCTTCAAGGCGTCGAGGTAGCCGCGGTCCTCGAGGCCGTCGGGGCGAGCGAGGGTGTAGCGAAAGAGCTGTCGGACGACGCACGCCGCGAAGCGCGGATCGTCTCGAAGAAGCTGGGCGAGGTCAGCTGCATTGCCGAATGCCAGGCCGTCGAAGTCACCGCTGGGGTCGATCTCCCCGCCGTGGTCCTCGGTGCGCCACACACCCAACCCATCGAAGTTCTCCAGCGCCAGCCCGATGGGATCCACCAAAAGGTGACAGCCGGCGCAGCTCGGGTTCTCCAGATGCTCCGCCACGCGGTCTCGTAGGGTTTGCACCCGACCCGACGGCTCGGGGATAGAGGCGTCTACGCCGGCGGGGGGCGCCGGGATGACCGCGCATAGGAGCCGCTCGCGAACGAAGATGCCGCGCAATGTGGCGGAGGTGGAGGTGGGGTGGGCGTTGCCGGCCAATACGCTGGTGTGGCCCAAGAGCCCGCGTCGGTCCCCATGGGCCGGCAACTCCACGGGGGCGAACCCCTCTCTGGTGGGCGCTCGGACGGCGTACATGGAGGCCAGTTTGCGGTTAACGAAGGTCCGCCGCTGGGTGAGCAGATCGCGAAAATCGGCCTCACGCTCGAAAACCAAGTCATCGAGGGTGAGCAAGGTCTCTGTGCGGGCCATTTCGCCCAAGCCGGCGCTCATGGCCGGGTAAATTTGAGGGTCCTTGTGGAGGGCGTCCAAGCGGTCGAGGTGCAGCCATTCGGTGAAGAAGCGCGCCATCCCCGTTCGGGCGCGGGGGTCGGAGAGGAGCCGGGCGGCTTCGGCTCGGAGTCCGGCCTCGGTGTCCAGCTCGCCCGCTTCAGCGGCGTCCAAGAGTCCGTCGTCCGGCGTGGTGTTGAGGAGCATGAAGCTGAGTCGCGCGGCCAGGTCGTATCCCGTATAGCGGCGGCTCCCGGGGGAATCGGGATCCGGCGCGCCCACCTCACGACGGAAGAGGAAGTGGGGGGACTGGAGGAGCGCTGCGAGGGCGAACTCCAGGCCGCCGTAGAAGTCGTCGAGGGTGGTGGCAGCGGTGACGCCCACGGTCGAGATTCGAGCGATCTCTTCCTCGGTGAGGGGGCGTCGCCAGAGGCGTCGTCCTTGGGTGCGAACCGCCTCGGTCATGCACTCCCCGTCGTTCGCGCCGGCGGGGGCGCATTGGACCAGCCGCGCTCTCGCCTCTTCGGCCGTCAACTGGGCCGCGACGGTATAGGCCGCAGCTTCGAAGTTCTCTACGCCTCGGGGCGAGATCGTGGAGACCGCAGCGCCGATGGCGACGAAGCCGCCCACCTCCACGTCCGGTTCGGGGGGCGGCGGCACCACCACCGACTCACCGAAGAGGGTGCGGATGGAGTTGGCGTACTGACTGGCCGTGAGTCGGGGCAGCGTCGGCGCGCGGGGTCTGAAGTCGACCTCGTTCCACGGGGCGGGCGCGATGGGCCCCGCCGCGTCCTCAGCGCCGGCGTCTTCGCCGTCGACGAGGGCGTCGAGCGCGGGACTCGACGGCGGGTTGGCGTCTTGGGGATCACCACAGCCCATGGCCAGCACGCTCACGAGGAGCAGCACGCGGCGGGCGGTGGTCACTCAGTGGGCCGTTCGACCGGGAAACACCACGTTCAATACAGCTGTGACCACCGCGTCGATGAAGCGCTCGTCCGTGAGGAGCCGCTCTCGTTGCCCATGGGCACGAACAGCGCCCTCCACCAGGCCGTAAAGGATCATGGCGATGGCCACGCGATCGCCCGGTCGCTCCATCAAATCCAGGAGCCGAGCGATGAGGTTGATGAGGGTACGCTCCGTGGTGCAGCAGAGGGCGTCCAGAGGGTCATCGTAGCGGCGTCGGGCGTGCATCAGGGTGCGGAGAGGGCCTTCATCACTGCGAACGTCGACGAAGGCTTCCACCAGGGCGCGCAGGCGATGCTTGGCCGATTCGGCCATGCCGTCGGGGGTGCTGAGCACTCGGGGGTTGAGCCCCAAGGTGGCGACCACCCGTCGCACGAGATCGCCGTTCGCTACGGACGCGATCTCATACAGGACCTCGTCTTTGTTCCGAAAACACTGGTCGAAGACCGCCCAAGATACGTCGGCGCGAAGCGCGATCTCGGCCTCGCTGGTGGCCGCGTACCCTCTCTCGGAGAAGACCGCTCGACCGGCTGCGACGACGCGCGCACGGGCCCACGAACCCCCACGATCGGGGTGGGTGTTCAAATCATCTTCAAAGGAGAACATCGTCATGCCGATATCCGTACGAATGAGTGCCGGGCGGAATGTCTTAAAAACCCATAATCGACGTCAAGGGCGATCGTTTTCACCCCTGCAAATCCGCTGCCGGCGGGGACAATTCCGCCCCCTGTCTCGGCTGTATTTTTCCCGAGCGGTGCTCCGAGACCACCACCCCGCTGAATTGGGGTCCGAATCTCACGGCCTTTCGGGCAACCCATGACACAATGAATCCATGACTCGATGGCCGCCTCGCTATCTGCCCCTCAGACCCGCCGTGGCGCGGACCCTCCAGGGCGGGCTGCTTCTGGTGCTCATCGTGGCTGTAACCTGCGGTCGTCCCTCGCCGGAGG
>MPMC02172134.1_pt1 | contig 14539 bp, 10 predicted proteins | sample 1617281 | NCBI WGS metagenome assembly MPMC02 (sample SAMN05944809, study PRJNA350692) | marine metagenome | biome: marine; feature: ODZ; material: water; isolation source: 100 m water sample filtered on 30 um supor filter | place: Pacific Ocean | collected 2012-04-09 | depth 100m m | reverse complement strand
TGCCGATCCCCGAGTAGCCGCCCATGACGGTCGCCAGGGACGGCTGTCCCGTGCGCCAGTCCACCCCCAGGCCAAGCAGGGTATTGACGGCCGTGATCGCGCTGGCTCCCCCCGCCTCGGCACCGCAGGCGATCTCCTCGATGCGCGTCACGTTGGGCGAGAGCTTGGCCCAAAGGGGCTTGTCCGTGACCTCGCTCACCGCACGCAACACCTCTTCCGCCTTCTTGGGGTCCGTGCTGAATGGCAGCCGGCCTCCGCCCACGTTCGGGCATGAGAGATTGACTTCCAGAGCAGAGATCACGTCGAAGCCCGCCAGGGCTTCTGCGGCGGCGGCGTAGTCGGCCACGCTCTCCCCACCGATGTTCGTGATGATGACCGTCCCCGCACTATCCACCTCCGGCAGCACGGACTCGATGTAGGACTCGATCCCACGATTCTCCAGCCCTATCGAGTTCAGGAAGCCGGCCTTGGTCTCCGCAATGCGTGGGGCGGGATTGCCGGGGCGCGGCTGACAGGTCACCGTCTTGCTGACCAGCCCCCCCAGCTCATCCAGGGCCACCATGTGCTGCATCTCCACCCCATGCCCAAAGGTCCCGGACGCGGAGAGGATCGGATTTCGCAGGGAAATTCCGGCGAGGTCAACCTCCATACTAGCCATGGCTGAAATCTAGCCCTCGGGAGGGGCTGGAGCAACGCAGCGCTGCAACTAGCTTTCGGGTCCCTCAGGATCCGCCCCCACGTCCACTTCCGGTTCGTTCTCGGAGCCCTCCTCTCCTTTCCCGCCCACCAGACCGGAGAGGAGCAGGAGCACTGCCCCCACCGAGATGCACGAATCAGCCACGTTGAACGTGGGGAAGTGCCAGCGCAGGCCAGGAAAATACACGTCGATGAAGTCCCGTACGGGCCCGAAGGGACGCCCCGCTTCATGGTCGAACGGGCGGTGGAACAGGTTGTCGTAGAGGTTGCCCATCGCCCCGGCCAGGATCAGCACCAGGGCCGACAGGTAGAGGCCCTGCCCCCGGGGCGCGCGAAACACCAGCACGGCGAGCACCACGATCGCCACCGTCCGCAACCCGACAAGGGCCGTGGGGATACCCTTCAGTTGTCCAAAGGCTGCCCCGTAGTTCAGGTTGCGCATCATTCCCAACCAGTTCCCCACCAGGGGGTAGCGGTCGTGCCCTGTGTCGTCCCGCACCAGGTTGGCCTCAGCCAGGAACTCAAACGCCGCGCTCTTGCTCCACAGGTCCAGGACGACCAGACCCAGGATCGCCAACAGGCACAGCCCATGCCGACTCCTGGAAGGAGGGGCAAGGGAATCGAGAGGCTCTGGGGTGGAAGGGGACATGGGGCAACCGACGGGCGGCGAAGTATAGGCAGGTACAGGGGGGCGGTCGAGCCAGCGCTTGCATCGATCCCGCATGGGCCGCACCCTGCAAGAGTGACCACGGCCCAGGAACACCCTATCCCGGCGGCAATGGGCGCGGACATCGCCGACTATCTGGACGCTGCTCGAGCCGAGGCCGGACTCGCTCGTACCTCCCTGCGGAGCTACCGCGCCGACCTGGAGCGCTTCGCCCGCTGGGCCGGGCGCCGGGGCATGGCGGTCTGGGCCGACCTCGACACGGCCGGAGTCATCGACTATCTGGGCAGCCGCCGGGCGGAAGGTGCTGCGGAGGCTTCCGTGGCTCGCGGCCTGGTGTCTCTTCGCATGCTGCTGCGATTCCTGGTGATGGAGGGGGCGCTGCAGGGCGATCCCACGAGCCGCGTCCCCGCACCTGTGCTGCGCGAGCTCCTGCCCCACACGCTCTCGCCCGAAGAGGTCGAGGCGCTGCTGAGTGCCCCGCGTGGGAATGGCTGGATGGCCCAACGCGATCGCGCCCTCCTCGAGTTGCTGTACGCCTGCGGCGCACGCATAGGGGAGGTGGTGCGCCTGCGCACGGATGACCTGGAGCCCAAGCTGCGCGTCCTGCGACTGCACGGCAAGGGTGACAAGATGCGTGTGGTACCCGTTGGAGCCCAGGCACGTGTCGCCGTAGAGGAGTGGCTCCAATCGGGACGCCCCCAGGTGGCTCGCCACGACCGGCAGGCGGAGCTGCTGCTCACACGCAATGGCCTACCCCTGGACCGCACCAACGCCTGGCGCCGGGTGAAGGCCGCGGCGGCAGCCGCCAGCCTGCCCCGCACCATCACTCCCCACAGCCTACGCCACTCCTTCGCCAGTCACCTGATCCAGGGCGGCGCCGACCTGCGCTCGGTACAGGAGATGCTGGGTCACGCGTCCATCCGCACCACGGAGGTGTACACGCAACTGGACGAAGGCCACGTGCGCGCCATCCATCGCCTCCATCACCCCCGCGGTTAGGAGACAGGGCTCAGTCGCGAATGGGCTCGATCTTCAGGTCGCGCCATAGAGTGACGGAGCCCTTGAAGGTGCCCACCGCCCACCGCCCACCCATGTCCCGACCGATAATACTGAAGGGGGAGAGCTGCTCGTTGGCGACGCTGACGTGGGCGTCTTCGCCCAGTACTCGAATCTCGAAGGGCTGCCAGTCGCGCAACTGGAACGGCGTGCTCCAGGCCTGGGACTGCAACATCTCGTAGCTGTTCTTCTCGTGGGAGTGGTCCCAGACGGAGATGCCCGCATCCGAGTGGATGGAGGCCTGCAGGAAGTCCTCGCCCAGCCGCCCGAAGAGGATGTTCGCCTGTGCCGTGCTCGTGCGGGGATCCAGGAATGCCCGAAACTCGCCACGGATCCTGTAGGGCGGCTCTGGAACGCTCTCGCTGCGCCAGGCGATGGCATTGCCCTGGAGGGGAGCCTGGGCCCATCCTTCAGGGTGTCGTTGCAAGGCTGGCTGAGCGTCGTTCCAGGCGGGGCGTCGCTCCTGTAGCCAACGGTGAAAGTGCGCCTCGAGCCCACCAATACCACCATCCCCCAGCCACTCTTCCAGCACGGGCAGGAGCTCAGGCCCGCGTGGGCCACGGGTCAGGCGGGCGCGTAGTTGGCCCCAGGCTTCCCCACGGGTTGCCAGGTGCTCCATCAGGAATTCGAAGAGGACTGCGTGCAGGCTCTCCACTGCGGACTCTTCAAGTTCACCCAGACTGTCCGCCAGCACGTCCTCCAGTACGGGCAGACGCCCATCCGCGATCAGGCTCCGCACGACAAACACCTGCGTTCCCAACCAGATGCTCTCGTCTCCCAGGCCATCCGTGCCACGTGCGGCCAGAGCGCGTGTGGCCAGGTACTGGGCTGCACCCTCCGCAAACCAACGGGGCGCCGTGTCCTGGCCGCCGGCGAGGTCCTGACGGGTCAGGTGGGCGATTCCGGCACTGGCCCGGCGCAGGCAATCCGTCGGAACCCTCAACTCAACCAGAGAGCGATCTACGGGGAAGGGACGCATGCGAACGTGCACAGAGCGTGAGGCCCAATGGGCCAGATCCACGGTCCCCGATGCAGAGCCGGGGGACACGCTCTCAGCCCCGGCGATGTACCCGCTGGCACCCTTGCGGGTGGAGTAGATGAACAGCTGGAAGGGCGCTGCGTCCACATCCTTTGAGCCACCGAACAGGAGCGCTCCCTGGGCCATCACCTCCTCACCCGAGAGGAGCAGCGCATCGGGGAGAGTCTGGCCGCTGCGTTCGGAATAGAACCAGCAGAGAACGTGGAAGTGCTCACTCTCCGCAATCATGTAGTCGGGCTGATCCTGGGCCCCTGCCAGGGGCATGAGGGCCAGGGTGACCGGCAAGAGAGGTCTGAGCAGTTTCAACATGGGGCTGGAAGAAGCCTACGGCGCACGCAGCGAGAGTCGAAACCCAGGCCCTTTTTTTTCGGTGCAGAGGCTCTCAGGCGGACAGAGTATCTCGAATACGTCGGGCGAGAGCACGGTCGATTCCGGCCACTCCGGCCAGCTCTTCCACACTGGCCTGGCTTACCCCGGCGACGCTCCCGAACCGGCGGAGAAGCGCCTTGCGCCGGGCGGGGCCCACGCCCCGGATACCATCGAGGCGGCTCGTCACCCGACCGCGCTCCTTGCGGTGGTAGGTGATGGCGAAGCGGTGCGCCTCATCACGGATGCGCTCCAGCAAGAAGCGTGAGGCCGAGTGCCGCGCCAATTCCAGCGGCCCCTCGGCCCCAGGAATCCAAACCCGCTCCTCGGTGGCCGGGTGCTTGACCCCCTTGACCGTCCGCGCACGACGCGCTTTCGCCAAGCCCACCATGGCGACCCCCCACGCCCCCGCCTCCTCGCGAGCTTCCAGAGCCTTGGACAGCTGGGCCTGACCGCCATCGACGACGATCAGGTCGGGTAGGTCCCCCTCGCGTGCGCCGCGGCGCAAGCTGCGCAGCACGACCTCGCGCATGGCACCGAAATCGTCCTGACCATCAACGTCGCGGATCTTGTAGCGCCGGTAACCGGCCCGGTCCGCATGCCCGCGTCGATTGCGAACGCGACTGGCCACGACGTGGGCGCCCTGGATGTTGGAGATGTCAAAGCAGTCGATCACCTCTGTGCCCGGAGCCAGGTCTAGCAGGGCTATCAACTCATCCAGCGCCGCCTGCTCGCGCTCGTCCTGATTGCTGACCTGCTCCAACTGGCGACGGGCATTCTCCCCCGCCATGTCCAGGGTGCGCAGACGGTCTCCCGCAGTGGGCACAACGATCTTCAGCTCTTCGCCCAGCTCCGATTCCAGCAGCTCGCGCTCCGCGGGGGCACAGGGCAAGACAATCTCGGCGGGCGGCGGGCGCCGGCCGCCCGCGTAGAGGGCGGTCAACACCACGTGCATCAACTCCTCATCGGGCAGGCCCGAACGGAAGCGGTGGCTACGGCTCTCGCTGAGTCGTCCCCCCCGGAAGGCCAGCCGATGGATGAGGGCCTCAGCACCGCGCCGGGCCAGACCCAGGATGTCCCGCTCCACCTCGTCTTTGGGTCGCACCCCCTGGCCTTCAACGGTTCGGCGAAGGGCCTGCAAGCGGTCGCGCCACTGAGCCGCCTTCTCGTACTCCCTGGCGCTCGAGGCGCGCCGCATACGCTCGTCCAGGTCATTCTCCAGTTCGCGAACATCCCCGCCCAAGACGTTGACCGCACGCTGCACCAAGGCCGCGTACTCATCCTCGTTCACCTCCCCCACGCACGGAGCACAGCACAGCCCCATCTGGTGTTGCAGGCAGGCTCGCGAGCGGTGGTTCATGACGGAGTCGGGGCAGTCCCGCAAGGGAACGACGCGCTGCAGGTCGGCCAGGGTGCGCCGGACCGCCGAGGCCGAGGCGAAGGGCCCGAAATAGCGACTACGTCCACCGGCCTTGCCCTCCTTCGGACTATGGGCTCGCACGAGCTTGAGTCGCGGAAAACGCTCGGCGTGATCGAGGCGCACCATCAGAAAGGACTTGTCGTCCTTGAGGTGCACGTTGTGGCGCGGCTTGTGGCTCTTGATGAGCGTGTCCTCTAGAAGCAGAGCCTCCTGCTCTGTGCGCGTGACAATGGTCTCCACCGACTGCGCGTCCTGTTCGAGAAAGAGAATGTTCAGGCGACCATCTCCACCGGGTCTGCGGTACTGGGTCAGGCGCGCGCGCAGGTCGCGCGCCTTGCCCACGTACAACACCGTTCCCTCAGCGTCACGAAACAGGTACACCCCCGGACATCGGGGGACCTCATCCAGAGACCATGCCGGCCCGCTCACGACGTTCCCATCATCGCTTGAGTTCCAGGTCTTCCAGTTGGGTGAGACGATCACGCAAGCCTGCAGCCTCTTCGAACCGGAGCTCCTGCGCGGCCAACAGCATGTCCGCGCGCAGGTGCTCGATCTCACCCCGCAGGCGCGCCAAGGGCCAGGTCTCCGCCTCGCTCGGCTCGCTCCCCGGCTCGGCGACCGCGGGAACCTCGGGGTAGTCCATCTCGTACATGGCCTCGATGCTCTCGCGGATGGGCTTGATGATCGTCGCCGGCTCGATCCCGTGCTCCTCGTTGTAGGCCTGCTGGATCACCCGACGCCGGGCGACCTCATCCAGGCAGGACTGCATGGAGTCTGTCACCCGATCACCATAGAAGAGCACACGGCCCGCCACGTTACGGGCCGCTCGTCCGCAGGTCTGGATCAGACTCGTGCTGGCCCGCAGAAAACCCTCCTTGTCCGCGTCCAGCACGGCCACCAGGGCGACCTCGGGGAGGTCCAGGCCCTCCCGCAGGAGGTTGATGCCCACGAGCACATCGAACTCTCCGGCCCGCAGGTCGCGCAGGATCGCCGAGCGCTCAAGCGCGTCGATCTCCGAGTGCAGATAGCGCACCCGGATTCCCAGCTCGGAGTAGTAGGTGGTCAACTCTTCAGCCGAGCGCTTGGTCAGGGTTGTCACCAGGACGCGCCAACCCGAGGCGATGACCTTGCGCAGCTCGGCCAACAGGTCGTCCACCTGGGTTGCCGCCGGACGCACCTCGATCAGAGGGTCGAGCAAGCCCGTGGGCCTCACGACCTGCTCAACGATGTGCTTCCCTGAGTGCTCAAGCTCGTAGCGCGACGGCGTGGCGGAGACGTGAACCACCTGGCGCAGCAAGTGCTCGAACTCCTCGAAGCGCAGCGGCCGGTTGTCCAGAGCACTGGGCAATCGGAAGCCGTGCTCCACAAGCGTCTCCTTGCGCGATCGGTCGCCCTTGAACATAGCGCCAACCTGGGGCACGGCCACGTGGCTCTCGTCCACGAAGAGCACCCAGTCGTCTGGGAAGTAGTGCAGCAGCGTGAAAGGCGACTGCCCTGGCGAGCGCCCATCCATGAAACGCGAGTAGTTCTCGATCCCATTGCAGACGCCGGTGGCCTGCAGCATCTCCATGTCGTGGCGCGTGCGCTGCTCGAGCCGCTGAGACTCAAGCACCTTGCCCTTGCGCTTGAAGGCCTCGAGTTGCTGCTCCAACTCCTCCTCGATCAGGGGCAGGGCGCGATCCACCCGCTCCTGGGGGGTGACGTAGTGGTTGGCCGGGTAGAGCACGATCTCCTCCAGCTCCTGCAGCACCTCCCCCAGCAGCGGGTTCACCATGGTGATGGCCTCCACCTCGTCACCGAAGAATTCAATCCGGATCACGCGCGCGTCCTCGTAGGCCGGGAAGATCTCCACGACGTCGCCGCGCGCGCGGAAGGTGCCGCGACGGAACTCCAGGTGATTGCGCGCATACTGCATCTGAGTCAGGTTGCGCAGGAGATCATCCCGGTCCAACTCCTCGCCGCGAGCGACCTGCACGGCCATCTCGCTGTAGTTGGAAGGCGAACCCAATCCGTAGATACAGGAGACCGATGCGACAATGATCACGTCGCGGCGATCGAGCAGAGAGCGCGTGGCGCTGTTACGCAAGCGCTCGATATTCTCGTTTCGATTGGCGTCCTTCTCGATGAAGGTGTCCGTCGAGGGCACGTAGGCCTCGGGCTGGTAGTAGTCGTAGTAGGAGACAAAGTACTCCACCGCGTTGTGCGGAAAGAGTTCCTTGAACTCGGAGAACAGCTGGGCCGCCAGGGTCTTGTTGGGCGAGAGCACGAGGGTCGGCTGATTGAGCCGCTCGATCACCGAGGCCATGGTGAACGTCTTGCCGGAACCCGTAATACCCAGGAGGGTCTGCTGCGGGGCGCCATCCCGGAGGCCGCGCTCCAGCTTGTCGATGGCCTGGGGCTGATGACCCGTCGGTTCATAGGGGCAGACGAGTTGGAAGGGCCGCGGGTCCATGGGCCTCTACTTGTACCCCATCCCGTCCCGGCCCGGGTTCGCGAGGCCCCCGCCCAAGCCCTCATCTTGCGCCCCCTGCGGCCCCTCGGTACCTTGTTCCACCGGTTCAGCCTCAGCCACAAGGTCCGTAGCCTGCGCCCCTCCAACGGGTACCCCCCGTGAGGAACTGTCCCCCATGATCATCGAATGCACATCTTGCGGCGCCCGCGCCAAGCTCCCTGACAGCAAGGAGGGTGCCAAGGTCCGCTGCGGCGAGTGCAGCCACATCTACGTGGCCCGCCCACCTGGAGCACGTCGGAGCTCCAAGGCCCAAAAGGATGACTCCACCAAGTACTTCATCGGCGGCGGTGCGGTAGTCGTCTTCGGACTCGTGCTGCTGATTGTCAACCGCGGCAAGAGTGACCCGCCCCCCGTGGTCGAAGCCGCCCCTCCCGTGGTTGAAGGAGACACCGGACCCAGCACCGGTTGGGATTCTCCGCATGTGCTGTTCGCGCGACAGATGCACGACCTGGCCTTCTCGAAGAACACCTCCAAGCTCTTCGTGCTGCTGGACTTCGCCAAGCTGCGCGATCACGAGATCGCCTCCGCGGCGACCGCCACTCCCGAAGGAGAGCAGCCCGTCACCCTCGCAGGATACACGAGCCTCGACGGAGCCGCCCAGACGGCCTACCGCAACACTACCGTGGACGGCCTTACGTCCGCCGAAGGTGAGATGCCCGTCTCCCTCTGGAAACCCTACGACGGCGACGTGGTCGCGGAGACAGAGAAGTCTGCCATCGTGCGCCTGCACGTGCAGTCGCGCAGTGGGGATCCGAACCTCTCGGACCGATGGATGGAGTGGGAGTTTGTACGCGGCACGGACATGCGCTGGAAAGCCTGGCGCTGGGAGCGATGGATCTCTCCCGAGGAAGAGAAGCGCGAACGGACCAGACGCACCAAGAAGACCGTGCGCAAGACCCTCTCCGATGGCTCCGAGGTCATTGAGGGAGTCGTGCGCGAGGAGATCGCCTATCACGCCGAGACGACGCCGGAGCAGATCACCGAGATCGAAGGCCTGATCGATCAGTTGATCAACATGGAGGCGCGCCCCAAGGAAATCACCGCGGCACGAGGTCGCCTGGAAGAGATCGGCAAACACGCGGTCCCTGGCCTGCTCAAGCGCATGGGCGGCACCCCCCTCGAATCCGAGGAGAACGCCATCCAGCTGAACCTGATCCACATGCTGCTCAGCGACATCACCGAGTACCAGACAACCTTTGTGGTGCACGTCGCCATGGGCGGAACCCAAGAGCGCATCGACTCCGGCATCAAGCAGTGGTTTGGTTGGTACGACCGCAAGTGGAAACGCTTCTGGCGTGAGGCCGACTCGCGAGAAGAGGAGATCGACCCCTTCTGGGACAACCCCAACTACAAGCCCCGCAACGAAAACGAACGCCGGCGCATGGAAGAACTGCGCCGCAAAGCCGAGGGCGGTAACTGACGCCACCCTCTCCCCCCAACCCCGCGCCATCCGGCGCACGACCCCAAACGAGACCCCAGGATGCAGTACAGAGTTGGCACCTGCGCCAGTTGTAACGCCACCTTCAAGGTTCCCGCGACCTTCCCCGCCGACAAGGCCAAGTGCAAGTCCTGCGAGGACGGCATCGTGGAGATCGGCCCGCCGGTAGACGCACCTGCACCTGCACCCGCACCGGAACCCGAACCGGAACCGGAACCCGAACCGGAACCCGAACCGGAACCGGAACCCGAACCCGAACCGGAGACCTTCGAGGAGCATGTGCCCTCGGGCAAGTCCAAGAAATCCGGGCCCAGCATGATGGAGAAACTGCGCGCCCAACGCGCGGCCGAAGCCGCCGCCGCAGCTGCCCCGCCAGCGGTTCCCTCGCGCAAGCCGGCCACGGCCAAGAGCAAGACTCCCGAGAAGGCCTCGAGCGAAGAGGCCAAGCCCTCGAAAGGCAAGAAAACGTCCGGCTCGGGCAGCGGCCCGAAGAGCCGCGCTGCTGCGCGCCGCGCCAAGGGCAAGTCCTCGCGCTCATCCGCCTCAGGCTCGCGCCGCTCGGGGGCACGCGACGAAGACGACAACGAAGATACGGGCGGCGGAACTTCCGGCCGCTGGCAGCCCAAGAAAAAGAAGAGCCCCCTGCCCTTCATCGCCAGCCTCGTTGGAGCCGCGGTCGTCGCGTTTGTCCTGTGGAAGTTTGTACTCAACGAGACACCGGTCGACGAGGCACCCATTGACACGACCGTCGCCGATGCTGGAACGCAGCCCGACGATGCAGCGACCAATGAGCCCATCGAGGAAGAGCCCATAACCCCCGAGCCCGAAGAGGTTGTGGACACACCCATCGATTCACCGGAGGAGATACCTGCAGAACCAGCCGAGCCCGTGAACCGGTACGACCCGGCCTCGGTGGACCTCAACGTCCTTGAGGTGTTTGAAGCGCAAGAAGGAACCACCCCCACCGAGTGGGATGACATCCAACAACTGACCGCCCTGGCCATCGACCCGGACGCCGGCGCCGCCGGCTCCCGGGCCGTCAAGAAGTTGGTCGAGACCTACGGCCCCAAGGCCTTCGGGTCCATCGTCAACAGGATGGCGAAGCTCAACTACGGGACAGAGCAGGGCTTCAGAGACGGCGACGTATTGCAACGCGCCCTGATGGACATCTCCAACGGCAAGAACGCCGGCTGGGCCTATAGCACTTCGGACAAGGACCACGTATTCAACAAGAAGGTCGTCAAGCTGCTGCACAAGGTCTGGACCCGTGCCCGCACGGACGAAGCGTACTGGCTGAATTACTCCAAGCAGGACGAAGCCGCCAAAGAGAAGGCGGACGCTGCGGAGTTGAACGACGACGACCTCGACGCGTTGGACGAAATCGACTTCTAGGACGGAAGGGCGCGGAGCCCGGGGCTACGGCCCTGGGCTTGGGCGCCGGGACGTTGTGTGGACCAAGAGGAGAGCCTGCCCCTCATCCAGCCCACTCCTTCGCCTGCTCACTCCCCCGGTCGCACCGGTCGGGCCAGGGGCTGTCCCTCAATCCCGGCCACGCCTCCGCGCCGCGGGTCACTGACTGCGGAGACGGTCCCCCCCGGCAGCACGTGGATCGCCTGTACCGAGCCGAATCCCCAGGCCCTGGCCCGCTCCACCTCCTGGCCGTGGTCGCGCACGATGCCCTCCACGAGCTGCTCGTCCCACCCGGGCTCGAGGCGGGTCTTCGCGGGTACCCACTGCTGGTGGATCCGCGGGGCGCTGACCGCCTCCTCAAGTGATTGGCCGTAGCCCAGCACGCGCAGGATGACCTGGGTCACCGAGGTAATGATCCGAGGCCCCCCGGGAGCTCCGATGACCAGGGTCACCTGGCCCGCGCCATTGCGCACCACGGTGGGACTCATGGAGGACAGGGGTCGCTTGCCTGGCATGAGCTGATTGGCCTGTCCGCCCACCAGGCCGAACATGTTCGGCGTTCCGGGCTTGATGGAGAAATCATCGAGCTCGTTGTTCAACAGGAAGCCGGCCTCGGGAACAAGGATGCCGCTCCCAAAAGACGCGTTGAGGGTCGTCGTCAGGCTGACGGCGTTCCCAGCGCGGTCCACCACGGACAGGTGCGTCGTCTCGGCGCTCTCCTCGCCCGCGACCACGAGAGGTTGTACATCTGGCCTGGCCCTCTCGCCGATGGACACCCGGCGCTCGGCAATCCATGCAGGAGACAGCAACTCCTTGACCGGCACGGAGTGGAACTCGGGATCCCCCAGATGCTGGGCGCGGTCGGCAAAGGCACAGCGCATCGCTTCGATCCACCAGTGCAGGGCGCGCGGGGTGAGATGGACGTGGCCCTCGTGATCGGAGGTCTGCTCGGCACCCAGGGGGAAGCCCTCCAGAATCCCCAGCACCTGCAGGATCGCCAGGCCCCCAGAGCTGGGCGGGCCCATGCCGATCACCTGGTGGCCTCGGAACCAGCCGACCAGCGGCTCGGGATCCTTCACCTCGTAGTTCATCAGATCCTGGGGCGTCATGCCCTGGCCCTGGGTAACGCCGTTCATGCGCCGGTCGGCCGCCTCCAGAGCGTTCAACATCGCCGTCCCCACAGGACCCTGGTAGAAGACCTGCGGCCCACCCCGTGCCAGCTCCTCCAGCGTGAGCTTCAGCTGAGGCTGCTTGAGAATCTCGCCAGCGAGTAGTGGCTCTCCATCCGGAAAGAAGAGGCGACTGGCGGCGGGATCACGGGTGAGGCGCCCCTTGCGCTGCCATTGGCCGCGCAAGGCCCCGGCCAGCCATGGGTCCACGCGGAAGCCCTCACCGGCCAGGCGTATCGCCGGAGCCAGCAGCTCCTTGAAAGTGAAGCGGCCCGACCCGAACAGGCGATGCAGTTCAAACAGCCCTTTCGGCGAACCCGGGATGCCCACGGCCAGGGGCGTGCCCAGTGAGCGCTCGCCCACGACCTCTCCCGCTTCGTCCAGGTAGAGGTGCGCCTCGTATCCGGCGGGCGCCTGCTCACGGAAGTCGAGGGACTTGGCCGGCCCCTCTGCCGGCACCCACAGCGCAAACCCTCCGCCGCCGAGGTTGCCCGCCTGGGGCAGGACGACGGCCAGGGTCAAGGCCGTGGCCACGGCCACATCCGCCGCATTCCCCCCGCGTTCCAAGAAATGCAGGCCCACGGCGGTGGCGAGGGGATGCTCACTGACCACGGCACCCCTGCTGGGTAGGGGGCTGGTAGACAGCTGCGCAAGGGGGTCGGGGGTCCTACAGGCCGCAACCCACAGCAGCCCGATCGCCCACAGCTTCCCTGACTCCCACCTGAAACAGCGGGGGCCGCAAGGAGTAGCCTCAAGCACTCGGATTCTCGCCATCCGCGGCCATCTCTTCCACCTTGACGCCCTTCTCCACGAGATAAGCCACGGCTTTTTCAATCTGCTCAGGGTCCCCTTCGATCTCGACGGCCACAAGGGCCACGGCGTCGTCGATGGAGGCAGCGCGAATGTTGGGAACGACGCCGAACTTCTCACCCAGCGTGTGACTGATGATGGGCTCGGAGATGCGCTCTTGGGGAAAGGTGCAGAAAAACTTGCGGGGGCTCATAAGGGAGAGGGGGGGCAGGCTCGCCACGTAGATCGCAGTCACGATCTCACGCAGCGGATCGGGCCCTGCATTGTATGCCCATCCAACTCGTAAGGCACCCAAGCAGTAGCGCACCAGGCCCGGCCCACATGCCCACCCAGGGCAGACGCAGAAGGGGATCGATCGAGTCCGCCCCCGCCGGGCCATAAACGGCAGGATGGCGCATCCAATCAATCCCCGCAGACTCCAGTACCAGGGAAGCGGGGGAGAAATCCAAGAAACAGGCCGCCATGGCTGGGGACCAGGGTGCGATGCCGCCCAGTCCGCCCAAGGAGGGCAGAGCGGCAAGTAGCAGCCCGACAATCAGAAGCACAGCCGCCGTGGTCACGGAGCAAGGCACTGAGGCACGCCCCGCACCCCACCCCACCCCGAACAAGCCCCCCAGCGCCAGAGCCCCGTAGAACCACTCAAAGCGCACGCCCTCCAGCCCGGGCAGCTGGCCGGCAATGACCGGAGTCAGAGCCAACAGCCAACCCACGGGCACAACCCAGCCCACAAGGCCCACCCGCGAGGCCAGGGCGCCCGCGGGTGCAGCCCACAGGGAGAGCCAGATCAATGTGCTCACCCCAGCCTGGCGTGGTTCCGAACACAGGGGATAGACGACGAGCCCGAGGCCGAATAGTGCTGCAAGGTAGAGGTGTAGGCGCGTTCCCATGGCCCTATTCTCCACTGTGAGGACAGAGAAACCAGGAAGTTCCTGGACAGATGACCAGGAGGGGCTGCCGAATGGTGCGCCATGATCCGCACCGCCCCCTCTCACTCGATCATCCTGCTGCTTCTGGCGGCTTGTACCGGTACCCCGGAGCCCGCCCGCAATAGCGCGCCATCATTCGGCGAACCCCTGCACCGCTTCATTGTCGGAGTTCCATTGGCCAGTGCAGACGGCGCCCACCTGCGCAATGGCTCCCTCGACCTTGAGCGGGAGAGATTGATGCTCGGACCGGAGGGTTGGTTCGAGTCCGCACCGGTGGATGCGGGCGGTCCCTTCGATCAACTCCTCATGTCCTGGAACGTGCACGTTCCGGAGGATGCCGGAGTACTTCTGGAAGTGTCCGTGCAGGATGACGGTCCCTGGTCGCCCTGGCTGCACCTGGCGGACCGGGGCAGCGTCGAGCAGGCCGATCCGACAACGCGCTACTATGACCGCGGCACGGTGCAGGTCGACATCCTGCATCTGGAAGAGTCCATGCACAGAGCCCGCTACCGCATGCGCGTGTTCGGCGTGCAGAGCGGTGATCCGGTTGTCGTCCACCGCACGACCATGACGTTCACCTCCTCCCAGGACCTGAACATGCGTTTTGAGCGCCGCATCCCGGCGCTCCCCGCAGCTGTGCAGCTGACCGTGCCCGCCCTGAGTCAACGAGACGCACCATCGGACCTGTCCTCCCGCATCTGCTCTCCAACCTGCGTGGCCATGGCCATGGCCCACGCCGGCCGCCCCGTCTCACCCACCACTGTGGCGCGCCTGGTCTTCGACGAGGAGCACGACATCTACGGCAACTGGGTGCGCTCCGTGCAGGGCGCCTTCGAGCTGGGCGTTCCCGGAGTTCTGGTGCGCCTCTCCTCGTGGGACGCCGTGGAGCACTTCCTGCGCCAGGGCATGCCCCTGATCATCAGCGTGAAGGTGCGGCTGGGCGAATTGACCGACGCCCCCTATGGCAACACGCCCGGACACCTCTTGATGATCACGGGCTTGGACGGGAACGGCGGAGTGCTGGTCAATG
>MPMC02210225.1_pt1 | contig 14563 bp, 10 predicted proteins | sample 1617281 | NCBI WGS metagenome assembly MPMC02 (sample SAMN05944809, study PRJNA350692) | marine metagenome | biome: marine; feature: ODZ; material: water; isolation source: 100 m water sample filtered on 30 um supor filter | place: Pacific Ocean | collected 2012-04-09 | depth 100m m | reverse complement strand
AGGAGCGTCGCTCTCAAAGTCGGCAGCAGAAAAACGAATTTAGGGCAATTTTCCTACGAGTTCATCCGTGTTTCAAAATCCTGCTGGCAGCCTGGGTCTGCAATTACAGAGTGTTGCCCTCCGTTATGATGGGACGCTTGTTCGTCAAATACGTGGTACTGCCCCGCCCGGCAGTCGCCGCCCACAAATCGGTCAATGTCATTCGCACGCTGAGACGGCCGATCATCGGGACCCCCGTTTAGCCCGTCTTGAATCGGTTCTTTTTTTGGCACGCCAACCTTTACCAACTCGCAAACTGGCAAAGTTAGCCAAGCTTATCGATGGCACTGAAGCTCGGACCTTAATTAAGACTCTCAATCATTCCTACGACGCATTGGGGCGGGCATTCCGAGCGGAGGAGGTAGCGGGAGGCTACCAGCTTCGCACGCGCAGCGAGATTGCTCCCTGGCTGCGACGGATGTCAGCTGCACCACCCGAAATACGCATGTCCGGACCGGCCATGGAAACGCTCGCTGTCGTGGCATACCGACAGCCGGTCATGCGGGCTGAAATTGAGAAAATCCGTGGCGTACAATGTGGTGAGATTCTTAGACAACTTATGGAGCGCGCCATGGTGCGTATTGCCGGACGGGCCGATGAACTTGGGCGACCATTTTTGTATGGGACCACCCGCAATTTTTTGGAGGTCTTTGGGCTCCGGAGTCTTGACGAACTACCCAGGGCGTCTATGCTTCGAGCAGGTGGTGTGCATGGAGATAATTCAGCAAACGGTGCTGAAAAAGATCGGTGCGAGGAGGAGGAGATAGAGGAGCCCAACGTGATAATCAAAGATTCCACAGAAGAAGTCCAAGACACAGATAATCTGAAACCATCTCGGGAAATGTTAGTGGACGAACATCCGGATCAAGATGATGATATCGACGATCTTGACGATGACGACGTAGCAGACGAAGACGAGGAAGATGACGGATTCAGCGACGAGGAATGGGAAGAGGTAGAAGACGAACCGACTGACGGAGATGAAGAGGACGAGCAGTGGGAGGATGAGGATGAGGACGAGGAATGGGACGACACATTAGATGAAGATGACAATCCGGACGAAGACGAAGACAAAGACGAGCAAGAAAATACCGCGGACGACTAGGCTCCGTCCATTTTTAGTGGGAGACGAAGATGCTAGTTGTCATGCAGCACCAGGCGACCACCGAGCAGGTGGAGCAGGTCATTGAAACGATTCAAAAGATGGGGCTTGCTGCCCATCCGATGCCAGGGCCGACGCGCACGGCAATTGGAATTACCGGAAATTCCTCGATGGTCGATCCCAGAAGCCTCGAGGTTTTGCCCGGTGTACGAGAACTCATTCGAGTTACCCGGCCCTACAAGCTGGCCAGTCGGGAAATGCATCCGGATGACAGCACAATCAAAGCGGGAGTAGCCAATATCGGTCCGGGGACTTTTACGATCATTGCCGGCCCCTGTAGTGTGGAAAGTGAAGAGAACATTTTGCAGGTGGCCGATTATCTGATGAGCCGTGGCGTGCAGCTATTGCGAGCCGGGGCGTTCAAGCCTCGAACCAGCCCCTACAGTTTTCAAGGCATGGAGCATGAGGGGCTCGATATTCTAGCGAGGGCAAGAGAAAAAACCGGAATCGGAATTGTCACGGAAGTTATGGATACCGAGCAGGTACAAGCAGTGGCTCAGGCTGCCGATATGATGCAGATCGGCACAAGAAACATGCAAAATTTTTCTCTACTCAAAAAAGTCGGGGTCTGTGGCCGGCCGGTTCTGTTGAAACGGGGAATGTCATCGACACTCGATGAATGGCTTATGGCCGCCGAATATTTGCTTGCGGGAGGCAACCCGAATGTGGTGCTCTGCGAACGGGGCGTGCGGACCTTTACGGACCATACGCGCAATACTCTCGATTTGTCTGTTGTGCCGCCGGTCAAGGAAAACTCACACCTGCCGATCATGATCGATCCCAGTCACGGCACGGGACGTCGCAAATATGTGGCGGCGATGGCATTGGCAGGGTTGGCCGCTGGCGCCGATGGTTTGATGATTGAAGTCCACCCTGACCCTGGAAACGCAATGAGTGATGGTGCACAAACTTTGGACTTCCAGGAGTTCGACCACCTGCTCGATTCGCTCAAGAAATTGGCAGCGCCGCTAGGCCGCACTCTTGCCTAGTCTCCAGTCAGGTAAACGGGCGTTCTTGGAACAATATTTTGAACCGCCACTTTGGGAAGAAGGGGCATCATGCCTGTTTCCGAGCCCTTTCGCGGGTTGATTTTCAAACAGCTGCAATTTCTCTATGGTGACTCCGCTACGAGTGTTCTTAAGCGCATTGACGGCCTCCTCGACCGGCACCCGATAGAGAAGACGGCCGACGAAGCACCAACACTCTGGGATGAAAAGACCATCGTTTTGATCACCTATGGCGATCAAATCCGGGATGCAGAGACTCCCACATTGCAGACGCTTCGAAAATTTCTTCTCAAACACGCGATCCAGGAAGTTATCAACTCAGTCCATTTGCTGCCTATTTTTCCCTTCTCATCGGATGACGGATTTTCCGTGATCGATTATCGGCAGATTGATGAACCTTTGGGCGATTGGTCGGATGTAGAACTTTTAGGAGAGTCTTTCGATCTGGCGATTGATTTTGTGCTCAATCACTGCTCCCAAAAGCACTTCTGGTTTCAATGTTACGTGCGCGGCGAGACGCCCTACGAGAATTTTTTTATCGAAGTCGATCCTGCGGTCGATCTATCGGCAGTGATCCGGCCCCGCACCAGCCCTCTCCTGACGCCTGTGGAGACCTCTCGCGGAATGCGGCACGTCTGGACAACCTTCAGCGCAGATCAAATAGATCTTAATTTTGCCACGCCAGAACTGCTGATCGAAATGCTGGATATTCTCTTGCTGTATGTAGAACACCGCGCTCGGATTGTGCGACTCGATGCCATTGGATTTCTCTGGAAACAGATCGGCACCTCTTGCATGCATCTGCCTCAAACACATGCGGTCGTCAAGTTGATGCGGCATCTGCTCGATGCAATTGCACCACAAACCATTCTGCTGACGGAAACCAATGTCCCGCACAAAGAAAATGTGAGTTATTTTGGACAGGGCGATGAAGCCCGGGCCGTCTATCAGTTCAGCCTTGCCCCTTTACTGCTCGATGCCTACCTCCAGCAGGATGCAAGATCGCTTGCCGACTGGCTCTCGCAACTTGAATACCCCGAGCGCGGTATGACCTTTTTCAATTTCACCGCATCCCACGATGGCGTTGGAGTACGTCCTTTAGAAGGTCTTGTTTCACAGCAGCGGTTTGATGCACTTGTCCAGAGCGTTTCGCAGCGCGGCGGGCTCGTCAGTTGGAGAGAAACTCCAGACGGCAAAAAAAGTCCGTATGAATTAAACATCACCTACTTTTCCGCCTTGGACTCGCCCGAAGGGCTGGCCCCTGAATTGCATGTCCGCAAATTCCTTTCCTCGCAGGCCTTCATGCTTTCTCTGCGGGGTATCCCTGGCGTCTACTTCCATAGTCTTATCGGGACCCCCAACGATACCGATGGCGTAAAAGAGACTGGCGCCAATCGTTCAATCAATCGGCGGAAATTTGACCTGGAGGAACTGAACGAGCTGCTCAGCCGTTCGGACTCAAAACAACGGATCGTCTTTGAGGGATATTGCCGGTTGCTCCGCATCCGCTGCGAGCAGAAAGCATTTCATCCCGATGGCGGTCAGGAGATGGTTCCTACCGAAGATCTAGCGACGATCGGCTTTGTGCGGACGAGCCCCTGTGGAGAAGAATCGATACTCGTCCTTGCTAATATGGGTAGTGAGCCGGTCTCTGTAGCGGTACCCCAAATTGCGGGAAAATTGCCCAACGGCGATCTGCTCACTGGCAATCCAGTGCAAAACGAACAATATATACTCCATGCCTTCGACATTGCCTGGCTCAAGTAACACCGTGTCCTGAGGTTTCCCTTGGAAAATTCAACGCAAGCTCGAGATGATGCCCGACAGATTTGGCTATCTGGTGTCGATGCGGTCCGGGCAGACCGGCTAGTCCATAAGGCGTTGCGCTGCGAGGCAAATATTTTGTCTCTGGGTGGGCAGACCTGCGATCTGAGCGACGTCAATCAGATTGCGGTTGTCGGTGCTGGCAAGGGGGGAGCGAGCATGGCGGCTGCCATCGAGGATGTTCTTGGTCCGGATCTCGTTAAAAACAAAGTTGTTGGCTGGGTCAACATACCTGCTGGTTGTGAGAGACCACTACAAAAAATCCATCTCCATGCGGCAAGGCCCGCCAGTGTGAATGAACCGACCGAAGAGGGTGTTGCGGGTACGGACGAAATTTTAAAAATGCTCAGTTCTCTCGCGCCGACCGATCTTTGCCTTGTCCTGATCTCCGGGGGCGGAAGTGCCCTTCTCCCGGCACCCCAATCGCCGATCACACTTGCCGATCTGCTCGCTGTAACGCGGTTGCTGATGCGGTCGGGCGCGAGCATCAATGAACTCAATTCCGTACGAAAATGCCTCTCTCGAATAAAAGGGGGCAAGCTGGCACAAGCGAGTCGGGCCGGAACCCTCTGGAGCATGATTGTTTCGGACGTCATTGATAACCCACTCGATATCATTGCCTCCGGACCGACCGTTCCCGACCATACGAGTCGCAGATATGCGAAAGAGATCTTGGAGCGATTCGACAAAAATCGCGACGCGGTGCCGAAGGTGGTTTATGAGTATCTCGAGAACGATGATCGGCCCGAGTCGCCGCCCCCTTTTCCTGAAAATGTCTACAACGTGATTATCGGCGACAACCAAACGGCTCTTGCTGCGGCAACCGTGGCAGCGAAACAACTTGGCTATCAGGTCCTCTCGCTCGGTAGTGACAATGACCAGCAAGCGGTCCTCGAAGGGCAACATCTTGCAGAATGTTGTCTGAAAATTCGCGGACAAAAAAATCGGGCAGCTCCCGGAACGTGTATCCTTAGTGGCGGTGAACCTGTGGTCGAATTGACGGACTGTCCGGGAAAGGGAGGCCGCAACCAACACCTGGTACTCTCGGCCCTAGATCGGCTTTGGGCGGACGGGATGCAAAAAATCACGCTCCTCTCCGGTGGTACCGACGGGGAAGACGGTCCTACGGACGCCGCTGGCGCGTGGGCCGATGCGGGCATTCTCGAGGCTGCCCGCCAGCAAGGTTTGCAGCCCGAAGATTGTCTCCGGCAGTGTAACGCCTATGCCTTTTTTGATCCCCTTGGCGCCCTGATTCGCACCGGGCCTACCCACACCAATGTGATGGACCTGAGGGTGGCAATCATTGAACCCTGAGCATGCACTTGGGCCTATCGGGAACGTACCGGTTCACAGTAAGGGTCCGAGCAACCTGGCCGCATTTTCAGTGAAGCTCGTGAAGCGTGTACGCCTCTGCCACTTTTCCAGATCCATCGGATACGATTGTGCAATGTACGACTGCTGCAAATCCCGCAATCGAGAGGTGAAGTCGCGGTCATAGACAGCCAGTGTAATCTCAAAATTGAGATGCAGGCTGCGGGGGTCAAGATTGAGCGAACCAAACAGACTAATCTCGCCATCAATCGTAATCGACTTGGTGTGCAGCAGCCCCTCATTAAAAAGCATGACGCGAATTCCTGCGAGGAGCATGTCTCCCTTGACCGCTTGACTGGCCAGGCGGATCAACATCGAATCGACCCGTGCCGGTACGACCAGTGTAACATCGACCCCGCGGCGTGCCGCCGAAATGAGTGCCGTGAGGAGCGCGTCCTCCGGAACGAAATAGGGTGTTGTAAGAATCAATTCACTCCGCGCCGCATAGATGGCCATCAACAGAATATCTTGAATTTCGGTGCTTTCATTCAGGGGACCTGAGGGAATCACCTGAAGGGCTGTCTCCCCACATGCCTTGAGGTGATGCACATCACCTATCTGCTGCAAGTTTTCAACACCCTCTTCGGATTCTAGCTCCCAGTCTTCAAGAAAAGTGATCGCGAGCCCCTCTACGGCCGGTCCCCGAACGCGCACCATCGCGTCGACCCACTGCCCGACCCCGGCATCCTGTTTGAAGTATCTCGGATCGACAAGATTCAGGCTCCCGGTATACGCAATCGATCCATCGATAACAACAATCTTGCGGTGCATCCGCAGGTCGAAGCGGACAAAGAGCATCCGCAGCAAACCCGCCGGCAGGGCCGCATTGAGCTGGACACCCGCCTCTCGAAGACGCTGAACCTGTTTGGTTTTTAGAAACTTTTTACTGCCAACATCATCCACAAGCACGCGACAGCATACGCCCCGCGCACATGCCCGAATCAGAGCTTCGACCACTTCATCGGCGCGTCCGCCAGAAGACCAGATGTAGAACACCATGTGGATGGTCCGCTCTGCGGATTCGATATCGGCCAGAAGTAAGTCAAAGGCATCATTCCATTTGTCAATCAGTTGCAAATCATTATCCGGAACTGCGGGGATCTCTGAAATGCTTTCAGCAAGCCTGGAGAGAGACTCAGACTCATCACTCAAGCCTTCCCAGTTGACGTGATACAGTTCGTGTTGCTCTTTGATCCATTCGACATAAGGACAATGGATTTTTTCAGCTCTCTTGGCCCGGCGATTTCCCAGTCGAAGTTCTCCGAATAACAAATATACAAATGCCCCAACAAAGGGAAGCACAAAAATCAGAGCCAGCCATGCCATCGTTACCCCGACAGACCGGCGGCGCATAATGACGCGGACTGAGAGTCCGAAACGAATCGAAAACTCAACCAGAACAACGGCGATGATCCAACGGGAATGTTCCATGGAACGTTCGGAGTCCTAACAACGAGTTATGCAACAACCGGCGGGCGCTGTGCTCGCGCGGCGGGATGTCACCTTCAAAGGCATGTTTGCATCGACAATGGTGTCATTACGGTTTGCGGATCGGCCCGTCACCAGGTGCGTCCATTCTTTCCTGTTCCGCAAATTGCTACCTCAAGGCCGAGTGCGGCGGCCATGCTTGCCTTGGCGAGCATGGCACGATCTGCATCGGCGGTCGATCGCGCGTACGCAACCTGGATATGGTTACTCTTGTGACGTGCCATCATCTGGTCGCGACTGACCCCATAGGTTACCGCATGCATGATCGGCCACTGGGACGTGGTGGCCTGCCAGCGGCGCTCTGTCTCGGACAAGGGCAATTTGACCACCCCAGCACGACCCAAATCCATCTTCAAGCGGCCATCCTCCACAAAGATTCGCGACCAGACAATCTCTCCCGGTTTAGAGATTCCCTTGATGGTTCCACCTCCGGACGGGAAGAACATATTTGGCTGGCGCTCACTCGTCGCCCCTTTCCAGCCACCGATCAGGTGCGCGGGGGGGACGCTCCCACTGATTTCAAAGACCCAGACATAGTCCTCGACCGTACCGCTCTGATCCCAATCTCCCCAGCGCAAGTCGTGCAGCGTGTTTTCCACAGGCTGTCCCAAGGCTTTGTGAACGCGGTACGTCATCAATCCGTCGAGACCTGCACATTCATCCACTTCATTAAAGTGCGGTAGCGGCTCACCGGCATAGAGTGTCCGCCGGCCATCACGACTCTTGACCGGTGGGCGATCCCGGTTGTTGAGAGTTCCTTCGACAAGATCGCTTGCCGGCATCAAATCCTTGAGCCCCTGTTGGTACTGGATACCGATCGTATGGCAACCAAAATCGTCGGCAATTCGCAGCGCTGCTACGTACATCTTGCATTGGTCAAGGATCTGGGCGTTCGTCAGTTCCTTGTGTCGCGTGCCGGTCTGAAACTGCATTCCCTTGCGGTCCATCCAGTTCCGTACCCCCTTCGCCTCCCGGTCGCTTACCTGGGTCGATTCGTAGTAAAGTGCCGACTGGCTAAGCCGTTCTTTGTAGACGCCGGTCGCATTGAGCAGATGGTCGGGGATGATGGCATTGAACATTCCCATACACCCCTCATCGAAAACACCCATGATCGCTTTATCGTGCTGGAGTTCGCGAGCCAGCTTTTCTCCCACCCGGCGGGTTGCGGCGGGTACCTTCAGCCGCGAAAGTGCGCGCACATGACCTGTTCGATGCCGATATGAACCGGTCTGAAGCCACTTTTTGAGAGCGGCTACAAACTGCCGGTCACCAAAATCCTCGCCCCAGAGGGTCGAATACGGTACTCCCGCCTTGGTGAGCGAACCGTTGAGGTTGAGCATCCCGACCAGTCCGGGCCAGGTTCCGGACCAATTGGCTACGGTCAGAATCGGCCCTTCGCGGGAAATCAAGCCGTGAAGCAGATGGTGCGAATATTGCCAGACCGCCTCGGCGACGATGAGTTTCATCTTCGGATCAATGCCCGCGAAGACCTGCATGCCCTCTTTTTGGGAACTGATAAAACCGTGTTTTTCTTTTTTCTTGTAGGGATGGGCGCGGACCAGTTCATAGCCAGCCGCTGCCACGCTACGGGCAAGATCTTCTTCCATCTTCTCCTGGGCTGCCCAACAGTTCTGGTTGGCCGAAAGGCGAAGATCGCCATTGGCAACGAGCAACACACGTCGCTTCTTGGCCGCAGCAGTTAGCCGACTATTCGGAGCAACATATTTTATCATCGTTCGTTATTTCCTTGACAGCATTCAGAGAAAAAAATCGGGCAGCAGGTCTGCATCGGAGTTTACCGCATAGGTTGAAAAATCGCGCACTCCTTCCGATGCAAGGACCTCCTCATCAATAAAAAAATTCCCGCTGCACTCTGCCGCCGGGCGACAGAGAATGGCGTGTGCCGCATCGGCGACAATTTCCGGCTTGCGGCACCGGTCCATCGCCTCGTCGCCACCGAGCAGGTTGCGGATGGCCGCGGTGGCAATTGCTGTACGGGGCCAGAGGGCGTTGACCGCTACGGCTTGTTCTTCAAACTCGGCGGCCATCCCGAGCACGCACATACTCATTCCGTATTTGGCCATCGTATAGGCTCCATGGCCGGCAAACCAGCGGGGCTCCATGTTCAGCGGCGGTGCAAGATTGAGGATGTGGGGATTCTCGGCCTTCAGCAAATACGGCAAACAGGCCTGGCTGGCGAGAAAAGTGGCCCGGACATTCACCGCCTGCATCAAATCGTATCGCTTGGCGGGCGTCTGGAGCGTGCCGGCCAGAAAGATGGCACTGGCATTGTTCACTAGAATATCAATTCCACCAAATGTGTCGACACACTGCCCGACCGCCTCGAGGATCTGTTCTTCAAAGCGGATGTCTGTGATGCACGCTAAGCCCCGGCCGCCGGAAGCCTCGATCTCTTGTACCGTTTGCACCACCGTCCCCGGAAGCCGCTTATCGGGATGGTTGGTCTTGCCAAGGACCGCGACCGCGGCACCGTCGCGGGCCGCCCTCAGGGCAATGGCGCGGCCAATGCCGCGACTTGCGCCTGTGATCAGTAACGTTTTTCCGGCGAGCGAGGCCATCCACTTTCTTTCTGCCACTACGGATTCCTTCAGGAACAATTCGTCGGTGCAGACTAACACACGCCGGGGCCATTTTTTAGATAAGTGGCCTGATTCTGATATGTAATTTATGGGTGTGTAGATACAATAATCGATTGTCCTTAATCTCCCCGACGACGCTTCAGTCTGTCCCGCCGTTGGGGGATTTTAATTCGACCAGTAACTTCCGGTCGATCTTACTCTTGACGGTGCGACGGTCCAGGCCGAGTTGACCGGCAGTTGCCTCGTAACTTTCCAGCTTTGCGTAGATTAGTGTGCAGTATTGACGTAACAATTCCTCAGCGGTGAGGGTGCCCGCAGTCATCCTGGTAATAAGACGCTCCTGCGGTCCCGCTTCCCCGCTGGCCGTCGGACGATAGTCCCGTCGGATCATGACATTGCGTACACACTGTTCCAGTTCGCGAATGTTACCCTTCCAGGCATAGTCACAACCCAGGTTCTCGTCGATCCAGTGCAGGACCTCGTCAGCCAAAGCTTCTGCCTCGTCATCGATCTCCCGACGGGCGATGAACAGAATCAGGTTCCGTAGGTTGCTATACTCGTCAGCAAGTTGCTCGCGGAGGCTGGGGGTGGTGATCATGTCGGAACAGAGGCGATAATAAAAGTCTTCGCGGAAACGACCGGCGTGCATTTCGGTGGCCAGGTCCCGGTTCGTCGCGACAATCAGTTTGCCATGGAAGTGGCGGTCCTCGCTTTCACCGATGCGTTGAAACGTGCGGTTCTGTAACACACGCAATAGTTTCACCTGAATCGCCGCATCCAACTCCCCAATTTCATCCAGGAACATGGTGCCGAGCGGCTGGCATTTCTCCAGCCAGCCCGCCCGATCTTCCAACGCACCGGTGTAGGCCCCGCGGCGGTGGCCGAACAGGTCCGATTCGATGAGCGTTGGTGACAAAGCCGAAAGATTCAAGGTGTGAAACGCACCACAGAAACCATCACTGAAGGTCTCGGTTTTGGCGTCGAAGGGAATGTACCGGGACATGCCGACTGCGCGGGCGACCAGTTCCTTTCCCGTGCCGGAGGGTCCCGTTACCAGCGTGGTAATCGTACCCATTCGTTGGTACAGCGTGCGGCGGTAACGACGCATGTCATGCGTAAAAATGGACTGCCACACTGCGGCCCGCAGGCGGGCTGCCGGCATCGAACCACCTACCAGGAACGTGAAGATGTGATGGAACGCCTGGCGAATCTGAAAGAAGCAGGCGAGCAGGTGGTCCGGTTCAACGCGAGATGGTAACTCCCGTGCCGGTAACTCCAGGTAGTGAGCAAAATCGGCCCGGTAGGGTTTCCACCATGCGACCTTACCAGAAGGGGACGTTGCGCCGTCCCGCAAGGCGGGTTCAACCATTGTGTTCATTTTGGGCCAGTAGCAATAGTAGAGTACGTAGTAGCAAAGATCCTGATAGAGCGCTAACTCGCTGTCAGTCGCCGGGACCTTGCCACAGAGTTTTTTTCGGATCTTCTTGGCCAGTTGTTCAGCCCGGGAGGCCAGTTTACGGACGTTGGGCCGATCGTCGGCCAGGCCGACTTGCTGGCTCCAGACCGGCGATGGGTCGTTGAAATCTCCACCCAGTGCTTCCCGCTCCAGATTGATTCGCTCGGGCGAGAATGGATTGGCGTAGGCCAAACGTGACAGTGCGTCGACAAACCGATGTTCGCCCTCGGAAAAGATCGCCATATCACCTCTCCTTCCGAACGACCGGCTGGGTCTGCACCCGACCGCTGGGCCCATCGTCCACAGCCAAAACGTACATTTAATGTATAGCAGCCTTCAATAAATGTACATCTCGATGGTTCCTAGGTCCGTCGCGGGCTCCTCTGGATGGGGTGTAAGTCCTTTTGGATAAACGTGTTATGTGTTTTTTCATGCCGGTTGGCATGGTCTTTGCGTTATTGGCTACTGCAGTAACCAGGCAATCTATCACCAAAGGAGGAATGTGATGTCTACCCAAATACGTTTCCTAACACGCACTCTTACGGTTCTCGTCACGCTGACACTGCTCGCCGTTGGCGGGTCGAGCTCGTTACATGCCGCCGGGCTGTTGGTGGCCGAAGGCAGGTTCGGTGGCGAACTCGAAATCAAGGAACACAACGTCAAGGTTGTCGTCAATAACGGCGTTGCGGTGACCGAACTGGAACAAATTTTTGTGAACAAGGAAAACCGGATGGTCGAGGCACTCTACACGTTTCCTGTCCCTTCAGGAGCTAGCGTGGCCAACTTCAGCATGTGGATCAACGGCAAGGAAATGATCGGCGAAGTGGTCGAGAAGAAGCGTGCCCGGGAGATTTACGAAAGCTATAAAGCGACAAAGGTCGATCCGGGGCTGTTGGAACAGGTCGATTACAAGCGTTTCGAGATGCGGATCTATCCGATCGCGGCAAACGCCGAACAGCGCATCAAGGTGACCTATTATCAGGAACTCGATTTCGACCATGACGAGGCAACGTATGTTTATCCATTGGCCACGACCGTTTCGTCAGGCACTGCGAGGACCGGTGCCATCGACCAGCGTACCAGTGGTAAGTTTGCTCTTTCGTTGGATGTCAAGAGCGAGGTGCCGATCGTGCGCCTGAGTAGCCCGTCGCACACGGATCAATTTATCACAGTGGAACACTCGCCGAATTATTGCCAGGCGAGTTTGGAAGTCAGCGGGGGCGACTTGAGTCGTGACGTGGTGTTGCACTTCGATACCGAACGTCCACGAACCGGCTTTGATATCATCACTTCCAAGCAAGGTGGTGAAGACGGCTACTTTCAACTCACGCTTACGGCTGGCCAGGAGTTGGAAGAGATCAACCACGGTATGGACTACGTGTTCATCCTGGACGTTTCTGGAAGCATGGCCAACGACGGAAAAATGCGAATGTCGCGAAATTCGTTGCAGGCATTTATTGAATCGCTCGGCCCCCAGGATCGTTTCGAGATGATGGCGTTCAACATTTCACCAAACCCTTTGTGGGCCAGTCTTCAAGCAGTGAGCAAGGAGACACAACAACAGGCGTCGGAATTTCTAGCCCAGCAGAAGGCGCGGGGTGGAACATCGCTATGGCCTGCAGTGAGCGCCGCCTATCGTTACGACGATCCTGACCGCGTACTCAACATTGTGGTCCTGTCGGACGGAATGACCGGGCAAGCGGAGCAACAGGAACTGTTGCGTGCGATCGACCAGAGACCCGCCGGGTCACGGGTGTTCTGTATCGGAGTAGGTAACGAGGTGAACCGGCCGATCCTCAATCAACTGGCCCAGAAGGCGGGCGGTATCGCCGATTTTATTTCGCAGGAGGATGATTTTGAAAGGGCGGCTACCGCCTTCCGTCGTAAGTTATTGCGTCCGGCTGCCACGAATGTGAACTTCACCTTCGACGGCGTCGAAGTCTACGACCTGGAACCTAAAGAATTACCCAATCTCTTTTACGGGGCGCCACTGCGTCTCTACGGACGCTACAAGAACGGTGGTACCGGGTCTGTCACCTTCAAGGGTGAAGTGCTCGGTCAGGCAGTCGATCAGAGCGTCGAGGTGGATTTTCCGAAAAAAACCGCTGGCAATTCCGAAATCGAACGGATGTGGGCCTATCGAAGGGTCGAGCAGTTGATGCGTGCTGGCCGGTTGGGAACCCAGATGGATACGAACGAGATCATTCGACTTTGTGAGGAGTATTCCATCATCAGTCAGTACGCCTCGTTTATCGTGTTGGAAAACGACGCCGAATATCAGCGTTGGAAGATCAAACGACGCAACGCGAATCGTATCGTTCGCGACCGATCTGGTCGCGAGATTGTCAACAAAGAACTTGCACAATTGCGTGAACGGACACTGGACCAGATCCAACCGCTCAACGAACCGGCCGAACACGCGGCCAATAAAAAGCCTGTGGTTGTGAAAACCATCTCGCAGCCAGAAATAGGGCGTCCACCGACGTCCGGCAACCGTCCGAGCGGATTTGATATCGTGACACCGGGTAGTCGTTCTGGCAATCGTAGTAGCGGTGGTGGTGGCGCGATCGACCCGTTCAGTGGCGCGATTGCCCTTGGTCTGGCCGGCGCCGCGCTGGCCAGGCGACTGCGCCGCAGGAAGTCCACGGGTAAAAAGTCCAGTGATGATGGGATAGAAGCCTAGCCGTGACAGATTACCTGCCAGAATGATGGTACGTCGGCAACTGCCCGCAGGTCGGGTGGGCCGGCGTACCATTTTGGTGGGAAGGGTCGGGGTGCCGGTGTTCCCGTACAAGCAAAACAAAAAACAATCTAAAGGATGAACCATGAATACGACGAGCCGTTGGCAGGTGACGACAACGATCGCTGTGGCCAGTCTGGTGGTGGCACTCTGGCCGGGCGCGTCCGCGGTGTTGGAATTTGATCGCGTCGCGGTGGGTGCCGGAGACTGGTGGCGGATACTGACCGGACATCTGGCCCACTTCGGATTTGAACACCTTGTGTGGGATACGGTGGTATTCGCCGTTCTTGGCGTCATTTGCGAGCGTCGTCACCGAATGGCCACGCTTGCCTGTCTCGGTGTTTCAGCGGTTCTGATTCCCGCTGCGGTCTGGCTGCTGATGCCGGAGATTACAACCTACCGTGGACTGAGTGGACTCGACACGGCCCTGTTTGCCTTCTTGGGTGTGATGATGTGCGCTCAAAGCTGTCGGGAGGGCCGTCACGGCCGGACAGTGATGACCGGGCTGCTCCTGCTGGGGATGGTTCTTAAGATCGGCTGGGAATTTTACACCAACGGCACCATCTTCGTCCGTGGTTCGTCCCACTTGTTCGTTCCGGTTCCGTTGGTCCACCTGGTCGGTGCGGTGGTCGGGTTGGCGGTTGCCGTGGGGCAGATTCTCCCTAGGAACTTCATGCCTCCATGGTTGACCGGTGGTCAACCAGCCTCGCTGAAACTGGAACAGAACTAGGCCACGGAGGGGCAAGATTCTGGCGCCGTTGTCGCGCTGCAGAGGATGGGCGTTGCGTGCCATGAAAGCAGCCGGGGAAAACTTGCGATTGAGTTGGAGACCAAACTTGCCCCAGCATGCCCCGCACACGTTGCAACCGCCTTCTT
>MPMC02066668.1_pt1 | contig 14737 bp, 11 predicted proteins | sample 1617281 | NCBI WGS metagenome assembly MPMC02 (sample SAMN05944809, study PRJNA350692) | marine metagenome | biome: marine; feature: ODZ; material: water; isolation source: 100 m water sample filtered on 30 um supor filter | place: Pacific Ocean | collected 2012-04-09 | depth 100m m | reverse complement strand
GCATGCGGGCGAGCCAATAGATTGCAGCATCGGGATCACTACCGCGAATACTCTTGATCAACGCACTTGCCGAATCATAGTGTGCATCCCCGCAAACGTCATACTCGATCGCTTTTCTCTGGACCGATTCTGCAGCGAGTTCTCGAGTAAATTGCAGCGGGGTTTCCTTGGAAGAGAGGACTCCAATTTCGAGTGCTCCCAATGCCTGCCGGGCATCGCCATCGCTGGTTTCCGCAAGGAATTCTAAGGCGTCTTGTTCCATCTGGATCTTGCGTTCACCAAAGCCGCGTTCGCGATCGCTGAGGGCGGCGTTGATGATGGTTTTGATTTCTTCGAGCGAAAGAGGCTGGAATTGAAAGATGCGACTTCGGCTCACAAGCGCGCTGTTGATCGCGAAAAACGGATTCTGGGTTGTTGCCCCAACGAGGATGACGGTGCCATTCTCAACATCCGGGAGCAGGACATCCTGCTGGGCCCGATTGAATCGATGGATTTCGTCGATGAACAGGAGGGTGCGATTTCCCGTGGCAGCGACAGAGTCGGCGGCCTGAGCCAACAGACTGCGGAGTTCCTTGACTCCGCTCGTCACCGCAGTCAACTCACGAAAAGCGCTTTGGGTTTCGCCGGCAAGCAGGTGGGCAAGCGTTGTTTTTCCGGTTCCCGGCGGTCCGTAGAAGATAATCGACCCGAGCTGATCGCTCTGAATGAGTCGCCATAGCAGTTTTCCTTCACCCAGAAAATGCTGCTGTCCAGAAAACTCGCTGAGATTCCGTGGCCGCATACGGGCGGCAAGGGGTTGTACCCTCTGGCGATTCTTCTGTTCGGCTACCTCGAAGAGGGACATGATCTCGACCACTGGAATCTATATTGAAACATCAAGAACCTCCCGATCATTGGAGCAGGTTGTGGAGCCCGGCTCAAGCGTGCGGCAGCTTGCCCCGAAGTGCGTATGGTGGTCGCTCCGCCGTTTGCCGCTCGGAGAATACTACAGCCGACAATCGCCATTACAGGCGCACTCGCTGTAGATAGAGTTGATTTCAGAGCGGCTCGCCTGCCCAAGGAACATGCCGGGAGCGGAAAAGACGCGGGCAGGCAATGGTGCAAGGACCAAGAGACTAGTCGAGGCCCTGGAATAGCGGTGTCGATAGATAGCGTTCGCCCAAAGAGCACATGATCGTAACGATCCGTTTGCCTTTGAACTCCGGCCGTGCCGCAACTTGGGCAGCAGCATAGATGTTGGCCCCACTGCTGATCCCTGCCATGATCCCTTCCTCTTTGGCAAGCCTTTGTGCCCAGGCAAAAGCATCGTCATCATCGACGGTGACCACCTCATCGATCAACGAGGTATCGAGATTGCCCGGAATAAATCCCGCGCCAATACCCTGGATGCGGTGTTTGCCCGGTTGCCCGCCACCGATCACCGGGGAGTTTGTGGGTTCCACGGCAATAACTTTGAAATCGGGGTTTTGACCCTTGATGTAGCGAGCGACTCCCGTAATCGTGCCCCCGGTACCGACGCCTGCCACAATGGCATCGATATTGCCCCCCGAGTCCTCCCAGATCTCAGGTCCCGTCGTGGTCTCGTGGATTGCCGGATTCGCTGGATTGTTGAACTGTTGAGGCATCCAGGCTCCCTCTTCTTGTGAAACCAGTTCCTCCGCCTTTTGCACGGCGGCAGGCATGCCTCCGGCCGCTGGTGTCAGGACCAGGTTTGCACCAAGTGCGCGCAACAGCGTTCGTCGCTCGACCGACATCGATTCTGGCATTGTGAGCGTCAAACGGTATCCTTTGGCTGCGCATACAAAAGCGAGAGCAATCCCGGTATTACCACTCGTCGGTTCGATGATATGTGTGTCGGCGTTGATCAGCCCATCTCGCTCAGCAGCCTCGATCATGGCGACCCCGATACGGTCTTTGACGCTATTGAGGGGCTGAAAGAATTCACATTTGGCAAAGACGGTAGCACCGCCTTCCGGTATGAGATTGTTGATCCGGATCATTGGCGTATCGCCAATGGCTGCAGCAGCATTAATGTATGTTTTCCCACGTGACATCGTGTTCGCTTTCTATAAGGTGGCTGGTTTTTTGAAATATCCGTTCGCCAAGATCCGATGAATGCCGTCTATCATACGGCTGAGAGAAAACCTGTCTAGGCGAACTTTGTGACTACAAAATTCTGCGGTTTTATCAAGGTAGGCAACAGCGCAACTCTTGGAAAACAAGCCGCACGTTTTCAGTGAGACTCAAAACGTCAGACCAATGCCCGATCGAGGTCCTTTGCATCGGCGCGTGTTGCTGCACGCATCCGTTCAGGAAAATCGGGTAACGCAGTCAGAACCCGCGTCCAATTAGAGATCGCTTCTCCACCGGAAGGGCTTTCGCGGAAAATTTTACCTGCCACCATGATCTGGCGGGCAAATCCTTCAATGGCAACTTCCTCCGCATGGCGATCGAATTCCAAACCGTTTGTCAGCGCATCGGCATGGTATTGGCGGATGGCATCCTGCGCGGTCCGTAGAAAGGCAGCGCGCAGGGTGATGAAAAAATCTTTTTCGAGAATCGTTCCGCGACTTGCGAGGGTGCGGAAAATGGATGTCAGGATATCGGTCGCCATCTGCATCAGGCCTTTTGAGGGATCGTCGAGCGATAGATCTTGATGCTTGTGTTCGTATTCACTTGTGACGTCTACTTGACAGACGCGCTTGAGTGAGGTGTTACGAAAGACCTCGGCGAGTGTTCCAACCTCAAGCCCCCAGTCACTCGGAATTCGGTTGGAACGAGCCAGTGTGGAGGTGACCGCAAATTCTCCCGATAGCGGGTAGCGAAAACTGGAGAGATAGGTCAGGAAACTGTCGGGTCCCAGGATTGTTATCAAGCTGCGGAGTAGTGGCCAAACAAGCAGGCGCACCGTTCGGCCATGCATGCGGTCGGTACGACGGGCATAATAGGCTTTGCAAAAATCAAAATCGAGGCTGCGATGTGCCATCGGTAGACAGAGTCTCGCCAATAACTGGCGATCAAAAGTGACAATATCGCAATCGTGCAGTACGTATGCCTTGAGGCTTGGGTCGGCCATCAGGTAGCCAAAAGCGGTCCAGACGCTTCGCCCTTTTCCCGGTACCGAAAGGTCAAAACCGTGGGCGATCAATTCCTCATAGAGATCCTGTATCCGGTTCCCGTCGGTCCAGAGGACCTCTGCCTTGGAGCCGAGCGGCTGAAGTTTTGCTTTCGTTTCCTGATAGTCGGCCACATCGGGGGCAACCCCCAGAACAACCACAATCTGTTTGATGTAGGTGGCACCCGCCAGTTGCTTGACAATGCCATCAAATGGAGCGGCCCGCATGTCCGAGGCGGTCACAGGCAACACCAACCCCAAAGGGTAATCCTGTGTCGCTTCTTGAAGCATCGCCTCAAGGCGGTCACCACCAATCGCTCCCAGATCATGCAGGGTAGTGATCAGTCCATTCTGGTGAAAATCAGGCATTTTATTTCCTCCCGACCGCTGTGTCTGCTGGCAGTGATTTTTTGACACCCGACAGGATAATCCAGACAACTCCTTCGGAGAAGGTGTCAGGGGAGAGGCAGATTGCTCAGTTCAAATGGAATCCGCCGCTCTAACACTACAGTCGGTGTCTTGTAAACAAATGTATAACCGTCGATTGAATCTTTGATGTTGAATTTGAACGCCATGCCAAATTCATTTTCTTTTTCTGCGGTTTCCTGCATTGAGATAGGCTCGGACTTGTTGCCCGTGGCGTCTTGGAGATACACCTCGTTGCGGAGTACCCAGTCGCTTAAATGCGATTCCAGACTGCCCGCCGCATCGTCAAACCTCACCCTGATCCTCAGATCCCAGTTTGGTCCATCCTGACGGACACTCTCGAGGGTCACCGCTGCACCCGCTTTTTTAACTTGCCGTTCCTTTTGTGATGAGAGATCAAAGCGGAATGTTTCGACAAGCCCCGGTAGAAGGGCTTCTAACTCACCGTGCAAATTCATGATTTTCCGTACGTCACGATCGGGCAATTCGAACGGGACGATAAACGTTGGTGGACCGCGGTCAATTGCAATTTCACTCCTTCCACGACTTGTCTGCTTGAGATCGCGGCCTTGTTCGTCTGTCGCCGTAATGGTATTTCGAAGAAGGACAAGTCGGATTGGAGTAAGGCGAGGCTCCCATGCTGTTTGCACGGAGATTTCCATTCCATCCGCCAAAGGTTTGCGGTAGTTGCGTTCACTAACCACCCGAATCGGCTCGAAACGGAATCCCGAATGATAGTAGGCCCGCTGGCTGCGGGTCTTGTTGATCGATTCGCTTTCGATGAAGGCAACCGCACGTAGAGGCCGCCCCCGCTTGTCATGGGCATAGGGATACACCGCCATGCCCGCTTCATCCAGAATCCGGTCGAGTGCCTGCCAAAATGGGACGTTCTGCAAATCAACGGTAATTGGCAACTCAATGTTTGGCTGTCCGCGCACTTGGCGATAGTCCACAACCCGGTTTCCCGAGAGCTTCTCAAGTTCTTTAAGCACGCTCGAAAGCTTCCGCGCCTTCGCCTTGAGGCTCAATCGCCTGCCATCGGTAGCATCTTGAGACCGCTTCAGTTCGAGTTGCTGGCGAACGCGATTGAGGCGGCGAAGAACCTCGGCCGGCATCTGTGCGTTTGGCGCTGGAAGATAGGGCAGTGCGGCCGGTCCTATCTCGATCAGCCCTTGTTCGGCCGCATCACGAACCGCGAGGTGATCATCCGCCAATTGACGGGCTAGAGAGCGGACCGAACGGGGTACATCTTCAGCCCCTTGCGCGGTGGTGGCCGCAGCAATGAAAACGAAGAAAATCAAGGACAGAAAAGCTGATCGCATGCCACTCCTTTAGAGGCTCCGTTTCCTCTCGGTACCCATCCGAGGAAAGTATCCGCAACATTCATTTCGCAGATACTCTCCATTTTATGCGGTCGATCGCCTCGTTGCCAGGATCTCTTCCGACACCAACGGAGCATTTTCCGGGCAATTGATCGCATGATATCGCCCAGATGGCGTGTTCCGGTAAACAATCACCTCAAAAAGCAGGCTCCGGTTCGTTCCCAGCAGTGTCATTGCTTTGTTTTCAGGCTTGTAAGGTATTCGACCAGATCGACCAGTTCCTCTTTGGTGAGTGTCTGTTGGAGTCCTGCTGGCATCAGAGAGATGGTCAGTTGGCGAATGCTGTCGATATCCGAAACTTGAAAGGAACGTACCACTCCTTCCGCATTGATGATGTCGATTTGGTCGCCGGTGCGACTCAACAGCAAGCCTGTTTCAATGCGGCCGCTTTGCGTAAGAATCTCGTAATTCTCATAGTTGTGGCTGATGCCCGCATTGGGATCGAGGATTGAAATATAGAGTGCTTCCTTAGAGAGCTTGCTGCCAATCTCGGTCAGGTCGGGGCCCACCGCTTTGCCTTCTCCGGCAACCGTATGGCATGCCGCGCACGTCCCTTTTATCTGGAAAATTTTCTGGCCGCGATCCCGATTGCCCGATTGTGCAGCAAGCACGGAAACGGGCGGCAAAGGAGTGCCACCAACAACCGGAGGAAGCGGGAGATACTCCGCTGCCGCAGCACGGATTACAGAATTGTCAGAGGCATGCAGCAGATTTCCCACCGCAAAGTTCAAATCGGCGGGCAGCGTTTTTTCAGTCACCAAGCGCAGCAGGTCTTCGTCACCTCCACGCTGTTTTGCCAATGCGGCGGCGGACGCAACACGCACCATCGTTGCCAACTCGGTATTGAGGATTGTACGCGTGAGAAAATCGGGCGTTCTCTCATCGCCCGTTTCGCCGAGCAGGATTACCGCCGCCGCGCCACGTTGGGGATCTTTGTCAGAGACTGCTTCTTTTAGTCGAGAACGATGGCCAAAGCCATTGAGGGTCTCTGCAGCCCACGAGCCGGCGGTCGAACGGGGCTTGGAAAGAGCCAGATTGAGCAGCTCATCGCTCCGCTCGCGCAGTTTAAATTGTCGGATCAATTGAAAGTAACGCGTCGTACCGACATATTTTGTGAGATAGCGACTGAGACTGCTTTGCAGGTCGGGTCGGACTGCCAAATCAAAATCTGGTAGTCGCAGGAGTGCTTCGGCGTTGGAGATATCGCGGGCTTGTTGTTCCGTCGGCTCGGCCCAGGCGATTCCGGTAGCGACGAGCATGCCGGTGATCATCCGCACTGCCGACGCGCAGCAATAGCACCTGCTGCGCCAGCAAAGGAGAAAAAGAAAAATCGGAATCAGAGATGTGGTGTGCCTCTTCACGGCAGCAGAATACTTTCGATTGCTTGCTCTTTTGGAGAGCGGCCTTGCTCGTCGCGTTGTCCATTACGATGAAAATCGAAAGCGCGGAAGTAACGCAAATGCTCTTCGGGAGGAGACATCTTAATAATCTTCGCGAGCAACGGCATGGCGGCCTCGGCCCGGCTCCGCCAGACGATATCGCGACCGGCCGGGGACGACCAGTCGCTACCGACCTTAGCGATCCAGGCCGAAAAAAAACGATCCCATTGTTGGTCTGCGGCAATCCCAAGTGCCTCAAGGTACCAGCGGTCCTGCCCGTCATGCCTGAGAGCAAGCTCGGCCCAGAGGTCCGCCGCTTCCGGATCGCGATGGTGCCGCAGCGCAAGCAGCAGTTCGCGACGGACCCGGGGGCTCACGTCGCTGACCAATTGCCTGACAATCGGAATTAAATCCTTTTTGTCTCGGCGCGCAAGCCGCACTCCCACGATACGGATGTCGGGGTCGTCGTCTTCGAGCGCCTCCTGGAGAAAATCGTCACCACCGGGAGACAATTTGCCGAGAAGCCAAAGCGCGCGGGCGCGATACCTCGGAGTCTCTCCGTTCCAAAGCTCCAACAACGCTTCTTCCGCGGCGGTTCCCATTTTCTCCAGTGCTGCAAATGCCAGGAATCGGACCGCAAAATTAGGATTTTTGAGAGCTTCTGCTGCCCCCTGTGCCGTCTCGAAGTCGAATTCGGGCACATGGTAGCCCGCTTGGGCACCTTTCGGAGCGAGCCGAAAAATACGGCCACTGGCCAGATCCTCCGCCTGATGGCCCCCCACACCCGGATCGTTCCAGTCGGCGATAAACAACGAACCGTCCGGAGCGACCGACACATCGGACGGTCGAAATGTTGGGTCGCGCTCACCGCTGATGAGATCGACGATCTGGGCCGAATAGCCCGCGTCATCTTCTTCAACGCGATATGAGCGGACAATGCGTGGTCCCGCATCACAATGAATCAGTTGGTTCTGAAACAATTTTGGAAGCAGTTGCCCTTCATACACCGTGATTCCGGTCGGGGAACCGGCTCCGGTATGCAGGAGGTTCGGAACGACTCCCGGATCGTTCTGATGCCAGTGGCGCATGGCCCGATCGTTGCTCCGGCCGGTACGCACGATGTGCCAGCCGGCTCCCGTACGTTCATCCCGGTAACCGTAGTTGCCAAATTCCATCACATAGTTGATGCGGACTCCGTAGTTCCCGTCGTCATCATTGTCCGATTGCCAGACGGTGCCAAAGCTATCGACCGTTGCCATCCAGTTGTTGCGGAAATTCCAGCCAAGCGTTTCCAGATCGGTGCCATCTCTGTTGCAGCGAAACGTCATGCCCTGCTGATAGGGTTTTCGGTGGTCGGCTACCTGGTTGCCGGCTGAGTCGGTAATTGTCTGGCCTTGGCGATCTTTCAGTTGGCCACCCGCATTGCCGAAATTGAAATAGAGCCTGCCATCAGGTCCGAAAACGAACGCGTGAATGCCGTGATCGTGCTGCGCGCCACTGATACCCGAAAAAAGTACTTCTTTCTTGTCCGCCTTGTCGTCTCCGTCGGTGTCGGTAAGAACCAGCACCTTGTTACCGGCGGAGACGATAAGGCGGTTTCCGAGGAGACAGACGCCATGCGGTGAATCGATGTCGCGTCCCTGATAAAAAACCTTCTTGCTCTCTGCCCTGCCATCACCATCGGTATCCTCCAAAATCAGAATGCGATCACCCTCGGCGCGATCGTTTCGATGCCCCCGATAGTTGAGAACTTCACAGACCCAGACTCGTCCGCGGTGATCGATGTCGATGTTCGATGGGCTAGCGAGCATCGGCTCGTCGGCGAACACCTTGGCCTCAAGATCTGGATGAATATCGAGTGCTGAGACCGCGGGATCTGCATTGCGGTGCCCGCTGGATGTATTTGGTGGCGGGGGCGCCGCCTTTACCTCCGGCTCGGGCGGTTTGGGCAGCAAACCCCTGAGGTCCTCCTCGCTGAGCGATGTGGAGGGGACCCCTTTGGCGGGCACCTCCGCTCCGGCGGTCCAGGTGATCGCGTTGAGCATGATTTTTCGAAAAGGGTCATCTGCCCAGTTATGATGAAAATGGCCGCCAGTAAAGCCGAAGCCGCGTCCACGGTCTTTCTGCTCGGAAGCCCAGGCAACGTGCTGCAATTCTCCCCGGGCGACGGCGGCACGGACGTCCGGATTTCCAGAGTGGGATCCGTCGCCGCCACGGTCGAGGGTTTTCTTGGGAGGCAGGTCACTGAGAATCGGTGTAACGCCCTCCATCCCATCGCGAAACCGCATGTGGTAGTACCACTCATCGCGAATCGTAAAGGGGGGAACACCTCGCGTGATCGGATGTTCGGGGAGTTTTGTAAAATTGGCAGTCCAGATCGGATTGACCGACCAGTGCGCTTCAAAATAGCCACCGGTCCAATCACGAAAGCGGTCCCCGACCGGACCTTTGGGGGCTTCTACTCCATAGTGAATGCAGATGACCCCGACCCCTTTTTTGTTCAGCGCTTCGAGCTCTTCAAGATGAGGAATGACCGGATGCCCTTTACCACCATCGGCGTAGAGGATCACGGTATCGGCATTGTCGAGCGCGGTAGGATCTTCCGGCCAGCCATCGCGGTAGACTACCGCATGCATCTTTGGCATGTTTTCATTCAAGGCCATGGCTAAGAGCGTGCAGCCTGCGTTGTGTTCGTGCGAGCCGCGAGAGTGAGAATCTTTGCCGGCGATGAAGACCGCTTTTTTCTTCCCAGCCAGTGGCAATCGCTTGAGGCGAATATTTTTGAACTGCACTTCCATCGGTGGGCCTGCGTGCAACTGCAGGGCAAGGATGCCGCTCTGCTTGCCAAAGTCGTCGATGATCTCCGACATCGTGATCCCGTTGATCTTGTGGATCATCCGATTGCCGGAGGCAATGATGGTGTACTCGTTCCAGTCCTCTTTTTTGATTGCCTCCTGCATCTTGGCAGTATCGCCGAGCTTTTCGAGAACGGTCGCCTTGCCGTCTTTGCCGACTTTGGTTTTTTCTCCGCGACGGGCCAAGGTTCCTCGTCCCCGCTCCTCATAATGGGCACCCGACCAGACATCTCCCGCCTCAAAGTCGGCCTGATGACCCTGCACGACATGATTGCCCAGGTCGTTGGAACGATATTGAATACCCGAGTTACCGCCCACAATCCGGTAGTTGAGCTTGAGTTCAAAATCGTCCACCTCACCCTGAGTCCAGATCAAAAATGTGTTGCTCGGTGTGGGATTGTCTTTGGTGGTTCGTCCGGTGATCGCACCATCTTCGACGCTCCAGAACTTGTCGTTGCCGCTCCATCCCGACAAATCGTGGCCGTTAAAGATCGATTTGAAGCCGGCTTCCCCCGCTGCTTGTGCCAGTGGGGTCGGGAGTGTCGAGAGAAATAATAGAAACAGAGTCAGTCGGATGACCATGAAATTTCTTTCCTTCTTGAATGGGTGATTGCTCAGTGCGATTGCGGCTCTTGAGTTGCTCTTTCAGCCGGAATCCTCCAGAGGTGGGGCCTGGGGCCCATTGGGTAAAGGGGACCGCAGGTGGCCGCTGCCATAACCGGGCGGCAGGGGATTGCCAGGATTATAGTCGAAAGTAGCGAGAGATTCTTGCGGGGGTATTGGGAGGCGGTTGTTCAAAAAACAGGGAAATACCGCATCGATTCCTCAGCGACTCTCTGTTGCATTCGCTTCTAAAGCTGCACGTAATGCCCACAAATGAGGCTGCATGCGATGAGGGGATCTTGCTGCCCGGAGGTCACTGCCCGCTGCATAACGATGCTGGCAGTTCTAGAGGTGCATGCGATGTGGCCTGCAGAGCGACTTTTTGGTAAACCACCGCTCGCTAAAGCGTCGAAGAAAGCAAAGTTTTGATCAGCCTTGTAGAGGATTGTTATGAAATGTGGAGGATTGCTATGAAACGGTTGTCGCTTTGGATGCTCTGCCTGACGATGGTCCTGGTGTACTTTGGCTGTCAGGAGAGCGTGGTTCGGTATGATCCGGAAAAGCTCGCAGCGGCACGCAAGCAGTTTCTGCTCGAAGAGGAACCGGAGGGTGTGGAGGGGGTTCTCGATGTTCAGGAAAACTATCAGTCGCCTCGCGAGGTCGTGCTCGTAGGACAGATAGGTGGTGTTGCCAATCCGTGGACCCCGGGTAAAGCGGCCTTCATACTTGCCGATCCGATTGCGCTTTTGGAGATAAAAGGTTCGGCGACTGACCATGTCTGTAGCGATCCGGGCTGCAAATTTTGTGCGAAGCAGAAAGTGGATCAATTGAAAGAAGGTCTGGCCGCGATCGAATTTCAGGATGATCAAGGTCAAGTATTGCCGATGGATGCCCGCAATCTTTTTGATGTGGCGGAGAAACAAGTGGTTGTGGTTCGTGGAGAGGCCCACGTGAATGCCCTGGGGTGCCTGGTGGTCGCTGCCGACGGCCTCTATGTGCGGCGGTAATCCAAGCAGACAATCGAGAGTCGAAACGTAGCGAGTCAACAATATAAACCCTTTATTTCCTTTGATAGAAAGTGAATGTTGGACGATGAACAGACGCATCTTTTTTGGTGGTTTATTTGCTCTCTCTCTCGCTTCCTTTACCGCTCCGCAGGCCGATGCCGCCGAGCCGGATCTGACGTGGATTTTTGTGGAAGATATGCACTGTGCCAACTGCGCCAAGAAGATCGCTCGCAAATTATATACGGTCTCCGGAGTGGTCAATGTCCAGACGAGCTTGAGCAAAAATTTTGCTGTAGTCACGCCCCAGGCGGGAAAGACACTCTCTCCACGCGCACTCTGGAATGCCGTCGAGTCGGCAAAATTCGAACCGGTAAAACTCCAGGGTCCGGATGGAGTCTATACCGCAAAACCAGCACATTGAAAGTCCTTGATTCTTTGTGGTGCGGCCCTGCTACAGGTTCGATGGACGTTTTCTTTCTTGTAGCGATGTGCACTTTCTGCGTTCCAAAACCAACCGGTTGCCGCTCCCTTTGCCTGCCAGAGCGGGCTGTGTTAGGCTGTCGGCCCAGTGGAGTCGTTCTGTGGAGTCGTTCTGTAGCCAACAATGGAAAGGGAGTTCTCGATGTCCAAATCTTTGTATCGGCACTGTTATGCCGCATTGTCTCTGTTTGCTTTTGCTGTGATCTTCAGCGGGTTTGTGTGGGCAACTGCGTCGGTGACGGCGGAGGACGGGAATGAATTTATGGCGACTCCTTCCGGTCTAAAATACAAGATTCTCCGCAAGGGCAGCGGTCCAAAACCGAAGGCCACCGATACGGTCACGGTCAACTACCGCGGCTGGCTCGATAATGGCAAGGAGTTTGACAGTTCCTACAAGCGGGGCAAGCCGTTGAGTTTTGCTCTCAACCGCGTGATCCCGGGCTGGACGGAGGGTATGCAGTTGGTGGGCAAGGGGGGCATGATCGAACTGGAGATTCCACCGGAGTTGGGATATGGAGCGAGGGGGGCAGGTAGCGATATTCCTCCCAATTCCCGCCTCCACTTTACGGTGGAACTGATCGATATTAAGTAGCCCCTACGCAGTTGACTGGAGAAAGCCGTGTAAGGATTCTTCGCCGGCGGATCAGGGTGAGTTTGCAATCTGCCCCGAGACGATTTGTCCAACCCTTGTGTACGGCGACTGACCATTGCTCGGTTTGACGGTCTCGAGCAATCGTCCCTGTTTGTTGTAGACCAGCACGGCGGGCACGCTCGAGAGCCTCAACGCCCTCAGGATCTGATCAGAATCCTCGAGCATGATCACGTTGTCAAAAGTTGCCCGCTGCTCGTTGAGAAAATGTAAGACTTGTGGAACAACCTGGTCGAGGGGTCGTAGCCCCTGATTATCGAGTGAGAGGCTGATGCAGGCAACCTGGCTGGGGCTGTAGCGTTTGCTCAGTTCGACCAGTTGGTGAAAATCCCGCATACAGGGTTGGCAATAGGTGGCCCAGACGTCGACGACCACAATCTTGCCACGGTGGCTGGCGATGAGGGCATTGAGCCCCGACACCTCGAGCGGCAACAGATCCACCTGACCGGGACGGCGACCACCTGCCGATCGCCAATCCCCATCAGAGGTCGATCCACCAGAACACCCCCCCCAGACGCCCATCAGTGAAGCAGTCACTGCGACGCAATAGATGAGGCGTTTGGCGAGCACTAGACAGAAGCCAATATTGTTTGCATGCATTCGGACTCATTGGAACCCAGGTGGTTCCAATCGCAATCAACCGGGGATTACTAAGACTTCAATTCGTACTGCTCGTGGGCAATATCTTTTTAGTGCCGGCAACGACCGCTTGGACTCCTTTGCGGTCGGCACCTCCCTTGCCAAAAACTTTGTTATCTTTGACCTGTCCGTCGACGTAGGTCATCACGGTCACATCAGCATCCGGTGAAATGTTGAATCCGTCCGGACCGTTTGGCTGATCCGTAGGGACACAGATGGCAACGTTTTTAAACTTGTGCTCTTTCGCAAATTGTTTTGCCGACGCGGCGACAGCATCTGCATTCTTTCCCAAGATATTCACAAAGGAAGCCATTTTGTTGTCGGTATTTTTAGCGACTGTTTTGTCAATCTGCCGAACGAGATTTGCCAGGTTGTCTCCCGTGCTGCGTGCAAACACCATCACGACCGGTTTGTTGCCGAGTCGGCATCGATAGCAAAGCGTTTCATTGACATCGACTCCGTCGTCGATACCGCCCGATTTTGTGACCATGAATGCAGGCACGTGATCGCCGACCTGAAGCCCACTTTTTGCTTCCACCGCCGAAGAGGATTGTGTGGTGAAAAATGTCAGAAAAATGAAGCCGACGGTTAAGCAGTGTTTCATCTCAGGCCTCCGCTGTATTAAAAAGTGGTTGTATTGAAAAAATGGGTGTGTCTCTATGTCTCTGTGTCTCTGTGTCTCTGTGTCTCTGTGTCAAAGTCGCTGTGTCAAAGTCGCTGTCTCTCTCCGCTGCGTCTCGCCCAGCGGTTACGGCATTATATCGAGGGAGGTTCCGGTAAGCAAAAGGGAGACTTGGTGGTGCCGTGGCGGTGTCGAAAAGTCTGCTTCTGCTTCGTTTTATTTCGGCACGCCACAGTTTGAGCCGGTTTTGTTTTTGCCAGCAATCCGCTATGATTTCAGGCGGCCTGATCGGCTTTATTGTGGGTTTTCTTTGTTTGGCCTCACCACATACATCGAGGGTAGAGATGTCCTTCCATAGTGCTATTGTGTTCGCAGCCGAGGCAGGTGAGTCTGGCGCGGCAACCCCGACAATTATCATCGTCGTAGCCTTGTTGGCACTGGTCATCTTTGGAACGATTGTCGTACTCATGCTCTATGGCAAACTGTGGTTCCGAGCCTACATGTCGGGGGCGTACGTGAGGCTTTCGAGTCTCATCGGCATGACATTTCGTCAGGTCAATCCCCGAGTCATTGTGGAAGCGAAGATTATGGCGGTGCAGGCGGGTGTCGGTAGCGACCCGAAGGCAGGGATCAGTACAGAGAGGCTCGAAGCTCATTTTCTCGCACGCGGGAATGTGCCCAATGTCATCAGCGCCATTATTGCTGCCCACCGAGCCGGAATGGATCTCGATTTTGACCGAGCGGCTGCCATCGACTTGGCTGGCCGGGATGTCCTGGATGCCGTGCGGACGAGCGTCTATCCCAAGGTCATCGATTGCCCGGATCCAAAAAAGTCAAGAAAGCCAACGCTCAGTGCGATTGCCCGTAACGGTGTCGAGTTACGGGTTTCGGCTCGTGTTACCGTACGAACCAACCTGGCACAGTTGATTGGTGGGGCGACGGAAGACACGGTCGTTGCCAGGGTTGGCGAGGGGATTATCACGTCGATCGGTTCGGCAGACAGCCATCTGGACGTGTTGGAGAATCCAGATCGCATTTCCAAGGCGGTCTTGGCTCGGGGCCTCGATGCGCAAACCGCGTTTGAAATTGTCTCCATTGATATTGCGGATATTGATGTGGGCGAAAATATCGGAGCCCGTCTGCAGGCCGATCAGGCTGAGGCCGATACCCGGGTTGCTCAGGCGACAGCGGAAAGGCGACGGGCCGAGGCGGTTGCGCAGGAGCAGGCAATGAAGGCGAAAGTGGCGGAAAACCGGGCCCATGTGGTGCTCGCCGAGGCTGAAGTACCGCGGGCGATGGCAGCCGCTTTTCGAGAAGGCCGGTTCTACGCGAACGGTCCGGAATGAGCGCCGGTAAACCGATCTGCGGCGGCTAGGTTTCCAGCTACAATCCCCGTTGCCACGTCCCCCGTTGCCACATCTCCGTTGCTGCTACTAATGCCGGCTACTTCTGCTCGCCCCAATCCTCGTGATTTTGGCCTCTAGGAATCAAATGGATTGTCTTCAGAATTGTCTTCAGGTTTTTCTGGCTCGTCCGTTTCGTCCTCTTTAAAGGGATCTTCCGGCTCGTCTTTTGGTTTT
>MPMC02181798.1_pt1 | contig 14863 bp, 8 predicted proteins | sample 1617281 | NCBI WGS metagenome assembly MPMC02 (sample SAMN05944809, study PRJNA350692) | marine metagenome | biome: marine; feature: ODZ; material: water; isolation source: 100 m water sample filtered on 30 um supor filter | place: Pacific Ocean | collected 2012-04-09 | depth 100m m | reverse complement strand
GCTCGCAGGCACGTACCCCGGGCCGCGCCCAACGGTCCGCCGCTGTGGTCCATTCATCGAGACGGCGGCCTGTTCTCCATCCCGGAGGAGGACGCCCAAGGCAATAATTGGAACCCGTCGTGGCCGGTGGTCGGGATCAGCGCCGCCGACGCCGAGGCCTATTGTGAGTGGTTGAACGCGACGCTGGGACCGGGCCACCGCCTGCCTACGGAGCTGGAGTGGGAGAAGGCCGCCCGAGGCGCCGATGGACGTCACTACGTCTGGGGTGACCGCTGGGACCCGTCCTTTTGTCGGATGGCCAATAGCGGAGGCGATATTCCCCGCCAAGGGAGCATCGACGACTTCCCCGCTGACGTGAGCCCGTACGGCATCGAATCTATGGCCGGCGGCGTCACCGAGTGGACGGCCTCGACGGTGGAAGGCTCTGAGCTCCGCATCGTCAAGGGCGGCAACTGGGCGAGCGGGCCCACGGAGTGCCGCGCCTCGAGCCGATTGGCCCAATCCTACGAGCGCGTGCTCCCCACCTTGGGCTTCCGCGTCGCCCGCAGCGCCCCGCGCTGACGCACCCTCTCCCCCGCCCCGAACCCATCGGATAGAGCATCACCCCCTGCCCGCGCTTGCCGCGCCTTGGGGCGGTGTGCAAAGGTCTACGGCCCAACGGCCGAGGTCGACGCTGTCCAGGGGGAGGTAGACGATGAAGAGTTGGACGTTCTTGGGACTACTGACGCTCTTGGCGGCCTGTGGCGACCCGGTCCCCGCTGGGGACGGCCCGACTCGCCCGAGTGACGGCAAAGAGCGGGACAGTGGGCGTCGGATGCCCCCGGCGGACGCGGCCCCCGCCTCCCCGACGATGGACGCCGCCACCCCCGAGGACGGCGCGCCCACCGCGGACGCCGAGCCCGCCCCGGCGCCCGATTCGGCACCTCCCGAGGACGCGACCCCACCGGTAGACGCGGCGCCGGACGCCGACCCCGACGCGGCGCCGGAACCCGAACCCGAGCTGCTGCGCTTCCTCGTCTTGGGCGACGTGGGCAAGGGCAACGCCGGCCAACTCCAGGTGGCCGAGGCGGCCGCCGAGGCGTGCGAAGAGATGGGAGGCTGCGCCTTCGCGCTCCTCTTGGGTGACAACATCTACGACGCGGGCGCCGCCGACGCCGACGATCCTCAATGGGAGAGTAAATTCGAGACGCCCTACGCGGGCCTCGATATCCCCTTCTACGCCACGTTAGGCAATCACGACTATGGCGGCCCGTCTGTCCTTCAAGAGTTAGTGGACGGGCTCGGGGGCTTGGGCATCGATCGCACCCGTGGGATGGCCCAGGTGGCCTACGCGGAGACCCAGGACAAGTTTCGCTGTCCGGACATCTTCTATCGATTCCAGGCGGGCCCGGTGGAGTTGGTCTCCTTGAACACCGCCACTCTGTTCTGGAAAGACCTGGAGTTCGTAGAGACCCTGGCGGGCTTCGAGCCCGACAACGAAGCACAACTGGACGCCCTGGACGAGTGGGCCGAGGCGCCCTTGGCCCCCTGGCGGATCGCCTTCGGCCATCACCCCTATCTGTCCAACGGTCGACACGGCGACGCGGGCGCCTACGACGGGGTGTTCATCGACGGTCTGATCGGCTCGGGCAGCGCCCTAAAGGATTTCTTCGAAGAGCACGTGGTGGGGACCTTCGACGTCTTCTTGGCCGGCCATGACCACAACCAGCAGGACCTGGGCGAAGTGGACGGCACGCACCTCGTAGTCTCCGGTGCGGGCGCCTCCGTACGGGAGCTGGCCGATCGCAATCGAAACCCCACCTTCTACCAGTCAGAGGAGTTGGGCTTCACGGTCATCGAGGCCGATGAACGCCGCATGCGGTTCATCTTCTACGAGGTGCCCCCCGACGACGGCGCAGCCCGCCCCTGGGTCGAGGTCCACCGGCGTCAGATCTTACGCTGAGTCGAGCTCGACGTCCCCTTAGAACACGGGACAAGGGCTGAGCACGGTCAGCCGTCCACGGCTGCCCACGGCCGGCGCCGCGCCCGTGGGCCAGTCCACCACCGCCTCCACGGCGCCCTGACGCACCGTCAAGCGGTAGCGCCCCCCCAAATAACGCCGACCCACCAGCGCACCGGGGCCCCCGGCTTCGGGCTCGAAGCGCACCGCCTCGGGTCGGATGGCCAAGGTGACGGCCCCCTCGGCCGGATCCAAGAGCGGGAGCGCGCCGAGAGCGGTCTCCGCCGACTGCCCCTTCGCCGTCCCCGGTACGAAGGTCACGGCGCCGGTCAATCGGGCCACACCGGCGGTGGCCGGCCGGTGGTACACCGCCTCGGGGGTGTCGAATTGGAGAAGGGTCGCCGGCGCGCCTTCCGCCTCGGGCCCCAGAACAGCCACGCGGTCAGCGAGACCGAGGGCCTCTCCGCGGTCGTGGGTCACCAATAAGGCGGCGGTCTCATTGGCCTGAAGCGCGCGCCGAACGTCATCGCCGATGCTCGTTCGCAAGGGGCCGTCCAAGTTGGCGAAGGGCTCATCGAGAAGGAGCACCACCGGTCGCGGGGCGAGGGCGCGGGCCAAGGCCACGCGCTGCTGTTGACCACCGGAGAGGGCGGCCGGCATCCGATCGGCCAAGCCCTCCAAGCCCACCCAGGCCAGCAACTCCCGCACACGCGCCTCTCGGTCCGGCTGTCGGTGAATCCCGAAGACTACGTTTTCGGCGACGGAGTAATGGGGGAAGAGCGCGTAATCCTGGAACATCATGCCCACTCGGCGGTCTTCGGCGCGGACGCGCTCCACTCCGTCGGCATAGACCTCGCGTCCGTCGATGGTGATGCACCCGCGCTGGGGGGCGACGAAGCCGGCCACCGCGCGCAGGAGCGTCGATTTGCCCGAGCCCGACGACCCCAGCACCGCCACCAACTCCCCGGCCCCCACCGCGAGGGACACGTCGGCGAACACCGGCGTCGCGCCGTACGCGTGGGCCAACCCCTCGATCTTCACCGGCGCTGAATCAGACATGGCGCCTCCAACGGCTCAAGAGCACCTGGAGCATCAGGGCGAAGACCAACAAGATCAAGCCGGCGGCGCCCACGTCGGGCAAAGCGCTCTCCTGTTGGGCCGAAAAGACCTGGTATGACAAGGTGCGGTGCCCCAAGGGCATCAGCATCAGGGTGATGGGCAGCTCCTTGGCGATGCTCAAGAACAAAAGGGTCATGGCCGCCAAGGCGCCGGGGGTCAGGGCCGGCGCGGTGATGGACCAAAAACGGCGCCAACGGCCGGCGCCCAAGGTGCGGGCGCTCTCCTCCTGACGAATGTCCAAACGCTGAATGGCGGGCGAAAGAGCGGCGTACGCCTGGGACACAAAACGCATCACATAGGCCAAGACCAAGAAGATCCCGCCCGCCTCGAGGACGCTCCACGCCGAGGTGTCACCCCATTGGATGGGCACCTCTCGCTTCAAGCCCAAGACGAGGTGCAGGATGCCCACGGCCACCAAGACCCCGGGGAGCGCGCTGACCAGGTAGACGCCGTGCTCCAGGAGTCGAACGCCGCGGGCTCGACTGCGGGCCACCAACCAGGCCGGGGCGAAGCCCGCCACCAAGACCACGACCCCGCCCACCAAGGCGAAGACGAGGGTGTCCAGGGCCGGGGCGAGGACATCGGCGAACTCCACCTGGTAGCGGAGGCCGTCCATGAGCCAGCCCACCAGGGTAGCCGCCGGCAAGATCACGGCCAGACCCACCAAGAGGCCGTGGGCTAACCAGGCGAGAGCGACAGCCGGTCCCCGCAGCGGTGTGCGCCGAAAGACCCGCGGGCTGGCCACGGTGGCCTCAGAAGCGCTGCGACCGTGCAAGAGTCGAATCCCCACCAAGAGCGGCACCACCGCCAGCATGATGCCGAAGCCGAGGACGATGGCGTCGCGACCCCCGCGGACCTTGTACAGTTCCCAGGTGAGGACCTCGCAATCGAGGACCGCCACGGCGCCGAAGTCGCTGATCACGTAGAGCCCCACCAAGACCAAGGCGAAGGCCCAGGTGGGCCGGAGGCGGGGCAACCAGACGGCGCGGGCCAATCGTGCGCCCCGAGCGCCGAGGGCCCGGGCGGCCTCCTCCTCGGCCAAGGGACATCGCCGCAGCGCCGCCGCCACCAAGAGGTGGACGTAGGGCGTGCACGACAAAGTGAGCACGAGGGCTGCGGGCCAAAAGCCGGTGAACTGCCCCTCCAACCCCAAGAGCCGTCCGAAGAGCCCGGCGGGGGCCATCTCCTCCCGGACGATGGCCGCCAACAAATAGCTGGGGGTGGCCAAAGGCAGCACGCTGAGCGCGGCGAAGAGGGCGCGGCCGCGATACTCGGCGCGGACCTCGACCCAGGCCAGCCACGTGCCCAGGGCCAAGGTGGCCGCAGAGACCACGGCCGAGAGGGCCAGGGTGCGACCCAAGAGGGGCCAAACTCGCGCCATGGACAAGGGGGGCGGCGTCACCAGGCCCGGCGGGCTCAGATAGGCGAGGTAGAGCCCCACCACGGGCAAGAGCACCAGCCCCACCACCAGCAGGGCCGGTACCCAGAGGGTGCGCGGCGGCGCCGGCGTGCGCAGGGCGCCGGTGGTCATTTACTGGAGCCCCAGCTCCCGCAACAGGGTGAGGGTGGGGCCCACATCGGAGAGCGCCTCTTGGCTCACGGGGGACAGGTTCTCCAACAGGCCGGATACGGCGGCCGGGGGGGCGACATCGCCCACCGTGGGGTACTCGTAGACCTTCTCCTTGAAGTAGGTCTGCGCCGCCTTGGAGACCAAGAAGTTCACCAGCGTCTCCGCCGTATCCACGCGCTTGGCGTGACGCGGGATGGCCACGCCGCTGATCATCATCACATTGCCTGCATCTCCCTTGGTGGGGAAGCTGTGGTTGGCGGCCTTGAGGCCGGGGTTAGCGGCCTTGAGCTTGTGGAGGTAGTAGTGATTGACCCAGCCGATGTCGATCTCGCCGTTGGAGACGGCCTTCACCTGGGGCGAGTTCTTGGGATAGACCGTGGGCTCGTTGGCGGCCACGCCCTTGAGAAAGGCGCTGGTCTTGTCGTCCCCCCAAATTTGACGCAGGGCGCTCACATGGGCTTGAAAGCTGCCGTTGCCCGGCGCCCAACCGAGGCGCTTCTTCCATTTGGGGTCCGCCAAATCGGCCAGACTCTTGGGCAGCTCCTCGGGCTTGACCCGCTCGGGGCTGTAGACCAAGACCCGAAGTCGCCCGCTGGTCCCCAGCCAGAGCCCGTCCTTGGCCTTGGCGTGGGCACCGACGCGGTCTAAGGCCGCCTTGGGCAAGGGGCGGAGATGACCGGCCTTGGCCAGCGCGCCCAGAAAACCCGAATCCTGGGCCAAGAAGAGATCGGCGTCGGTCTGAGCGCCCTCGGTGGCCAATCGCTCGGCCAAGACCTGGGTGCTCTTGTCGTAGCGCGCCTTGATCTCGATGCCGGTGGTCTTGGTGAACTGCTGGAAGAGGGGCTCCATCAAGACCGCGCTGCGTCCGGAGTAGACCACCACCGTCTGCTTCGCCACGGGCTTGGGCGCCGGCGTCTCGGCGGCGGGCGTCGTCGCGGTCTGGGCCTCGTCGGTGGCGTGTGTCTTCTCCCCGGCGCAGCCGGCGAGGGCCAACAGGGCGATCCAGAGTCCGTGCTTCATGATTCGTCTCCTCGTCGCGTAAGTTATTAACCGCGACGCCGCGCGATTTTGGAGAAATCAGGGGGGTACGTCAATTCCCGTGATTGTGGGCATACCTGGCTTCTCGGTATGGTTCCCTTGATCCCAGGACCTTTCGGAAGAGGATATGCCCCAGAGAGACCATCGCCGCGGCCTGACGCTCATCGAGATCCTGATCGTGGTGGCCATACTGGGCATCTTCATGTCGGCGCTCCTCTACTTCGTCTTCCCCAGCGACGAGCGCCGCTGCGAGCTGGAGGCCAAGCGCCTGGCGGCCTATTTGACCTCCACCGGCGCCGAGTCGGCCATGCGCGACGGCGCGGCCCGAGTCGCCTTCGACATCGGCGCCTCCAAGGGGGAGCGAGAGGTGACCAAGATCGGGGCCGACATCACCCGGGATCTTTGGGAGCGAGATAAGAAGGGCGGCACCCACGAGGTCCGCGCGCCGGTGCAGATCGACACCGTCGACACCCCGGCGGTCCCCGAGATGAAGGCCGGGATGGCCTATGTGCTCTTCCGCAACGGCAAATGCCCCCAAGGCGCGGTAGTGATCCTGGGGATCGGCGAGGTGTTCTATTCGGTGGTGGTGCCCTCCACGGGGGGCGAGATTCGCGTTGAGCGCGGCCGGGCCGGGAAGCCCACCAGCGGCACAGACGGTCAAAAACCGAGCCGAAAGAACAAAGGACGCAGCGGCAAAAGCACCACGAGCACCCCCCCCGATTACTCCTCCAGCAGCTTGGGCTCCGTGCCGGGCTATACGCCGCCCGCCTCCTCTCGGTCAGGCGGGGGCAGCGGCAGCGGCAGCACTAAACCCAAACCGAAGCCGCCCAGCCGAGACAACACCGGTTCCGACGACGTCCCAGATTATCCGACGCCCGATGACACCCCACTCCCGAAGATCCCGTCGGTTGATGCCGATGACTTAAAGACTCCGAAGCCCCCCGAGAAGCCGCCGACAGACGACACCGGGGTCTGCACCAACGGCCAGACCCAATGCGTGGGCCAGAGCGCCCAACAGGTCTGCGCCAACGGCCAATGGGGCGCGGCGACGTCATGTGCGCCCGGTCAAATGTGCAGCGGCGGGCGATGCGGTGCATCGAACCTGGGGAATCCGAACGTCGAAGCCACCAACCATCTGCTCACCTCGGTCACCGTCACCAAACCGTCGAACGTCAATAACCTCCTCCAAAGTCTGATCAATAACGCCCTGGAGAGCGGACAGATCAACTGGATCATCCACCGAAAGGCGGGCACTAACCCGTCGGACACCCTGGGTTTTTGGCTGGTGCAGGCCCAGCGCAGAGAGAACACGGCCGGAACAGAGTACGAGCTCAAGCCCGACGTCCCCACCTACGCCCTGCAGGATAAGGATCCATGCGACTTCGACACAGAGTTGCCCGACATCCCCGGGCTGCCCGAGATCGACGGACTACCGGTAACGGGCAGGTGCTTCGAGACCCAGCGGGAAGACTCGACCCTCGGACTCTACATCCCGGACAACAACGCTGAAGAGGGCGTGTGCCAATACTTCTTCATCGAGCTCCTCTTCGTCACCGTCGAGCTCGATTACAATAACGACCGGGAGATGACGGTGGAGGGGACGCTCAGCCTCCGCTCGGCCCGGGAGCTCGAGGTGGAGGGCCTCTCCGTAAAGGACAAGCTGGAAGAGCTCAACGTCCCCATGGACGGCGATCTGACCGAGGACGGGGTCCCTGACTCCTGGATCATCCGCTTCACGGGGCGCAGCCAGAGCGCGATCTTCACCGATGACCCCGCCAATCGGGACGATCCCCCCCCGGGCTGCCTCTAGGCCCGAGTGGCTGCGGTTCTGGCCCGGCATTTGCTACACAAATCCCGCGAATTACATTTCGAGACGAGGAATTCTCAGTCATGAGCACCCGATATTTACGCGTATTCTTGGCCGCTGCCGTCTTCATGGGCGCGGCCTGCGATGACGACTCTGCGCCCATCAGCGCCATGGCCGATGCCGCGCCCGCGCCCGTTCCCGACGCCGACACGACCACGGATATGGGGATGAACGCCCCGGATATGGCCGCCGGCGAAGACGCCGCGCCGACCCCCGTGGAGGACGCCGTACCAACCCCCGAAGACGCCGCCCCGGACCCGGACATGGCTCCGCAACCGGACGCTGCACCTGACATGGATGTCATACCGGAGCCCATCCAAGAGCCCAGCGAGGCCTGCGGTCCCGAGGGCGAGTGTGGTTTGAACCAGGGCTGTATCGACGGCGGCTGCTGGTACGATTTGACCCCCAACTTTTATCGAATCGAGGAGATCGTCGTCTCCCAGCCGGCCATTTCGGGCGGCCTCCTCCAGGGCTTCTTGGCCATCGCCTTGATGGACGGTCGCTTGAATATGCTGGTGGAGCCGGGCGGTTACGGTGAAGACCTCGGAAGCTACCGCTGGTACATCGGCACGGGCTCCCAGTCCGGCGGCCAGTACTACTACTTCCATCAGTACCCGATTCAGAACTTCGACGGGTTCTGGCGCGAGGGTGAAGTGGACACATCGGCCCCTGGCGATGTCTATAACGGCCCCTATTGGACCATGGAGGGCAACACGCCCTTCGTCCTCAACGTCCCCACCGGTCGCGTGGAGATCGAAGGGCGCGTGACCACCTGCTTCGTCGAGATCGCCCTCGAGGTGGAGCTCAATATTCTACCCCCCGTCGACGCCGACAATGACGACGTGACGATTTGGGTGTCCGGCTTCTTGCGCGAGAGCGAGGCCGAGCAGGTCAACTTCCCGCTCAACGGCATACCTACGGATCTGGTGGGGACGATCCTCGATCCCGACGATCTGACGGTGGACACCGACGGAGACGAGATCCCGGACGCCTTCCCCTTCGACTTTGTGGCCACGGCGGCCCCCGTCATGTTCGACGAGGCCGACGCGGCGCTCCCCGATGGGAGCAATCGTGACCCCGATCCCGACTACATGAACCCCGCCGAGTGTGAGGCGGCCCCCGACGACGAGGGCTGAAGACCACGCGCCACGCCGTCGCGTCCAGGGCGTCCCGAGCACCGGCTCGGTGACGCCCTCGGCGGCCCCTTTCCCCAGACCCGTAAAAGAGCTCCAAACCTGCCGATGAACGGCCGATGGTGAGGTGTGCCCGGTGGATAGAGCGGCGCCCGGTCCTTTGCCAAGGCGACGCAGGCGCAGGAGAGAGACGGGAAAGACGCGGTCAGCCCATCGGCTCGACGACTCGGCCTCGGGCCGAAATAGAGGGCGGCGGGCTACTCCCGGCCGAAGATTAGCTGAGACTCGCCGGGCAAGAGACCATCCAGATCGGTGAAACTCCGGACGTTACTCCCGCGGCCGCCCTTATCGGTGAAACGAACGCCGAGGTTGATGCGGTCAGCGGCACCTACGGAGATGGGCGTGGGGGTCGCCGGGTGCGGGATGAGCGCGCGCTGAGCGGCCAACTCGGCGCCGCCGTCATAGTCCAATAGCACCACCGTCCCCACAGCGTCCCGTTGGGTCTGGCCCTCCACGGGGTCCGGCTGTTTCTCTCGTCGAATGTCCACGGTGACCACCGCCGCGACCACTCGACCGACGGCGTTGTTCCGGATGATGCGGAGCCCATCGGCGCCGGCGGTGATGATGTCCATATCGCCGTCTCGGTCCACGTCGATGACCTGGGCGTGGGTCACGTCACCCAAGGCCGGTAGGCCGAGGGCGGCGGCGTCGGTGGCTGCGAAACCGGCGGGGGTGCCGCGAACGAGCCGGACGCCGTTTTGGCCGTAAATCAAGAGGTCGTCCCGGGTGTCCAGGTCTAGATCCATGGGCAGCGCGCCCCGGTCGCCCTCTTGCCATGGCACGGGCCGATCACCTTGACTGACCTCGCCCTGGTCATCCACCAAGAAGACCTCGGTCCCGTCAGCGCGACCCAGCAGGAGGTCCAGACTTCCATTGCGATCGGCGTCGAAGACCACGGCTGCGGCGGTCTCCCCCGCTACCAAATCGGCCCCTCCTTGGCGCGCGAAACCGGAGTCCCGGTCCCCGAGATAGAGCACGGCCCCCGTGGGCCCCCAGCCGATGACGTCCACCACGGCGTCACCGTTGACGTCCACGGCGCGAGACTGAGCGAAGTTGGGGAGCGCCTGGAGACCGAAGATGTTCAGTTGCTCCGAGGCGAAGGTGCCGTCCCCGTTATTGAAGAAGAGACGGGTCTGATCGACGCCCGCCGAGAGCAGCGCGTCGAGGTGGCCGTCGCGGTTGATGTCTCCCAGGGAGATGGCTCGCGGCGCGTTGGTGCTGAGCAAGCCCGCCGGCGACAAGACGAAGCGTCCTTGGGGGGCGCCCCGGGCGAGGGTCGTGCGTCCATCCCCGACGATGATCATGTCCATCCGGCCGTCGGCGTCCACATCGCCGAGGGCCGCGTCGCGCACCGCGAGGTTCTCGGGCAAGCCTGCGGCGGCGGCGGAGAGCGCTGTGAAGTGGCCGGCCGCGTTTTGGAGATAGACCGTCGATGACTGGTCCACGTCGCCGGTGAGGGCCACCAGGTCGGTGAGATCATCCCCGTCCACATCCCAGGCGTCGGTCCAAGAGACCGCGCCGACGGCGTCGAGGCCCTCTAAGTCCGTGGGAAAGGCCCCGAAGGGACGAATCGTGATGGGCTGGTCGATGGCGTTCGCTTGATTCCCCGTGGCGTCGGCGACGCGAACGGCGATGGCGGGGGCGCCCAGCTCCAGTGGGACCAGATCCACTCGATAAACGTTGCTCTCGCCGACGCGCACCGCGGCGACGTCGTTGACGGTGATGGTCTCGATGCCGCTGCCCACGTCATCGGCCTCCAACCAGACGGTGAGCGGCAAGGTGGCGGGCTCACCCACCGTGGGCCAGATCACGCGAACCGTGGGTCGGACGGTGTCACGGAAGATCTGAATGGTCCGCCTGGCCTCGTTCCCCACCAGGTCCGTCGCCGTGAACTCGAAGGCGTTGGCGCCCTCTTCGAGGTCAAAGACGCGGCCCATGCGGAAGGGCGCCTCTTGAGGCACCGGCAAGAGGGCCTCCCCGGCGACGGTGGCCGACACGACGCCGGAGCCGGCCGTCCCCTGGATGGGGTCGTCGGCCACTCGAACCGTCAGATTCACCGAGGGCTCGGCGGTGTAGCTCGCGTCCGCGGGTTGGGGGTCATCGATGATGGGCGCGCTCAAATCTACGTTCACGGTGAAGCCCCCATTGGGCTCTTCGTTGGTGGCTTCGTCGGTGATGGCGTAGACCACCTCCTGAAGCCCCTGCTCCAATTGCAAGCCGTAGCTGAAGCGTTGAGTGTCCGCGTCAATGGACACCGGCGTCCCGTCGATGCTGAAGCGGACGGTGGGGCATAGGCCGGCGTCCACGGTGCCGGTGAGCACCACCTGGCCTTGGGTGGGTCCGAACCAGGGGATGAGCGCCCCCTCCCCCGACGGATCGTCGAGGTAGACGTCCGGTACGTCTCGATCGATCCGAAGTCGGCGCGTCGCCTCACCCCGTAAGCCCGCTTGATTACGCACCTGTACGACCACGTCCACCTCGCCGTCTCGCTGGAGGAGAACGTCCTCACAGAAGGCGCCGCCCGCGGGCAGGTCGTACTCGTCCCCGTTGATGCTCAATCGGTTCGGCGCGGTCTCATCGTCCTCGAAGCTCGCGCACACTCGAACGTCGAGGACGTTCAAACATTCGTTGGCCCGAGGCGCGCTGATCTGCACCGAGGGCGGCGAGTTGTCGTATTGAACGCGGGTGGTGTCCGTGGCCGACTCCGCCTCGGCGTTGACCGCCACGGCGCGAATCTCATAGTGGCCGGGCCCGGCGAACTGAATGCGACCGGAGAAGGCGTCATCGGCCAGATCCGCAGGGACCTCCTGCTGGGCAGGCAGGGCCTCTTCGCACGGGCCGCCGGGCGCTCCACAGCGAAAAACCGACAGGCCGACCGCCTGCACGCTGCGGCAGACGGTGCCCGAGACGGTGGCCGCACCCACGCTGAAGAAAGAGACCGCGTCTCCATCGCGGGGCACCGGATCCGTGATGGACACACAGGGCTGCTGGTCAATCTTGACGGCCTCGGCCGTCGCGCAGTCCTCGTTGCCGGCCGCGTCGTCGGCGCAGACGGTGAGGGTGTTGACGCCGTCGAAGAGCTGCACGCGTTGTGAAAACTCGCCGTCTCGATTCCCTGCGGTGGGGAAGTCCTGGCTGTCTCCTGCGTCGACTCCGGTGACCGTGATCAAGACCCGTGGGCGCTCCACCGCCGCGTCACCGTCGGTCACCGCGCCGGTCACCAGGATCACGGCCTCGAGGTAATCCGTCGATTGATCCTCCGGTGGACTCTCCAGGGTCACCACGGGGTTCTGGTCGTCGTAGAAGACCTGGAAGGAGACGGGCACACCGGCGTTGTCCACCAGATCCGTCGCCGCGAGGGCGACGGTGTTGTCCCCCACCGTGATGGGGACGCTCGCTTCGAAGGCGTTCTCGGTCCAGACCACCTCCAAGCCGTCGTCCTCCAGGACTTCGCCGTTGACGGTGACCGTGAGCGTGGGGACGAAGTGGGCGTCCACCACCCGGCCGGTGACCGTGCGCACGGGGAGGTTGGTCAACTCCATGGCGCCCACTCCGGGGCTCAACATCTCGATGGTGGGCGGTGTGCGATCCAGGAACAGCGTGATGCTGTCCTCGCAACTGCCGCCGTCGGGATCCACCGCAGTCAGAGTCACCACGGTCTCGCCTTCGTCCTCCAGCTGAAAGTTGTAGGTCAACTCCCCGTTCTCATCGAGGTTGTCGCGGACACCGTCGATCCGAACCTCCAACTCTTCGGGGCCGTGGTTCTCGTCGGTCACGCGTACCCGTAGATTGACCCGCCGCTCGGCCGTGATCCGGTCGGGGCCTTCAGCGGGTTCGAGAAACTCACATTGGGGGAGGGGTTGCTCGATGACCTCCGCGTCGGCGTCACCGCCGTCGGAGATGACGCCCATCTCGGCGTCGGGCATGGGCGGCTCTATACCGGCTTCGGCGTCCATCACCGCCATATCATCGGTGGGGGTACCGGCCTCGTCACCGGCATCCCGCGATGGCCGTGGCCCCCGATCCGGACGCGCCGCGTCCTCTTCGGGCGTGGTCAACTCGCCCACGCAGACGCCGCTCTGGCAGACGCCGCCGTTACACTCTGTGTCGTCTTCGCAAGTGGTGGGATCGAGGATCAGGCTGCAGCCCATGCCGAGCACGGCGCACCCACTCACGATCATCCAGAGCGAGCCCCATGGGCGAACGCTCTTCATAACTGTCTCCCCGGCCGATCCGGCGCTACCGCTCGCGCCTGCCCTCGGACCTCAAATCATCACGTTTAACTAAAAATGAAAGCGCCCTAACGCGGCCGCGCCGCCCTGCATGGGGGTCACCAAAATCGTCGTTCCTGATGTCTCGGGCTCACCGTCATCCATGAGATAGAGCGCAGCACCACCGCCCGCCACCACGAGACCCAGGATGACCAGCGTGTCCGCCATGCCGGCGCTCCCCCGCACGTCATCGGCGAAGGTCGCCTCTTGCGCCGTACCCTTACAAGCCGGGTCGGCGCGACAATCGGTCAGGTCTCCGTCGGCACCCAACGCACCCAATCCGGACGCCAACCCACCTACGAAGAGGGCGCCGCCGACACCCATGCCCACCATGCCCCAGAGGGCTTTGTCAAAGCCGCCGCCCGAGGGCGAAATGGCCGTGGTCGTGGTCTCTCCTTGTTGCACTGATACCAACTCGGTGTAGATGGAGTCTCCACGTCCGATCTCAACCTTGTGAAGACCCACCGGCAGCTCCAAATTCTTGCTGAACGGCGTCTCGCCCATCACCTCGCCATCGATCCGAACCGGCTGGCCCGCACCGCCCACGCTGAGGGCCAGGCGCCCCTTCGCCACCGCGCGTTCGAGGGATAGATTCAAAACCAGGGGGCTGCTCTGCGTATGAGATGGACTCAGCTCGATCTTCTGAGCGACGGCGGCGTACCCTTCGAGCTCCACTAAGACGATGTGGACACCCATGGGCAGCGCGTGCACCAGCGGCGTCACCCCCGCCGGCTCACCGCCATCGAAGCGCACCCGGGCCCCTGTGGGTCGAGTGACGACGTTGACCACGGGGAGAATCGGCGTGAGCGTGAGGCTCAGGCGACGTTGCACACCGGCGCCGAATTGCACGGGGCGCTCGATGCTCTTATACCCGGCCTTCTCCAAGAAGAGGCGCTGGCGCTTGGGTGCGAGGCGCAACATCAAAGGCGTCTCCCCTCGGGGCGGATAGTCCGCCGCGCCCACGCGCACCGTCGCGCCGGCGGGCACGGAGACCAGTTCGATGGCCGGCCAAGTGGTGAGGGTCGCTCCGAGTGCGGACACCTTCTCGGTGATCTCAGCCGCGTCACCGGGGTTACTCTCCAGGTAACGTTCGTACTGCTTGATGGCCCGCGGCACGTCTTCCATGGCCTCGTAGACCTGGGCGATGTTGTAGATCAACAAGGGGTGCGGCGCTAAAGCGTTGGCCTGCTCGAAAGCCGTCAAAGCCTTGGCAAAGTTCCCGCTCTCGTAATTGGCCCGACCTTCCAAGAAGTGGGCCTTCGCCTGCTCTTTTGCCGTGTCGGCGAAGGCTTCGCCCACGGGGATCGTCGCCCCACAGAGCGCGAACCAAATAATGAACGTCCGTGTCATCCAACTCTCCTGGCTCTCCGTCGACGACCGCGTGGTCGCCGACCATCACCGTGGCGCGCGTCGAATCCTTCCGTCGCGTCCCGTGACATGCCCATCCCTTCGAGCGCGCCCAATTGGGCGCGATGTGGAGCATACGCTCCCGATTCGTCCGCGGTGCCGAGGAGGCGCCCACCTTGGTGCCGCCGAGGAACGCGCAAATCTAACCTGGATTCGCGAATCAGAACAATCTTGCCGTAGGGGTGATCCTGGGAGGTGGCCGGATAAGACGGTAAATAGAGGGGGGTCCACCTAGACCGTCGCGGCGATGTCGAGCGATTCGCCACATCCTCCGCCTTTTACGAGGGTGTCGTGAAGACGGAGAACTCCTGCCCTGCCCTATTCGAACGGGTTCCGAATATCCCCCGCCTTGGGTTTGGCAGGCTTTACTCGTCGCCGAGGCCGCGGCTTGACCACCTTGGCCGGCTTGGGGTTGGGCTTGGGAGCGGCTGTGGGCGCAGGGACCGGGGCTTTGACGTC
>MPMC02102618.1_pt1 | contig 14895 bp, 14 predicted proteins | sample 1617281 | NCBI WGS metagenome assembly MPMC02 (sample SAMN05944809, study PRJNA350692) | marine metagenome | biome: marine; feature: ODZ; material: water; isolation source: 100 m water sample filtered on 30 um supor filter | place: Pacific Ocean | collected 2012-04-09 | depth 100m m | reverse complement strand
TACCAGTACTGCCTAGCGATCCAACAGATCCTGAAACGTTTTCATCTCCCTGCGTTGTAATGGTGACCAATTCCACATCAATATTTCGCTCGCGGATCTGCTGGGCAATCCACTCAGCTTGCCAGTGGGCCAACTTGCTGCCACGCGTGCCGACACGAATGCAGTCCGGTGTTTTCATCGTTTGCCGGTTCGTTGGTTTGGGGAGAGGATCGTTTTGGCAGTGGAGCGCGCGTTGATTCCCGGGCAGTGATTAACCATCTCCGGAGGAAATGACATTGGCCGCAGCATCGGCGGCGGCGGACCCGGAAATTTGCTGTGGAGCAACAACCACTCCACAGCTGACAATAAATTGAAACGCCTGATCAATGGTTAGGTTCAGATCAAGTGCTTCGCTCCGCTTGATGGTAATGGTATATCCCGTGAAGGGTGCCGGCGATGTGGGTATCAGCACGGAAAGTACCGGCTCGTTTGCGGCGGAAGCAATATCCAACATGCTCTCACCAGTTACTAAACCGAGTGACCAGATTCCCCTGCGCGGATACTCGACGGCAATAACGCGGGTGTACTCGATATTTGATTCACTAAATATAAAGTCGGTAACCTGTTTTACGGATGTATACACATTACGAATTAATGGTAAACGGTCGATGACCTTTTCCAGGGCAGTCCAGGCCAACCGGCCCATCTTGGCCGCCAGGAACTTCCCAAGCAAGTACATCGCCAAAACGAAAATACAGGTAAATACCGGGACCACAATTTGTGGGGTGAGCCATCGCAAATCGACATATCGCTCGAACATCGCGCGGCGAGAAGTCGGGATGGGGTGTCCACGAAGGTTCGCGGGACGCATGACCAGATCATAGACATCTTCGGGCACCCATTGCGGATTGGGCCGACCATCTGGCTGCTTAGGCAATCGATGATATTCATTGCCATTTTGAGTTTTGATGAAATCAATATCGAGAGGCACATCGGGAAACGTACTGACTCCATCGTCGATTGTCCAAACAAGCACATGCTGTGCGCCGGTTTGGACAGGATGCAGCACATAGGAATAGATGGTCCTTCCCACCCACACGAAGATGACAATCGTGAGCAGCGGGGGCAAGATAACCGCCAGACCCCTTATGACGGCGCGCCTAAAGGGCCGTGTTGGATGTGCGTGCTTTCGATTCACTTTTTGCGGGGGCATGCTTGATTTTGGGCATTCCGATCACCGCCGTTTCAAATGCAGATGATCTTTGGCCGCGATCCGTTGGTGTGGGTTGCCTTGTCTTGGGGTGGAGGAAAGATGGGTCCCATTATTGACCTCCCAACCAAAAAAACCAATCCGGGTGCGAAGCAGGCATCATCGCTCTATCCACCAACTTCATACGCTGCCCGTGCAAGTACAGCAACGGCGACTTGGGAGGCTCCCGCTGCCAATAGGGCTTTTGCGGCTTCATTACAAGTCGCTCCGGTAGTCAATACGTCATCTACCAAGAGAATGCGTTTTTGATACAGCACTCCCTTTTTTGTGATGCCGAAGGCACCGCGCATATTTAATTGTCTTGCGTGCTGCGATAGTTCACTTTGCCTCGTGGTTTTACGTCGCCGGACCAATACTCTTCTTGAAAAAGGAATTTTCAGTTTTCCACCTAGATAATGGGCGACCGTTTCGGGACCATTGGTTCCTCGCTTCAGGCGCCTTGTCCAGTGCATGGGAATCGGCACGATCAAATCGGGGGAAAACGCATTGATTTCGTTTTGTCGTACGGCCAACAGGCATTGGGTAAGTGCCATCGTTAACGGCTGACCATCGAGATATTTACTCTGAAGAACTGCTGTCCGTGCTTTGCCGTGATAGGAAGCTAGAGCGATGATGCAGCGGAACGGAAACTGAGCGTCAGGACAATGTTTGCAACCCGGGTCTTCTTTTCCGATAGCGTCAGCTGTCGGGTTGCCACAGTGCGGGCAGACCGGCCCGCGGAGATTGCAGATCTCACTGCGACAGTTGTGGCACAGACCAACGCCCTCGCGCTCTGTTAATAGGTCAACGTGGCAGAATGCGCAGACTGGTGGCAGCAGCAAATCGAGTCCTGTTTGCCGCAATCGGAACCAGCCATTTCCAACTGTTTTTCTGAAATGGTGCAATGCGTGAGAAAGTTTGACCATTGCAAAACCAAAGAACTGTGATGAAAGACCCCAATAATGAGGATATCACATCTTTCCCGGTTTGCCCGCATAATGGACCTTGACCGGATTGTTGGCGGTTTTCTATGCTCCGAGGGTCTATATTCTCAGAGAAGACGCCCGTCGTGTATCTATCAACGTAAGAGATTCAAGCATGTCTGCTAAAAGTCGCCTGAGCCAACTTGCGCAAAGGACAGTGGAGCAACCGATCAGTTACTTGATGCGAGAAGCCCTCGCTCGGCCCGAGTTGATCTCACTGGCAGCAGGTTTTGTGGATCAGGCATCTCTGCCGGTCCAATCCACACATGCTGCTCTGGAGCACTTGCTCTCGCAACCGACACAAGGGCGTGCTGCTCTGCAGTATTCTACTACGCTGGGTGACCCGTTACTCCGTGAGATCCTGCTTTCGCGCCTTGCGAGTATGGATCAGAATACAGTCTGCAAGCAATCGATCGAACAGGTTATTGTAACTGCTGGCAGCAATGAACTTTTGTATCTTATAGGTCTGACTCTGTTCGATCCAGGCGATATTGTCTTTTGTGCTGCACCTACCTACTTCGTTTATCTTGGCGCCCTACAGAGCTTCGGAGTGCGTACTGTTGGATTAGAGGTCGATGCAGAGGGTGTGGTTCCCCAGTCACTGACATTAGCGATGGAAAAATATTTTGCGGAGGGACTCGGTTCACGCATCAAAGCGATCTATTTAACAACGTATTTTGATAACCCGAGCAGCATTACGACATCATCCCAGCGCCGCTGTGAGCTCGTTGAGATTGTAAAGCGATGGAATCATAAACACGACAAGGTTTATGTTATTGAAGACGCAGCCTATCGGGATTTGCGATATTATGGCGATGATATTCCAAGTCTTTTGGCGGCAGATGAGGATGGAGACACGGTTATTCATACCAGTTCGTTTTCAAAATCATTTTCTCCAGGTCTTCGCGTTGGTTGGGGTGTTTTGCCACCCGAGTTGGTAAATCCAATCAGCAATCAGCAGGGCAACATCAATTTCGGATCTCCGCATTTCAGCCAGCAGACTATGATTGCCATTTTGCAACAAGGTTCTTTTGAAAAGCATGTGGAAAAAATCCGCACCGAGTATCGTAAAAAATTACAGGCAATGCTGCAGGCTGCTGAAATGCACTTGGGAGATTTACAGAATGTGAGTTGGCTTCCTGCAACCGGGGGCCTGTATGTATGGATGTGTGTGGCCGGTATCGACACGGGCGCTGATGGCCCGCTTTTCCATCGTGCTCTTGATATGGGCGTTCTCTACGTTCCTGGATGTCATTGTTTCCCAAAAGAGGGCGAACCAATACAACACGATATGATCCGCCTAAGTTTTGGGGTCCAGTCCGTTGAACGGATTGAGCAAGGAATGCAATGCTTGGCAAAAGCGGTGCATGAAGTGCTTGATAAACAGCCTCTGACCCTGCCAGCGGAGGCATGAGTATGGATATCATCGATCGTTACCTGCTGCGACAGTTTTTGGGGATCTTTGCCATATTCTTTCTGAGCCTTTACGGACTGTTTGTTGTTGGCGACACAGTGAATCATTTTGGCGAAGTGGCTCATTATGCTCGTTCTCACGGTGGTGTTCTGAAAGTCATCGCCGAATATTACGGCTTTCGATCCCTGATGTTTTTTGACTGGATGAATTCATTGCTGGTGCTGATCGCAGCTATGTTTACGATCGCATCGTTTCGGCGCCACAATGAAATGACAGCCCTCATGGCAGCAGGCATTCGTAATGCCCGGATCATTCGCCCCATCTTGATTGCATCAGGTGTCTTGGTGCTGCTGGCAGTGATTAATCGCGAGCTATTGCTCCCGTCGGTCCGCGGGCAATTGTCTACAAACTTTAAAGACATGGATGGCAAAAAAGTTCGACCAATTACGCCAATGTATGATAACGAAACGGATATATTGCTGAGCGGTTCCGGGTTTGTGCTCCGGACACAAACAATCAAGGATCCAAATTTCTTTTTGCCGCGATCATTGGATCACTATGGACAGCAATTGATTGCTACAGAGGCAATGTATCATGCAGCCAATAAAGGGCACCCTCCAGGCTATTTGCTAAAAGGCGTTGTCCAGCCCGACGATCTCGCTCAGAAGAGTTCGTTGCAATTACATGAAAAGTTGGTCATTTTTACGCCACATGACACAGATTGGCTTGCTGAGGATGAATGTTTTGTTTCGAGTCGGGTGGAACCACAGGCACTCACTGGAGGTGGTAGTTGGCAAAAACTATCCTCCGCCTCGGAACTGATTGCATCGCTAAAAAATCCGAGCGTCAAAAACCATCCCGGTATCGAGGTAGAATTTCATTCGCGATTTGTTCAGCCTTTCTTGGACATGAATCTTCTTTTGCTTGGTTTGCCGATCGTTTTAACTCGCCAATCACGAAACCTTTTTCTTTCTGTAGGATTTTGTGTGCTGCTGATTGTGGTCTTCATGGCAGTGATTATGCTCTGCCACAGTATTGGTGAATCGGCTGTGCTAAGCCCATCTCTTGCTGCGTGGTGTCCCTTGATACTGTTTTTGCCGCTGGCCGTGATGATGAGCACGCCGCTGTATGAATAGCCGCTGTATGAATAGCCGCTGCATGAATAAAAGTGTGTGTGAGTAAAAGTGGCGAAATATTGTTTCCTCATAGGACTGCGCCATCTTCGCAAGGTTTCGTGGACGTTCTTTGCCTTACGAATTGTCAATGGTGGTTGTCGCTGCTACCGCTGAGAAGTATGGTGAGGGAGTTCAGGAGTCTGAATCCACCTTCGGAGTGAGGCAGTGTGACTGCTAGAGACATCGTGACTGCTAGAGACATCGTGACTGCTAGAGACATCGTGACTGCTGGTGGATGGTGACCTTTGTACTGCGAACGCCATCGCGGGCGATGAGAATCATTTTCAAACCCAAATACGTTTTCATAGAGTGATGTATTCAGACCCGATCTATCAGGAAGCAGTCAAGCGTTTTGCGGGACTTTTTGATTTGGCGCAAACGACGGCTTTGAAGGAACCGACTGCCATGACGCTTGCCACAGTTGGTGAGAATGGCCAGCCCTCGGTCCGTATAGTCCTTCTTCGCTGTGCGGACGAGCGAGGGTTTGTGTTTTTCACAAATTCGCTGAGCAGAAAGGGTATTCAAATTGCGAGCAATCCCCACGCGGCCCTCGGGTTGTTTTGGGATTCTTTAGGGGAACAGGTCTGTGTGGAGGGAGTTGCCAGTCCGGTGGGCGATGCAGAATCGGATATCTACTGGAAAAGCCGTCCACGCGGTAGTCAAGTTGGCGCCTGGGCATCGCTACAATCCGAGGAATTGCCCACTCGCACGATGCTGGACCAACGCGTAGAGGATTTTGAAAAGAAGTTCGCCAATCGCGAGGTGTCGCGTCCTGAACACTGGTACGGATATCGAATAGCTCCAGTGCGGATCGAGTTTTGGCAGGAGGGTGTTTCGCGTCTTCATACGCGAACCGTCTACGAATTGCGCGAAGATGAATGGGTCCGTTTCTCTCTCTACCCATAAGTGCGCCGATTGTGAGGGTTTTCATCGTTCCTTCCGGACGACTGCTGGTAGTGCATTCATACGAGCAATTGGGACATAGTGGCAAACTGGCGTTGTTTGCAAAGTTACAGTCTTCTAAAATCCCCCACTGGCGATTTTCCAAAAGAGTGTTCTTTTGTGCGTAGAGGCTTTTGCATGTGGCGTGAACGATGGCACATTGGGCTGTTGATCGGCATCGGCCTGCTAGCTCTGATGGTGCATCTTGACGGTTCGCGACTCTGGGATCGGGATGAAACACGCAATGCGGGTTGTGCAGCGGAGATGATGGCCCAGAGTGACTGGGTCGTACCTACATTCAATGGAGAGTTGCGCGATGCGAAGCCAGTTTTGCTTTACTGGCTAGTCATGATTTCATACACGCTCTTTGGAGTGAATGAGTTTGCCGCTCGGTTTCCATCTGCGCTGTTGAGTTTGGGAACGATCTTGGCGACCTATGTGATTGGCCGTAGGCTCTTCGGCCCTCAGGTCGGACTGCTGGCCGGTGTCATCCTGGCGACGAGCGTGATGTTCGAAGTGTCCGGACACGCGACAACTCCTGATGCATCTTTGATCTTTTGCAGCACGATCGGATTAATGACCTATGTGTTGGCCACATTCAGACCGCGCAGCGTGGTGTTCGGTGAACGGACGGCACCGGAGTTATGGGTGGAGGGTCAGTATTTTCCAACCTCCTGGCCGGCGGTTGCTCTGATGTATGCGGTGTTGGGGGTAGGCGTTTTGGCCAAGGGACCGGTAGGTCTGATCTTACCGACAGCTGTAATCGGCATGTTTTTGCTGATTCTCTACGCTCCAAAAAAGAAAACAGTCTCGGCGGCGACGACGTTTTTTAGCCGCTTGCGGGCGGGCTGTGCTCGATCGGTGCGGTTGTTTGCCCCGGCTCATTTTTTGCGAACTTGTTGGCGGATGCGGCTGCTCACCGCGACACTCGTCGTATTGGCGATTGCCGGACCTTGGTATTTCCTGGTCGGTGTTCGCACAGATGGCGCGTTTTTGCGAGGATTTTTTATTGACGAACATTTTGGTCGCGCGACCCACGCTATGGAAAATCACTCCGGTGGACCCTTCTATTATGTTATTGCCATCTTGATTGGATTTTTTCCCTGGTCGGTTTTTGCAACTCCGATGCTCGTTGGTGCAATCGGTCGTATTCGCCGCAACGATCCATGGAGAGCGGGCTACTTATTTGCGATCTGCTGGGTGGGAGTGTATTTGGCGATCTTTACCTTCGCGGCCACCAAATTGCCCAGCTATGTAACACCCTGCTATCCGGGGCTCGCTCTTTTATGTGCGACGTTTCTATACCAATGGTGCCAAAAAACGACCATCGCACCCGATGGATGGGTGACCAGCGGCCTGACGGTTGTGGCCGTTGTCGGAGTAGTCGCTGCGGTTGGGCTTCCAATTGCGGCTCATTTTTTCTTGCCTGGAGAAGAAATGTTGGGTGTTTTGGGTGTGGTTCTGTTGCTCGGTGCAGCTGCGTGCTTTTGGATGATGCGGAAGGGACATGCCCGTGGCATGGTACTGTCATTTGCCTTGATGGCGGTCCTGCTCTCCGTTTCGGTCTTTAGTTTTGTGATGCCTCGTATCGATCGGCACCGGACGCGATTTATTTTGACAGAACTGGTCCAACAGTCAGGACCTGAGACCAAGATGGGCGCGTACGGTTTTTTTGAGCCAGGCCTAGTCTTCTATACAGGCCGCACGGTGCGGCCCCTTTTGCGTGGTGCGCCTCTTGCAGCCACGCCCGATGAGAATACAGACTCTCATAGTGCATCGAATCGTGCAACAACCGTTGCACCGTTTCTGCAACAAGAAAGCCCAGCCATGCTGATCACGACCGGCAGTGGCTATGAGCAGATTGCCGACCTTCTTCCCCCCGGGGTCGAGATTCTTAGCGAGGTGCCTCGCTTTTTGCGGTCGGGTACGTTGGTGTTACTCGGACGCCCCGAGGTACTCCACCAGGCAACGACGCCAAATCGTACTCTCCGCTGAACAGTTGTTCGGCGCACGAGAATATGCACCGTTTGTCAAAGACATTGCTGTCTGAGAGATTTCCGTTCTAGGCCAAGTGTCGTTTTGACAGTATATTGAGAATGTTTCTCGCGTACGATCTCTTTTCTGTAGATATCTGCACGATAATGGATTCTGCGATTCTCTGATTGATGAAGCCATGCGTTACGATGAATTCGAACAAGAACGGATGTTCCACGAAGCTTGGAGCGCGGTGTCCATCGTGCGGCCAGTCGATTATTCCCTGTTCACTTTTGGCGAAAGTGTGCTGCCCTATTTTTTAGTCTGCGGCAATCAGGAAGGCACGGATCCACTTTCGGTTACCCAGGGTGATGTCCGAATCAATCGCCCCATGATTGTGACTCCGGAAAATAGTCGTCCGGAGTTTCAGAACTTTTTTGACAGCATGGAAGAAGAAGGGATTGCGCAGTTTTTGTTGGCTAGGACCGCAACATTTTCCAATCTGAAATTTCTCAATCAGAGCGGCAAGAAGCAGATTGTCCACGATAGCATGGAAAGTGCAGTCGAAAAAATTGTCAAACGACTTGATGACCAGGAGGAAGATCGCATAGCCGTGCTGACGTCTCCCGTACATTTAGCGGGTGTTGCGGTGTTGAAATATGCAGCTGAGCGGGTATTTCAGAGTGCTTCGGACAATATTCAGGAGCTCAGAGAGCGAGGTTTTCTTCCCTGAGCAGGCGAATGCGCCAAAAGATAGACATCCATCACCGTGAAATTCATTTTCTGTATTGTGGCTGGATGTGGAATATCACGGGAACAGTTTGCTTCTTGAAATAAACGAACCATGCAAAAAAATCTGGGAATGACGATTGCGCTCCGCCGTGTCTGGCTCTGGACAATACCGATGGCTGCCTACAGTTCCCTTGCGCTATGGAAGCCTCGGTTCAAGAGCCTCGACATACCAGATGTGTCGTTTCCCATGGAAGCAGCATTGACGTTTGTCATGGGAATGTTGATTTTGTTCCGTATCAATCGCGCCTACGAAAGGTGGTGGGAAGCCCGCACATTATGGGGAACACTGGTCAATGTGAGTCGAAATCTTGCCGTAAAGACGCGACAATTAGCCAACGTCGATGCGGCCGATCGGGGGGAAATGCGCCGCTTGATTATAGACTTTAGCTATGCGCTAAAAGACCATCTACGCACACCATTACAGCCCGCAACACCTCCAAACGATTCAGATCCAGAAATTCGGATCGAACACATTCCCAGTAGCATTGTGCAGAACATTTATAAAAAGCTCAAAACATGGTCGCAGTCTGGCGCTCTCACGCGTGAAGAACTTTGGATGATGGACAGCGAAGCGAGGATGCTGCTGGAAGTCTGCGGCGCCTGTGAACGGATCAAATTGACTCTGATGTCCCGATCATGGCGACTTCTTACGCGTCAGTGTCTCGGTCTCTATTTGCTGACGATTCCCTGGGCGCTGGTAGATGAATTCCACTACTGGACGATTCCGATCAGTGCCTTGATTGCATATTTTGTGATCGGTGGCGAGGGAATTGCGCACTATGTTGAAGAACCATTCGGCTCGCAGGAAGACCATCTGGACCTTGATGGAATCTGCAGAAGGATTGAATCGTCTGTGAGAGAAATCCTCGCAGATTGATTTTTCACAGTACAAAAATGGTGCCCGCAAAGAGTCTCTTGGCTCGCTCAGTCGGCACCCTGCGATTCAAACGCTATGGCTGAAAGAGTCCGCCCAGCGGGAGTTGCTCAAACTCTGGCTCCTCGATTGGCATCAGTACCGAAGGAAGGCGTTTGATGGTGGGCGCATCGACAGGCGAGCGATCCTCGGGTTTTGCGGTGGCAGTCGGCAATGATTCGAGCATCATCGCATAGGATTGTAGCTCACGATAAAGAATGCGGAAGGAACCGAGGTTCGCAACGCTCTGGTATTCTTTGTTCTCGGCCACGAGGGCAAAATGTTCCAAGATGCGCTCGAGAGATTCGACATCCGGGTGCATTGCCACGGCCCGTTTGGCACTTACAATTTCGGGAGGCAACTGCAAAAATGCCTGCCAGCGTGCGGCAGTCGTCAGTCGCATCAGATCTCGGTCAAGCCGTCGCGCAAGGACTGCCAGCTTGCGACGCTGCCGTTCGAGGGCCGAAATCTCAGATCCGGGTAGCGCCTGTTTTACATTGTCATAATGTTGTCCGGGCGGATCGCTTGGGGGAACGACCGATAGCTGCGGAAGGTTCCGGCGATTTTGCGCCGACCCGTTAGTCTGCACCCGCGTAAAGGGTGCCTGGACTGTCGTTCCCTCGGGGCCGTGGTAGATTCTGACAAAAGGCGCTTTTACATAGCCAGGGCCGACTTGGACCGGTTGGGCCCTAGCGCCGGCTGTGCCTGCAAGAGAAAACAGGAATGTGAGAAGGGCAAGCGGTGCAATCTCTTTTCGGAAAGAAATTTGTTTCATTGGGATCCTCCTGATCCTCACCCCGACTCGTTTTCCGTCGTTCATCTAAAGACATCGTCGGGAAAAATTTCTCTCAAACTTGATCTGTCCCGGGTGTGCCGTCCACGATCCCGAAGATTACCTGACCGCTGCAAAAGGTTCACAAACCGGTTATAACGAATGACCCCTGAGACAACACAAAGATGATCGGTTTGGGCCGGTTGTATGCCGCTGAGCGTGATGGGATGATCGTCAAAACAGACACAAGCCGTAGTGGTGAATTTTCGGGTCGGTCCGAATGTAAACAATATAGTGAGCTCGCGAGAGTCTGTCTGTTCGGTCCCGCGTGAAAATGATCGCCAGTTTTTCCGGGTGTAAAAACAATGGCGGTCCGATTGTATCGAGCATGATGGTTGGAGCGGGACGACGGATCGATGTGTGCCAACCAACGCAATGGGCTCAGCTTGAGATGGGGCTCTATAAAAGGGGCCTTTTTGTCCCGGATGATGCAGTGATGGGAGTCATTTGGTCTCTTCCGGAGCGAGCAATTTTCTGCATCACATTTTTGAGGAATCTGTTGCTCACTGCTTGTTGTCCGGCTTCCCCGATTGCCGTATGATGCCCATCGATTATTGGGGAAAACTTTTGGTTTGTTTCTATAACCGATTTTGAAGCAAAACACTTTCGGGAAGGTACACCGACAATGCATGACCCCCGCCTGACAAAGCTCGCAGAAATACTTGTCGATCACAGTTGTCAGGTGCAGCCAGGTGAGAAGGTTTTTATTGAAGCGTTTGATTTGCCGACCCCTGCGCTTATTTGCCAGTTGATTGAACTTGTGAGCGAGCGAGGAGCCTATCCGCTAGTCTCTTGTAAAGATAACGCAGTCTTACGGACCCTTTACCGGAATGCCACTCAAGAAAGTATGGCACTCTCGGGTGCGTTTGAGCTTGCCCGCATGGAGAAGATGGATGCCTACGTCGGAATCCGTGGAGCAAATAATAGCAGCCAGTTTTCGGACGTACCGCAAGAAAAGATGGACCTTTATCAAAAACATTGGTGGTATCCGGTCCATAGTGAAATTCGTGTGCCCAAGACCAAGTGGGTTGTCTTGCGCTATCCAACTCCCTCGATGGCACAGGCGGCCGATCGGAGTTGTGAAGCATTTGAACAATTTTATTTTGATGTATGCACGGCCGACTATGCGCAAATGGCAAAGGCTCAAGAACCTTTGGTTGCACGTATGGAGAAAACCGATAGAGTGCGTCTTGTCTCTCCCGGAACAGATCTGACATTTTCCATCAAAGGCATCCCCGTGCGGCCTTGCCACGGCCAGCGAAATATCCCTGACGGGGAAGTCTTTACTGCGCCCGTACGGGAGAGTGCCAATGGTACGATCCGCTACAACACTCCATCCCGTTACCAGGGAACGCTGTTTGACGACATCTGTTTTACGTTCAAGGATGGAAAAATTATAGAAGCCAGCGCTAACGAGACTGAGAAGGTGAATGAAGTACTCGACTCGGATGAGGGTGCGCGTTACCTGGGTGAATGGGCAATTGGGTGCAACAACCACGTTCGTCACCCAATGCTTGACACACTATTTGATGAAAAAATTGGTGGATCATTTCATCTCACTCCAGGCCAAGCCTACGAAGATGCCGACAACGGTAACCGGAGCGTAGTCCACTGGGACCTCGTCCTCATTCAGCGGAGCGACTACGGCGGGGGAGAAATATATTTCGATGGGGAACTGATTCGCAAGGATGGGCATTTCGTCCCCGAAGATCTTCAGGGACTCAATGTTGGTCTTGAGTGATAGGGTAGGTCTTGACTGATTGGCGTCATTGCTTGCCACAATCAATTATTAGTGCAGCTGTGGCTCTTTCCCTTCATAGGCCCGGTAGAAATCCAGAATGTTTGCCCTCAGCGTCTTGGCGGAGTCTGGATCGACCGACTGTTTGCACTTCATCGCTGCAACCATAACGGCATGGGCGGCAGCCAACTTCTGTGCATAACCCTCTTTGCCGGCCTTAATCCGCTGGGTCATAAAATATTGGCTGATCACATGTTGAATATTGGTCGCGTGCGCTTCTTTGGTATTGATCCAGCGTACCGTTTGATTGACCGACTGTGGATCTGAATTACCCGCCAACTCAGTAATTTGTCCGATGCCTTTGAAAATCGTCTCTTGGTCTTCGAGCATTCTCTCAAACCGCAACTCGTCATCATAAACGCCGCAGGGAACCTCACAGTGGGCGAGGGCAGATTGAGCCGTGAATAGGAGGAGAATCATGGCCGAGAGCTGCATTCCGAAATATTTCACAGTAAGTCTCCTGATGGTTGGAAAGGAGTGGTGGTCGATTGGAAAACGATTCATTAGAAACAAATCCGCGTTCCCAAAGGTGGAGTGAAATTGCTTTGAAGAAGACGAAGAGACAGTGTAGCGATATGCGAAAAAAGCTTCCACCACAGGCAACGATTATTTGAAGCCAAAGGCGACCTCAAGGGCCAGAATAGGTCCGTACTATTGTGACGGTTTCAGTTCACAAATATTTCGCACAGAACAGGGTGACGCCAGCAGGAACCTCGTGCGCGGCACCTTCAAAGCCGCAGCGGGTATAGAGGCTGCGGGCGTTGCTGTTCTCGGCACGGACTTCCAGCGTGACGCGGGAACAACCTTTTTCTCGTGCCCGCCGTTCCACCTCGGCGATGAGTGCAGTCCCGATTCCTCTCCCCCGGCAGGCGCCGCTCACCGCCAAGTCGTGAATGTTGAGTGCAGGCCGTGCAGCAAATGTGGAAACCCCCCAGAGGCAAACGGCAATGCCGACAATGTCTGCTTCGAGGCTCGCCAGCAGGACCAATACCGAACTCTGTTCACGAAGGCCCGGGATCAACCCTGAAAGCACCTCGGGTGCAAGGCCCGTGCCGCCCTCGAGTGGTTCGAGCGCATATTCATTGAGCAACCGCCGAATCGCCTCGCAGTGTTCGTTGTTTTCCAACTCGGCTTGAAAAATGTTCAATTCAGACATGCTTTTCTTTTGCGAGATTATAAATGAGGGTGCAGCGACAAAACTTCATAATCGCACGAAGTTTGCCGCTATTGTAGCAGATGCAATTGGCCCGACGGTTCTTGCCGGTTACTGTTTTTTGATCGCTGCCGAGGCGTTCAACTTGATAGTGTGATGCCCTTTTCGATACAATGGGGAATGAGCAGAAACGCACTATTTTTATAAATGGGGCCACTACCGCTCGCTTCCTTCCTAGTGTTGAACCACGAGAGATTCCCATGGGCGAAAGTCATCGAACCGACGTTTCCAGTACCGAACAATCCGACATCAGCCGCCGGAGTTTTATTCGCGCCGGTAGTGCGGTTTCCGTAGCGGTAGCCGCAGGGATTCCCGCAACGACCGCTTCCGCTAAGGATGGAGAGACCACCGCTGCTCACGATACGATTAATATCGGGATCATCGGGACCGGGGGTCGTGGCGCCGGGGCAGCCAACGATACGCTCACCATCAATTCCAATATTCGCCTCGTGGCGATGGCCGATCTCTACGCTGAAAAGTGCGAGAGGGTTCGCAAGAGTCTTTCGCGCAGGCATGGAGAGAAGGTGGCGGTACCGGATGCAAAAATGTACGGCGGCCTCGCAGGCGCCAGCAAAGTCATCGAGGATTCAGATGTTGATCTTGTGCTGCTGACGACCTCTCCCGGTTTTCGTCCCTACCATATTGCCGAGGCGGCTGCAGCGGGCAAACATATCTTTGCGGAGAAGCCGACCTGCGTCGATCCGGCCGGCTATCGTGTCTGTTTGGAAGCGGATCGTACAGCGCGCAAACAGGGAACTGCAATTGTCACCGGTACGCAGTACCGCCGTCAGAAGAATTACATGGAGGCGATGCGGCGGATCCACGCAGGCCAGATTGGCGACGTGGTTTCTGCTACCACGCGGTACTGCACATCCGGTATTTGGAATCGACCGCGGAAACCGGGGATGAGCGATGCCGAGTATCAACTCTACAACTGGATGCACTTTATCTGGCTTTCTGGAGACCAGATTGTGGAGCAAGCCGTTCACAATATCGACGTCATGAACTGGCTCATGGAGGGGCCCCCGATTTCCGCCTACGGTTCCGGGGGGCGCTTTACCCGCCCGACCGGTAGCCAGATGTGGGACAATGTGTCGATCGATTATGAATATCCGGGTGACCGTATTATGTCCTTTCAGTGTCGACAGATTCCGCACACGAAGGGTGAAAATGGGAGCGTGATTTATGGAACCAAGGGTACCGCGCGGATCGGGGCCGCCAATAAGGCAGCCAGCCTTTATGACCAAGAGGGTGGCGAAACCTGGACGATGAAGGGCGATATTGGCGCAGCCTACCAGCAGGAACATAAGGACCTGGTCGACTCCATCCGTGCCGGTGCGCCGATCGTGGAACTCAAAGAGACCGCGCAAAGCTCGCTCACAGCCGCGATGGGCCGTATGGCGGCCTACACGGGCCAGAAAGTGGACTGGGAATTTGCGAGCGAAAAGTCACAACTCGATCTCTTTCCCAAAAATCTCAGCATGGATGGTCCGCTCGAGATGTCACCATACGCGGTACCCGGTGTGACTAAGTTGATTTGACACGTTGATTTGACACGTTGATTTGACACGTTGATTTGACACGTTGATTTGACACGTTGATTTGACACCGTAGACAATGCGATCGCTATT
>MPMC02045103.1_pt1 | contig 14910 bp, 13 predicted proteins | sample 1617281 | NCBI WGS metagenome assembly MPMC02 (sample SAMN05944809, study PRJNA350692) | marine metagenome | biome: marine; feature: ODZ; material: water; isolation source: 100 m water sample filtered on 30 um supor filter | place: Pacific Ocean | collected 2012-04-09 | depth 100m m | reverse complement strand
TTGACCTGTCTTTGGGTTTAATCCTTTTCGCGCCAAACGATCACGTGGCTCAAAAGAACCGAAACCGAGAAAAGAGACCTTCTTACCTTCCGTAGCAGAATCAATAATGGATTCGGTGATGGCATCAACCACCAAAGACACATCGTTTTTGACACGACTAGTGCGTGCAGCCACGAGATTGACAAGATCAGCTTTGTTCATTTTTGGAGCGTGAATGGCTGTATCAACAAGATTAAGAAGAAATCGGCTAACACCTGACGACGTCATAACACTATTATGATGCATATTCACAAAAGCATCTGCTTCGCAAGGCCAGGGTACGGAAAAGCTTTAAAAGCAGTTTGAGTGTCAACATAAACTGGTCAAGAGGCAGGCTGCAAGTACATCTTAGTGCGTATATAAACCTATAAATGGCACGACTAGGGTTACTTGGCTGGATTAAATAGAGTAGTTAGAGTTTATATAAGTCGGTATTTAATTAGAAAAGGTGAATTGTCTTATGGCGCACACGGTTCAAAGTTTTCATTCAAGCGAGGACCACCATCTACTGATTCTTTGCATGTGGATTGTTGTTGAAGCTGATTTTGATTTATTGTCTTAAAAGGTTCAACTCCTTTTTCATCAAAAAATAGTTGAGCATATAAGTTTTGACCAATCAAGCCTAGCTGAGTACCAATAACAATAGAAAACAAGAAAATTATAAGCAGAAGTGGCCATGGTGGCGAGATGCGTTTATTTTTTTTAGACCTGTCCATGATTAGCACTTGATCAATCAATTTTGTATGCAATATAGCCTAATATTGAAGACATAAGCAGCTCATTTAATGTTAAAGTCAGACAACAAGATATAACCTAAAAGTTGCTATGCAACCATTGCAACCTTCTAAGCATATTACAAGTAAATCTTACTACTTTTTATAGTTTTTCAAGATTTGACATCATTCTACGCCATTGCATAGGAAAAGCATGGTGCACTTGCAGCTCCACAGCTGTTACGACTCTCTCTTTATAAAATTTTAAATGTGATGCTGTTATTTGATGTAGTTCTACTATAGGATGAATTGAATTGTTTGATTAATTTTCTCTAAACTTAATTAGCCCTATGCATTGGCCGCCAAATAAAGCATGGACAAGTGCAACCTCACGTAGAGGGTATCGCCATTTTGTTGCTCTAAATTATGGAGGTAAAGGAGATGATCGCTGGGTGAATCTTGCCTCAGTATTGGATGGTAATACCAGATTGCGTGTATCCTGGAATGAGATGAAAAACAGTTCGATGTGGAGCAGTGGATGGCTTCAGCTGCCAAAAGATGATGCTAATCAAACAGAATCAACATTAAGAAGCCTAGAGGCTGAGATTGATGATACATGTTTACACGCATCAGATGATTTTGAAAGTCGTCCTTGGAGTTAAAAAGGAAATGACCAAAAAGCAAAAAGCAATTGATAGTTATGTAAAAAGGTAGATATATATTTTGTAAAAAATACCAATCATCTTAATTCATGCTCATCCATACTCGCTTCTAAGTAACTGATCATTGCACAAAGCAGGAGATACCTCGATTCAGGTGAAAAATAAATGCATCGCAAATAAAAAGCTGGAGTAAAGATTACTATATCTTGATATCTTCCTGATTCGGCGGGATGGTCCTCTTGAAGAATAATAATATATATTCTCTTAAAAGAAATAAGCGAGAAAGGGTTGCTGAGCTTTTCATTTTCTAAGCTGAAAACAAAGTTTGGAAAAAAAGAAATATTATCTACCTACATTTGGATAGAAAAATCAGCTTGCCAAATAAGGTGCCTAGTGTTTCTTCTAATGGGGGTTAGCCAAGAAAGTCGCCCGAATATTCTAATTAAATCGTTATGCAGCGTTGTTAAAGCGAAGCGTATTGATACGTTTCCAGCTGCCGCTTTGGAATTTAGGCAGCTGCCAGCTCCTCTGGGCTTCTGCTTGTTGATTACGAAGCTGACAGCAATGCTCACAAAGGCAAGACTCCAGATCAACCGTAGTTGTGTTTTTCCGTGGTGCCATGGTGTGATAGCAGTTGCCCAGAGATACCAAAGCCATTAGCCATTTGCCAGTGCTTGCTTACAAATGGACAACAGCAAACAAATGCTGCTTAGGAGCTCATGCACTATCTAGCTGTTTAAAAATGAGGTCAGCAACGAAGGATTCCAGCTTCCTACTGCCTATACAGGCCACAGCGAGATGATCCATTTTTTTAGCCATTGAACAAATATGAGAATCTCAGCACTAGAGGAGCTCCCAAAGCTTCCCAACCTGAAATTGGCAGTCGTTGGTCATGTGGAATGGGTGACATTTTTTGATGTAGATCAATTTCCCCAACCAGGTGTGATCGGCCATGCAAATCAACTCTTAGAGGAACCAGCCGGTGGTGGAGCAGTTGTAGCTGTGCAACTGGCGCGGCTCGTTGCACAGCCTGTTCACTTGATTACAGCTCTAGGTAGAGATGAATTCGGTGAAAAAAGTTTTCAACGCCTACAACAGCTTGGTTTAAACCTTTCAGTGGCCTGGAGGAATCAACCCACTCGACGTGCAATAAGCCTCGTTGATTCCCATGGCGAACGGGCGATAACGGTAGCTGGAGAGCGCTTGCAACCTAGTGCAAATGATGATCTGGCCTGGGATGATCTCGCCTCTTGTGATGGTGTTTTTGTTACAGCAGCCGATGCTCCGGCCTTACACCATTGCCGAAAAGCTGGCGTAATGGCTGCCACTCCACGAGTGCGGCTAACGACTCTTAAACAGGCCGCTATTCAGCTAGACCTACTTATTGGTAGTGGACTCGATGCAGGGGAACATGTGCCTGATGGAGCCCTTTTGCCTGCGCCGCGGCTGAGAATCGCGACGTCAGGTGCGATGGGTGGCCAAGCATGGCCTGGAGGTCGATATCGGGCAGTACCTCTGCAGTCTCCTTTGGTTGATGCTTATGGCTGTGGAGATAGTTTTGCTGCTGGGGTAACTGCTGGTTTAGCAGCTGGTTGGAATGCTGAACAGGCCATCAGCCTTGGAGCGCACTGTGGTGCCAAGTGTGCAATTCATTTCGGCCCCTATGCGAATGATCCTCGCGAATTTCATAGGAATTAGCCAAGATCGGCCCATGTCAATGACAAGCTCGTACTAAGACAACCGCCAAATCTGCAGTGAAATAATCGGTTCAATGGAAATACCCTAATAAGCCTGTTAGGCCATTAAATTGCCATCTGCAAAATGGCTAGGCAAACATCTCTCTTGGCTAGTAAGGGCTGTTGCATTGACTAGTAGTGATCCGCTAAATCACACCTCTGTAGTATTGATCATAGAAAAAAATCAGAAGCCAATCAAAATATGCTCTAAATGCTTGAAAATTTCTTCTTGGCATTGTTCACATGCACCTCTAAGCACCGGGGCTTTTTGTTTTGGGTATAGACATGTATCTCAGTCTCTAGATCAGCATCACTGAAGATCAACCCATTCCTTGCCATAAAAGCATCAATGAGTTAAAAGTTTGAGTACTGTCACATCAGACAACGAGTGATGAGAAAATCTCCCCACGCTTACGAGCTGATTATCGTAATTGGCATTGCCCTTTTGTTCGGAGCGCGATTCACATTATTCACTCTGCGCCCCCTACTGGTTTGGTCTGTCGCCCTTTTGATCACCTTGATCACCAAAGCGAATTCGCAACGACAAGAGAAGCCGAGCAAATCAGCTGCAAATCCAGTAACTACCAAGAATATTAAAAGTGCCACAAAACCAGCACCAATCCCTGAATGGGGACCCCATGCAAATCAATTAACCAGCAGTGAAGCTGCTTCGCACATCCTTCCTTCTCCAACGCGTGCGCGCAAGAAGTTCCATCAAAAGCAACGTGTATCTAATCTGAGTCACTAACTAAGGCAACTGGCCATTGACAACACTGCCAGTTGGAGAAAACAAATATTTGCTTGGCTGTAAAGCAGACATCAAGCAAGAGATCAGACAAAAGGTGCTTAAAAGCTGTAGTTAGCAACCCCAACAACTCCTGGGAACTTATTTGCTGCTTAAACCTCGACTCATCTAATTGCGCTGAAAAGCCCTTTCCACCCGTTGCCTTCCTTCATGGGAAGGCATTCATTGTTGGTAACTTTATACTACCGCATTTCAAGGGCTGAGAAGCAGACAGAGAACTGTCTGATGTTATTACTTAAGCAAATATGCTTATCTGCGTCCTCCCACAATCACAGGCGGCGTTCCGCCCAGTGTTCCAGGCAAGGCAGGCACTACTTCGGTACGGCCATCCCATTTATCTAAAAACAGCTTGAAAAGCACCTTGTCGTCAAGGGTGCGATTAAGCGTTTCATATCGCTGAGCTTCCTGCTCAGCAATTTTTACTTCAGTTTGCGCCCTGAGAAGCTGTTGTTCTGCGATCTGCTTTTGCTCAATCGCTGCTCTGTACTCTTCTGCAATTTGCAAACCAGTTAAATCCAGGCCACGAACTTCTACATACTCGAATTTGTCAAGCTCTTCTGCTACAGCCCTTTCAACTAGTTCTTAGATGTCACTCCACTTGCTGGCGATAGTAACTAGTTCGTATTGAGAGAACACTGACTTAAGTGCCTTAAGCAGGGAAGGTTGGATGATGCGTGGATAAATTTCTCGATCATTACTTGCAATTGTGCTATAAATCCGACCAGCCTCGCCAGGCCTTACAGCGTATTTAACCGTGGCGGTTGCTTCAATTACTTGAAGGTCTTTGGTAAGGGATGCAAATTTCTCAGGCTTCACCTGAGTGCGTACGTCAAATGGAAAAACAGCCTGAATGAAGGGGATCTTGAGATTCAGCCCAGGCAATCTTGATCCACCGCTGACCTTGCCCAAGGTGGTTACGACAGATACCTGACCAGCGGGAACAATGAACAGGGCCTGGGATATCAGGATAAGGCTCGAAAACAACAGCGCTAGCAGAAGTGATGCAGCACCTTGAGGGCTATTAGGAGTGACGTTTCGAAAGGGTGTTTCCATGCAAATGTCGCAGTAGCTAAAGCCTATGGAACTTTCCACCCAAATGCTCGATGGCACTCACATGATTGAGGACCTCAACACCTTCAGGACTTTGAGTACAAAATCAACCTGATAGCCAAATCAACATCTAATTGAGTTGTTATCAATGATAATGCTGCACAAAAAGGCGCCCCACCAAGTCTGCTCGTGGCCATCTACTCTGCAAATCCAGCTAAGGATCTACATCAGTTCCTGAGAGCAATAATTTAATTAGCAGCAGAATCCGCAAACACAGATGTCAAGTTCTCTGCAAATTCATCAAGTTCAGTTCCATTATTGAGTCCAATAGGATCTCCACAATCTCTCGCAACCAATGTCACAGCAAGGGCTGGCACCTTGTCTTTATCTATATTTTCCAGTTGCTTATCATTAGATATCAGAGCTGTCCATAAAGAAGGGTTAAATGAAGGCTTACGATTCTCAGCGATTGCGATCTTAAGTGCACTTTGTTTTGTAAGCCCCATCGCTATCCCATTGCAGAATTTATTTGAATAACCTTTTGCTACTTTGAGTTCTATCGTAGTTGCATCATCTAAATTTGCGAGTTCAAAAGCCAAGGTCCTTAATGGGAAGCTAGTATTAAAAGCAAGAATTATTAAGACCAGTAGTATTACTCCATGCTTTAATCTGCCCAAAAAAGACTTGAAATTTCGCATGGCCAACGCACTGTTTTCATGATGCTGCCACAGATGGCGATAGTTGTTAAATGGCACTTGCTCTTGATGTATAGCGGGTAATTTAATTAGTAAAGCAGTGATCCGAGAAGCTCATATTTAATCGCTTTGATCAAGGTTGCAGGCCAGATCACATTGAGTCAGCGCCGGATTGGTAAGTCGCTCAAGCACTCGTGCCATATCCACTGCAGAAAGCTCTCCGTTGCTATTCCATTTATATGTGGTCTTGCGTTGGGCTTGTGGCTTGTCGTTTTTATTGGGGGTGGGGCCATGGGTGCTCATGCCTGGCTCTCAAAGTTGGTCGCCATATATAACGCCAAGATTTGGTGTTTAAGCCGAATGCTTAAGCAAGCTTTACCGAGTGTTTCCTTCACGTATAGGCGAGTGCTGCCTTGGTCGACGTCATTAGTGGTGTTTCAGCTGACATGGCCAAGAAATCCTTAACTGTCGTGGCCTTTGATTACGTTGATGGACGAGGGGGGGGATTCGGTGATAAATGTGTAAGCGATTTTCGAACAGTCGTCATGGACGTGGTTTTGCCTGCAGTGCACTTTGCGTCAGCAGTCGGCCCATCAATCCGTCCTGAGATAGCACTACTCATAGCTGGAGGACTTTTCCTCCTTGCCACCCAAGTCTTCGTTAAGAAGCAGGGCTGAGCACTCTGCTCTGTTAATGGGAGCAATCAGCTGAGCTTTGGCTTGACAGGCCTCAATATCCATTTTCTCTCGTGTGAGAGACGAAGTACCCTCCTGCCAACCTCTGGCCAACTCTAGGTAAATATTCCTGGACAGCTCAAGGTTGTTTTAACGATGCAGATTCTCTAAATCAATAACCTTGGCAGAATCACCTTGCCAAGAAAAAAATAACAATAGAATCTCACTGCAAACGAGATTAGGTCATTTAAATAATTCACCTTTTAACGGTTGCTGGCGGCATAACAGCCAAGAGTTGCTTTACAGGTGATCAACCTTGATCCTGATTCCATATTTGGTCTATTGAGGCATTGCAAACCTTGAAAAAGGTTGGAAGTTGCTTAATGTGCTGATCTCGCTGAGCATCTGTCTTCTTGCCGTAAAAAAGGCTTGCCTTTTACCTATTTGAGAATAAAGTTCTTTTGTTGTAGTTTAAATTCATAGGTCACTAACTGTACTCAGCAAAGTTTACTAGTTATTCGAATAATACTGCGGAACAGCCATGTGTTTAATCGGGCTACTTGGACTCTTAGCACCAAGGCTAGTGCTAATTGTTCTTTGGTTCTTTTACCAACCATTTGTGATGGTGGCATTCTTAGGCGTCTGGATTTGGCCACTACTGGGCCTATTTTTACTACCTATAACGACACTTACTTATTGCTGGGCTGTAGCTTTGGATAGTAGTATCACAAACTTCAGTGAATTATTTAACCTGGCAGTTGGCTTGCTTATAGACTTTGGCATTCTTGGCAGTGGAAGGGGAATGCTGCGCAATTAAAACAATCAAATGCATCTACTGCTCTAGGATGGGGTAGCGATATTGATTATTACAATTATCTGAATTCATATATGAAAATGGTCAATATATGCAGTTTTACTCAGCAGTTTTGCGGTCGCTAACTATCCGGGCTAGTTCTAAAAAGTAACCAGCTACTACAAACTTGCCACGATTATTTCGACTTGAGTCTGGGTCGCTTCGAATGGTGGCCGTTTCCGCCATCAACAAATCGAGTTCACCTTGGGATAGTTCATATAATTCTGAGAGGTTCACCTCCCTTCGCAGTAGATCTGAGCGAAACCAGCGGTCTTGAGATTCCTGTGGAGGAACACCTGGTTCAGTTGAATGAGCACCTGAAATTCGATTCAATGACTTAAGCCAGCAGAGAACATCTGTTTAGCGTACTTTGCGTCACAAGTAATTATGCATCAACTGTTTACGCTTATCGCCATTGCACTAGCAAATCCATTCTCAACCGCGTCAAACCTTCTGGTGTTTATTGAGATCATAAATTAGAATCGCTCTTCAGGAGCCAAACTATTTAAGTGTCGTCTATAAAACTGTGATTCAACACCCTTATGAGGTGATCGTGATCGGCTCAGGTGCCACTGGAGGAGTGGCTGCGCTAACCCTTGCAGAAGCAGGAGCACGTGTACTCGTTGTGGAAGCAGGGCCGATGCTGTCTGCCCAACGTGCTTTGGGCTCAGAGCCTTGTAATACCCTCGGGCGGATAGAAGGCCTATGCAGCGGCAAGCATCGGATTCAAGCTCAACATCCAGGATATTGGAAAGCAAATCCTCTGCTATATGCGAATGAAAAGTTAAATCCCTATACACATCCTCCTGATCAACCATTCATCTGGACTCAAGGACAGCAAGTAGGAGGACGGAGCCTGACCTGGGGAGGAATTACTCTTCGCCTCTCTGATCAAGATTTCAAGGCTTCATGCCGAGATGGCTATGGACCTGAATGGCCACTTGAATATGCCGAATTAGCTCCGCATTACTCTGCCCTTGAAGATCGCTTGCAGGTTCATGGTTGCCGGGATGGGTTAGAGCAGCTACCCGATGGAAATTTCATTGCTCCTTTACCATTCACAGCAAGCGAACAGCATTTCGCCAGTGCTGTTAATCAAAAACTTGGCTATCCAATAATTCATTCACGAGGGTTCGGACCTCACAATCCTTTAGTAGAGGGCGCTTGGCCTCGTTCAAGTAGCCCAGGTAGCACCCTGAAAATGGCACTTGCCACAGGGAAAGTAGAAATTCTCAGCAACCAAAAGGCTGAGCGATTGCTTATGCATCCTGATCGTTGCTCTGCCCGAGGTGTGCTCGTGGTCGATCAAAGGGATGGCAGCCGTCAAGAGCTAAATAGCGAACTAGTAGTGGTTTGTGCATCAACAGTTCAAAGCTTGCGTCTGCTTTTGAGTTCAGAAGCCAATAATCAGAACGATGGTTTTGATGATCCCTCTGGCAACTTGGGTTGCTATCTGATGGATCACGTCTCCACCTGTCGTTTCTTTGCTCTGCCACGTAACAAAGACAGCAAACTTTCCCAAGCTGATTCAAGTGAAAATGTACTTTCTGGCGCTGGAAGTTTCTTTCTTCCTTTCGGCGCTGATCTATGTCCTAATGACCAATCATTATTCCTGCGGGGATATGGAATCTGGGGCGGAATCGATAGGTTTGAACCACCAGGTTTTTTGAAACGTATTCCAGAGACAGCCACAGGTTTCTTGATCGGACATGGAGAAGTGCTGCCTATGCGCCACAACAGAGTGACCCTCTCAAACGACTTGGATCAATGGGGTGTCCCAATACCCCATATCGAATGCAAGTGGGGGGAAAACGAGACTGCCATGGTCAGTCATATGCAAAGCACGATCAAAAAGGCAATACAAGCTGCCGGTGGAACCATGTTGCCACTCAAGGACTTAATCAAACTCTCTGTGCTGGAACCACTTCTCGAAGGTGCACTGGCCCTGAGTGAGACTTCACCACCCCCTGGTTATTACGTGCATGAAGTCGGGGGAGCTGCTATGGGAGAGAGTGAAGAATTCAGCGTATTGGATCGCTGGAACCGTCTTTGGCGATGTCCAAATGTGCTCGTAGTGGATGGAGCGTGTTGGCCCACCTCAGCGTGGCAGAGTCCCACGCTCACGATGATGGCAATTACTAGGCGGGCTTGCCTGAAAACTCTTAGCTCTCAGCATGGCTAAACAAATCATTGAGATATCTCTCGGTTACGGCCCGATCGCTACAACCGTTTTGAAACAAGAAATGGGCAAGCGCTGAGCTCATTACCCGGTATTGATCCCAGTTGGGATTAGAGCTAATGAACTCCTTCATACCGATGTAAAGCACCTCAGGTATTTCTGCTTCCAAACTCACATAAGTGGGTGTTTCTGCTGCGACTGTGGACGCTTCATTGATTTCAGCGCATCGCTCAAGGTGATTACGATCCATGCAACTCTTCCAGCAACGGTTCTTTATGACCACCAGCAAGCCACATTTTTGAGTACTAAGTCAAAGGTTGCAGGCAATTATTAAGCTGTCCTGTGAGCAGGCAAGACTCACGTAATAACAGGTCTTTTCAGTTAATAAGGTTCATCATGGCATCAAACACAGGTAAGGGGTTTTTTAGCTCAAGTAACATATGCAACAAATAACGTTAACCACAGGCATACCTTCTCAACACCACTCTGACAAAACAGGCCGTGGAAAACCTTGCGTGAGCTGTGGAAAGCCTTCGGAAAGGAGAACCACCCCAAGAACTGATCAGCACTGCTTATGCAAGAAGGATCCCACTTATCGCAGATGAGAACGAGGTTGGCGTACTTCAGTTTTTATTTGAATATCTTTAGCTTTCATCAGCAAATGGCTCTCGCAAGCTAACTGGGCCTAGTGGATGCTCAGCATGAGGATAGGGATAGTGCCCATGACTGTGGTCATGCAAATGAGCATCAGCGTGATGATGATCGTTTCCTTTGGGTAAAACCACCTTTCCATCAGGCTGACAATCACCAGTGCACTCGTTTTCGCAGAGGCTGCAACTGTCTGTAAGACCCTCAACGTGATGGTGATGACTTTGCTGCGCAAGACCAACCTCGTTTTCAAAACCCAGAACTTCAGACCTGTATTTGCATAGCGAACAGTTCATAGCTGTATCTCCTTGCAAAACCTCATAAATCCGTTCCTGGAAGGTATCGATAACAAAAGGGTGATCTCCTAGGTAGCTAGCTGCAAGAAAATCCACATCGGGATGATCGGTCGCAACCCGTTGCGTGTGCTGGCGAATACGACTCACCAGTACTCCAGAAAAAAGGAAATAAGGGAACACGATGATGCGTCGAAATCCAAGACGCACAAGGTGACGCAATCCAGGCTCCACAAGAGGGAAGGTGACTCCGGAATAAACGGTTTCACCCCAACCGAAACCGAATCCCTCCACAAGCATCCTTGTGATTTTGGCCACATTTGAATTTGCATCCGGATCTGAAGAGCCACGACCTACTACCACCAGGAGCGTTTCACTAAGGGGAACGGAAGTTGCCGAATCAAGTGCTTGCTGTATGCGGTCGCCGGCTGCAGCAATCATTAAACGGTTAACACCTAGCTCGCGCCCATAATCAATGCTGAGACTCGTTTCAGCTGCGTAGCTTTTAAGTACTGAGGGGATGTCGTTTTTGGCATGCCCTGCAGCAAACAACATCGCAGGTACAGCTAGAACCCTCTTAACTTGTTGATCACGTAAGCGTTCAAGACTCTCTTTGAGAATGGGTCGGGCGAATTCAAGGTAGCCGTATTCAATTGGCACTCCAGGAAATCTAGGTTTGAGCGCCTCTGCTAACTGCGCAAACTCTTGCACTGCCAAGCGATTTCGACTGCCATGGCCACAGATCAGAATACCGAGGTGACCATCGGGATTGTCTAGGGATGCAGAGTTCACAATGGGGCACAACCTAGAGAGACCCTATCTGTTGTACTGACAACAGAACCAACGCCATACACGTAATTGTCAATGCAAACTTCACAGCAACTTGCTTAGCAAGGGCTTTCTACCTTTGATCTGGCTGGTTACGCTGATAGTCAAGGATTGAGAGGCTGCCATTCATCCCCGCCTCCATGTTCCCAACACGCTTGCAGAGGACGCATGTATTGCAGGAGTCTTCAACAACAAGGCGGATGATCTACCTGCGCTAATGCGCTCGCAAAAAATCAACCCCAAACCATTATTGGTTTGCAGCGGAGGGACAAGCAGTCGATGTGCTGCAGATGGCCACTGGACTCTTGATCTACGCAAAAGCTGTTGTCAAATACATCTAGACACCAGCACTAAGAACGTAGAGCTTGGCGCTGGTCAGACCATGGCCGCTCTGCTAAGTGAACTCAAACGATATGGTCGAAGTTTTCCAAGCGGCCTATCTGGTCTCCCAGGACTTGGTTACATCCTCACCGGTGGGATCAGCCCTTTGAGTCGAAGTCAAGGATTAGCCATTGATCAAATCGTTGAAATCAAAGGTGTTTGGGGTAATGGAGAAAGCTTCGTTCAATCCAAACCAGAAGCTTCCTCCAGCCTTAAAGATCAGTTGACCTGGCGAGGACTCTGTGGTGCAGCCCCTTTCTTGGCTGTAATCACAGGTCTAAAGCTTCAAACACAGCCACTTAAACCGCTAAGGATCTGGCAATCCAAGCTGCCTTATGAACAACTAATTGATCTCATTCATCAGGCTGAAACATGGCCTCAGTCGATGAGTCTGCAGTGGATCTGGGGTGATGCAATCCATGTTTATGGAGTCAATATCCTGGATGACGCTGATGGTGCTGCGTCATTCAAAAAGCTGCAAGAAACGCTTCCATGCAACAAGCTCACCAAAATCGATGATGTTGCCGGGCTGCATGAGTTGCCGCCATTCATGTTGCCAACCTGCTCGGGAGCACCACCTGAACGCTTTCACTCTGAACTTGTTGCCCTGTTGAGCTATGGATTGGGTGATGCTTGCCATCAACTGATGGGTTCCCTTGCAGAACTCATGGCAAAACGCCCAGATCCAAGGTGTTATGTGGCTGCTCAACAACTGGGCGGAGTTTCAAGCCAGCAAAAGCAAGACGCAAGCTCATTTATCCATCGTCAGGCGATATGGAAACCCTGGATCACAGCGGCCTGGCCCGCTGGAGATAGCCAAATCAAAGCGCTAAGTCTCAACTGGCTAGAGAAGGTATGGGCAACGCTTGAACCTTATTGCGAAGGTGTTCATCTGGCTCAAATGCATCCGCATCTGCCATGGCATCAGCGTGAGCTGAAGGCAGCATTCGGCGAATGGTTGCCGGGATTACAAGAACTGAAAGCTTGTCGTGACCCTTACGGAATATTGCCGCCTTTATGAGATAAGGTCTGGCCTCAAAGGTAGCCATTCAATGATTAACCGGTCTAAGCCTTCATTGGCCTACCAATGGCTTTCAAGACCACGACAAGACATCCTGTCTGGTCTTGTCGTGGCCTTTGCAATGATTCCAGAAGCTATTGCTTTTTCGGCACTGGCTGGAGTCAAGCCAGAGGTTGGTTTACTTGGAGCATTCTTTCTTTCCGTAACTATTGCAATAGTGGGCGGCCGCATGGGGATGATCACCTCTGCCACAGGCTCCACCGCACTATTAATGACGGGATTGGTTGCTTCGGCAAGTAACCCAAGCCTAGGGGTTTCGTATCTTATAGCTGCAGGACTATTGACAGGAGTCTTCCAAATTTTATGGGGATACTTACGTCTTGGGTATCAAATGAGATTTGTACCTCAGGGTGTATTGAGTGGATTTGTCAATGCACTTGCATTATTAATACTCCAAGCACAACTACCTTATTTAGGACTTAATCTTCACCATTCTGGACATCTCAAAGGAGCTCCAGATGGAATCTATCAAATAGTTATTGTTTGTTTGCTAATAATAACAGGACTGCTTATTATCTACGGACTGCCACGCCTGACTCGTGTAGTTCCTTCTCAGCTAGTCGCCATAATTGGGATAACTGGATTAAGTATTGGCTTGAATCAGCATTTTCCTTCGGAATGGCATGTCCCTACAGTTCAAAACCTAGGAGGTTTGCCTAGCCTTGATAGTCTGCAACATTTTGGTTTGCCATTTGGTTCTACAGCAGAAGGAAAAGTACCATTTAGCCTTGAAACATTAGGGAAAATATTACCTACAGCACTGGCCATCTCACTAGTGGGATTAATGGAGACCTTCCTTACTCAGGACATCCTTGATGACATGACTGATACTACCTCTAATAAGAACGTAGAGGCACGTGGTCAAGGTATTGCCAACATGGTCTCATCGCTTTTTGGAGGAATGGCAGGCTGCGCACTTGTTGGTCAATCGGTTATGAATATTGAAAATGGTGGGCGCACAAGGCTTTCAACAATGTTCTCAGGAATAAGCCTGCTTCTGATGATTATCTTAGGAAGAGACCTCCTCGGACAAATTCCAATTGCTGCACTAGTAGCGGTAATGATAACTATCGCTGTGAGTACAGCAGATACTGAGGGACTTAGAAAGATCGCGAAAATCCCGCGCAGTGATACTGCAGTGATGTTGATTACATTTGCAGTCACCATGCTCACTACACCTCACAACTTGGCACTTGGTGTTTTGGCAGGCGTTGCCTTGGCCGGTATTCTCTTTAGCCGCAAGGTTGCCAAGGTTATCAATGTAAGCGTTAAGGTAGTAAATACTGATGAGCTGCGATATGAAGTAAGCGGGCAATTATTCTTCGTAAGCAAGGTATATTTCTTGCAAGGCTTTGACATACACGAACATCCCAGTAAAATCACCATTGATATGTCTAGGGCACATATCTGGGATCAAAGTGGTGTGGCAGCTCTGAATCAAGTAATTCGTAAGTTTCGACTAGGTGGCTCTGAGGTTAATGTGGTAGATCTCAATCAGGAAAGTCTTGATCTTTTTGAACGCATAGGCGGAGGCACAGAGTCAAATCCTATATGAAACAATGATCAAACTTTCTACTTATTATCGTTTTTCTAAGCATAAGAATCATCAATCAGATCTGATATGCAATGACTTATTCAAGCAACCACACAAAACGCCAGAGTAAGCAATATTTACCTTACAAGACAAATCAAATATTGGCGTCTTAGATAAAAGGGTAAATCCATTTAGAGAGAGCTTATTAGAAAAGAATCTATTGATAATACTGACGTCAATATCTGCTATTAATTCATAAGTGCAATATGAAGATATCACCTAAGGATATGTGCGCTGTAACTAAATCAACCTTTATGATTTGTAGATTCTACTCTTCACAAATTCCCGTAATGCGACAAGGGCTGGATATTGCAATTAAGATTATTCAAGAAGTTCGTTCTCTATCAAGGCCTTGGGCATAAGGCTTTCATGACAGCTCACAGCTGCATAGCAAAGGAAGTTGTTATACACTTTTTGCAGGCATTAACGTTATTTAGCCATAAACTCTTCTAATTTGCCATATGCGCCCAATGGCACAAAGTGTCATATGCTATATTAATAGAATAGAGAAGTTCATTCTTTTTTTTTAAAAAATGCCTTCTGAATCTCTTAATCAATGATTCGTCGAATAAATTCACTTATCACCTGCGGATTCATTGTCTTCGCTATCTCCTCAGGCATATATCCTGCAAGTGCTACTGATATCGATATTCAAGCAGCTGGAACAGCCATTGGTATC
>MPMC02091505.1_pt1 | contig 14912 bp, 3 predicted proteins | sample 1617281 | NCBI WGS metagenome assembly MPMC02 (sample SAMN05944809, study PRJNA350692) | marine metagenome | biome: marine; feature: ODZ; material: water; isolation source: 100 m water sample filtered on 30 um supor filter | place: Pacific Ocean | collected 2012-04-09 | depth 100m m | reverse complement strand
GGCGCGCCATCTATAACCTTCCCCCTCGGCATTTGTATCGTCACCACCTGAAGCTAGTGGTCCAATTAAACTTGATGAAGTAGTAGCATTACCAGTAAATGTTGTGGCAGTAACAGTACTATCAAAGACAACAGCACCTGTTACATCCAGTGTACCTGCAATATCAAAACCAATATTAGTTTCCCACAATCCACTGGTATTATTATAAGTAATAGTCTTATCAGTAGTTCCTTTCAGTGTAATACCACCACCATCAGCCAAAGCATCAGTAGGTGATCCACTAGTGCCAAGTTCAATATTTTTATCTTCTACTGTTAAAGTAGTTGTATCAATGGTAGTAGTAGATCCAGAAATATCAAGGTTACCTACAACATAAAGATCTTTATAAACAATAACTCTTTCAGATGTATCAGTCGTCTGAAAGGTAATGTAAGTATTAGCACCCTCTTTAATAAGAAGAGAGTTTGCTGTATTATCTTTAATAGTAATGTTTGTTCCTGAGTTCTCAAGATTTACATTCTCAGTAACTTTCAGTGAATTATTAATTATTGTTTCGCCAGCTCCATTAGCAGCACCAATTCTTATATCATCATTAGCAATTAGTAAATCAAAAGTATTTTGTGATGAAAGAATTTCACCACCATTAACGTTTAAGTCACCATCTAGAACTGTATCATCAGATCTAATATTAAAGTTACTGTTTACTCCAGTGGTTCCAAACGTACTAAAACCCATGGTGACATCTTCAGCAGCACCAAAAGCATTGATTGTATCTGCTGTAGTATTAAAAAGAGTAAGAGTCGCATTTGGTGTATTAATTATTTTACTTCTTACTAGAAGAGTACTATTACTGATATCGCTGCCTAGTGTAATATCAGTTGCGTCCATAAGGACTTGGGCAATATCAATAAAATTATTGAAAATAGTTCCTGTTGTTACAGTACTAGGATCAACCTTAATAATACCTGAATTTACGGCAAGTTCTCCGGTAAGTGTAGTATTCAAATCTACTTCTAGTGTATCAATAGAAGCAGTTCCGTCAATCCATAAGTTATTCCATTGCTTGTTGAGAGTACCTAAGTTATAGTTAGCAGTTGAATCAGGAACAATACTTGATTGAACATCTGCATTAATTACAATATTATCAGTATCAAGATCACCGAATGTTAATGTTCCTCCAGTTCCAGAACCTGCTCTAAATGTAATATCTCCATCTACTTCTAAGTTACCAGTAACAGCAAGACTGGTAGTTAATCCTAATTTATTAGCATCTACTTTATAAAATCCTTGACCCGTATCCCAGAATAAACTTGGTGATGCTAGTGTGCCATCATCCATTCCAATGGTTTGATTTGATAAATCAACATCACCAGTGATGATCTCATTGATTGCAGTGACTACAACATTTGTCGGTGTTAGTAATAAACTTGCATCTCCCACATCAGTGCCGATGAGATTGAGCATCTGACGCTGTTGCTCGAATGTAAAACTAACTAATACTTCTCTAATTGCCATTTGTAAGTTTCTTTAGTAACTGCTTGATTTCATCAAGTTCTTGCTTCAAAGTATTTATCTCGTTTCTAATACCAGTTCTATTTTGTTTGGCTTTCATATATTTTTCGTATTCAGAACGATTTGAATTAATCACAGCACCACTTTGCACATCACGATATAAATTGCTGTGACCTTCTACTTTGACCTTATCCATTATGAGTGAGCGATAGCACGAATATCTTCAATTCTTGGGGCAAGTGCTGGATCATTCCCAACAAAGACAATTTTAATTGCAAATGATGAGAATGGTTTCAGATCATTAATAGTATATGCATATTCCAAATATGAATCCAGATCTTCTACTGATGGAGATAAAGATTTGAGATTACTTGGAATTAAAATATCAATATTATCTGAATATCCAGTGCCATTGAAAGCTTCCCATGAAATATTTCTAAAATCATCAGAACTACCATCAGGTCTTACTTTATAGAAGACTTTGATATTTTTATTATCAAACATATTTGCAGTAATCTTACAATCAAGAGATGTTCCTGGAGTTTCTAATGTTACCTCTTTAGTGAGATACTTAGAAGATGCAGAACTATTGAATGAATCTTCACCCACAAACAAGAAACCATTAGATCCCGTGATTGCATTAATAAGTCTGCTTGTTTGTGGAGATGTTCCTGCGTTACTATCATCAATAATGTCACCAGCTGCGAATAAATCTTCAGTAGTAACTTTAACTCTCAGCGATCCAGTTCCAGAATCCCAACCAATAACAATACCAGATTTAAGTGAAATAGTATCTAGTGTTGCTGTAACTGCACTTTGCTCAATGGGGGATCCCGTGACAAAAGTTCCTGTAACATCAATTAATTTTAATGTTTTATTTGGTAAATCAACTGAGACAATTTGACCAGAAGCACCAGATCCAGGTTGATTTAATGTTGTAGAACTATCAACAGTATTGATGAAATCACCGCCACCAGGACTAGAATAAACCAAAACTGCAGTGGAAACTACATCAGGAGTAACAGTGCTTACTGTATAATCAGAATTTGTATCTACAGTTAGAGTTTGAGATATAGTACCAAATCTATCTTCATTACCAGTTGGATTATCCATTCTAGAAGAAACGGTGATCAAATTACATCTGTTAGCATCAAGCACTGGTGTAATATTATCTTTTGTTGTTTGAAGTGAAATAGTCTGAGTAATAGATCTTTCCCCATTCATCAAAGATGATTGAGCTCTGTATACTTCATTAACTGATGAAGCGATCACTCTACTTTCTTCAAAGTAATAATTGTCATTAGAACTAATAAAGTAGGTAGGAGAAATCTTATATTCATTAGTTGTATTTGAATCAACTGCTTTACCATAAACAGTTTTGATATTTTGAGAAACTGTAGATGATGGGAAGGTCAGAAGAGCAACTTGAGGAGAAACAATTTGATATAATTTATTAGTAGTTGCTATCATTGCAGTTCCACCTCCAGAACCACTTCCAGTCACAGCAACATTAGCAGCATTCCAAAGAGCACTGTCAATAAAAATGCAGTATTCATCAATACCAACATTACTCACAGAATGTAACCCGTTTATTAATGTTGCAGGAACTCCGAAAATACCATTTGCCGCCCCGGCACCAGCAACATTATCAAGTATGACAAGATCACCTTCATTCATACCATGATTAGGATGATTAACGCGAAGAATTTTTTGGTTGGAACCAAATAGTGCTGAAGTTCCTAAAGTTTCATCAACAAAAATAGCATTGTCTGGAAGATTTACTACATCCAAATCATCATTGATTAATTCGATATTTGCTGTTCCTGTAGTATCAAATACACATCTGTTAGCAGAAAATTTAAGATCTTGTAAGGTATCTTCAATCCATGCAGAAGAATTTTGTGACTTATACAAAGACCCTACATCCGGTTGTGTAGATGCAGCAACTGTGCTATTCAGAAGTGAATCACCTACTATTGAACTATACAAAGTATAATCTTTGGATGATGTAGTTACTACTACAGCATATGTTGCATCATTTTGTAAATAAACAGGTGACTTAAAATTAAACTTAGTTTTATTAGAAGCATCAGATGAAGTTGAAATACCCATCATAACTGCTGGATTTGTTACTTTAAATACCGCTGTAGCAGATGCTAAATTATCACCACCAGTAATATTGACTGTGGGTGCGGTATAATAACCAGATCCTTTGTTGGTCAGATTAACTTCATACACTTTACCATTATAAATTTTAGCTGATGCACTAGCAGAAGAACCAAATGATCCACCGATATCACCAGTAATATTGACTACTGTAGTTAAATCAGTGTATTGAGAACCAAAACTAGTAACTTTAATTTTCTCAACTATACCCGAATCATTATCTACATTAAATGTAGTGATAGTGATCGCAGGAGATCTATTGACGGTGAATTCTTCACCCGCAATAAATTCAGTTCCATTATGGTTTGAAAGAATTAAGTTATATCTAGCGTTTGCTGTTGTAGTAGTTAAATTAGTCTTAATGGTTCCCACAGCACCGGAAGTTTTTCCAGTGATTGTTTCACCAGCAAGAAGTGTAATACCAGAAGGTACATCAACACCCATTTTAATTCTGAGTCGGGTGTCTGAACTTAAAGAACACTCACTGAATGGTAAAACTGTTCTTGTAGGAACACCACCATTAGTTTCTGTTAAATATACACTTACCGGTCTATTAGTATCTTCTTCAGTTGGAGTTGATTTATTTGCAAAGTAAAGATCGATACTAGAAAGGAATAATCCTTCTTCAAAACCAGAAACTCGGAATGTTTGGGCGAGGGGATCTAATAATCCAGACTGGTTGATATTAACTAATGAACTACCAACATACTGAACTGTATCAGAATTTGAAGTTGACCTTCTGCTGATATAAGGTACTCTGGTTGACTGAATAGAAGTTGTAAATGTTTCTGGCAATCCAGTTACGTTATATGATGTTTCTGCAAAAGTAGCAACATCTGAGTTAGAACCACTATTCGTAGCACTTGAAGTTAATCTGAATGATTTGTTACCAACAACAAATGATTTCTTGGAACTTGTTTCATCGTAGAATAATCCGGGAGAAGTTTTTAAATCAATTGTCTTCTTACTTTTAGTTGGAGCGTATCCATTAGGAATTAAGAAAATACCACTGATACTTCCATTATCATCGGTAATAATATCTTCACCAAAACCTTTTTCAGCATATCCAGCAACACTAGTAAATGGTGTTGTGATATTAGTAACATCATCTGGATTTGTCCATGAAGAAACGGCGATGCCATCAAAGAAAGCATATAACTTAGTATTCGGTTCGAGACCATTAACAACAAATTTAACTTGCTTAGATCTAATATAAGGATTATATGGAGTTGATAAAGTTCTTTGACCTCGATCTGATGCAGCAGATCCATAAGGTGAAACTCTATTTAATGTACCATTTCTAGATCTGGTTCTAGTTTTACTAGCGATAACAATATCAGGTACTGAAGCAAATTGATTAGAAGATCCAATGAAGTTAGTGGAGTTACTTAGAGTATATGTTGGCGTTCCAATCCATGAGATCTGCCATTCATTCCAAAGACTTCCCCACAGTTCGGGATTATTATTTTTGATATTATCAAAAACAGAGTTTTCATTTACAATTAATTCAGGTGCTGTATCAGTATCTTTCCACTCATCAATATTAGGTTCTAATGTCATCAAACCAGCAAACTTTGCTGATTTATCTGGGTTAACTGTGATAGTTTTAGTAGCAGCTAAATTTTCTACCGTTTTAATCTCAGTATAAGGTAGCACAATAAGCTCACCTTTTCTTACATATCCACTAGTAGCTCTTTGAGCGTCATTTAAATCTTTTTCGATAAGACTTGTTTGAGAGGCAGCATAACTAGGTCTCAAAATTCCTAATTGAGTATCAACAGCACATCTGTAATCAGATGATCCTGTATTACCAACTCCATGACCCTCAAAATTATCTACAAGAATACCATTCTTGAATCTGTCATTACCAAACTCATCTTTGACTTGAGTATTGAATGTATCTTGCTCCAGAAGACTTAATACTGTATAGTATTCAAGTTTCTCAACTCTTTTTTCTAACCTACCAATGTCCTTCATCGTATAACGACGATTATCAAAACTCTTGGAAGTAATATCAGAAATACTATAGGTATAAGCGGGAATATTTAAGTGGTATAAAAGAATGCCATCAGAAATTTCTTGAGGTATCTGTGGGTTTAGTGAAGGTGTTCCTTTTGAAACAACAAAACCACCTGTCTTAGCAATATAAACGGAATCAATTCTATTCAGATAGAATTCATATCCAGCATCAAAAGACGTTCCTGCAATAGGAAGTGTGGATGCAGAAGATCCTGTCCCAGTAAATTTAAGAGCATTTACAGTTACTTTATCACTATATCCTGGAATTACTGTAGCTGTGTCAAGACCATCATAGTCAGAAACTCTTGGTCTAAAGTCAACTGTATCTCTAAGTGAAATTCTTCCATAAACACTTGAGTCATAGTATGGAATATCTTTATAAGTAATATTGGTATATGAGTCTACTGTAAAATAATCACCGGTATTAACACCACCAATATGTTTGAAGTAATCGAATACCACAAGAAGTCTGCTGGTAGGTGCAATTGCTCCTGGTTTTAGTGTAATACGAGCAAGATCATAATGCGTATCTCTTTGACCACCATCAAAATTAAAGCGATCAGTGACTTGAACATCGTTATTAGTGGCAGCTGCAGCAGTAGCAGACATATAAACTGCTTTTAATTTCATTCCATCAGCATACTGAATGGGAATCGAAGGATCTGAAAATCCAGTAGATACATTATATTCTTGATTTTCTATAAGAATTTTAGTCTTAGGAGAAGTATCTACCTTTCTTACAGGAGCAATTAACTTAAATGGAATGTTAGCAAACGTAACACCAAGATCAATTGTAATACTTTGAGCACTATTACCCAAAGATACTGCAGGGTTATTGGGATCAGGATTACTGAGATCAAGTAATTCACCAGTATTTGGATTTGACATCACATAATTTTCTGATGTATATCCAAGGAACTGTTCGTTCGTTCCTACGCTGATACTGATAGCACCACTAGCATCGAGATTTCCTAAGAATTCTTGCTGCACTGTATAGTTGATATTGGTGTTATTAGCATCCAATACCATTGTTTTTACATGCTTATTTGGTAGTGGATATATTAGAGTATTAGTCTCAGCACCAGAAAGTTTTGAACGAATTCTAGAAATTTTCTTAGTAGAGAATGTTGATAGAATAGCACCATAGATATAAATTTTAGCAGAATCTCCACTACCATCAGGTACTGCATATTTTATTGAGTATTTTCTAGTAACACCAGGATTATCAACAACAGCAATAACATCTCCTGTCACTAGATCTACATCTGGTCTAGATCCAAGATTATCCGCCTTAATGAAATAGTCTCCTTCGGTAGCACTAAATGTAGCTCCATTATCGATATAATATGAAAGATCATTGCTGTAAATATCACCAGCAAAAGGATTTCCTGTTGTAGAATTAAAGAAACTCTTAACGAAAGATGAATCATAATTTACGATGGTGTTAGCATTCAGGTTTGGTGCAACAAAACATCCACTCCCAGTGGGGTCAACAATTTCTATAGTAGGAGGAGTCGTAAATGTTCCTAGTGCTAACCTTGCAGCAGGTGTAATTGTGATAGATCTAATTTCATTATTTAAAATAATGATATTTCCAGAACCAATATCAGCAAGTTTATTTTCACCATTAATGTTGATTGCAGTGATATCTCCAGCTGTATTATATGCAGAACCAAAAGATATCATCTTAAGTGATGCTAAAGAACCTTTTGGTTCTACGAAATTATATGGGGTTGAGGTTCCATCTTGTTCAGAAAGTAAAGTCTCTCCGTCAATAAAAGTGCCGGAAACTCTAGATAAAATTAATTCATCTGTATCAGGAATTAATTGCTCTACAATTCCTCTAGCACCACTTGACTGTCCAGTAATGAATTTACCTATTGAGAAATTTAGTGGATTTCTACATAAAATTTTAGTAAAGTATTCTGCATTGAATAAACCAAGTTTATAAAGTGATGATTTATCATAAACTCCTCCTGTAGAAGTTCCGGTGAGAAACTTAACTGATTTAGTTTTACAAATACCAATAACTGGTGTTGTAATTCTTTCTGCTGTTTTTAATGTTCCTGAAACAGCTCCCATGGTGAGACTTTCACCAATACCAAAGTCAACCGAAGTTGGTTTCGTTAGAATAGCAACTGCTTCAGATAGAGATGAATTTAATTGATAATATCTAACTTGACCTGTGATGGCACCATTACTGTAATTGGTATTTGCTGGGACTAAATCTACTGCAGATAAAGTCTCAACTGTAACTATCCAGAAATTTTCTCCATCTGGTGCGGTGTCGTCGAGATTAGCAGTAGTTTCGCCAAATGCAATATCATGATACTTATCATAGAATTTCAGTTCTTGATATGCACTAGTGCTAAGTAATCCAGTACCAGTCAATGACTGAGATTTACTTTCAACATCAGGGAATGATAGAAGATTAGTTGCAGTAAAATTAGATCCTTCTCCAGGACTTAATGAATTATTTTCTTGTGTCTCAGTTTCTCTTGCTTTATCAACCTCAAGATATCTTACTGATGTAGTTTCAATTTCATATCCTTTTACATATGCTTTTCCTGGTTCAATAACCACTACAAATTTATCTTCAGAACCACCTTGTTCTACAGAATATACACCATTATTATCTACTGTTGATAAACTTTCTTTAAAGTTTAGTAAAAATTCTTTAACTACATAATCACCCGATTCATCAAATGTTCTCCTTGCAAGAATATCTTCAATAAGACTATTGCGAGAAACAACTCCTACAGTAGGACTAGTAGAACCATCCTTTATCTGAAGTAGTTCAACAAAATCTTTTTGTGCTGCTAAATCAATAGGTCTTGATACTAAAGTTACCGATAACTTAAGTCTATGAGCGCCAGGAGCAGCATAGTTAGAATAACCCTGAGCATTGTCAAGCAAAGAGAAATCTTCTTCTGGTGTGATAAGTTGTTCTGATACAATAAAACCTACCTTATAAGTAGGATTATTAGAATACTTATCTAGAATTAAAGTTTCATTTTGATTTTTCACCAAAGATCCATTGATGAAGTAGATACCTTCTCTGACTGAAACAGCAGAACCATATCCCATGGCAGCACTTTCAGTAGGTTTCACATTTCCAGTAATACCAACAATCGCTGTCGGAGCTCCTGCTGAATTGGAAGTTATAGTCTCACCTTCACTAAAGGTAAGTGCAGTATTACTACTACCACCAGTTTCATACTTAACAAATAAAGTAGTTGAATCTGATAAAGTAGCAGCTGTGGCATTTAATACTGTAGCAACTACACCAGAAACATTACCAGTCATTTTCTTACCGATATAATCGGTAATTTCTAAGTTATTTGTGAAAGAACTTACTTTCACATAACTATATTGTTTGTCTATAATAACTTCCCCAGGAACAACAACAGATCCCTGCTTAAAGTTTGCCTTGGCAAGACTTTCAACTTGATTTTGTAAAATAGATTGTAAAGTCGTTAGCTCCCTAGATTGAATTGAGTATCCAGGTCTGAAAAGAACTCGGTAAAAGTTGCTATTCGGATCAAAATCATCAAAATATGGAGATTTGTTTAGATTAGTACTCTGGGGCATATTACTAGACTAGTAAGTTGTTTTGATCTTATATGGTATATATTAGAATTCTACGACCAATTTGACATCTTCAATTTGATCGATAGAACGAGAAACAGTTCTTCTATTCTCAACATAAATGATATCACCAGTATATTTTTTAATTTCTGGTGCTGAATAACCATTAGCAAAAGTTAGATTGGAAGTAGTCAAACTGTAAGTAGTGTCTGGAGTTTCAACAGATGATGAAAGTGCTCCAGTGATTGCATTTGAACCGGAGAAAGGAGTTAAATCCCCACCTTGGTCACCGGTAGCAATGTGCTCGTAGCTGCTCTGATATACTTTAAGGATTTTAGTGCTAGCATCCCAAGAAACAACTTTGCCTGAAGCACCGGTTGTAGATTGTGTTACAGTCTCGTCAATATTAAATGAAGCAACTGTTGCAGATGGGAACTTAATAGCAGTCAAACCATTGTAGGTAGAACCAGAAGCAGTACCGCCACCAGACTCTTCAGGATTGCGAAGAACTCCAATTCTTCTGAAATCCGTATCAACAGGGAACTCAAGGTTCTCATCATATTGAACTCTGGAGTTTACCATGACACGCTTAGTGCCAAGTTCCTTATAGATGTTATATCCATGTCCACCTGCAGGAGGAATGATTACTTCCAAAACTGCTACTGCTCCAGGAGCGCCGATACCAGAGATTTCAGTTGAGTTTACGTTGATGTAACCGTAGGTATATCCAGAACCGGGAGTAGTAATCGTTACTTCGGTCACAGCACCGCTGCTAACTTTGACTGTCGCAAGTGCTTGTGAACCTCCGTTTTGTGACCAGTCTCCACGAATAGGAACATTAATATATCCAGTCGAAGCATTATCAGTATATCCTGTGCCACCTGTATTAATCACTACGGTGTCGATAGAACCGTCTACAGCAGCTGCTTTAACATCAACACCATTAGCGGGATCTCCAGCAACTCCAACACCCCAGTTAGCAGGGACGGGGGCATAGGAGGTTGTGTAGAATTTAATTACATCATCAGTTCCAATGCTGTAGAGGAATTTCCACTTGTAAGTATCAGCAGTTGTGAAGATGGTAGTACCAGTTCCAGTAGGGGCAACAGTAGAAGCAACACCATTGGGGTTAGCAGGTGATGATCCATTGTAGATACACTTGTAAACCTTATAGTCACTTACAACATAATATTTCGCTGAGTAAATATGAGGTGCATTTTCTCCGGCAGAGTTTGCCTTAAAATCTGCGCTATAGTTAGAACGATACATTGAATATGTCGTTCCTGAAGTCCAATTATGTCTATTGACAACTAATCTAACATCTGATGACTGAATTCTCTTAAGAGAAATCATATCATCAAAAACTTCTTTCTCGTAATTGAAGCTATCGATTGGCGTAGGTGGATTGTTCTCATCAGGAGCGGCAAGATAAGATCCACTGTGCTGACTACCTGAAGCTTGACCGACATATGAAGTCGCACCAGCTACAGCAGTAGTATCCCAGTCTTGGGGTCTACCCATGAAGAAGTACATATTCGTAGGGGCTGCCTCAGAAAATGCTTCTTCAAACTGTTGGGCATTATGAATTCTAAACTGTTCAGAAATAAGTGCTGGCATTTCTATAAATGTTAATGTTTACGGTTTTCCTTGTGTTATTTATATTTATCATCCTCGCCAAGCGAGTCTTGCATATTTTCCAGTAGCATGTGTAGATGCTGTTGTTCCATTTGCTCCGCGTGTTTTTGCTTTAATGTGATTGTAATTCCAAACGTCATCTGGAGCAGAGACCTGGAATGAAGGAACTGATGTGTAACCACTTCCTTGGTTAGTAATAACTGCGTTACTAATTCTAGTAGTATTTTCATCAACAGTAAGTTGTGCTGTCAGATTACTACCACCACCACCAGTGAAAGTCACAGTAGCAGTGTCATAACTTTCTCCAGCATTTACAATACTAATATCAAATTCAAACATAGCATCTCCAGTAGCAACAGCAGTAGAAGTTGGATTACCACCGCTGAATACAAGATTATAAGTAGTTGCCTGAGCATATCCAGTACCACCATCCGCCAATGTCAAACTAGCAACTTCTTTATTAATATAAACGTCAGCAGATGCGCCACCACCAGTAGAATCAAGAGGATTATTGGAAAGAGTTACTGTACTATCTGTATAGGTATCGCTAGTATCCAAGAATGAAACACTCAGGATGCCATAGTGATCAAAGTTTGCTCCACTGTTAACCGCTTGGTATAGTCTAAACCAAGTATTTGAATTAATTGCTCCTGGAGTGGAAGAAATATCAAAGTCATAATTATCAAGGACTCCAGTGCCTGTTCCATTAGGAACAGCATCAATAATAATTCCAAGAGTAATCCATGATGCATTGTCAGGATCTGTTCCAACAGCAGTGGTTTGGTATTGAAGCACTAAATCTTCTGTTCCAGCAACATCTGGTGTTTCTCCTCCATTACTACCGTTACCTCTAACTGCATACACTCTAACAGTATTAGCATCTGTTGTATCAACTGCATTCAATGTCGCAAATCTAGTTCCAGAGGCATCACCAAATCTCAAGTGGGAACCACCGATATCAAATCCACCTGTAGATCCAGATCCTGTACCATTTTGAGCGATACTAGTTCCATTACCAAATTCAAAAATTTGATTACTATTTGTAGTGTTGTAAGTTATTCCATCAAGAGAAATTCCTGTGAGAACTCCTGCCGTAATCTCAGCAGTAGCACTTACACCACTCATTCCACCACCCAAAGTGACGATTGGTGGATAAGTGTAGTTAGAACCACCACTAGTAATATCAAATCTCTTAAATGTTCCTGATGTTGTTAGATTAGCAGTAATTGTAGCATCAGTTCCACTTGGAGATGCAACAGTGACCGTTGGAGTTGTCTCATATCCAGCACCAGCGTCTGAAACAGTTACTGAATCAATATAACCAACTCCAGTAACATCAACTACTGCCTGAACTCCTGGGGTTGTTGGTCCAGAAATTCTTTCAGCATCAATTAACTCATCTCCAAGTTCAATAAATCCACTGGAAGGAACATTATCAACTGAACCATCAATTTGAATGATAGTATCAGTAGTCGAAGCACCATTTGGAAGTGTAAATCCATATGAAACATATGCTTCTGGTCCGATATTAATAATATTTGGTTCAGTCGCTCCTTGCGAAACTCCTCTATGAGTTGTGAAATCGCCAACGGTCAGTGCTGGCGCATAACGATTCATGTGTTGAATAGTAACTCCAGTTCCAAGATATGATGCGAGAGGATCATTGAGATCCAAAGGTTCATACCGGAACTTGTTATTGTCAAATGTCTGGAGATTATATGCCAGACCTGCATCAGAAGTATCTCTGATCATTCGATTTTCCACCTCAATTACAGTTGTGTTTGATGAAGTTAATTGAGAAATAACAAGTGGCACAGTGACTTCTTCATCACTATCATTGATAACATTAAATCCAGGTAATGATGCATTTGCCAAAGAAATATCAACAATTGTATTATTTTTCATATACAATGGTGTGTGAGGTCTAATAATCTCATACTTTTTAGCAAAAATTAATTCAGGTGCTTCTGTATATCCAGAACCCGGATTTGTGATAATAACATTAGTTACTTTACCATTGGTAATTTGAGCAATAGCTTCTGCACCAGTTCCTGGATTATCACATTCGGTTTTAAATAGAATGATAGGAGCTACATCATACTCAAGACCAGGATTTGTTATGTTAATACTAGTAATTGGTCCTGGAGCAAATACTGTAGGAATACCCATTGTATATTCAACACCTACAGTTCCATCAATTCCCACTGGATTACCACCTGAAACAGCATTAGCAGTAGGATCTATTACAGCATTAGCAACAGCATTCTTGCCACGGATATAAGCATTATCTGTATATACTAATGCTGTATAAACTAAGTTATCAGTATTTTTGAGTGCCTTTTCCTCAACTCTAATAATTTCTTTAACTGATTCACCATCAATTCTGATCTTATCACCTGGTTTAATAATATCTCCAGTGTTTGCAACCTTAGTTAGATATTTACATCCTTCAGGACTATTGTCGCCAATATATTCCAAGTTTTCAAATACTTCACCATTCCAGATTGAAATAGTCTTCTCAAAAACTTTACCATAGAAATATAGCACAAAACATTTTTTCCCTGTAATGGGTGCTTCAGTAAATGTAATTACGTTATCAACAATAGTATATGATGATCCCTCTACTTGAGGAACCCCGTCAAGCATAACTAACATTTGATGATCGTCAGGAGGAAGAATATTATTATCACCAAATTTAAATTCAAATGATCTTGCACTCGAATTAAATTCATCCGCAAAATTATTTAAGATTTTATATTTACTGAATGTATAAGAGAAGAAATGTCTATCTTTTTCTATTACATTAGTAAATTTAATTATATTGGGATTTACACTTCTGTCAATGGTATAAGATTCTCCATGAAGTTGAAGGACACCATCAATAAAGACTAGCAGATTTTCATCTGCCTCTGTGGTGACATTAGAACCATTGATTTTGTAAAGAGGATAGTCGGTGCTAATCCCATCAAACAAGATATTTTTTAATTTATACGAATAGCGAGCATCATCACCAGCAGAAACAAATTTAAAGAAAGTGGAGTGGAATACAGTTCCTTTTCTTACTGGTTCATATAGTTTAAGTATTGCATTAGAATATTCAAATTGACCTTCAGTAAAAACGGCATTTGTGAAACTTGATGGTTCAATAGTTCCAGAAGTAGTGAGGAAATCATCTAAAATAGTTAAATCTTGAATATAAAGTTGGTTGCAGATTGCAAGGGTCATCATATCTCTTGCCTTTTCAAAAGCAGTGATAGATTCATTTACTTCACCTGCAAGACCATTACTTAATAAAGCAGCTCCATCCAAATATTTTTGAGTAGAACTTCTAATATTAGAATTACCACCTGTTCTCATATCACCAATAACAGAATCAACAATTAGACCTAAATCCCTCTTGCATTTTGCTTCACCAGCAGAAAGAATTCTTACTGATTCTGCCGGTAAAGATTGTGGATAATTTAATGATCCTTGAGATAAGTATACTGTTACGATTCCAACAATATTATCAATATTCGATTGAATGTCGGTACATGCACCGCTGCTATTGTTTGCGGCAGGAGAACTGACCACAGGTCTTACAATGGCATCGGTTACTGCTCTAATGAAAGTATGTGGATACTCACTGCCCGAAATAACTACAGGTTGTAGTAACGCATTACTTGTAGAACTTACATATGTGTGAACATAGTCACCACCACTAATAATTGCGTTAGGAAGAGCAGACTCATATATATGTGCCGAAACAATTGATGCAGTACCAACTTGAAGTGTGATTGTAGTATCGGTCACAGAAACAACAGGAATTGGTTGATTATAAGAACGGTCACGCTTGTGCTTAAGACCATTAGTAACACCAGTACCTACGAAAAAGTGAGTATACTGTTGACCATCGGGGGATTCGCCAACATTAACATCAAAAGTATTTTGAGTTGCATTAGAAATTTGAATGAACTTACCACTAACAGGATCAGTAGAACGTGGATAAGTAT
>MPMC02015492.1_pt1 | contig 14921 bp, 10 predicted proteins | sample 1617281 | NCBI WGS metagenome assembly MPMC02 (sample SAMN05944809, study PRJNA350692) | marine metagenome | biome: marine; feature: ODZ; material: water; isolation source: 100 m water sample filtered on 30 um supor filter | place: Pacific Ocean | collected 2012-04-09 | depth 100m m | reverse complement strand
CCCGCCCCCGCCCCTCTTTCCCGATATTCCGGCCCTGACCGAGGACCCCGTCCCCCCCCCTCCACCTTTGGATTTGTTTTCCCTTGTGAATGACTCAGATTCGGAGCAGGAGAATGTCATGGATGAGGTTACCCTCGAATCCGATGACCTACTCTCGATTGACTCTCTGGCAGATTCCCTCTCACTATTGGGTGGTGACTGGCCTGGACCTGTGGCCGAGATGGAATCGGAACCCGAGACGGAGGGAGGCCCTGAACTGTACCCAAAACGATCCTCCCAGGTAACCGAGGCAATCGATGCCTTCGGACTAGTACGTGAATCCGAAGATCAGCAGTTCGACAAGACTCAGGCAGCTAAGCCCTCCCCATTCCTGAGGCCCACTGCTGATGTCGACTCAATCCCCGGTGACAAGCTCCATGCTACCCTCAGAGAGACCGAGAAGGCAATCCTGAACCCGGACGGTTCCGTGCGAAAGCAGTTTATCGATGGCGAGCTTATTTTGAGGAATGCGAGCAAGAAGCACCGGGCTTGGGACATCGAGGTCCATTTGGAGTCCATTGAATCCACTGATTTTGGTGAGAAACTCTCCACAGTGAAGGAGTTGGATGCCACCGAGGACACGGTGATACCATACACGGCGTCCGGGCCGAGAATGCTCGTCCTGAAGGAGAACATAGATACTGAGCCCAACCGGGACAGGGAACCTAGCCTCTCGCTTGTATTCTCCAACAACCCCCAGGAAATCAACATCGAAGTCGAGATCGAGAATGTTTCCCCGCCCCTCTCTACGACGTTGAGATCAAGAGGGCAATCCCCTCATCCTTCATTCTGCCCGATGACCGTGTTTTCAGCGTCGAGGATGGCTTCGTAGTCTGGGACATCGGCAGACTGAACATCGGTGAGAGCCGAACTCTCTCGCTTTCAGCCAACGTCATGACTGATGCGATTGATAAGATTCGTGCGGGAGTCTGCTCAGCGTCCTACTCGGCCGAGGCTACGGTGTCCAGAACGCGATTTGACCGGGTTCATAGCTCAGGACGCCAGTTCTCATATGTCACAGCCATCGAAGACGACCGACCTGGGGTCTGGCACTGCACCTGTGTTTTCGAGAACAAGTCTTCCTTCGTGGTGGCCCTCTCTGGGGCGACTGTCAGACTCGCTGGGAGGGATGTGCCGATTCTGGATGTCTCCGATGTTCGCCAGGACGTGCCTCCTGAAGGAAGGTGGGACTCCATGGTGCAGCGTGTTGAATCAGACGACCAACCGAGCTTCACGCAGGAGGTGCGCTTCTCGATTCTGCCTAGAGTCTCGGTGCATTCCTCGGGCTCAGTGGAATTGAAGGAGCAGCAGTTGACAGTGCTGGATGCTATTCTCCAGAAGAGATACGACAAGTCCCGAATCAAGTCCTACGTATCATCTGACATCGAGACTGTGATCACGTTTGAGAACACGGGCTCCTCTATCATCAATGTGATTCGGATCCTCGACGATATCCCCGGAATCTTCGAGACCCCATCGACTGAGCAAGTCACCATTGAGATCGATGGCTCGGAATTGAGTGAAGACCAGTATCGAATTGAAGTTGTCAACGGCATCCAATTGGAGGAGAAGCACATTTCCCCCGATAGCGAGGGTCACGGAATGCGAATTACCGTTGGAACATCGGCTCCTCTCGGGCTTCAGCCAGAAAAGACCCTAATCATCAGATACCCCCTTCACGCCCCAGATCCATCTCCTAGGAACAAGATGCTAGCCGCCCCGATCAAGGTGGACTTCAGTTCGGAGAGGTTCGGACCGGTAGCTACTAGGGCTGTAGAGCGACTACCAAAAATTAGTGTCGTCCATCGTAGGAGGAATATCAGCACTGGCAAAGAGGTCTTCCCAGGGGGGGCCCCGGGGCGGTACGAGATACTCCTGATGTTCCACAACAACTCAGACAGCGCCCTAGATGACCTCGCGCTCCACGACGTTGTCCCGGGAACCTTCACGATAGATGGATCAACTGTCCGCTCTGACAAGGAGGGGGAGAGGGACGCTTCGATGACCAAAGAGTCTGCTCGCGAAGGTAACCAAGTCACTTGGGCCGTCGGCAGAATCCAGCAGGACGAGCGCGTAGAGGTGCTGTACTCCATACAAGGCGATCCGGAAGCAGAGTACAAGGTAACCGACGCCCAGGACTTCCATGGTGCCACCTTCGGGAAAGAGGTTGACGAGGAACCGAACATCTCGGAATGGATCGAGCGCGAGGAACCCGAACCCATACCCGCGCCTTCCAAAGCCTACGTTAATGGCGTCGAGGCCGACCACGCCGATGACTATACGACCCATGACGAGAACATTTTCGATGAAGATTTGGCAGAGGCGCAGGACTACGAGCCCGTAGAGGCCGAGGTGGAAGAGGCCGAGCCTATCCCGGCAGGAAAGTCATGTCCTGCCTGCGGTGGGGACTTGGGAATCGGGGCTTCGCTGTGCCCTGTGTGTGGTTTCACCTTCTCTCTGTGAATGAAGATCTTGCGGAATCACCCACCGAAGTGTTATTCTTGTCGCTTTTTGCCGTATGCACATGGCCTCAGCGCAGCCCGGTGGTGACGCTCAGGCCGATGCCATGTCATCCATGATGGTCCCGATGCTTTTTCTTCTGGGTATGATGGTTATACTGATGGTGAATCCCGGAATCCGCGTTGCTCTCTCAGACGGCGCTGGAATCGTCATAGAGCCATTGTTGCCATTCCACCAAGATTACTTCGTGCCTACCGTATTCATCGTCGGCTCCTCGATTATGGTAGTAAACACGGTGATTCGCTCTTTTTTCATGGATCCCCTTCAGCAGGCCCACTTCTCCCATAGGAGCCGCCAGGTCACCAAGCAACTCAGGGAGGCGAGAATGGCCAGGGACACGGCGAGGGCGGAAAAGATGCAGAAGATGCAGATGGAGATGATGCCCGAGCAGATGAAGATGCAGTCCGATATGATGAAGCCGATGATGTTCACAATGGTCTTCATCATCGCTATTTTCAGTTGGATGGCTGGGTCTGTTGAGGTTTTCAAGGTCGGATTCGTCAGCCTGCCTTGGAAACCGATGTGGAGCTTCAACTCAAGGGTAATGTGGATATTCCCTGCTTGGATTGCGACTTACATCGCCATGAGCGCACCTTTGGGTAGGATTGTCGATCGCCACATCAAGCTCTTCAGGTTCTCGAAGCACCCCCTCGTCCTATCAGGTGACAAGATTTCCGAGCCACTCATCCACATGCTGGAGGATGAGAGGAAGCCGAGTTCGCCTTCCCAGAGGGCTCGTCGTGCTCAGAGGAGGGCGGGCCCGAGGAAGACTGGCAAGCAAGCGAACCTAGCCCCTCAAGCTCGCTCGGGAAACCTTCACGCCGCCCCCCCGAAGGAAGGCACTACCTGCCCTTCGTGCGACTCCTACTTGATTTCTAGGACTCCCAAAGGTGTTCTGAGGTGCGAGGTCTGCCGCAACGAGTGGAGGTGAGATTATGGTCATTGTAACCATCAGCGGTCCTCCGGGCAGCGGCACATCGACCCTTGTCGGCAAACTCGCTCAAGCATACGGATGGGGATCTCTCAATGGTGGCGATGTATTCCGAAAGGAGGCGGCCCGCCGCGGGATCTCAGTCGAGGATCTCAGCGCAGCGGCCAAGGGTGACTTGGAAATTGATAGGGCTCTGGATTCCCTGCTGCAGGAACTGATGTCCGCAGAGGACTCTCCCGAGATCATCGAGAGCAGACTGTGTGGTTGGTGGGCCTATCGTACGGGAATCGACTGCCTGAGGGTCTGGGTCACTGTCTCTGAGGGGGAGAGGGCTCACCGAATAAAAAATCGGGAGGGTGGCGACTTCGAGGACTGCCTCAAGCGCGCTAGGCAGCGCCAGAGGGATGATATGGAGCGCTATCGTATCCTCTATGGCATAGACCTCGACGATCTCTCCCCCTACAACCTAGTCATCGATGCGGATGAGAAGGATGAGGACGAGGTTTTCGCCATAGTTGATGCTAATCTGGGAAAGTGAGGGTGTATGTCTGAAGATGAGATCTGGGTCCTCGACCCGTCTGCAAAGACGAACCCGTCTTATGGCTGCAATCCAAAAGACCGCCCATTGGAAGAACTCCTGGGGTGCGGTGTCATTCTAATTGACAAACCCCCGGGACCAACGAGCCACCAATTGGCAGCTTGGGCAAGGAACCTCCTTGGAATTGCAAAGATTGGCCACGGCGGAACCCTAGACCCATTTGCCACTGGCCTTCTGACTATGTTGTGCGGGAGGGCTACCAAGCTCACCGGAGTCTTGCTGAAGAAGCCGAAGCGCTATGTCTGCGTTCTACGCTTCAAGAATGAAGTTGATTTAGCAGCACTTTCCAGCCTACTGGAGAGTATGACAGGGGAGATTTACAACGTCCCACCAAAGGAATCCGCCGTCAAGGTTCAGGTTCGTTCACGCATTATCCGATCCGCCCAACTCATCGATGCCGATGAAGCGAGCAGGGTATTCGTCATCACTTTCCAATGCGATGCCGGCACCTATGTGCGCACCTTGTCCAAGGACATTGGGCTACTAATGGGGACCAAATGTGAACTCTTGGAACTCCACAGGGAGGGCAGCGGTAGCTTCGACGACACGATGGCTTGCACAATGCAACAACTTACCGATGCGACCTTCCTTTGGCGAGAACACGATCGGGGCAGAGGCTTGGCCCGGATAATCGCCCCTGTGGAGAGCATCTTGGAAGGCCTCCCCAGAATCGTAGTCAAGGATGGGGCGGTTGCCGCGATATCACACGGCGCCCCGTTAGCTAGGCCGGGCGTTGTCAGTACTCCCAAGGGATTGCCAACTGGATCCACCGCACTAATTTCCAGCCTCAAGGGGGAGGTCGTGGCCCTTGCGACCTTGAGCGTGGCCACGGATTCGTTGCCGGGGATGAGGGCTGGACAGGTGGCCACAGCCCAGACAGTAATGATGCCTCCAGGGGTCTACCCGCAGACTTGGGTCAAAGAACCGAGATAGCCCTCAGGCCGTCTCATGCTCTTCGTAAATCCACTCGTCCGTCTCCAGGCGAATCTTCAGTACCATCATTTTTGCACACACACCACCGGGTCAGCCGCCGAAACAGCCGAGCGCGGTACTCCATTTTTGCCTACACTCTCGGTATAACAATTGCCTAGATTTCACTGATTATCGGCCAAACGTCCCGCCGGAGGAGGTGCCATTGGGCTCACTTCCGACGTTCGAAATCCTTCTTCACCCTACGGGGGCCCATATGGAGGAAGACCAGGGAAGCGAGAATGATGCATACAGAGATGAAAATCACCATATTGCCGGGATTGGACCGTTCACTTGAGTCGCTTGGCTGTTCCACTGAAATGATGGCCTCGAGCAGGTTGTTGGATTCGTCAGTCTCCTGAATCGAGGCTGTGCCGTCGATTTCAACCATGATGGTCAATTCGGGGCTCGCCTCGTTGAGTTGTGCATCACAAACGACCATCTTCAGGCCACCAGGATCGATTGAGTCTATCGAATCAGAGCCAACGAGAACACCATTGACACGGCAGTGAAAGGACACGTTGTAGGCAGCTCCACGGCCTTCGTTCCTCACGAAACCGACTATTTCCACTACATCGCCTCGGACAAGCGAGCTTGAGGCGACTCCACTGTATCTCACTTCAACGGACTCGACAATGAGGTCAGGCTTGGCTGCAACTATCACCTCGATATCCTGTGATAACTCCGTCGTTCCGTCACTGACCGTGAGCCTCAGAGTCTGCGTGCCCGGCTCCACCGGAGTCAGGGATAGAACCCTCTGGGGACTAACCGTAGCCCATGACCTACTTGTCGAGATGACGAGTGAGTCTGTGTCCGGGTCGGAGATATCTAGTTCGATGGTTCCGGTCTCGCCGAGCTCGATGTAAACGGTCAGTGGTAGTCCCTCGATCACGGGTGGATCAGGAACCGGGGCGATATTGACGATGAATGAATCCGACCATGAGTTGCCGCGCTCATCGCTGACCAAGACATTCACCGTAGCAGAGCCATACGAGTTCACATTTGGCTGAATTCTGAGGTTATGGCCCTCTCCGGAGGCATCCACAAGGCTGGTGTTTGTACTATCTGCTGCCACGCTAAGGGCTTCTCCAGCCGTGATGTCGTCCGTGCAACGAGATGGCATAGCGATGATCAGGCCGCCTTCGTCCTCTTGCAGGTGCAGGTCATCCATGGCCAGGCACTCGGGATTGCGATCCCACTCCACGTGGTAACCGCCCGAAATGGACATCGATTTGATGTGTACGACGGTAGTCTCCGCTGTCCCGTTAGAAGACCACTGGAAACGTGCTGCGATGCCAACTTCCAAGGTACCACCGACCTCAGGGAGCCCAATCCCGATAGGGACGCTGAAAGCGAACTCACCGAGTTCCATCGGATGGGAGTGAACGAGGAAGCTGCCAATGGCGAAGCGGACGTAGCTTGTCGAGGCCGCAAGCCCGCCAATCTTTCCCGCGATACTTCCCGTGACAATCAGTTGTGGGTCGTTGACGTCCACCCTCGCACCCGAAACGCATCCGTCTTCGATGTCGATTCGGATGAGTTGGGACGAGTGGGAATTCCCCAGGAGTTCGCCCGATTCCTGCTCGACAAAGCCACCATCGGCACTATTCGACAGGACTGAAATGGTGTGGTTTCCATCTCCATAGGTGTGCAACCTGCCCAACTCCTGTTGAGGCGGGACTTCGACTTCGAAGGTCCAGAATGCCTCCCCCGTCCCATCTGGGGTCAGGCCACACGATTCTTGCGCCAGTCCAGCTATATGCCCGTCGAATGGGCCAAAATCCAATACCGGGGCCTCGATACCAATGGCAGTGTGCAGCGCCTTGGCGTTCTCGAAGGAGTACCAAGGCTGGTGGTACTTTACTCGTAGACCGACTGCATCGACTCTCACCTCCGAGTCGTCATCCGTTCCCACTGAGACGTAGTCGACGGTGAACTGGGTGTCCTCCACCTTGTCCCAGTCCCACTCGACATATTCGTCGAGAGGGGTGACTAGGGGATTGGTCATCCTATCGACCCCACCTAGGGTCTTTGCGTACGATTGGACCAGTCTATCAGCACCGTGATTCTGCATCAGGACGTTGACCTCATCCTGATTCAACGCGTCTGGAATCGAGAAGTACAGCACTAGGGAGACGTTCTCGATTATCAGGTCATGCAGTCCGGAATAGGAGTAGCCACTCATCGTGATGGTCGGACCTGTCGACCAAGAGTAGAAATCGTCCGGTTCTCCGAAGGTCGCGTTCGAGCCCGTGGAGCTCGAGCTGGCCCATGCTGTGAATTCAGCGAAGTTGTCTGGCCTTGCATGAGTGAACGATAGTTCGCTATCTGCGACCATTCCAACGGTAAATTCCGCTTGATCCTGGGAGAATCCGGTGGTACTGCTAATCGCCCATTCCCCCTGGTCATCAAAGCCTCCTGCAGTTAGCAGTTTCACTGACTCCGCAGAGATCACTGAATCTGCTAGTCCTATTGGCGAGGCTGAGGCTAGCATTAGCACTGAGAGCAGAACGGAGGACGTCCTTTGAGCACCTAGCACGAACCTCAACGAGCCCGCGCCGCGCTTCAAGGCGTTGGTGGATGGTGCGTCGTGGGGGTGCATGCATAACGGTTGATATACGGGTCGACTCACGCTAGGGGCACACTTGGCTGTGATGGTGTAGCGGTTAGCACGGTGGGTTGTGGTCCCGCCGGCCCGGGTTCGAGTCCCGGTCACGGCCCCACTATTCACCGTTCAGGACTTCTTCGCCGATCTCGTGCCCCATCTTCTCCGCCTTGGTGGACAGATACCCCCTGTTGTCTTTGCCAACACCGACTACAAGGGGCCTCCGCTCGACGACGTTAATTCCGTTCTCCGTCAACTGTCTGGCCTTTTCTGGGTTGTTGGTGAGCAGGCATACCCTTTCGATGCCGACCGATTCGAGAATCTCTGAGGCTATCTTGTAATCTCTCGCATCAACAGGATGCCCTAGAATCAAGTTGGCTTCCGTGGTATCGGCCCCCCTGTCCTGCAGATTATATGCTTGGATCTTAGCATGAAGCCCAATTCCCCTACCTTCCTGACGGAGGTAGACCAGACAGCCCCAGCCCGAATCTTGGATTTGGTGCAGTGCAGAGTCCAACTGAGCCCCGCAGTCGCATCTCAGGCTACCAAACGCGTCCCCTGTCAGGCATTCGGAGTGAACTCTGACCAGAACGGGGTCCGGGCCGCTCATTTCCCCCAGTAACAGGGCAACGTGGTCGAGGCCAGTTTCATCCTCGTGGAAAACTCTGATTCTGAAGTCTCCATGCCCGGTTGGCAGTCGAGCATCCGCAGGGGTATCTTCTATTTCATAGAGATCGGGAACGCTCACAGGCACCCCAAAGGCAAGGTCCCTTTGAATGCTACAGACTCGCAGCCATGTTGCTAATCACGAAGGTGTACTCGCCCGACCTCTCTGCGACCTTCTCCAAGGTTATCCCCATCCTATCGCACAAGGCTGGGATATCGTGCAGGGTCTCGGGATCGTCGCACACCACCTCGAGAACATCCCCCTCCTCGCTCGCCTCGACAGCCCGCCGGGTCTCGTGGACGGGAACGGGGCATAGGAAACCCAAGAGGTCGAGGCGTCGGTTTGCAGTGCCACTCATGGGCTTTGCGGGCAGTACTTCGCTTCAACTGTGCCGTATCGGGGCCTTCTATTTAGAGAAGTCAAACTCATCATCCTCGTGGGCCCTCATGTAATTGATGGCCGCCACTTCGTCTGCAGCCAGCCATTCACCTCTTTCTGTGCCCTTCTTGGCTTTGCTCCACCTCTCCAAGAAAATACCTGACTCCCAGTCGTTCATGAACATCGGACGAATGTATGATGATCTACAAACAGCCCTGGTGTTCCCTAGATCTGCAGCCACAGTGTCAATCACAGCTAGCATAGTGGCACTCCTCTCCTTCTCGCTCCCTCCCGGGAGCTTCCCCGATTCTGCCAGCTTGGCGAGACCCTCCGTCCCCTTCAGGGCCCGTCCCTTCCAGCTGATGTAGGGGGGGAATCCCGTTTCCTCCGAAACCTCCACCGCCTTGTCGTACAGCTTCGGTAGCTTTCTGATTTCAGATTCACTTGCTTCGGACACCATGGCTAGCCTAGCTGCAGTCTTCCATGACGCGGCCCAGGTTCGGAAGTCCTTGGCCGTGTATCTATGTTTCATGTACTTCTCTAGGTAGTCGTTGATGTGCTCAGCCTTGATGTCGAAGTCGTTGCCTTTCTCGTCGATGTACCTGAACAAGTCTTGGGACTTGTCCTTGCCCCCAATCTTGCCCGATTCTTCGATCAGTTTGGCTATATTGTCGTCCTTGATGAGTAATTTCCACTCCTTTCCCGACTTACCCACAAAATTCAGAACAGCATCAATTTCCCCCTCCAAAGCCTTCTTTCCCTTCCAGAACTTAACGTGCCCCTCTCGGATAGTGGTAAGTCCGTAAGACTCGTTCTCTTGGGCGTACTGGTCCGAGCCGACCCTGATATGGTATCGGTCGATAAGCCAGACGACGATCGCCACCGCCTTGTCCCTGAGCATCTTGTTGGAGTTCAGGTCTGCTCCGACCTCCCTCCTTAGTTCGTTTAGGGCGATGGCAAATTCATCCACATTCTGGTACTTCAATATTGACTTGTACTCGTTCCACTTCGGGTGGTATCGGTATTGGAGTCTTCCATTGGAGTCCTTACCGGTGGCTTGGATGTGCCCATTCTCGTCTGAGCAGAACCACACATCTGTCCATGCGGGGGGAACTGCGAGGGAATTCAGGAAATCAATCTGCTTTTCTTCAGTTATTGCCTTACCGTCAGGCATGACGTATTTCCACGAATTTGTCGATTTCCCCCCATCTTTATCTGGGGGGGACTCTACTTTCTCCCTAGAGATTCCAGACTCGTTTCGATTACTTAGTTTCAGGCCCGCCTTTTGTGCAGATGTTTGTGAATCCTCTGCTTTCATCGTCCTCGTTCTGTAGACTAGGCTTGAAGAGGTTTCGCAGGTTATTGTCACTCAGAGAATTGTCCTAGCAGGGTCTCGAGGGCACGAATGTCATTCTCCACAATCTCACGCTCAGATCGCCTCATGTCCCCTTCAGTAAGCCTTTCTTGGAGTAATTCAAGCTCCACCCTAGCCGTCCCCCTCTCTTCCTCCATCTCCGCCTCGTCGCGAAGCATCTTGATTCTCGCTACGTGCTGACGAGTAGTTTTGCGACGGCGCAACTGTACCCCTCGCTCGCCCTCTGGGAATGGGGACGGCTTGGCGGGCAGCTCGACTGTCACTGGGTAGGGGATGCTGATTCCCTCTTGCTGGAAACTCCTGTCAATCTCTCTAAGCATCCAGTCGGTAGCGAGGAACTCCTCGCCGTAGTCGACTATCCACGCATAGAGCCTGTAGATCTTGGAAAATTCGCCAAGTTCCCTGAGCAAGGCCCTCGGGGGGGGATCATCCTCGACTTGGGGACATTTCTTGGCGACCTCGATCATGACCTGCTTGACATGGGCGGAGTTCTCTTCGTAATCGACGCCAACGTCAAGGTGAAGCAGCACCCTAGTGGCTATCCCATCGCCCCCCCCTCTTGCGAAGTTGGTAATGGTGGAGTCGACGAGTCGGTTATTGGGAATGACGACGAGCTGCTCGTTGAGGGTCAGGATCTTAGTCGAGAGGATTCATACTGACATCACGGTACCTGTTACACCAGCGACCTCTATGCGATCCCCGACCTCGAAAGGCTGGTCGATAGCAAGCATGAACGAGTTGATCATGTTCCCGAGCGTTTGCTGTACTGCTAGGCCGATGATCAGGGAGAAGACAGCGAGTGAGGCGAGCAGTCCCAAGAGCTCGATACCAATCTCGTTGAAGGCTAGGTACAGGCCGAGGAACCAGACCAGCCCCCGTGAGGAGAATACGACGAGCGGGTTGCCTCCCGTGACTGCGACCGTCTTGTTTGTGTTGTAGCGTTCCATGGCAGCGGGAACAATATGCTTGATTGCAACGCTGATAATGGAAGCCGAGACGACAATGTACACCGCTGAGAAGTAAGGGGCGACTGCAGCGTAGATCTCGTCTTTCCTCCCGAGCGTCCACATCATCGTCACTTCGACACCAGCCATCAGGATGAACACATACAATCGGTTGGCAATGGGCTCGAGAACCTCGTTGTCCCACTCTGCCTCCGTTTGCTTGACAATCTTCCAGGCCATCTTGAGGAGCACATACCGAGTGAACAGCATGCCGAAGAGAGTTAGCCCCAGGGTAGCGCCCACTTGGGCGACGACCCCTATCTCCTCAATCTTCTCGAACAGTTCCATGAGGGGCTCAATTACCTCAGTCATCGAATCAGCCATGCTTTCCTCCCCGCCTCGCGACAAACGCCTCTTTCAAATGGTTTCGTATCAATCAGCCCAACCCTCCTTCAAAGTTTGTCGAGAATATCTTTGCCCTCGTCCTCGAGACTCTTTCGCTCCTCGGCCTTCTTTCGGACGAGTTCCTCGGCCTCACGACGCTGTGCTCCCGCCAGAGCCCTCTCAGCCATCTCCATTGATCTGCGTCTTTCGGCCTTCTTGCGGAGCATTGCCCCTGCCTTGACGGCCTGATGCTCAGCCTCCAAACTCACTACGCCAAACCCCTTCTCTCCCGTTGACAAATTTGGGTTTGCTGCCAGAACGTTGGCCTGATCGACCCACCTGTCGCGCTTTACTCGGCCAGGTAGGAACTCTATCGCCTCATTGACCCGGTCCTCCAATTCCGAGTCCATTCTGGCGATCTGGGAGAATTTGTAGATTCCCAGTGAATTGAGCTTCTCCTCTATGAAAGGACCAATCCCATCGATTTCATCCAAGTCGTCCTTGTCGGCATGAGTGGCGAATCCTATTTTTCCGAAGTCAATCTTCTTCATCCTCCCAGCAACTCGAAGAAGGGTTTTCTCTTTCCTCCTCTCCTCTTCCTCGAGATCTTCCAACTTGGCGTGCCGTTCGGCAATCTCTGCCCCTACCTCTTCCTCTCTGGCTGCAGCCTTCTTCCTATCTTCCCGACTGACTCTCTCTTCTTCTTCGAGCTTCCGCTTGCGCTCCTCGGCCTTCTTGCGCAGTGACTCTTTGGCCTCCGCGGCCTTATCGGCCTTCTCACGCTCGATTATAGCCGTCTTCTCAGCCTTCTCACGCTCGATTATAGCCGTCTTCTCAGCCTTCTTTCTTTCAATTTCAGCGGCCTCGCGCTCAACCTCGCGCTCAGCCGCCCCCCTGGCCTCCTCCTCGGCGGCCTCGCGCTCAGCCTCCCTGGCCCTCTCCTCGGCCTCCGCAGCCTTTCGCCTCTCGGCCTTCTTGCGGAGCATGGCCCTCGCCTCAGCCGCCTCGCGCTCTATCTCAGCGGCCCTCTCCTCAGCCTCCTTTGCCCTCTCCTCAGCTTCCATCTCAGCCTTCTCTTCTGCGGCACGCTGCTCCTCGAGATCCTCAGCCTCCTTTGCCTCGGCGGCCTTCTCTGCCGCCTCGAACTCTATCTCGGCGGCCTTCTCTGTCGCCTCGAACTCTATCTCGGTGGCCTTCTGGGTCGCCTCACGCTCTATCTCGGCGGCCTTCTCTGCAGCCTCCGAGGCCTTCTGGGCCGCCTCGCGCTCAATCTTGGATGCCTTCTGGGCCGCCTCGCGCTCAATCTTGGACGCTTTCCACTCGGCCTCCCTAGCCCTCTCCTCGGCCACGGCGGCCTTACGCTTGGCCTCGCGCTCAATCTTGGCTGCTTTCTTCTTGGCAATTTCTTCCTCAGGAGTGTCTTTTGTGACCTCTACTTCCACGGACCACACGAAGTACACCGTGGCCTTGCCGAATCGAATCAGGCCCTCGTAGGAAGTGGTCTTTGGGGTCAATTGGTCGTCTCTGAACTGTAGCCTGAACTCAACCTCCCCCCTTGAGCTCGATTTGATGCTCCTCATGCTGAACCGACTGCCGTTCTCCTCCGAAGCCATGTCAATGAAGTCGCACATCAGTCGTGGTGTGATATTGGTGACCTTGATTATCTCATGGCTCTCTGCGAAGGAGCCAGGCTTGACTCCTGTGACCTCCCTGAGCACGAACGGGTCGTCGTATTCACCTCCTCCTCCTATCCAGCCGCGTTCTGTGGAGGAGAATTGGGGTTCTGGCCCCATAATCTCGCTCTCTTCGACTTCGAACGGGTTGAGCAACCACAACAGGAGAAGTAGCAGCAACAGGATTGGGACGCAGCAAATCCAAAGGATGTGCACGACAGGAGGTACGTACTCCTCCAGCAGGTTGCACACACCATCTCCATCTTCGTCGGCAGGGATCGAGAGATTGTCCTTCGGATCCGTGGCACAGTTGGTCTCGTTGAGATCCATCCAGCCATCGTTGTCATCGTCTATGTCCTCAATCAGAATGGGAGTGCAGTTGGTCGAGTCAGTGGAGTATTTGCAGGTCAGTTCGTCTGGCATACCGTCGGAATCAGTGTCATCCCAGGCGGTGGAGTCATTTGGGAACGCGTCGATGAGGTCGCCGATCTTGTCCCCGTCGTCATCCTCGTCGATATGGTTGCAGACCAGGTCGAGGTCGATGTCCTCGGGGAAGGAGACGGGGTCAAAGGGGTCCTTGTCACATTCCAGCTCGTCAGAGTCACTCCAACCGTCTTTGTCGCTGTCGGGATTTTCGATTATCGGTGCGAGGATGATGAAGTCGACTGTGTAGCTGAAGCTGTTTTGGCCATTAACCGCCGTGAACATGTGGGAGTACTCCAGCACGAGGTGATCGTAGGGCTCGGTCGGGGTACCGGATACCACGCCTGTGGTGTTGTTCATCGACAGGCCCGGGGGAAGGTCCGGTACCACGCTGAAGCCGATAATTCCACCAGCGCTAGGCGCGATTCTAGGCTCGAGCGCCTCCATCTCTAAGCCGACCGTCAACTCCAAGCGATCGCTCGCGTAGAAGAACACGATGGGCGAGTCGTCGAATTCGTCGGCGAGGTCGCACACTCCGTCCCCATCGTAGTCGCCGGGCTTGGAGATGGCGTCCAGTGGATCTGTCTCGCATTCCTCCTCCGTTACATCGCCCCAACCGTCCCCGTCGTCATCCTCGTCGGTGACATCGGGAATCCCGTCGCCGTCGGTGTCTAGCAACTTCGCTGAGATTGTGATGTCATGCGTGTGGAGGAATAGCGAGTTACTGGCTGAAACCGTGAATGTGGTGGCATTGAGCTCGACTGCGACGACTCCAGTAATCAGTCCGTTCGTAGTATTGAAGTCCAATCCCTCGGGCAGTTGGGGGGAAATCGACCACGAGGTGATATTGCCTCCGAAGATTTCCGGCACGAGGTAGGTCTCGTCGAGGTCAGTAGTGAGGTTCATGAAATCGACGAGGTAGATCATTTCGAAGTCACTGTCATCCGGGTCGGGTACCACCGACTGAAGAGTGATTTCCACTGCGCTGGAATGCTGCGAGTTGTTTGCCCAAATAGTGAAGACCTGCATGTCGAAAACCACCATCGGTGCACCTGAGATTGTCCCGTCAGAAGTAGTGCTTCGAGCAGTCTCGCCATTGAGTGCCAGTCCCGGAGGCAGGAATGGCCATATCTCCCAAGTTCGCACGTCACCACCGAATGTATTGGCCACAAGGGGGGTGATTGGCTCGTTTACGAAGAAGAGTTGCGATGTGCTGCTGTAGACGAGGAAGACGGGCGAGTCGTCGATGTCATCTATATTGTCGCACACCCCGTCCCCGTCCGAGTCGGTCGGGTAGTCGGTCTCGTTCAGCGGGCCGGTGGAGCAGGAGGCCTCGTCGGCGTCGGTCCACCCGTCCCCGTCATCGTCCTCGTCGGTCTCGTCGGGGGTCCCGTCGCCGTCGGTGTCGAGCAGCT
>MPMC02172164.1_pt1 | contig 14967 bp, 13 predicted proteins | sample 1617281 | NCBI WGS metagenome assembly MPMC02 (sample SAMN05944809, study PRJNA350692) | marine metagenome | biome: marine; feature: ODZ; material: water; isolation source: 100 m water sample filtered on 30 um supor filter | place: Pacific Ocean | collected 2012-04-09 | depth 100m m | reverse complement strand
GTTAATGTTGGTATTGCTACAACAAACTTTGAATTTGGTATTGCTAATTCGGGCATTGTTACTGGTATTGGAGTTACCTATGGTGGTGGTGGATATCTTACTCCACCAACAATATCAATAGGTAATTCGGCTGCTGATAAGAATTATGTTGATGTGGCCCTTGGAATACATACGGCGAAGGGTACTGCAATTATCAGTTCTGCTGGTATAGTTACATCAATTAGAATAGTAGATGCTGGACATGGATATGTACTTGGAACTAGTAGTCCTGCACCTACTATAACACTTTCTTCACCAGACACTTCTAGTAGTGGTGATTATATTCTTAATGAAACTGTTACTGGATCTAGTAGTAGTGTAACTGCACTTGTTAATAGTTGGGATACTTCAACTTCTATATTAACGGTTAAGATAGTTGATGGATCATTTATAGTTGGAGAAACACTTACTGGATCAGAAAGTGGTGCAACTAGAAAACTTAGAGTTTATAATACAGATGATGTTGTAACTCCTTTTGCAGATAATGATAATATTGAGACAGCAGCAGATGCAATATTAGATTTCTCTGAGGGTAATCCTTTTGGAAATCCATAAATAGAGCTATTAAAAGTGTTGAATAATGTTTGAGTATTTTTATCACGAAATATTAAGAAAAACTATTATTTCTTTTGGTACGTTATTTAATGGGATAACTATCAAGCATACGGATAGTGATGACAATACAACAAGTGTAATCAAAGTACCTCTTGCATATGGTCCTACTCAAAAGTTTTTAGCAAGGCTTGAGCAATCTCCCAATTTGAATAAATCTGTTCAAATGACATTACCAAGAATGTCATTTGAATTTATTGGAATGACATATGACCCCAGTAGAAAAGTAACAACTACTCAAACTTTTCTTGCAGGGAGTAGTGCTGATAAATCGGTAGAGAAAAAGACATATATGCCGGTTCCGTATAATATGCAATTTGAACTTGCTATTATGACAAAATTAAATGATGATGCTTTACAAATGGTGGAGCAGATAGTACCTTATTTTCAACCAGCATATAGTGTAACAGTTGATCTTGTAGAATCACTTGGAGAGAAAAGAGATATTCCTGTGATTTTGGATAATATCACTATGACTGATGATTATGAGGGTGACTTTAGTACTAGAAGAGTATTATTATATACTTTAAGATTTACAGCAAAGACTTATCTGTTTGGTCCCGTATCTACTGCTGGTGGTGATATCATTAAGAAAGTTGCTATTGGATATATTGCTGCAGATTCTTCCGGTGCAGATTCTAGAACTGGAGGAAGAGATCTTACATACTCTGTTACTCCTAGAGCAACGAAGAATTATGATGGAGATATTGCAACTAATCTTACTAATGATATAAGTTTAGCAGATGCTTATATTGAAGTTAATGATGCCACTAATATTCCAGAAAATACATATATTGTAATTGATAATGAAGAGCTGTATGTTGACAAGAAGACTGGAAATAAACTTACAGTTCTCCGAGGACAAGATGGTACTACAGCAGTTGGTCATGTTGCTGGTGCTAATGTTGGTAAGATAACTGCCGCTGATAATGTTCTAATTGAGACTGGAGATGATTTTGGATTTGATGGCAGTTGGGATTAAATTATAATGAAGATGACGAAAAAATTGGATGAAACTTTTAATATTACCCCCACCGAAATTGCGGTAGATGAAAGTGAAGTTGTTGTTGGTGTAGATAGAGAAAAACCAGATAGACTTACTCAAGATGATATTACCAAAGATTATGAATATACAAGGGGTAATCTTTATAGCATAATTGAAAAAGGTCAAGAAGCAATTAATGGTATTCTTGAATTAGCACAAGAAAGTGAAATGCCTAGAGCATATGAAGTTGCTGGACAGTTGATTAAGAGTGTTTCTGATGCTACTGATAAGTTAATGGATCTTCAGAAGAAGTTGAAAGATGTTGAAGAAGAAACAAAACAAAAAGGACCATCAACTATCAATAACGCACTTTTTGTAGGATCTACAGCAGATCTTGCAAAAATTATAAAGTCCGGACTACCTAAAGATAATAAATAAAAAAGGGAGAGAAATCCCAAAGTATTTAAGTTACTCATACCATGTCAAACGACCAGTTACCGTCGATCAATGATTTCACTGAAGATTTAAGTGAATTACCATCAGCGGATGAATTTATAAAAGAAGATTTACCCTCGGTTGAGGAGTTTGTTGAAAAGGAAGAAGAAGATATTGTAGAAGAGACAATAGAAGAACCTGTTGCAGAAGAATCAGGTGACCTTACAGAAGTATTACGTCTTATTAACGATGTAAGAAAGGATATTCCTGATATTCCTGAAATTAAATGTTATGATGAAGAATTAAAAAAACTTACTGAGTATATTGATCAAGTTCATGATTGTATTCCAGAAGTTCCTGAAGTAAAATATTATGATAAAGAAGTAGAAGCAATATGTGAACAGATTGATACTATAAAGGAAGAAGTAAAAGATCTTCCTGAAGTAAAGTATTATGATGAGCAGATTAAAAGTATTGAACATAAATTAGATCTCACAAATCAGAATATTGATGAACTTCCCGAACCAAAATATTATGATCAAGAGATAGAAGCAATATGTGAACAAATTGATAAAGTTAAGGCAGATATTCCCACTTTCCCTAAATGGGTTAATGAAGTTAATGAAGTTCCTGATTTTACTTGGATTGGTAAAACCTTTAGTGTAATTGATGATGATTTTATTAAAGTTAATGATCACATATTAGATCTTAAGACTAGGTTTGATTCTGATATTGATACTCTCTCAGAAAGTCTTGATACTAAAGATTTTGAACGTAGAGGAGAAGTTAGTAAAGTAAGAGAAGATCTCAAAGAAACTAAAGATAGGATATATGAGGAATTAAAAGAAACTGCTCTTAAAATTTGGGAACATAAGGATCAATTTAAAGATGATGATAGAAAATTAAAGAAGAGTGTTCTAAGTAAACTGAATGAAGCTAGGCAAAAGATTGAAAAGCAGATTGCAGAATCTTATAATAAAAGTTATGAATCAAATAAAACTCTTAAGACTTATTTTGAAGGATTAAAAGAAGAGATTGCTAATCTTCCTGAACCAAAATATTATGATGATCCTATAAAAGATTTGAAGGAGGGTTTGTCTAAACTGGATGAAAGAGTTGATGGTAAAATTCTTAATATTTCTGAGTTATATAAAATTGTAGGGGAGTTAAAAGAAACCCAACAAGAATTAAAAGAAGTATATAATGATCGCCCCATACAACCAGACCCATCAGAAAAGCAAGGTAATGATCCTCTTACACCAACAGATCAAAAATTTGCTACTCTTCAAGATTTAGCTGCCAATTATCGGTTATTTGTCAATAGAGTTGAACAGCAATTATATACAATTGGTGGTGGTGGTGCTGGATTTATTAAGGATCTTGATGATGTTAGTTTTACTGGCATTACTACAGGATCGATGTTGATTTATGAAGCATCAACACAGAAATGGGTAGGTATTGCAAGTACAGCTCTTGGGAGTGGTAGTGTAGGTGCTGCAGGAACATGGACTACTGATTCGGTCGGTATTCACACTACTAAAAGTGTAGGAATTGGAACAACAGCAAGTTCTTCTTATGCGTTAATTGTTGGTGGTGATATTCATGCTACTGGAAATGTTTCTGTTGCGGGAACTATTACATATGATGATGTAAAACATGTAGATTCAACTGGTATTAGTACTTTCCGGGCAGGAATAATTGTTGATACAGTTGGAGTTAGTGTTAGTGCTGGTATCGTAACTACTCCATCACTTCATGTAGGTGCTGGTATTATTACTGCAAGTGATTCAGGTATTAATGTTACTGGTGTTATAACAGCAACAAGTTTTGATGGTTCTGTTGCATTTGCTTCCACTTCTACAGTTCCTGGTATCAGTACTCAAGGACATTCTGTTTTTAACACTATAAATGCATCTGGTATTGTAACTGCAAATTCTTTTTCTGGAGATGGATCAGCACTTACCAACCTTCCAGGTCAGAAAGATTTATGGAGTATTAATGCTACTGGTATTCATACTCTTTCTAATGTTGGTGTTGGAACTACAAGTGCTACACATACATTAACTGTTGGTGCTGTTGGTGCATCTGGAACAAGTCTTTTTGTTCATGGGGATGCACGAATTGTTGGTATTCTTTCTGTTGGTCAAGGAACGATTACTTTAGATCCTAATGCAAAGACTCTTACTGGACTAGATGAACTGAAAATTGGTTCTGGCACCACAGCAATTACAATTAAAAAGAGTGTAACAACTGGTGAAATAGAATTTGCAGATCAAGAAGGACAGGAGAGTTCTATTGGTATAGGAACTACTGTTAGTATTAACACTACTGGTATTGTAACTGCTACTCAATTTATAAGTAATAGTACGACAACTGCATTCTATCCACCTGTTTTAACTACTACTCAAAGAGATGCAATGAGTGGATTATCTCAAGGTGCAATGATCTTTAATAGTACTAGTAAAAAGATGGAGTTCTATGATGGAACCACTTGGCAGTCTCTCCCAGGAATGAGTCTTGGTCTTACTGTAGCACTAGATGGTTAATTAAGTATTTTAATAAATATTAAGGGATACTTATTAAAAATTGATGAAATCATTTAAAAAATTTTATAGTGAAAATTTAACCGTTGAAGATGCGGAGGGAAATACCTTTACGCATATTATTGATATTATAAGACCACAACCAATAAAGGCTGGTGCTAAGTGTCCTAGTTGTGGAGCACAACCATGTTCTTGCACAAATGGAATTCTGGAAGCGAAAAGAGTTCCAAGTTGGAATAGAACAGGAAATATAGTACATGTTTATTTGGCTTGGCGAGGAAAGAACTACCAGATACAAATGTTTTTCCCCCAAATCAAAATCCCATCACGCAGAGAAGTTCAGGATCAGATGCTGAAAGTCTATCCTGGAGCTAGACTCTGGAATTACCAAGTATCGGACTATGACCCAGGAGAACCACTCCTCCAGACAGGAGGACGAAAGTAAGAAAGAAGCAGAAGAATTAAAAAGGAAAATTGAAAATTTACAAAAAGTATTAGATATGACAAGACAAACTATAGAACATGATAGAAAAACCCAAAAACACATACACGGACAAATGATGTAGGAGCTTATATTATGCCTTTAATTGATGACATTTATCTCGGTAATCCGAATCTAAAGAAAGCCAATACCCAGATTGAATTTACACAAGAGCAAGTTTTTGAATTTGTTAAGTGTAAAGATGACCCTGTTTATTTTACGCAGAATTACATACAGATTGTTTCTTTGGATGAAGGTCTTGTTCCTTTTAACATGTATCCATTTCAAAGAAAGTTAATTGATAATTTTCATGGGAATAGATTTAATATATGTAAGATGCCAAGACAGACGGGTAAGTCAACTACTGTGGTTTCATATCTGTTGCATTATGCAGTTTTTAATGATAATGTAAATATTGCAATTTTAGCAAACAAAGCATCTACTGCTAGAGATTTGCTTGGAAGATTGCAACTTGCATATGAGAACTTACCTAAATGGATGCAACAAGGTATTTTATCTTGGAATAAAGGTTCATTGGAGTTGGAAAATGGCAGTAAGATATTGGCAGCTTCTACATCTGCATCTGCTGTCAGAGGCGGTTCCTATAATGTCATCTTTCTTGACGAGTTCGCGTTCATCCCGAATCACATTGCTGACCAATTCTTTGCCTCTGTTTATCCTACTATTTCTTCTGGTCAAAGCACAAAAGTCATCATAGTATCTACGCCTCATGGTATGAATCATTTCTACCGTATGTGGCATGATGCTGAAAGAGGTAAAAATGAATATATACCCACAGAGGTCCATTGGTCAGAAGTACCTGGTAGGGATGCTAAATGGAAAGAGCAAACTATTGCCAATACTTCTGATGCTCAATTTAAAGTTGAGTTTGAATGCGAATTTCTTGGTTCTGTAGATACTCTTATTGCACCAAGTAAATTAAGGACACTTGTTTATGATAACCCCAAAAAGAGAAATGCTGGGTTTGATGTATATAATGATCCTATAGTGAATCATGATTATGTTGTTACAGTTGATGTTGCGCGAGGAGTGGGAAAAGATTATTCTGCATTTGTTGTTGTAGACATTACAGAATTTCCACATCAAGTTGTAGCTAAGTATAGAAATAGTGAAATTAAACCAATGCTATTTCCAAGTATTATATACGAAGTAGCAAAGAGTTATAATGAGGCATTTATACTCTGTGAGGTCAACGATGTGGGCGATCAGGTGGCATCTATTCTCCAATATGACCTGGAGTATCAAAATCTGCTTATGTGCTCTATGAGGGGCAGAGCGGGGCAAATCGTGGGGCAAGGTTTTTCAGGTAAAAAGACCCAACTTGGAGTAAAGATGTCTAAAACTGTTAAAAAAGTTGGATGTCTTAATTTAAAAACAATGATTGAGGAGAATAAACTTCTCTTTACCGATTATGATATTATGAGTGAATTAACAACATTTATTCAAAAACATAATTCATTTGAAGCAGAGGAGGGATGTAATGATGATTTAGCTATGTGTCTTGTGATATATGCATGGTTAGTAGCACAAGATTACTTTAAAGAACTTACTGATCAAGATGTAAGGAAGAGATTATATGAAGAACAGAAGAATCAAATAGAACAAGATATGTCTCCATTTGGGTTTATTTCTGATGGGATGGATGATGATAGTTTTGTGGATGAAGATGGTGATAGATGGTTTACAGACGAATATGGTGATAGATCTTACATGTGGGACTATATGTAAACCTTGAAAATAATAAATAATTTTTAGATAAACTGAGAATTACGGAGAAAAAAATGGCGACTCCTCAATTATCTCCCGGTGTAATCACACGGGAAGTTGATTTAACAGTCGGGAGAGCAGATAATGTATTAGATAATATTGGTGCTATTGCGGGTCCTTTTGAAATTGGTCCAGTAGATGAGGCGACCAATATTCAAACCGAGCAACAATTAATTAATACATTTGGCAAACCAATCTCCACGGATGCTCAGTATGAGTATTGGATGACTGCTTCATCCTTTCTTTCTTATGGAGGAGTTCTCAAGGTCGTAAGAACTGATGGCACTAATTTAAATAATGCCAACGCTGCTGTTGGTTATGCAAATACTGAGAGTGCAAAGATCAAAAGTTATGAGAATTACCAGAATAGTTGGTCTGGAGAATCTGTTGAATTTGACTATGCAGCAAAGAATCCAGGATCCTGGGCAAATAGTCTTAAAGTCTGCATGATTGACGATTTTGCAGATCAAACAGTTGGTATTGCAACTACTAATGTTAGACGTTATGCACAAATTGGATATGGAGTCACGACTGCTATTACCACTACAGCAATTGCTGGTATTGGAACCACTACTTCATTTAATGGTTATTTGAAAGGTATTGTTACTGGAATAACTACAGATGCTACTAATGGTAATAGCACAGTTGATGTAAAAGTAGTTTCTAGAGTATCTTCTGCAGGAACAGAAACTTCTGTGGATTATGCACAGGGAAATTCCGTAGCTTCATTTGAAAATAGTGATACGGTATTTTTTGTTAATAATTCTGGAGTATCAACTAGCACAGGACTTAGTGCATCAAATATTAAAGATTGGTATGATGAACAAACTCTTGGGTTAATGAATTCAACAGTTTATTGGAAATCTATTGCACCAAAACCACGAACAAATGTTTATGTAGCTGCTAGAAATGGTAAGAATGATGCAATGCATTTTGCAATTGTTGACGATACTGGTACTGTGACAGGTATTCAAGGAAATATGCTTGAGAAGCACTTAAGTATATCTAAAGCAGCAGATACTATTTCTCAAGTTAATTCACCACAGAGAATTTGGTATAAGGATTATCTTGCCGATGCTTCTAAGTATGTTTATGCAGGATATAATCCATCCCAAGCAGAGGATACTTACCGTCTAACTAAACCAACAGCAACTGGATTCTCAACTGACTATACCGCAGAAACAATTGGAGAAGGTTTGTGGGGTCAAGATGCGCAGAATATTACATTTAGTGCTCTTGGAAATGTAACATACACTCTTGGTGGTGGTGTTAATTATTCTGCCGGAGATGGAATGCAGGCAGAACTTGGTGATTTGGTTAATTCATATGATCTCTTTGCTAATAAGGATGAAGTTGAAGTTGATTATGTGTTACAAGGACCTGGTTTATTAGTTGAATCAGATTCTCAGGCAAAAGCAAACAAGTGTATTGCTATTGCTGAGAGTAGAAAGGATTGTGTAGCATGTATTTCACCTCATAGAACAAATGTTGTTGACATAACAAATACAACAACACAAACAACTAATATTATTAGATTCTTTAGTGCTCTTACTTCATCTTCATATGCAGTATTTGATAGTGGTTATAAGTACACTTATGATCGTTTCAATAACAAATTCCGCTATATCCCATGTAATGGTGATATTGGTGGATTGATGACAAGAACTAACATCAATGCTTTCCCATGGTTCTCACCAGCAGGATTGCAGAGAGGTACTCTTAATAATGCAGTAAAACTTGCATATAACCCATCTAAAGCAGAAAGAGATCTTTTGTATACTGCAAGAGTTAACTCTGTTATAAATCAACCTGGTGCGGGTGTTATTCTCTTTGGTGATAAGACAGGTCTTGCTTACCCATCAGCGTTTGATAGGATCAATGTTCGTCGTCTGTTCCTTACAGTTGAGCAAGCTCTTCAAAGGACTGCTCAATCGCAATTGTTTGAACTTAATGATCAAACAACAAGGGCCAACTTTACAAATATTGTTGAACCTTATCTTCGTGATGTTCAAGCTAAGCGAGGAGTTTATGATTTCGTGGTTATTTGTGATGAAACTAACAATACTCCTGAAGTGATTGATAATAATGAATTCAGGGCTGATATTTTCCTGAAGCCAACTAAATCAATTAACTACATTACACTGACATTTGTTGCTACCAGAACAGGTGTAAGTTTTGAAGAAGTAGCTGGTAACTAATTCATTTAATTTAATATCACTTACATAGGAGGAACCATTAAATGTCAACGCTTAGAACAATCACCGCTTTCAAATCTAAACTTGCCGGAGGCGGTGCAAGACCCAATTTATTCGAGGTAGAAATTCCCTCGTTCCCCGAAGCTGCAGGTAATAATTCCTGGAGAACCGGAGATAATCAAGAAGCAGATAGCTTTAAGTTTTTATGTAAAGCAGCACAATTGCCTGCTTCCAATATTGCCCCAATTGATATCCCTTTCAGAGGTCGTATTTTAAAAGTTGCTGGAGACAGAACTTATGATACCTGGACAACAACTATTATTAATGATGAGAATTTCTTAATTCGTAATGCATTTGAAAAGTGGATGGAAGGTATGAGTAAAAATAGTAATGCCACTGGTGCAACCGATCCAAGTGCTTATATGACCTATGCGCTTGTTCATCAACTTGGAAGAGGTGCTGATAAAGGAAAAGAAAGCACCACTAATAGTGATGCAGTTAGTGGATCATCAGTTGCACCTTTGAAAACCTATACTTTCTTTGATATTTTCCCAACTAATGTTTCTGCAATTGATCTTTCTTATGATAGTGCAGATTCAATTGAAGAGTATACAGTTGAATTCCAGGTCCAATACTGGGAGCCGGGAGCATATACCAGGGATAGTGGTTAATTTGGTTGGATAAATACTACAAAGGTATACGATTAGTATAATAAATTATGACCAAACTTTTTGGATTTTCGATTGAAGATGATGCCCCAGTAAAACCTGGGGTAGTCTCGCCTGTTCCTCCCAATAATGAAGACGGCGTTAGTCATTACTTAAGTAGTGGTTTCTTTGGATCTTATATTGATCTTGAGGGTGTTTATAGAACTGAATTTGATTTAATTAAAAGATATCGCGAAATGGCACTACATCCGGAAGCGGATAGTGCCATTGAAGATATTGTAAATGAGGCAGTAGTATCAGATACTAATGATAGCCCAGTAACGATTGAACTTTCAAATCTTAATGCCAGTGATGGTATAAAAGATAAGATCAGAAAAGAATTTAAATATATTTTAGAACTTTTAGATTTTGATAGAAAATCGCATGAAATCTATAGGAATTGGTATATTGATGGTAGATTATATTATAATAAAGTAATTGATCTGAAGAATCCACATCAAGGAATTCAGGAGTTAAGATATATTGACGCAATGAAGATGCGTTTTGTTCGTCAGCAGAAGAAAGACCCTAAAGACAAACAGCGTCTTGCTAATGTGCATACTGACAATCCCATGGATTATGCATTTCCTGAGATTGAAGAGTATTTCATCTATAATCCCAAGATGACATACCCGACCAATAACCCAGCATCTATGGGTGGTCATGGTGGTATAAAGTTTACTAAAGATTCTATTACATATTGTACATCAGGTCTTGTAGATAGAAATAAAGGAAATACTCTTTCTTATTTGCACAAGGCAATTAAGTCACTTAATCAACTTAGAATGATTGAGGATAGTCTTGTTATCTATAGACTATCAAGAGCACCAGAACGTCGTATTTTCTATATTGATGTTGGTAATCTACCTAAGGTAAAGGCAGAACAATATCTTCGTGATGTTATGATGCGTTATCGTAACAAGTTAGTATATGATGCGTCTACAGGAGAAATTAGAGATGACAAAAAATACATGTCCATGCTTGAGGATTTTTGGTTGCCCAGAAGGGAAGGTGGACGGGGAACGGAAATCACAACGTTGCCAGGAGGCCAAAACCTTGGAGAGATTACTGATATTGAATACTTTAAAAAGAAACTCTACCGTTCCCTTAATGTCCCACCCTCAAGAATGGATGGAGAAGGTGGATTTAACTTGGGGAGATCTTCTGAGATCCTAAGGGATGAAGTTAAGTTCAGTAAGTTTGTTGCACGACTGAGAAAGAGATTCTCTTATATGTTTAATGATATGTTGAGAACTCAATTACTTCTTAAAAATATTGTCACCCCAGAAGATTGGGATATAATGGAAGAGCATATTCAATATGACTTCTTGTATGATAATCATTTCTCCGAACTCAAAGAAGCAGAACTTCTTAATGAGAGATTGAGTATGGTTGAAGTTGCAGCACCTCATGTCGGAAAATACTTCTCTCAAGATTATCTACGCCGTAAAATTCTTCGTCAAACAGATGAAGAGATTCTTGAGCAAGATAAACTTATTGAGAAGGAAATTAAAGATGGTACTATTCCAGATCCTTCTATTCCAGTTGATCCAGAAACCGGATTACCTTTAGATCAGGTAATGGATCTTGGTCAACCAGCAAGCGAACCAGAAGCAGAGGATAGTGCTACAAAGTCTAATACTGATGCTACTGAATTAGATGCAAACATAGTAAAGCCTAAGGGTGGCACAATTTAGATTAATATATAAATACTAAAGACCACTTATTAATGAAATTAAAATGGATGAATTAATGGATAATATTGCTGCGGATGGGTCTTCATCACAGATTAGTGATCAATTGAAAGATATGTTATATGCAAAATCAGCTGATAAAGTAAATGCCTTCCGCCCTCAAGTAGCAAATTCTGTCTTTAATGGTAATGATGAAGATGGAATTGATGATGAGGATTGAGTTTAATAAATAACTATTATAAATGATATTATAATAAAATGGCACATAGAACAGTAGGCGTTGGAACATCAATTGGAATTAGTTTGGGTACTGGAACCTCAACTAATCCTTTTAACGTTCAATCGAATACAATTAGGATTTATGCAAAAGGTGCTCCTTGTTATGTTGCAGTTGGAAATACTCCATTAGCAACATCTGAAAGTTATTATATTGGAGCAGATAAAGAAGCTACTTTGGGGATGACAAAAGCATCTAACAGAGTAACTGGAATTACAACTGGCACTACTACTGCAGTTGATTTTGCTGAGGGAACTCAATGTCCATTTGGTACTGGTGAATATGTGACAATAAGTGGAGTTACTCCAACAACATATAATTTTAGTCATAAAAAAATTATTTCAATTAACACTCAAGGCATTCCTGGTGGTTATGCACAATCAAGAATGATAATTGATGTAGATAGCAGTGGATTGGCTGATATTACTAATATAACGGATGCAAGAGCTATTGCATCTAATAAAGTTTCCATTCTTGGCGATGGGCCTAATGGAGCTGCTTATATTCAACAAGTTCAAATCTCGGGAGACGCCTGATGAAACTCATTAGAGAAGAAATCGAATCGGTCGAATTTCTAGTCGAAAATCGTAACGGCAAGAAGTCGATGTATATTGAGGGAGTTTTCCTTCAAGGAAATATCAAGAATCGCAATGGTCGGATGTATCCGATGGAGACGCTTCGTAAAGAAGTTTCTCGTTATAATGAGAATCATATTCAATCAGGTAGAGCACTTGGAGAATTGGGTCATCCCGATGGTCCAACTGTTAATCTTGATAGGGTATCCCATAAGATTGTCTCTTTAAGGGAGAATGGACAGAATTTCATTGGTAAGGCTAAGATCCTTAGTACACCAATGGGTAAAATTGCTTCTTCTCTTGTTGAGGAAGGAGTAAAACTTGGTGTTTCATCTAGAGGTGTTGGATCTCTTAAGCAAACACGAGAGGGTTATAGTGTTGTGGGTGAAGACTTTATGTTAGCAACTGCTGCTGATATCGTTGCCGATCCTTCTGCACCTGATGCTTTTGTATCAGGAATTATGGAAGGTAAGGACTGGGTATGGGATGGTGGTATTCTACGTGAAAAGTTTGCAGAGAAAACTTACAAGACTATTAATACATTAACTGATCAGAAAAGACTTGATGAACAAAAATTGGGTCTATTCAATGAGTTTTTAAATTCATTGTAATTTCTTAATATATAAATAAATATAGATTAAATTACTTAAAGGTACATCGGAGAACTTCAAATGTCTAGTGGCACTAAATTACAAGCAATGGAAGAGGACGTAAAGCAATCCAAGACTGCTGTTAATGCTAATGCAGCACCGGCACAGCCGATGGAGAAGCTTCCTGGCACAGAAGTGGAAGACTTGGGTGGTCCAACACCTGAAAACTATAAGCCTGATGATGATTCAGCGAAGTTAAAGACACCTGGTGGCACTCTTAAGCAAGTTAAGGATGTTGTTAATAAGGGTGCAAAACCCGCAATGCCCATGCAAAAGGAAGAGGAAGAAATGGACGCTGAAGCCACTCTAGAAGAAACTTCTGAAGTTACTGATGAAGTAGTTGAAGAGGAAGTTATTGAAGATGAAATTAACATCGAAGATGATGTTAATGCCCTTCTTGGTGGTGAAGAACTCTCCGAAGAATTTAGAGCAAAAGCAAAGACAATCTTTGAAGCTGCTTTAAAGGCAAAAGTTGCTGAAGTTAGAGAAGAACTACAAGCACAGCATAATGAAATTATTGCTGAAGAAGTAGCAAAAGCAAAGGAAGAACTCTCTGAGCGTGTTGATTCTTATCTAGAATACGTTGCAGATGAATGGTTCAACGAAAATGCCCTTGCCATCGAGCGAGGACTTAAAACAGAAATGACCGAATCATTCCTTGAGGGAATGAAAGGTCTATTTGAAGAACATTATGTAGAAATCCCTGAAGAAAAATATGATGTCCTACATAGCATGGTAGAAAAACTTGATGATATGGAAACCAAGCTCAATGAGCAAATCGAGAAGAACATCGGATTGAATAAGCGACTCGGAGAGTCGGTTGCATCTGGTATTCTCGATAATGTTTCTGGTGGCCTTGCCGCTACGCAGAAAGAGAAGCTCGCCTCACTTGCTGAAGGTGTGGAGTTTGAAAGTGAAGACGAATATCGTGAAAAACTGGAGACTTTAAAGGAATCTTATTTCCCCGTTAAAGGCGTATCTCCATCGGCTAAATCTGAAACCCTTTCGGGTGGAATAGACAACTCGGGCGCTGAATCAGTATCCGGTTCAATGGCTAGCTATCTGAATACACTTTCAGCATTTAAGTCATCCTGAATTTAACATTAAAACAAACAAACACATTTAGTAAAAGGTAAACGCAAATGTTCCAATCCGAACAATTGCAGGAAAAGTGGGCTCCGCTCCTAAACTATGAAGGTCTTGATCCAATCAAAGACAATCATCGTAGAGCAGTTACTGCCGTCCTGCTAGAGAACCAAGAAAGATTCCTCAAAGAGGAACAAGCATTTAATACAGGTATTAACCTACAAGAAGCTACTCCAACCAACTCAGGTAATGCTGCTGGTGCTGGTGGTGGATTTGGTGCCGATGCCGCACCTGGTGGTCCAGTTGCTGGTTTCGACCCCGTTCTAATCAGCCTAATTCGCCGTTCGATGCCGAATTTGGTTGCTTATGACCTAGCTGGCGTTCAGCCGATGAGCGGTCCTACTGGACTAATCTTCGCAATGCGTTCACGCTACACCAACCAGAGTGGTACTGAAGCATTCTATAATGAAGCAGATACTTCCTTCTCCGGTCAGGATGCAGGAAGAGACCTAACAGCAGGCATGACTGATGCTGTTGCTGGTATGGGTACTACTTCAACTCAAACTGGTACTAACCCCGGAGTTCTTAACCCTGTCGGTAGTGCCTCTTCCATTGGCTACGACGTTGGTCAAGGAATGGTCACGGGTGACTCTGAGAACCTGGGTGGTACAGGATCTGATGCCTTCAACCAGATGGCATTCTCGATTGAGAAAGTCACCGTTACTGCTAAGTCACGCGCACTGAAAGCTGAGTACAGTTTAGAACTCGCTCAAGACCTTAAGGCCATTCACGGTCTTAACGCTGAAGCAGAACTTGCTAACATCTTGAGTACTGAGATCCTCGCTGAAATTAACCGCGAAGTTATCCGTACTATCTACAAGGTTGCTGAGCAAGGTGCTG
>MPMC02034576.1_pt1 | contig 15035 bp, 10 predicted proteins | sample 1617281 | NCBI WGS metagenome assembly MPMC02 (sample SAMN05944809, study PRJNA350692) | marine metagenome | biome: marine; feature: ODZ; material: water; isolation source: 100 m water sample filtered on 30 um supor filter | place: Pacific Ocean | collected 2012-04-09 | depth 100m m | reverse complement strand
GGAATGCAAGTGCACTACGGCATCGCCGGCAGTCGTCCGGAGTTGCTCAGTTACACCATAGATATTCCCAAAGCCGGAAAGTATGAATTCACTGCGCATGTATGTAGTGTGACCATGGACAGACAATTCCTGCTCCGCGTCAACAGGAGAACTCTCGTGAATGTCAACATTCCCTACACCAAAGCCGACTGGATGGATACCGAACCCGTTGAACTCGAATTGAAAGAGGGACGCAACCGGATCTCATTTACCCAGTACGCCCCGAATAAAGGTGTGAGCATCAAGGAATTCAAACTGAAGCCCGTGAAACTCGAGGAGGCAAAAGCGGTGGGGAAGAGATGAGCTGAAGAGCCAGGCTTCCTACCGAGCCGTTCACTTTTCTGACAACCACCGAAAAAACACACAGCAATTACTGCCATGCAGCCAGCGGTAAACGACTCAAGCTCCCGCTGACCGTGAACCCGATACCCAGTCACAACGCCGGCATCTCAAGTGGTCCGCTGAAAGCGCGTTACGATCTTTGGATAGCTTTGGTGAAAGAACTGCCGTGAGGGGAAAGACGAAATTCCGAAAGCGGCACCAAGGCCTACCGCATTATCGAAACAATTCAATTTGCACCTGACAGTTCAGATGTCAGGTGCTGGGTTCCATCAGGAAGCCTACGAAGACCTCCTCAATCACGTGCCGATCTGAACTGATCCTGGAGACGACCGCGAAGATCTTGCCTTCCTGGGAGCCGGCCTAACGGATTTTTAAGTCCCGTGTCGGTTCGGTTCCGAAGCCGTGAATTTCCAAACGATCAGGATAAGCCCTCACGATGGCGTAGGCGGTATCCTTGGCCGTCTCGACCATCCCTTTGACATTGAGATAGTGGATCCCCTCATGGGCATGATAGCGGCCGACGTGGTGATGGCCGTTGAAGTAGGCCGCCGTGTGTTTGTGTTCCTCGAGGAGGGTGACGAGCTCTCTTGAGTTCCACGATCTGACCGGAGTGCCCTTGCGCATGGCGGGGAAGTGATTGAAGATGAGGGCCCGCTGGCCTTGAGCGGCGGAGTCCTCGAGTTCCCGGCGGAGCCAGGCCATTTGCTGGTCTCCGATGCCGTGGCTGCAGGATCGTGTTTGCTCCCCTCCGGACGCGCGCAAGGTCTGCAGGTTCTGCTGTGTTTCTTTATACCGGGGACTTCCTTGGGGGTGGGCATAGTCAGCCAGTTCAGTCCCATCGAGTCGAATGAATCTCCAGCCCTTGCGTGTGTCGGACAAATAGCGGGCGTTCATCCCCAGGGCTGCGGGGACCTTGGCCTTGAACTGATTATTCACGGAGAAGTCGTGGTTTCCCAGGACGCTGCGGTGTTCCGCTTTCAAGCTCTCATAGACTTTCATGATGGGGGCAATGCTGGCGAAGTCGCGATCAATGATGTCACCGACAGTCACGACGAATTCGAGATCCTCCTGATTGAGTCGTGCGATACAGGCTTTCAGTTTGCCGAGGGAGGCACGATAGTGCCTGCTGCCCGCCGGATCGACATCAGCATATTGCGGATCACCGAGGAGGCCGAAGGAGAACAAGGGGCGGTCGAGAGCAGCAGGTTTGGCGAGGAGTTTGTCGTCTAGAAAGGCTCCGCCCAAGGCGGGGATAGCCAGTCGTAGCACTTGGCGGCGGGTAAAGTTCGGGGAATTCATGGGTGATTTGATTGAAATTTTACTCGGAGGGATGGCCTTTCTCAAGGCCCTTTCAAAGGCCGGCCGTATCGCAACCCTGAGGGCTCCCGCTGGAGCTTCCGAGTTGGAATTGGGCAATCTCTTCCTGGATCACGCGGGGATGCAACGCGACCCGCTGATCATGATCCGGGGCTGGGCCGAGGAAGGCGCGGAAGCGGCCATTGAGTTTGCTGGTCAGAGGAAGATCGCCGCGGTCTGCAAAGACGGCAAATGGACGGTGACCCTCGACCCGATGCCGGCCTCTTCCGAGGACCGGAAACTCAGGGTTCAGATCTCAGGGCACCGGAGCCGCCGCATCAGGGTGCGGGGCTCAACGCCGCGCAAGAGGAAAATGGAGCCGTTCAGCTTCCTTCCCCCCAATCCAGCGGATCCAGGTAGCATTGATGCGATTCTTACCCAGGAAGGAAAAGGAGTGCTCGTGAATGTGCCTCGCCTCAGGCGACTTGAGGTTTGCCGCCCCAAGGAAACCAAACTCAAGCAAATCTGCGCCGCCAGGCTTGGCCGCCATGGTGGGGTGAATTCCCGTAAAAGCGAAGTGAGCCAGCTTGAGACGGTCCTTGTCCACAAAATACATGGTCACCATCTCCCTTTCCGTTCCCGGAAAAATCCGTTCTTCAACAACGGAGTCCTTCGCCACCATCCGGTAAGTCGCGTAAGCCCCGTCGGTGGGCGCTCCATCCGTCCGGTACCAATGACCGACCAAAGACTTCACCTTGGCGAATTGCTGATCAGCTGTCAGATGACCGGGTTCCTCCCCGAACGAGGCGGGGGTGACGCAGGACCCGAGGAGGCCGATAGACAGGAGAGACACAATCAGGAGGAGTGGCTTGTTCATCCCCCTTGCGGATAGCGCACAGAGTGCAAGAAAGGCTTGGAGTGATTTCATGTCTCTCCCAGCCCTTATCAGATTGCCTGAGGCAGGGAAAGCAGACACCGGAACCCACCCCGTCACGGTGCAGGAACCAGGTGCGGTGCACGGGTTAAGGGTGGGGTGTCACTTCCCTTCAGCTTCCAATTCTTCACCAGTCTTAGCCTTCTTTGCACGAAGGAAGGCAGCGGCTTTGTTTCTTTTAAAACCTGTAGCGAAGTCCAAAGGCGTTCTTTTCTGGGCACCTCCTAAGCCATTCACATTTGCACCCTTGGAGAGGAGCAGTTCAATAATTTCAATGTGGCCTTTTTCAGCAGCGTAATGGAGTGCCGTTTTATCAGACCAATTTCCGAAATCTGCTTGGGCTCCTATATCAAGGAATAAAGAGGCGATTTCCTTGTGCCCGTTTTCAGCCGCCAAATGCAAAGGAGTTCTTCCGTCTAGACCAGTTTTATTCAAATTCACCTTGCCATTCATCAGCGCTTTAACCCCGACAATATCTCCGGATTTTGCTGCAACAAAAATCGATCCGGAATGCCCTCCGTTCTTCGTGAGAACGTCTGCAATTGCCTTGAATTTATGATGACGGTGCTCCTTAGGAAGATTCGCCGGTGGAGTTGCATGACCAAAGCCATACATTTGGAAACGGGCATTATCGAGTGGTGTGCGGCGGTTACCGTCATTTGTAGGCATCGCGGACTGCCTATTTACATCCGCGCCTGCAGCGATAAGCAGTTCGACGATTTCCTTATGACCTCCCCCCGCCGCTAGATGCAAAGCAGTCTCATCAAGGTTGGACAGCTTCGCATTCACATCAGCACCATTAGCTAAGCGCTGTTTAACTGCTGCTAGGTCTCCTTTTTTGACAGCGGCAAGCAGTTCCGCTTTGGCCTCTGGGTCCATTGGCTTCTTCGCAGGATCCTCTATTGGTTTCTCCTCGGGAAGCGAGGGCTGAACCTCAGTAAGAGACTCCTTCTTCTCACACCTTCCAAACAGAAGGGGTAGTAGAATAGCGAACAGGGGCGCGGCTTTCATGGGATCAGAGTGTAAGGCTTGCCGGAAGTTAGCCTGCTCCAAAAAGGCGCTAGACCTGCAAGGGTAGCAGCCCACCGCATCAGGGTGCGGGAGTCTATGGCCACCCGTTACGGCGTGACGAGTTTCACGCGGTAATACGCGCCAATTTGATTTTCAAGGCGCCCGATCTCAGTTGTTGTGCTCCATTTTTCTGCCGTGACTAATTCGGAGACTTCCGTCCAGGAGGCAGGCTCCATGCTCTCGCTTTGCTCCACTACGTAGAGTTCACCCGGTGTGCTTCGCCAGGTCAGTCGCACGCGCTGCGGACTGGAGAGCGTAATCTCCAGGATCCGGAACGGGCACCTGGGGCGATTGGCCTTTCCAGGTGTTGGGCTAGCAAGGCAAACCGGCTGGGTTCGCACTCCATCGGGTGTTCGCCCGACGCTGAGATCGGTCTCTTGGGGGCCGAACTCCACGGCATCGACGCGCACGCCTTCCGGCGTAAAGAAGCCTATGCGCTCGCCCGCACTGTTGAGGGAAAAGCTCGCGTGCCACTGATCCAGGGCTGGGTCTTGTTGTGCGAGGTCGCCGTCCAGCCAGATCAACAGATACCCATCTGGTTCAATAATTGTGTCGATGGGAAAGGTCCAACGACTCGGAAAGTTCAGATCATCAGTCAGGGTGTAGCCCGCCAGATCGATGGGCTCGCTACCGGCATTGTAGAGCTCCAGCCAGTCTTCGGGCCGACCGTCGGCTGGGTCGACGAGGGTTGACTGGTTTGACGCCATCCATTCATTGATCACAATGTTGGGGCTTTCCGGATCGATTCCTCCCGTGAAGGTGACGGACAACCGGGAAGTGGCCGAATCGACCGGATCGCCGTGGCGATCAAATCCCTCAATCAGAAACTCGTTCTCTGATTCGAAGAGCGGGATGGTGAGCTCCCATGCGGTGGGGGAGGTCCACCGGGGAGTGACGGCCACCCCGTTTGCTCTGATTTCCTGAATGGAAACCGGTGCGCTGCCCCGGATCACCAGTGGAGAAGAATCTGTTAAAATGCCCGGCGTTGAAGGGGTGATAATCTCAAACCCGGCCGCCACATTGCTTGCGAGTTGCTGCAGAATTAGATTCTGTCGTTGTCGCATGTAGGTCTTGATCGCACTCGGAGATTGGATAGTGCCTCCGAAACTGGTCCTCAGCGCGTTGTACTTCGTATCGACCAACGTTGAAACTCGCTCCGCCGTCATGGGACCGCGGGCGGCTTCTTCCAGGGTTCGCCAGTAGGCCCGGACAAACTCGGGGTGTTCATACATTCTGCCCACGATTTCACGATCGCCATCGACCGGGAAGAACGGGATCGGGTTGGAGAGCGAAAAGAGGTTGGTGGACGCACGGTCTCCATAGGTCGAGCCACAACTGATATCGAGATCCCAGATCATGAGTTTCCACCGGTCGCCGGCGGGCTTGTAGGCATACATGTTCTGTCCGTTGCCATAGCCATAGCTGTCCCAATTCCCAACGATGTGTTCCACGGCAAGGATCCCCATCCATTGCTCGATATCGAGAAGCGACCGGACCGCCCGGGTGTAGGAGGCGGTGTCCTGGATGGCGAGGGTTTCCACCAACTGGAAGATGCTGTCGAAGGAGTTGGGGGAATTTCCAATCGCCTGCGGTGTCCAGTGCCAACGATAAGCGCTGGTCCGCAGACTCCCATCAGGATTAGACCTGCGCTCAAGGGTGGCAGGCAAGAGTCCCCAGAGGAGGCTGTTTGTGGCAGCGTCGTTGCTTTCGTAGCGCAGCTGGATCTTGAACAATTCTCCGGCGCTGTCTCCGGGGAACCACTGCCGCAGCATGTCGGAATTTGGTCTTTGGGTGTCTTCCATCACGGTGCCCCGGCGCACTCCATTGACAATCACGCTGACATAGCGGCGGTAGTTGAAGGGGAGCCCGAGTTGGGATGCGAGCCAATAGGAAAACTGTTCGTGCTGCGCGGTGTCGTCCGGGGCGCCAGTCAGTCCCGGCCAGGAGAGAATGATCCGCGTCGCTCCGAGAAAAGGCTCGTCCCCGTAGAAGCGGCAGGCGTAGTCACAGGGCCCAGAGGTTGGCCCGGTGTAGTCGGGACTGTTGAAGAAGCTCCCGGAGTACTTGCCTCCCACGTTATAGAATGCGCGCTCGCCATTGTAAACGAAGGTGACGTCCAGTGGTTCATTGCTGGCCTTGCCCCGTGAGTTTGCGGTCCACCGACTCAGGGTGTCGCGGGTGAACCAGAGCCGATAGTCCCCGAAGCCCCCCGGAGCGATCGAGTCTCCAAAGCGGATCAGGCATTCCTGCTCCGGCACCACCGCGGGAAAGGTGCCCGTTGCGGGTGTGGCTTGATTGTCGTCTGTTGATTCAAGGTGAAAGGCCACCAGTCGACCGGTGGATTGTCCGGGGATCGTTGCGGAATATGTCCCGTCTCCCGCTCTTTCATCTGGAGTGAGACCGTCATCCTTCATCATGACCTCACCCGTAGCCCCTCCGCTGATATCGACCCGGTAGTGCAGGATGACTCCTCCCACTCCATCGGGATCACTGACCGCAGCGGTCACCGTTACGGGTTCGGATGCCGCTGGTAAAACGGGGGAGTGGGAGACATCGCGAATCACGGGGGGGGCGTTTTCAACCCACCGGCTGTTTTGCAATCCAGGGGTCCCGAGGTTTGCCGGCAATTGCGCCCTGCCCACCGCTTCCATGTAGTTGCCCCGAAGACGGAACAGGATTTCGGAATGGCCACGCAACCAGCGAATCCTGGCACGGATGGTCGCTTGTCCGGGGGCCGCCAGACCGCTTGAAATGGTCTGGCGAATTCGGTTCGAATGAGGATCACCGCGACCGGATGCTTTCACGAGCAAGGTCCGGCTCTCGTTGTCGCTCGCCTCCCGGTATTTCGATCTCTCGTGGTTCCCTTGAAAAACCCAGTCAGTGGCGGATTCAAAACCGGCATTCCTCACGCGATTGCTCGAACCGGGCCTGAACACCTCGATGTCGTCGACCAGCATTTCTCCGGCTGCCAGGAGAAGGATCTGCAGAGACGTCGGGGTCAATCCGGATATGCGGGACAGATCCGCAGTCACCTCCACGGTGGTCCATTGCGATTTCTCGGACTCATCACTGTCACCCCAGTTTTCCGCGAGGTCGTTGTTACTGTGGGGATCGATCAACTCGAGGCTGCTGCCGCCCCCGTCCGCCCAACGGTTTCTCCGGTTGTCATCCTGGTAGGTGACTGCGTCCATCAGGATGAGTGGGGCTTCAAGCAGATCATCTGGAAAGTGCCATTCAGCGGGCCTCAGGAGTTTCAAGGACTCTCCACCGTTGGACAAGTTGCCTTCATAATCTCCCGTTGAGTTGGTGGCATTCAATTGCAGATGATTGCTGCGGAGCCTGACTACGTCTTTGGCGATGACGAGGTAGCCCGAAGAGGGAATGGTTGTGCCTTCGGGGATCGTGTGCTGGATCCCGCCATCAATTCTCCAGCCGCTCACATCGACCGGATCTGCGCTGCGGTTGTAGAGTTCAAGGTACTCGTCCGCCGCCAATTCGGAGATCGCATGAAACATGATTTCGTTTATGACGATTGCAGGTTCAAGCGCGGGCCCGTTCGCTGATCCAGGGGAGGCTGTTGCCAGGGGCTTCCAGCTGAGGGAGCCATCGGGAACACGTCCTGAGCTCGTTCCCGGCGAATGTGGCGAATACCGTATCGCATCCAGAACCCTGGTGTTCTCGGGATTCATGAGCGCCAGGAGGAACGGGCGTCCATCAAGAAGCAGGTCGGGATCTTGGGCCGTGATCACGAGGCACTCCCCTGAAGCGAGGGTCGTGTCGGGGGGGATCACAACACCGGGAGAGCGGTTCACCGAGAGCCGCATTTCATCTAGCTCGATCGGAGTTTTTCCGCGGTTGAGAATTTCAACAAAGCCGATCCCGGGCTCAGTTGGATGACCGTTCACCTCGTTGATGACCACCGCGCTCCATGGCTCCGTGTCAGGTTCATGGTGCGTTCCGGGCGAGCCGTTTATCGTCTCACTTGCCGCCCAGGCCGCTCGATTCGATTCACCAAAAGAGGGGCTCGCCAGCACCAGAGAGTGTCCGAGGCCATCGGCCGCGAGCGGCCAACCGTCTCCGTCCTGATACGGAATTTCGAGCAGAACCGCCCCGTTTGGATTGCGCAGGCGCACGGTTTCACCATCATTGGAGAGCTGGCCGGCATAGGGTCCGAGAACATCCTGAATGCCGAAGAGGGATTCAGAATCAGATGGTGAGCTGGCGACAACGAGAAAACCACCTCCCGGGATCACGGTATTGGCTGGAAACTCGAAAACTACTGCCCCGGACAGGCGATAGCCGGAAAGATCTTCTGCCCAGGGCTGCGAGTTATGGAGTTCGACGAACTCACCATTTAATCCATCAACTCTCTCCGACGGATGATACATGATCTCCGAGATTACGAGCGGTGTTCGCCGACTCGAAGGCCCCAGTGACTCACCCGCTACTGCATTTCCGGGGAGCAGCAAGGCGAGAACAATGCCAACGGCCGTGCGGGTGAGGGTGGGAATCACCGTTCAATGGTAGGAGAAATGTGACGGAACTGAAGGAGGGAATTCAATTGCTCGCGGCGGCTACAGGGATTCTGAAATGCATTGACTGAACCGATGGAATACACACGTCCATACTCCCGTATCAGGGTGCGGGGGACGGGTTTTTCAACCGCGGAAAACATCATGATGAGAGGCTCCAGGAAGCAGATGCCTTCCTCGTCAAACTCGATTGGCTGCCGAAATCCTGAGTGCTCTATCGGTCTCCCGTCACCTAACTGGTGGGCGTGGCATTAATCGTGTAGGAGAGGACCTTTCCGGTGGCGTCCTCGGTCGTCTTGGAAACGGAATTTTGTACTCCGATCACTTTTCCTTCGATATTTAACACCGGCCCACCACTCATCCCCCCAACCGGAGGGAAACCTGCCAGCGGCTTGAGCTTCATCGCCTCCGGATCGGAAACGGTGGCCACCACCAAGAGCGGCGAGAGTTTGCTCGCCGGAACCCCCTTCGTCTCGTTGCCCTGATGAAACGACTTCACTCTCCCTTTTTCGTCGAGACCCAATCGGGCGGGATAGCCAAAGAAGGCCGTAATCTGCTTTGACGTCGCCTTCCCCATCACCACGGGTGATTTCATTGCCATCTCCTGACTCTCTTTCCCGGTGATCTGCAGCATGGCCCAATCCTTCTCCCCCTCCTTGATGATCTCTGCAGGAAAACCCCGTCCGTCCGTCGTGGTGAGGAGAATCTGCTTCTTCCCCTCCTTGGCTTTCTCAGTCAGAACATGTTTTGCAGTGAGGACCCGCCCGCCTTTTAAAATGATTCCCGTGCCGTGATTCGAGCTGTAGCCGTTCTTCATATACGAGTGCCTTACTTCGATCCGCACGATCCAGGGAATGACGGATTCAAGTCTCTTGGAAAACTCCGGAGCATGCTTCCCCAAATATTCCTCACTCAAGGCGCTCCCTCGTTCATAGACGAGATTTCGATTCACAAACCATTGCTTTTCCTCTGCCCCCGAGTGCCCTGCTCCGAGAGAGCATGCTGCCAAGCCCGCGAAGAATCCGAATTTCATTGTCCTTCCAGGCTAGCGGGCCACTCGCGACCGACAAGCGTCGAGACAGAAGACCTCCGCCACCTGTCCCGAATGCGGAAATGGTGGGGGGTGCAGGAAACAGGGAGGGGGACTACTGCACGCCGAACTGGAAGAAGGCGGCATCGTCAGGGCGCGCAAACTCAAGGCAGATGCTGCCATCGACCACCGATAAGGATTCAGGAGTCACGGTGAAGGGTGCTGGGTGAGAGCGCGTGTTTGCCTGCAATCGTCCAAGAGATCTTGCCGCAGGAGTCCTCCAGCCAATGCATCAAGCCCGAGACAATACAATCCGTGGATCATGGATTGAGCGAAAGATCACATGATCCGGTCGTTGCTAGAAGGGGGGGGGAGCCCCTATACCCGGTTTGACAAAAGAAATCTTCAGATGAGAACTCAAGCCCTCCTTCCCCTCTTCGCCGCGAGTGTCCTTTGTGCAGCAGTAGTTGCTCTGGCATCGACCAAATCCAAGGGAGAAACCGGTCAAGCGTCTGAGACAAAGACGGGCCCGATTCGGGTTCTCTTTCTCGGACATGAGAGCAAGCACCACAACAGTAAGAAATTCTACCCGATGCTTGCGAAGGGGTTGGGGCAGGACGGGATCTACTTTGACTACGTCCCGACTGTCGGAGAGGCCTTTGACGATGTGGATTTCCTTAACAAGTTCGACGCGGTCCTGCTTTACGCGAATCACGGAACGATCACGCCAGGGCAGTGGAATAATCTGAAGGGATACGTCGAGGGGGGCGGGGGTTTTGTGCCGGTGCATTGCGCGAGTTGGTGCTTCGGCAACGAACCAGAATTCGAGCAGTTGGTCGGTGGTCGGTTTGATAGCCACGGAGGCGGAACGTTTACAGCCAAGGCGATCAAAGCTGAACACCCGGCGATGTCTGGGGTGAAGGAGTTCCAGGCGTGGGATGAGACCTACAAACACCGGAACCATAATGAGAAGGACCGCACGGTGTTGATGGTGCGGGAAGTGGCGGGAGTCGGGGACAATATCAAGGAGCCCGAGCCGTGGACGTGGGTACGCACGCAAGGGAAGGGGCGTGTTTTCTATACTGCTTCAGGGCACGACGAACGTGTGTGGAGCCAGTCGGCCTTTCATCAGTTGCTCAAGGCCGGGATCCTCTGGGCGGCGGGTGATACGCGGAAGCAATCGTACGACAAGTTTCTCGCCGAACGCGCACCGCTCAAGTACGAGAAGCGCGGGGACATTGCAAATTACGAGAACCGCCCCGAGCCACTTCCGTATCAGTTTCCGCTCCCTGCCAAGGACAGCATGAAATACACGCAGGCGCCGGTCGGCTTCCGGTTGGAGCTCTTTGCGAGCGAGCCGGACATCATCAATCCGATTGGTCTAGCCTGGGATGAGCGCGGTCGTCTCTGGGCGGCTGAGACGGTCGACTACCCGAACGAGATGACTCCGGACCGGGTCGGAAACGACAAGATCAAGATTCTTGAAGACACCGATGGGGATGGAAAGTGCGACAAGGTGACGGTCTTTGCGGATGGACTCAACATCCCGACCTCGCTGACCTTCTCCCGCGGCGGAATTATAGTGGCCCACGTTCCGGATTTTCTCTTCCTTAAAGATACAGACGGCGACGACAAGGCCGACGTGCGCGAGGTGCTGAATACTGGTTGGGGCACGGGAGATACGCACGCCGGACCATCGAATCTACGCTACGGGTTCGACAACTGGATCTGGGGCGCGGTCGGCTACTCGTCTTACAGTGGCACGGTCGGCGGTGAGCAAAAAAGGTTCGGGTCCGGCGTCTTCCGCATGAAGCCGGACGGATCTGCTCTCGAGTTCATGCATCAGTTTAATAACAATACGTGGGGGCTGGGGTTCAATTCGTCCGGTGATGTGTTTGGCTCCACCGCCAACAACAATCCCAGTTTCTTCTGTGGCATTCCCGCCACCGCCTACCCCGACGGCAAGAAGGGCATGACTGCGAAGATGATCGCGATTGATCGCTCGTTCCATCCGATCACCCCGAATATCCGTCAGGTCGATGCATTCAACAACTACACGGCGGGAGCTGGTCATGCGCTGGCAACCTCGGCGGCCTTCCCGGAGTCCTACCGCGAGAAGATGGCGTTTATCGGCGGGCCTACCGGCCACCTTTTGGGGATGTATGAAATTTCTCCCACGGGTGCGGGCTATAAGGCGAAGAACGCGTTTGCCTTCCTGGCATCGGCGGACGAGTGGTTCTCGCCGGTGGCGGCGGAGGTTGGGCCGGATGGCCACCTGTGGGTAGCGGACTGGTACAACTTCATCATTCAACACAATCCGACGCCCAGCAAAGGGCGCGGTGGCTACGATGCAAAGCGGGGCAGGGGGAACGCCCACGTCAATCCGAACCGCGACCGCGGACACGGCCGGATTTATCGTGTCATCTGGGAAGATGCGCCGAAGTCGAAGATCAAGTCGCTGGCTGGAGCGAGCGACACGCAACTTGTTGCGGCGCTGGAGAGCGACAACTTGTTTTGGCGGCACACGGCGCAACGGCTCTTGGTAGATGGAGGAAAGAAGGGGGCGATTCCCGGACTGAAGAAGAAAGTAGGGGCGGGCGGAATCGGTGCGATTCAGGCGCTCTGGAGTTTGAGCGGACTCGGTGCCCTCGATCCAGAAGTGCACCAGGCGGCTCTTATGAGCAAAGACCCGGCGATGCGGCGCAATGCGATCAATGCTCTGGGCGATGATGCGAACGCGCTCCAACTTTTCTTCGACACCGCGGTGGTGCAGCACGAGGAACTGATAGTGCGGCTCGCTGCGTTCAATAAAATGGTTCAGTTCGACGATCAAAAGACGATCGAGCAGGCGGCCAAGGAGCTGATCAAGGACTTTTCCAATGCGAGTGAGCCGTGGCTCTCGCAGAGCTTGCGCAATGCAGGTGCCGGCCCGGTGCAGCGTGGGCCCTCCAAACTCGGCAAGGAGCTCCTGGTTAACGGTTCGTTCGAAAATCTGAGTGGCGAATTTGCGGCCGGATGGAGTGGACGTTCGTTTCGCGGAGCGGCCCGGCACAAGTTAGCGAATGTTGCCCGGACGGGGAAACACTCGATCGAGATTTCGGCCGATACGGCTGCCGAGTGGGGCGTCACCATGGATGTCCCGGTCGATATGAACTCAGAATATGAACTGAGCGCCTGGGTGAAAACCGAAAATGTGGGAGGTGGTGGACGTGGCGCGTTGCTTTACGTCAGCGCCCATCCCAATGCGCCGGGGAGTAAGGGAATAAAAGGCACGCAGGATTGGACGCAGATCAAGGTGCGATTCAACTCGGGCTCGCAAAAGGTAGCCAGTATCAACTGCCTATTGGGGGGATGGGGAGTATCCACCGGAAAGGGATGGTGGGATGATGTCAGCTTGCGCAAGGTTGAGTATGAGACGATTGCCGGGGACGAGTCCGAGGTCACGAAAGGTGATGTGGAGCGCGGCAGGAAGATCTTCAAGACGCACCCGATCGCCAACTGTGCGCGCTGCCATGCGGTAAACGGGGAGGGCGGACCGGTCGGGCCAGCCCTGGACACCATCGCGACGCGCAAACAAGAGGACTACATACTTGAGAGCCTGGTCGATCCGGGAGCAGCGATTGCCGAAGGGTTCCAGGGGCAGGTGTCGCCGATGCCGCCGATGGGCGTGTTGTTGACGCAGCAGGAGTTGGCGGACGTGATGGCTTACCTGATGACGCTGAAGTAGCATTCTGTAGTTATCAGGCAGAAGTTAGCTCGCTCGTCCAGTGAGATGTCGAGCCAGTTGCAGATGTTGTGGGGTAACTGGTTTCTGTAGGCACTTGCGGCCGTCTGATTTTTCTGAATTACGCCACAGCAGCGCACCATTCGAGTAAGGCCGATTCCTCCCTCCCGCAGTCCCCGCACACCCCCCGGTGGGGATCGCATTTTTTGCACGCGCTCGTGCATGTATGTTTCACCCCGCATGAAAATTCTTGGAGGCAGGGGCAGTCTAAAACGGCGCAGGAAACAGGGTGCGGTGCACGCTTTTTACCACTGGGCATTTCACACGATCGATCACGGACATCGGATCATAGTGTCACTCGATGGTTCCGAACCCTTGGACTTCGCCAGAAATGGGGGGTCGGGAATTCTGATGATCACTACTACTTGTTCTCACCAACGCAACACGTCAATCGCCAGGGGCACAAAATAGATATGGCACAGCAACTTCTGACAACGGTCGCAATCTCGCTTTTCGCCGTAACTGCGATCTCAGCCGCCGACAAGTCCAACATTGTCTTCATTTTTATCGATGACTGGGCATGGAATGGCACCCCGGTGGCCTTTGATGTGGCGATGACAAATTCGAGAATGCCCGTATTGCAAATACCCAATCTCGAGAAGCTGTCAGAGGAAGGAACGAAGTCTTGGAACGCTTACACCTCGCCGCAATGCTCTCCCTCACGAAATCGCAATAATCGTCAGCGACTTTAGCGTTGAGCGCGGGGGAAGCTCACTCTAGCGAACGTGCTTGTGCTTGCCGTTCTTGTCGACGACGGAGAATCGTCCCCCGGTGCGCTTGGCAAGTTCGTCGAGATCCTTGTGGGCACGCGGCTCCATCAGCGCTATGCAGTTGATCTGCACGCCCTGTGACTTCGCCTTTGCGCCAAGTTCGCGGGCCCAGGCGTCGGAATTATTGGCCACGCCATCGGTCATGAAGCAGATGACCTGCGGAGGGGGGCTCATCCCGAGGGCCATTTCGATCCCCTTGTCCCAGAACGTTCCCGAGGAGAGCGGAGCCTTCTTCACGATTTGCTGGGAATCCGCCAGCTGCTTGGGCGATGCGGTCAGCCAGTGGGCGCGTTGCCCGATTCCGGCAGGTCCCCAGCCCCCGTCTCCGGCCTTCTTCCATTTGTAGTTCTTTCCGCCGGGGCCTTTGACTTCCGCACTTCCGCCCTTGCGGTTCAGCTTGACGTGATCGCCGGCCTCCCACGCTATGCAGGAGAAAAATACGAGTCCGTAGCTCGTGCCGCGAGAGAGCTGGCCGATCGATTTGCTGAGTTCCTTGCGCATGAGGTCGGCCCTGCCCTGCGAGCCCATCGAGCTTGAGAAGTCGATTACGTAGCAGATGCGCTCCGCGCGCACGGACTGACCGAAGAAGCTGGTTCCTCCGGCTCCGGTGCCGTCTCCGGATCCCCAGCCTGAGCCGAAGTCGCCATCGGAGCCGTAGTCGAGCGACGGATTCTCGGTCACCTCCGGCACGGGAACAGAGATTGGTGAAGGAGCGGTGCTGGCAACTACCTTCGCCATCGCGCTACTGGGAGCCGATGGATTCCGTTGCACCTGGGTATCCATCCGCTTCTGATCGATCCGCACATCCTCGGGCATGGCGGCCTGGTAAGTGACCAGAGCGGTGCTTTTCTGCGAGAGACTGGGAAGGATAATGAAGGCGAGAATGACGCCGATCAGGGTGACTGAGAGCACGGCGATGATCGCGCTCATCGTGGTCGCGATCCTTCGCTGGCGCCGAAGTTCAGCCTCTGTTACGGGTGACTGGATGTGCCGGCTCATCGTGGTGGTTACATCTTCATGCCTTAAAACGCGAGAATCGCCAGTTTCTTTAGATGAAATCTCATCCTGCCTCTCCTGAAGCGGGTAATTCCTGCGCTGCAATTTTCCAGAAATACTGAAACCGGAGACCCTCAGCATCAGGGTGCAGGGAACTCCTCGATCACAAAGAGCCGTATTGATTCCGGTGGCAGCGGAATGGTGAGGGTGTTGGTGGGCGGAGTGGGCGTGAGATCCATGT